>Ga0326729_1000070_pt1 | contig 31710 bp, 32 predicted proteins | sample MHFSIPfraction_2_FD_207744 | JGI IMG/M metagenome (GOLD analysis project Ga0326729, IMG submission 207744) | Lab enriched peat soil microbial communities from Michigan Hollow, Ithaca, NY, United States - MHF6AY SIP fraction | ecosystem: Environmental > Terrestrial > Soil > Wetlands > Peat...
AGAGGATTTCGTCGGTTCGAGAGTTACCGTACCCGCATTCTGTTTTACTGCGGCAAACTCAACATGGCTATCGAACGATGACGTAATCCAAGAAAACACTCTCCACGAAATTCCGCGAAGAACCTTGAAAATAAAAGGATTTCGGTTTCACTTCTACTCTGACGAGGGTTGAAGTGGACCCCAGGCATCAGACAAAACTTGATCGAGTTTAAGCTGGTAACTCGCTGTTGTTCATGCAGCTGATTGATGCTGCGCTGTAACCTCTGACGACCCATCAGAGGATTTCTTTTGAGAGAACTTGTCGACGATGCACGCACCGCCACCCGTGGCGCTTTGGTAGCCCTAGTCAGGGGTTTTGTAGCCCAGCGACTAGTGAGGTCGCTCCGTGTTGTACAGGTGGAAATACTTTGCCAATCCCTGCTTCAATGCAACCACGGTTCCATAGCCTTTCAGATAAAGATCTTCGTGCTTGACGCTCCTCCAGAGCCGTTCGACGAAGATGTTGTCCAGCGCCCTGCCGCGCCCATCCATACTGATGCGAAGCGAAGGGTGCTTCTGGAGCGCCCCGATAAATACGTCACTCGTGAACTGCGCACCCTGATCGCTGTTGAAGATTTCCGGAACGCCATACTTTCGGAGCGCCTCCTCAAGACATTCCACGCATAAACTGCTTTCCATCGAGTTCGACAGCCGCCACGCCAGAGCCTTCCGCGAATACCAGTCGATGACTGCCGTCAGGTACATGAATCCGCCGGGAAGCCGGCAATAGGTGATATCCGTTGACCAGACCTGATTCGGCTTGGTTACGCTAACTCCGCGCAGCAGATACGGATAGACCTTGTGCTCCGGATGCGGCTTGCTGGTGTTGGGCCCGGGAGCCATGCCCGCCAGCCCCAACTGCCTCATCAAACGCTGCACCCGTTTCCGGTTGACAGTATACCCTTTTTTCAGCAGAATCTGCCGCATCTGTCGGCTGCCGTAAAATGGATGGAGCGTGTACTCCTCGTCGATCAGACGCATCAGCAGCAGGTCATCGTCACTGGACGAATACGGCTCTGGCTTGACGTAATAACTCGCGCGACTGACATCGATCAGTTGGCATTGCGTCGAGACCGGCAACGGCTCATCGCCGCTGATCCAGCTTTTCCGCAGCTTCACAGGTAAGGTCCGACTTTTTTTTTTAAGCCAATCCAGTTGAACCTTGAGCCGACCGATTTCGGTGTAAAGCTTTTCAGGATCCGATGACGGATCGACTGGTTTCGGCCCTCGCTTCGTATCGAAAATACCGGGAGCGTTGTCGAGCAGTTCCCGTTTCCACAGGCCGACTTGGGACGGGTGTACCCCGAACTCCTGGCCGATTTCGTTCAATGTTTTGTCGCTCCGGACTGCCTCCAGCGCGACCTTGGCCTTGAACGGTGCCGTGAATTTGTTGCGTTTCTTCTCGCTCATCTCTTGACCCTTTTTCAGGCAAGTTACCACCTTAAACTGCTGTCTGAAAATCGGGGTCCACTATACGCACTCGGCATAACTTCTAAACAAGATCAGAACAATGTCCCCGATTCTTGCTCATTCGACAGTGATGAAAACTGCTGGACAACACGCGTGATATCTGGCGTGGTTGGCATGACTGGGTTTACCGGTACCCCTCACGACATCAGCCAGCAAACACTTGATGCCTTACTATTGCTATAGATAATTACAGAAACCTTGAAGCTTCTCGTGAAACTTTTTGCTGTAAAGGAGGATTTTATCCTTGCATACTCATGTAATAATAACAGTAAATATCTATATGACGACCATACAGAAAGAAGGTCAGAAAGCCCCAGAGTTTACCGCTAAAGATCAGGATGGCAATGAGTTATCCTTACGGGACTTCATCGGACGCAAGGTCGTTCTCTACTTTTATCCCAAGGACGATACGCCGGGTTGCACCAAGGAGGCTTGCGCTTTTCGCGACAATTTTCCTAACTTTAAAAAGATAGATGCAGTAGTGCTCGGCGTGAGCGTCGATGGGCAGAAAGCTCACCGCAAATTCGCCGACAAGTTTGAACTGCCCTTCACGCTTCTGGTCGATGACGAGAAAAAAATCGTCGAGGCTTACGGCGTGTGGGGATTGAAAAAATTCATGGGCAAGGAGTACATGGGTACGAACCGGGTCACCTATCTGATCGATGAACAGGGAGTTATCGAGAAGGTGTGGCCCAAGGTCAAACCCGAAACGCACGCTGCCGAGGTGCTCGACTGGTTACAGAAACAAACGTAACGCCACATGACAAACGAATTTGAAAAGCTCAAGCCAGGCAAGCTCCTCTTGGCCTCGGCAAACCTGCTTGAATCCAATTTCAAGCGTACGGTGCTTCTCATGTGCGAGCATAACGAAGAGGGGTCGATCGGCTTCATCCTGAACCGGCCGATGGAGTTCAAGGTGTGCGAGGCGATCAGCGGCTTCGACGATATCGACGAGCCGTTGCACATGGGCGGGCCGGTGCAGGTCGATACGGTGCACTTCATGCACACAAGAGGCGACGTGGTCGACGGCTCCGTCGAACTGATTCCGGGTCTCTTCTGGGGCGGCGACAAGGAGCAGCTCAGCTACCTCATCAACACCGGCGTCATCAAGCCGTCGGAGGTGCGCTTTTTTCTCGGCTATGCCGGATGGGGCGCGGGACAGCTCGAAGACGAGTTCGAGGAAGGCTCGTGGTACATCGCAGAGGCGACGAACGAGCAGGTATTCACGGACGAGTACGAGCGAATGTGGAGCCGCTCCGTCCGTTCCAAGGGCGGCGAGTACTGCTATGTTGCCAACTCACCGGAACTGCCGGGCATGAACTGATGCTCGCGACGCTGGCCGGAACTCTCTGCTGCTTCCGGTTGTTGTGAATGTCAGGAGAAAATGGTATCTATCTCCTGAACACAATGGTTCTTTGACTTCATTGGGGATGACAGGCTATCGACAGGACAGGTGTGAGATGTCGTTGCACTCCGAGTTTCAGCATGGACGGACTCGTTAAACAAGTCTATGTACCAATAGATGCAGACGATTATTCGTATGCAATGGCTGCCTGATTAGCACAAGTTAATTTAGACGCCATCGTCCAGCGGTGAATGCGCTTACTCTGAAAGCGCTGGATGGCATAACCCGCGCTTGAGCCTTCGGGTTCGCGCAAGTAAGCTCCATACATTCATATCTGAGGGGATGTGTGGGTAAACACTCAGGTTAAGGGTACGAACGCTGCTGGCGGTGTAAACGGACCACGAAAAATCAACCACCAGAGATGAGTGTGGTGACTGCATTGAGCAATGTTTTGGACGCGGGTTCAAGTCCCGCCATCTCCACAAGTTACATACCAATTGGGCAGGTCCGTCAGTACGAGGGCTTGCCTTTTTTTTGCTGTTTTGATCGTTCTTGTCAACACCCAAGCCAGCTTCGCGCCTAATCGCCGGGAATTCAAACCCGATCTTCATCTTCCACCACTGACCTGCCCCCGTTTACAAGACCACTGGCTCTTGGAAACTCTCTGTTTCCCGAATCCGAAATTCTTCCGGCGTCCGGCCTCCTAATCCACTGTGCGGCCTGAGCGTTTGGTACTCCTCTCGCCATTGCCCGATGACCTGTCGGGCGTGATCCAGACTCATAAACCAGTTCATGTTCAGCCATTCATCCCTGAGCCAGCCGTTCAAACTTTCGACGTAAGCGTTGTCAACCGGGGTACCTGGCCGGCTGAACACCAGTTTTACCTTATGAAGACAAGCCCAAGCGTCGAGATCCTTGCCGATGAATTCCGGGCCGTTATCGACCGTGATCATCTTCGGCTTGCCATTGAACCACACCAGCCGATCCAGAACACTGCACACCTTTTTGCCCGGAATTGACGTATTGGCTTCAAATCCAAGATAATCCCGGCTGTAGCTGTCCATCACATTCAAAATACGGAACTTGCGGCCATGATACAGGTTGTCGTTCATGAAATCCATCGCCCAGCGCTCGTTCCGGCATGTCGCTGCCGCAGGCGTCACCCGGCTTTCCGAGGCCATCTTCCGACGCTTTTTCACCCGCAGCATCAGGTTTTCTTCGCGATAGATTCGCTCCGTTCTTTTGTGGTTGATCGCATACCCTTCCTGTCTCAACTGCCAGTGTAACCGACGGTATCCCCAGCGTTTATGCTCGTCGGCCAGCTCTTTCAACCGCACTCTGACCGGCTCGTCATTGTCCGGTTTTGGCTCATAATACCAGCTCGACCGGTTCAGGCCGACAAGTTGGCACATCTTCCTCATGCTAAGCCCGAAAGTCTCTCGCAACTGCTCGACCGTTTCGCGTTTGTCTTCGGGCGTCACGATTTTTTTGAGACGATCTCCTTGAGAATCTGGTTGTCGAGCGCCTGTTCGGCGACCAGCTTTTTCAACCGCTGGTTCTCGGTTTCAAGCTCCTTGATCCCGACAAGGTCGGGAGTCGCTGACCGTCAGGCCGCCGTACTTCGATTTCCAGTTATACATCGTTGCATCGCTGATGCCATACTTGCGGCAGAGTTCCTTGACCGGCAGACCGGCCTCAGCCTCTTTCAGGATGCCAATAATCTGTTCTGTGCTGTACCGCTTGCTTTTCATGCGTGCATCCTCCTTGGTTGAGTTTATCATTCAGTTGTTCCACAACCAAGTGGTCTCGTTTTTCGGGGGAAGGTCACAGGGTTTTCAAGCCCTGAATAGCCTCAAGCGCCACCTTGGCCTTGAAGTCACTGCTGAAAATCTTGCGTTTTTTGGTACTCATTGACTTGCTCCTTTTTTGAACAAGCGACCACCTTAAACTTCTGCCTGAAAATTGGGGCCCAGTTCATGATGGTTCATCAGAGCGAGGGCTTGCACGGCGACTGAGCGAGGTTTTATTGGTTATATTGGCGTCAAGACCGGATCGAATCCGGGTTTTCAAAGAATAAAAAGAGGAAAAAGCACAATGACTGTTTTTGAGCTTCGAGTGTCGCTGTTGGGGGCTGAGCCGGTGGTCTGGCGGCGGATTTTGGTGCCGGAAGATGCTGATTTGCCTCTGATTCATATTGTGCTCCAGATGGCGATGGGGTGGGAGAACTGTCATTTGCATGAGTTCGTGTCGGCTGACCGGAAGCGGTATGGCGTTGTCGATGAGGTCGAGCCACAGTCGGGCATGCTGGATGAAGCACAGTATCTCCTGACGGATCTCGTCAGCGAGCCGGGCGACCGATGCCTGTACATCTACGATTTCGGCGATGACTGGGTGCATGAGATTGTACTCGAGGCGGTTTCGGAGGCCGAGTTCGAGTCGGAGGCTGAACAGTTCAGGTGTCTTGCAGGCGAGGGGGCGTGTCCTCCGGAAAATTGCGGTGGCGTGCCGGGCTATCTCGAACTGCTCGAAAAGTTCAATGACCTCGATGCCGTCGGGCATGACGAGGCGGTCGATTTGCTTGGCGAGGAATTCGATCCCGAAGCGTTCGATTGCAGTGTTTTCGATGAGCGGATTGCGGCGCTGTACGCGAGGTTTCAGAGTGGTTCGGCAACTGACGAGGCAGACGAGGAGGTGGACGAGGAGATGGCGCTGATATACGATCTACTTGAATTTCTCGAATCGGATGTGGCGCCTGAAAGCACCATGTCGATTTTCACGCTCGACGGTTTTTTCGCGGCGCTGGCGATCCATCCCGTCGCGGTTATGCCGAGCACCTGGCTTCCGATGGTTTGGGATATGTCGGGCAGTGGCCATCAGCCGAATTTCTCGTCGGCAACGCAGGCGGAAAAAGGTATGGGGCTGTTGTTCATGTACATGAATTCGGTGTTGAGTCAGTTGACGGGTGAGAGCGCCGACTATGCGCCATTGTTCGAGATTTTCGAGATCGATTCCCCCGATGAGATGACGCGGGCCGCAACGGAATGGTCCATAGGCTTCATGTTTGGAGCCATGATTGACGAGGAGGTTTGGGAGCGAACATTTGCTGACGAAGAAGGGCGTAAAATGATGTTGCCCTTTATGTTCATGTCCGGAATAAATGATAAAGAGATCGACATCGACGATACGAGGAAAAAGGAGATCAGGGAGGGGTTGATCGATGAGCTGTATGCATGCGTGCTGGACTTACAGGAGTTCTGGGAGCCGTGGCGTACAGAGAATCTGGCAAAGAACGCCCCCGGAGGGACGAAGAGGTCGCGGCAGCGCGTTGGGCGCAACGACCCGTGCCCGTGCGGCAGCGGCAAGAAGTTCAAGCAGTGTTGCGGGAAGTAGGGTTGGCGACAAGCTCGTCGATGGCGTTCAGCGGGAAAAGGCGGGATTCTATTCCCCCCTTTTCCGTCAGCATCTCAACTCACGGGTGCAATTCCGGAGGCGCGATTTCGCCCGTGAGTTGGCGACCGGCGTGCAACGGCATGAGATCGAGCCACTTAAGGCTGTTTGGTGATGTATTTCGTGGTGTATTTGGCCGCGAAATCCATGACGCACATGGCTTCATAGCGTCGATGAGTCCCTGCGGCGACGCCGACCTGATTGAGGAGGCCGTTGAGCAGGGTTGTTCTGTGTCCGCGCGAGGGAACATCATCGTCGACAAGCAGCGACATGACAATATGTTTCGCATTAACGTAACCGTACGAGATGTTTTCCGAGATGGTCGTATCCCACTCTCCATAACGTTCGATCCGGCTCAACGGCGTGGAGCCATCCGGCCCGACATGGCCAGTATTATAGGTGGACCCCTGATTTTGCGCCATCTCTCGCGCAGCCAGCGACAGCCCTCTGCTCGGCTTTAACGGCGGGAGCGGGCTGGTGTTTTTCAGTACCCGGATACACTCGTCGAGCGCTGCAACGCCCTCTTTGGTCTTGATCGGGATGGGACTTTTTTCAGGAAGATAAAACAGGTTTCCGTGAAAGCATGCCCTGAGGGGTTCGAGGCGCAGACGGGCATATCCCGGTGGATCGCTTCTCAACAGATTGATTTCTCTGATAACCTCCCGTTCGGTTTCGCTGAGGTAGTCCGCGCTACCCGGTTCACCAAGGCGATACTCGCCATTGCTCCGATCATACCGTTCTCCTGAATACCCGACTTGACCGACAGCAAGCAGGTCGCCGACGTTGAGCTGGCTACACGCAAGTATCAGCAGAAGCCGCAGGGGTATAGATATTGCTTTGTGTTTGAATTGCATAGGTTTTGTATATATAAATCGATCGTGCGGTATATACTAAAGAGATTGTAATGGCATGCAAGCGGGTCGTTTGCATGCACACCCAGAGACCGTTTGCCATGTAATGGCTACAGGCGCTATCGCTTAATATAAGCGTCTGTTAGCAAATCTTCTCATCCAAAATCCTGAATGATGCGCAAGGGTTTCTTTCCGCAAATAAAGTGAAAATCCGCAGTGATAACATTGTGGAAAAATGCGAAAATTCCGGTCAGGAATCTCTTGCAGGAGGGATTGTCTTCAAAGTGGTTGCAAAGCGGGAGCTGCCGGTCACTCGATCTCGATGCCGTAGGCGTCGAGCAGGCCGGGCAGGCCGGAGAGCGAGAATTTCGCTTTCCGCAGCCGGTTCGACTCTAGCGGTATCGAGAAGTTGATGGCGGTGCGGAGGTCGGCCTTTTCGAGGTTGGTGTGAAAGAAGAGCGCCCGTTGCAGGTCGCAATCGCTGAAAACCGCGCCCGAGAGGTTCGCTCCGGTGAAATCGGCCTCCTGCAGGTCGCAGCCGGTGAACGGGGTGTTCTTCAGATCGAGACCGGTGAAAAGCGCCAGCCGCATCATGCACCGCTCGAAGCGCATCTCGAGCAGCAGCTTCCGGCACTCGCTGAACTGCACGCCGAGCAGCTTGCAGCCGCTGAAGCGGGTCTCCTGAAACGCCGTCCCCGCAAGCTTCATCATGCTCATGTCGCACTGCTCGAAGGCGCACTCCCGAAACGCGACTCCCGAAAAATCGGCCTGCGCGAAGTTGCATTGCGTGAAGCGACACCCCTCGAACACGCCGCTACTTTTGTCGAAGTCGCCCGCAGTGATCTTCTCGAACACCCTGCCGGTCACCGGCTCCGAGGTTTTTCTCTTCATAGCGTGGCGATGCGAGAGTTACGGCTGATGCATGACCTGGTGAACCAGGTTCATAAACTCGGGAATCGCGAATGGTTTCCTGATAAATTTCACGTTTTTTACCGACGGAGCGTCACTCCCACCCTTTTTGAAAACGTAACCGGACATCAGAAGGCATTTAAGCTCCGGCCTTCGACGCTGCAACTGCTGGCTCAGTTCGATACCGTTCATGTGAGAAAGGACGATATCTGTCGCCAGCAGGTCGATCTTCTCATTGAGATTTTGCACGCTTTCGAGGGCGCTTTCGGCATCGCGAGCCACCAGCACCCTGAACCCGTTCTCTTCGAGCGCCTGTTTGAGAATAAGGAGAATATCGGGTTCATCTTCGACCAGAAGCACCGTTCCCGCCGTGGATTCGGGCGATTCGGCAGCCTCTCTGGGCAACGAGGCCGCACCGTTGCCCTGATACTTGGGTAAATAGATGCGGAATGTCGCGCCTTTGCCCGGTTCGGCCAGGCATTCGATAGCGCCGTTGTTTTGACGGACAATACCGTAAACCGTCGAAAGACCGAGGCCAGCGCCTTTTCCGACTGGCTTGGTGGTGAAAAACGGCTCGAAAATATGAGGCAGCGCAACGCAGTTGATGCCGCTTCCGGTGTCGCTCACCGTAATCATGGCATAATCGCCGGGAGTCTGGCACGGATGACCATTCGCGCACACCTGTTTTTCGATATGCGCCGCGCCGGTGGAGATGGTCAGGGTTCCCCGCTCTTCGATGGCCTCTTTTGCGTTGATGCACAGATTGCTCAGCACCTGATCGAGTTGGGTCGGATCGATGAAAATTTCCGGCACATGCTGGCCGGGCTGCCACACGAACTCGATCCGTGCGTCCATGAGCGGCTTGAGCATCGGGAGGAGGTTCTCTATCTCCCGGTTCAGGTCGAGCGCTTTGGGCACTCTCATCTGCTTGCGGGCGAAACCGAGAAGCTGGCTGGTCAGGTGCGCTGAACGCATGGCCGATTTGTGGGCATCCCTGAGGTGGTCAGCGATGGGATGCGACGGATCGATTTTCAGTTGCGCCAGCTCGATATTGCCGATAATGGCCGTCAGGGCGTTGTTGAAATCATGGGCGATGCCGCCGGCAAGCTGGCCGAGCAGCTCCATTTTCTGCAATTGCTGAAGCTGCGTTTGCAACTGTTCGAGTTCAAAGGCTGCGCGTTTTTTCTCCGTAATATCGAGGATGATGCCGACAATGTGCGGGGATGCGCCTTGTTTGATGAACCGAAAGGTGCCGACCAGGTTGATCCAGCGTATTTCGCCGTCCGTTTTTCGAATACGGCATTCGACATTGAAATCCGAGCGATTATTCGTGTCGAGGTTATTGTATTGCTCCATCACCATCTGGATATCCTCGGGATGAATGTGACCGAAAAACCTCTCGATCTTCCAGTTTGGCACCAGCGACTCATAGCCGAAAATGCGATCGTGCTCCAGCGTTCTCAGGAGGATGTCGTGCTCGATGTCGTACGACCAGACGCTGACATGGCTGCTTTCGAGCGCGAAATCCATCATTGCCCGGAAATCCTTGTTCTCTGTTTCGACAACCCGTTGCTTCGTAACGTTTTGCACAAAGACGAGCAACTTCGTTATTGTCCCTTCTTTATCGAAAACCGGATACATCGAGCTTCTCCAGAAATCGCCATCCATCTGATCATCGAAGACGACGTGCTTGCCAAGCCGGTACGCTTCAGCGGTTTTTTCTTTCCGGTTAGCGATGACTTCAGGCAGCACGTTGATTTCGACCATCAGATCGAAGACATTGCATCCGATGATCTGCTTGTGGAGGCGTTCGTATCTCGAAATGAAGAAATGGTTTGCCGCGAGGATTATGCCGTCAGTATCCATGACAAAGACTGGTTCGGGGAAGTCTTTGAACAGATCGAAATCCAGAGATTTAACATTCATAAACCATGAGTATTAAGGGGTGAGCCGTCAGGTCGTAGAGGCGCGAAACATGACGAGGCTTACCTTTTAAAGGTACATCAATACGTTCGATTTTCATAATGTTCATAGAACTCAATGCGTAGCTCGACGGTGGTTTCACCCATTTCCGTTTTCAGATTATTGCTCTGTGCGTGCGCTCCTTTCTTTTGAAAGTCTGTTTTTTATCGTATATATGAAGTGTAAAATAATCCAAATGATTTATGGCTTTCGCCATTATAACGAGACCGCGAAGGTCAGTTTGCATGGCTTCGCCTAACAGCACTCTGACCCGGCGCAGTTTCGTGAATGAATAACTTTCCGTTTCATGATGAGTCTTGATAACGCAATTCAAAATAATGCGTTATCACATTTTATGTCTTAATGGAATAGAGCATTTCCGATGCATTTGTATTTTATCAGAGCTTTTTCAAACGCATGAATTCGACCGTTATGAAGAAAACTCTCTGTGTTCTGTCTTTGGCGCTGGGGCTTGGCTGGTCAGATGCCGCCTTCGCTCAACTGATCAATGTCAATTTCACCTCACCATCGGCTGCATCCTATTTCGGTGCTGCTGTTGTTGGCGCCGCCGGTGATCACTGGAATGCGATAACAGATTTTTCAGGTACGCCGATTGCTGGTCTGAAAGACAGTGATGGAAATACAACGGGCGTAACTGTCAGCGCTCCCGCATTTGGCTGGAGTTATCAGCCAGGCAATTCAGGTTTCACCGGAACTCCATATCAGGAGCTGATGGCTGGATATATTTTTGAGTTCAACTCGGCGGCAAGCGCCAGGACAATCGCTTTTACCGGTCTGAGTTCGAACAGCGCCTACGATCTCTACATTTACAGCCAGGGTGACAAATCAGCCATGGACAGAACGTTGAACGTTGATGTCAATGGCGCTTTCTTTTCCACAACGGCCTCTAACGGCAACGTCTCATCATTTATCCCGAATCAGAACTATCTGCATATCCATGCGTTGACTGATGGCGGCGGAAATTTGTCGATAAAGTATTGGAAAGTCTCTCCTCCTGAAGCGGATATTAACGGTATTCAGCTCGTTTCTTCCGTTCCCGAACCAGCCACGGTGGTGCTGATTGGCGCTGGCGGGATTGTCGCGATTGCCATGAAGCGCAAGGAGCGCGAGTAGGCGGAAGCGTGAGCTGAACCGGTTTTGGCGGGATTGTATCAGAAGCGACAGGTCAATCGTGGCCTGTCGTTTTTTTTTGACGACGAGATCACCCCTCATCATCGAAATCGAACAGGTCGCCGGTGGTGGGGGTGGCTTTCTTCGGACTCCGAATCAGCTCCGGGAAGGCGGGCAATTCGCCGGCGCGGATGTAGTCGCTCGCGAGGATGGCTTCGAGCTGCGCGGCCTGTTCGGGGTCGCCGTCGATGGTGGTTTCGAGCATCCAGAGGAGTTCGAGCAGTTTGGAGGTGAACTGGCTTGTCCAGCGTTCGGGTGGCGTCGATGTACTCGAACGATTCGGGATAGCCGTCAGCGTCGCCGGGAACGGCTTTGGGCCATCTCGCCGCGCCCCCACCCATCATCCCGCCCTTGCCAACCTCCCAACCCCCCAGCGAAAATCGCTTGCCCTGAAAAACCCTCTGCACTATCTTGCGGGTGATTTTTCGTGACTGTGCCAGATTGTCAACGCCTCCACCATCCCCATGCCTAAAGCCACCGTTGCTGCCATCATCCATCCTGCCGGAGATCGCCGGACGATCCTCCTGACGCGGCGTAACGTCAATCCTTTCAATGGATTGTGGTGCCTGCCGGGAGGGCATATCGAGGATTTTGAACCCGCTGAAACCGCCGTGCGGCGCGAGGTGAAGGAGGAGACCGGACTCGACTTCACGCCGGACACGTTCGTCGGCTGGTTCGAGGAGATCTTCCCGGAGCACCGCTTCCACGCCGTGGCGCTTGCCTTCGCCGGAGCCGGATCGGGCGCGATGCAGCAGCAGCCCGACGAAGTGTCCGAAATGGCGTGGTTCGCGCTCGACGATGCGCTCGCGATGCCACTCGCTTTCACCCATAACCTTGTCCTGCAACACTATGCCCGCTCGCTCGAAAAATAACCGCCTGACTCCGCTCTTTATCCTGCTTGCGCTCTTTATCCTGACGCTCGCCGGTTGCTCGCGCCAGCCCGCGCCCGCGCCTGCGTCGCAATCCGCCGCCGAAACGCCGAAGCGCATCGTCAGCCTCGCGCCGAGCCTCACCGAGATGCTCTACGCCATCGGCGCGGGCGACCAGCTCGTCGGCAGAACCAGCGCCTGCGACTGGCCCGCCGAAGCCGAAAAGGTGCCGGTGGTCGGCTCCTTCGGACGCCCCTCGCTGGAGGTGCTCGCATCGATGAATCCCGACCTCGTGCTCGACGTCGATCTGGCCGACGAACAGGCCGCGAAAAAAATGGCCGAAATGCATCTGCGCCGCGAGCACATCCGCTGCCAGGATCCCGAAGAGCTGCCCGCCGCCCTCCGCAAGCTCGGCGCGCTCACCGGCCACGCCAGGCAGGCCGACAGCCTCGCCTCGGTGATCGAGCAGGGGCTGGCGAAGTATCGCGAGGAGGCCGTCGCGAAGAGGCGAAAGCCCTCGATTTATCTTGAGATATGGAACGATCCGCTCTGGACGGGCGGCAACAAGAGCTTCGTGTCGCGCCTGATTGGCTACGCGGGCGGGCGCAACATCGGCGACGCGGTCGAGAAGGAGTACTTCGAGGTTTCGCCAGAATGGGTTATCCGCGAAAATCCGGAGATCATCGCCTGCATGTACATGGCCAACGAAACGCCCGCCGCTGACAACCTCAAGAAAAGGCCGGGATGGCAGGGCATCAGCGCCGTGCAGCGCAACCGGGTGTACGACAAGTTCGACAATCGCCTCTACCTGCGCCCCGGCCCGCGCATCCTCGAAGGGATCGCCGGAATGAAAAAGCTGATCGAGAGCAATGCAGAGTAACGCCAGCGCGGAAACCCGCCAGAGCCGGGGATTCCTCATCGCCGCACCGTCGAGCGGCTCCGGCAAGACGACGATCACCCTCGGCCTGTTGCGCCTGTTGGCGCGGCGCGGCCTCGCCGTCCAACCCTTCAAGTGCGGGCCGGACTACCTCGACACGATGCTCCACGCGATGGCCGCCTCGAAGGGAGAGACGGCGCGACCGGGGCTGAATCTCGACACCTTCATGGCCTCGAAAGCGCACGTCCGTTCGCTCTTCGCCCGCCACGCCTCAACGGCGGAAATTTCGGTGGTCGAGGGGGTGATGGGGCTGTTCGACGGCGCCGAAAAATCGGACGGCAGCAGCGCCGAGATCGCCTCGCTGCTTGGGCTGCCGGTCATCATGGTGATCGACGGCTCGAAGATGGCCTACTCCGCCGCGCCGATTTTGTATGGCTTCAAGCACTTCGATCCGTCGGTGAACGTCGCGGGAGTGATCTTCAACCGCGTCGGAAGCGCGTCGCACTACAGCTACCTCGAAGCAGCCGCGCTTGACGCGGGCGTGGAGCCGCTCGGCTACCTGCCGCGCAACAGCGCTATCACGATTGACGAGCGCCACCTCGGCCTCAACACCTCGGAGGAGTACGACCGGCAGGGCATCATCGACGCGATGGCCGACCACATCGAAAAAACGGTGAACATCGAGCGACTGCTCGAAGTGGCGAAGATCGAACTGCCTGAAGCCGAAGCGGGTCAAACGAGGACGCGAACGCCGGGCAAGGTGATCGCCGTGGCGAAGGACGAAGCCTTCAACTTCATCTACCACGATAACATAGAGGCATTGAGTCGATACGGCGAAGTGCGTTACTTCAGCCCGCTGCATGATGAGACGCTTCCCGAAGCCGACCTCGTCTATCTCGCCGGCGGCTACCCGGAGCTGCACGCTCGAGCGCTCGCGGAGAACGCCTCGATGCGCCACGCCATCGCCGCGTGGTGCCGGAACGGAGGCGCGACCTGGGCCGAATGCGGCGGGCTGATGTACCTCGGCCAGAGGCTCACCCTTGCTGACGGCGCGACCTACCCGATGTGCGGCGTGCTCGACCTCGACACCACCATGCAGGAGGCCCGCCTCACCCTCGGCTACCGCATGGTCTATCCTGCGGGCGCGGACGGCGTGGAACTGCGCGGCCACGAATTCCACTACTCCAGAATTTCACGACAAGGTGAAATCGACGCCATCGCCGAAATCCGCAACGCCCGCGACCAGCAGGTCGATACCAAGCTCTTCCGCACCAGCAACACCATCGCCTCCTACCTGCACCTGTATTGGGGCGAGCGCGACAACCTCGCGAACTGGTTCCCCGCGCTGACGCCGCCATGATCGCGACCGAAACGGCGACGACCCGCCGCTACATCATCACCGGCGGGCCGGGCAGCGGCAAGAGTACGCTCATCGCCACGCTCCAGCAGCGCGGCCATCGCTGCTACCCGGAGGTCTCGCGAGAGCTGATCCGCCGCGAAGCGAGGCGACCGGGCGGCGTCATGCCCTGGAACGACCTCGAAGCCTTCGCCCGCCTCGCCTTCACGGAGATGCTCCTCCAGCACGACCACGCCGCAGAGGCAGGCGAACGCTGCTTCTTCGACCGAGCCCTTCCCGACATCTTCGGCTACCTCCAGCGCAGCGGCCTCGACATCCCAGAAAGCTGGCTCGACGAACATCGCCGATGCCGCTACCAGCGCACGGCCTTCATCCTCCCGCCGTGGCCAGAAATCTACATCAACGACACCGAACGCCCCCAAACCCTCGCCGAAGCCGAAGCGCTCCACGACGCCATCCGCAGAGTCTACGAATCGCTGGGCTACGACCTCCTCGAAGTGCCGAAGCTGCCGGTCGAGGCGCGATGCGAGTTTGTGCTGGAGAGGTTATGCGGGTGAAAGGTGGACGGGGTCGAGTATTCTCGCAGATTTCGACTTCACTTCAGAAGAGCGTGCAAATCTTTGATGAGGAGATTATGATAATATGGGTCGATTGATCTGGATTCGAATTCCCATTGAACCATACCTGTTGTGGGCGGCGTCATCTCTGGCATGAACCAGAATCGCCCTTATTCTGGCAATGTCAGCAGCTTGGGCTGTCCGCAACAGGTCATCTTTGATCAGGGAGACACCAAGAACAACACCTATACAGTGAAACTGAACGCCACACCGTATCCGTCACCCTCACGAGGCTTACCGACACAGAGCACTCACTATAGAACGATCTCCGCGAAAACTGCCTCGGAGAAATAATAAGACAGGAACAAGAAAATAACTGACTCGAAATGCTTGTAGAAGCGCTGGGGACGGAGTGAATCGGAGAATACCGAGAAAGAATATGTTCCTTACCCTCGGGGCAAGGTTGTCTGGCTGATGTACTTCTGTAAAATACACCAATTTGCAAGCGCCCTCTATTGTCAGGGCGACTAACGATTATTACTCCGGCAACAAAAAATCGCAAAAAGATGCTAATAAATGCTTTGTCATTCTGAAAGAAGCGTAGCGTAATGAAGAATACATCTACTACAATACAATGAGTTATGGATTCTTCACTTCGTTCAGAATGACAAGTGAAAAAAGGTTTGGCGCATGAGGAAATTGATACTTTTCATGGCCGGAGCAATAATCCCGGTAACACGTATTTGCTCGGTGTCTGTGAATTGAAAAGCGTTATTATTCCGGCAATTATAAGGTTCAGCAATTACCCCGGACTTCATCTGTGGTATGGCTATAAAGTATAATAAATAAAGGCTTTAACCCAATTTCTTACAATAATGGCAATTGCGATTTATAGTTGCCGGAGTAATAACAAATCTCTAAGGCTTTGCCTGATTTTGATTTGAATTACCAACAATATCTTTGTTGCTTTTTGACTCCTGCTGATTTGAGGCTCCTTTTACTGAACCTTTGTATGTTGTGGTGCATCCGGAAATTCCTAGCAACGTGATCATCAACAATGCATAGATTTTCATAACAAGCTCCTTTAGTTTATTTTATTGCCAATTCAAAACATCATTCTCAGTCCTTAAACTTTTCAGCAATATCATGCATGGTTTTACGTAATCCATTCATGGCCGTGTCGACGCCATCCTTCAATTTTTCCCAACCATCCTCACCAGCCTCGCTTAACTCCTTTAACCTGCCTTTTGCCGAATCAACGCCATGCTCAAGTTCTTCGAGATGCTTGGCATATTTGATACGAGTGTCGGCAGTAAAATTCTTCGCTTTGGCCTTGAATTCAGCGACTCTGGCGTGCGCGATCTCCAGCTCTGCTTCAGCCTTTTGTTTGTAGGCGTCTTTCGTATTCATTATCATTCTCCTTAATTTGATCTTTTCATTTTTCGGATTGCATTTACAACCATTACTACTGAATGATATTACTTCTGCACAACTCGGCTACAGAGGAGTATAAAAGAATTCGGAAGCATTCAATTGTGTCAGAACCCCGCCGCCTTCGACAAGTGGTAATAATTAAACATATTACCTTTTCCTATTTGTTTGCGTCCCCAGGATAACCACATTCGTATCGTTTCGATAGACTTCCCGGTTATTTCAGAAATATCGCAATATTGAAGCCTGAATATTTCTGATAGCAGTACCGAAAGCTTAATATCCTCAAACCATCCCCACAGAAATTGCGTCAAATCTTCATCAGGCCGGTACAGATTATTCGTAACGCTTGAGCCGAGTTCCACTCCAATACTGTCGAAATAGCAGATTCTGAACATTTTGATAACTTCCATTTCAGAGCTTTCAATATTGACATTTAGATATACCCTGTTTAAAAGATCACTTGCAGATTTTTCAGAGCCTGTCATCCAATAAGCCAGACTATAGATATCATCCATCACGTCAATTGGTGTTTTTATTACATCAATCATGCTCCCTCCATCGGCTCAAGTTTTGTTATGCAGATAATAAATACGCTTTTTTCACCCCACTAATCTCTTCCTTTATCACTCTCGCCCTTTTTCCCCTCTTTGTCATCACTCTTTTTTGGCTGTTCCTGAATTTTCCTGCCTTCAGGAGGCCGGTTAGGCTGTTCCTGTATTTTCCTTCCCTCTGGAGGCCGGTTAGGCTGTTCCTGAATTTTCCTGCCTTCAGGAGGCCGGTTAGGCTGTTCCTGAATTTTCCGCCCTTCAGGAGGCCGGTTGGGCTGTTCCTGAATTTTCCTGCCTTCAGGAGGTCTGCTCGGCTGTTCCTGGATTTTTCGACCCTCTGGAGCCTTGAACTTTCGCTCGAGCAATCTCCTTCGGTTATCATCGTTGCGCTGATACCTGTTATTTCGCCAGTCAGACCGGCGATACTCTATGTCGCGGTACCTGCGAATATCCTCCCAGCGGTGCCTTCTGATCCTGAATGGAATCCGGTCGTTCCGGATGAGAAACCACGGCCCGCGATAACTATAGGAGCGATACCAGCGGCCGTCATGGTACAAATAGTATCTGTTTCCGTAATAGATTATTTCGTATGGACTTCCGATGGAAACTGAAAATCCCTGTGTCCTGAGGTAAACAAAACTGGGTTCAGAATTGATGACAAACGATATTCCACTTCCCGAGCTGTAAACGCCGACTGCCGCCGAAGCATTAACTGCGGGAGTGGCAAGAAGCATTCCCGCAATTACAGTACTCAACCCTATGTGCTTTTTCATGAAGATTCTCCTTATAACCTGTTTACTATATAAACTTGCACTTCTTTTCCATTGAAGTTGCTATTTATACAAACCCAGCCTGTTTATTGCCTCAGAGCTGGATAAAATACGCTCGCAATCTATAAATGATACAAGCGTATTTCGCCTCGGCCCTACCTCCGGTTGTCGTCACGACGCTGATCCATGTTGTTCCGGTTATCCCGGTTGTCGTGTTTCCTGTACTCGACATCACGATACCTGCGTAAATCTTCTAATCGATGCCTTCTGATCCGGTCGGGCAATCTGTTGTACTCGATATTTACCCACGGTCCACGATAATCCGATGAATTGTACCAGCCGCCATTATGGTAAATGTAATAGCGGTTTTCATAGGTGATAATATCATAGGGGCTTTCTACAGATATTGAAATTCCCTGATCGGGAAGGTAGATAAAATTCGGACGAGAATTGATCACAATGGAGGTTCCTCCTCTCCTGTTCGACATCGTCAGTGCATTCTCGGTATTTAAAGGAAGATTTACGAAAACCATCACGACTATTGCTATCGCAAGACAAATATTTTTTCTCATCGTCTCTCCTGTTAACACGTTTATATCAAGAACTTTCCAGATCGACACATCGGTAAAAATCGCTCTCTCACATACCGCTTACCATCTTTTTCACCTCGACAACTATGAACGCAGTGCATATATTTCACCTCATAAACATTATGTCGATGTTTCCCAATCCAATATCCGTCATGATGAAAGAGCGGTTTTCTTTGACAAATGGCAAAATAGATATATACCCGGCCTTTCGGAAGGCTTTCTTCGCCAAAATAACCAAGAAACACTCCTGCACTTCCGAAAGCAAACCGGATTTTTTGTGATCATTCCATCATAAAATCCGTCGTCCTTGCAGGAGACGAATCACAAGCACTATGATTGCAATAACGAGAAGAATATGAATGAGACCTCCCATGGTATAAGAGGAGACCATTCCCAGAAGCCAGAGGACTATCAATATGACAATAATGGTTTCCAGCATTTCACACCGTCCCTTGTTTTAGTTTTACATTACCTCACCTCAATATCACCGGTAACACCCAGATAAAAATCTTAACCATCTCAGAAGAAAAATTTTCTTTTGCTCAACAGCATGATAAATGACTGCAAACGACGCACGAATTAATAGCTAACGCATAACGCTGCGAGCATTTACCAAAAATATAATTGTACCGATTACTTATTACTCACTGTATCAGAAACTCTGGACATCTGATACTGGGCTGTAGAGGCACAGCCACTGAAGAAGAGACATGCACTATGTCGGGGGTGGGGACTAATAACCATGAAAAGCCGTCTCTGCTCTGTCTTTTAAAGCAACAGAATAGCAACTTAAAAAAGTTCCCGTACCGGAGAGCGCTGAACCACGCCCAGATCGACTGGCTGCAAACCCGCAAACTCTGCTACTGGGGAGGCATCGACACCCACGGCGTCGCTATCCTCAACCAGTTCCGCGAACACTTCACCCAAACCGCCTAACTCCTCATGGATAGGCAAACCCTCCTCGCCCACAGCCAGCACCGGGAATCCCAACCCAAGCCCTATACCGTCATCCTCACCGAAGCCGAAGCACAGCACGACGCCATCCGCGGAGTGGACTACGTTTGGGGCTACCCTCCTCGAAGTGCCGAAACTGCCGGTCGAGGCGAGGTGCAAGGATATGCTTCGAAATTTGTGAGTATGAGAAGGAGGCGAGATCGAGCATTCCAGCAGTCGTGGGCTTCACTTCAGAAGAGCGTGCAAATCCTTGATGAGGAGAAAAAGATGATACGGGTCGGTGGGGCTGGATTCGAATCCCCATTGAAGGTACCAGTTGCGGGCGGCGTCATCTTTGGCATGAACCAGAAGCGCCCTGATTCCGGCAATTTCGGCGGCCTGCGCGGTTCGCAAGAGCGCATCCTTGAGCAGCGCCCGACCGACGCCCTGAAACCGGCGGTCAACCGCAAGCCTCGCCAACACCATCGCCTCCTACCTGCATCTGTCTTGGGGAGACTCGGAAAAAAAGAAACATCAATTTATTTAGGATACACTTATTGGAAGTTCGACTACTCCCGTATAATAATGGCTAAACAACTTGTTCATCAAAATCGGGCAAAAACCGTCATGATCCTTTAACCACACGGAACAATCACTTACGTCCATCGTTCTCAATAACTCGCAGCCGCTCTGCTTCGGCTTTGAGCGCAGTAAGTCCTGCAACCATGTCTTTTTTAAGAATATCTTGAAAAATGAAGTCTGGAGCGATAAAAGTTGGCTTGATTTCAGACTCATAGGTCAGTATCGTGCCATCAGATGAATATCTCTGAAGTATCCAGGAGCCTTTATAGACTTCGAAATCACCAGAAATCTTTTCATAATCTATTCTTGAAGGGAACGTCTCATGCATGTTTATGGATACATGAATCGTTTTTTTGAATAGAAAAACTCGAAACACTCCGATCAAGGCGATTACTTTCAAGTCTCCCTTGTCTTCAATAAGATCGCTTTCCACCATTCTCGGAATATATCGTTTGAGATTATTGTAATCGGTCAGAACTTTCCAGACCGTAACCGATGGAGCATCGATGTACACGGTACTTTTCATGCCTGTTACACCCTCAGGCTTTTTTGTAAGCGTAATTTCTATAAGTTTTCCATACTCTCTTGTGGCTTCAGAAGAGTGTGTTTGAGGAGGTTCATCAGCTTTGCACAGATAAGCGCTGAGTAAAAATATGAGTGGCGGTACAGCAATAATCGTGATCATGGTTTTAAGTACACGACTTGTTAACGGAAGATTTGATCTACCGATGTATTTTGATATTGGCAATCTTGATTTCACCGTTTATTGAATATTTAGTTATCAAAACCGTGAAAGCTTTATCATTTCATAATGAATAAAAACGATAACATGACATTCTCATGATAACAACAGAATCCGGCTGATAGTTCAAAGGGGTGATTGATGATTCAATTCAGGGTTTGCGTCTGCTTGAAAGGATGAGAAAGGGAAATGCTTGACCTCAGCCAGCATGAACTCGAAGTGGTGCGAAGCATCCTCGACCGTTTCGTGCCGGATGCAGAAATTATCGTGTTCGGCTCACGGATTCACGGCACGGCGAAACCCTGGTCAGACCTCGACCTCGCCATCAAACCCAAATCAGCGCTCGACTGGAAACTGCTCGCCGAAATCAAAGAGGCATTTCAGGAATCCGATTTGCCTTTCAGAGTCGATATCCTCGACTGGAATGACATAACACCCGCATTCCGCAAAGCGATAGAAACCAACGGCTACGAACCATTGCCGTGAAATTGCTTTAACAACTGATTTAATACCATCAAACCAATACTGAAGTTTGAGATAATTAAATTTTACTTACCTCTTTTGCTTACATCACTAATCCTACTCATTACACCCGACAGAAATGTCTTTATAGACTTTGACTTTAATACGTTCTTAATAACTCGTCGTTCAAACTATGGCAAGGCAATCTAAGAGTGACTACATTTTCACCTGATACGATCACAGCATTTATATAATGATTTTTATTCGAAAACCATTATATAAATGCTTTATTATTTGCAAATGCTATAACCCCATAGCTTTTTGTATAGCTTGTGCCGCAACGTTAGTACCGATAGCTGACGCTGTTTCAAATGCCCACTTTCCTGCAGCTTTTAGATTTTTTAGCGCACCACTCCCATCATTTCTTTTAGCTGCACTTTCGGCCTCTCCAACATATACAACTGCTTGATCGTGATCAACATCAACTGCATCTTTACGCATTTGCAGACGAAGCTCTGACAATTCTGATGCTAATTTTTGTAAATCCACTTCTTTTGCCAACTGCTGCCATATCTGATTAAACGTATTGTTCTCCGCCATGGCATTTTTACCCACAGCTGCAGCTTGGCCACTCACGTTGTAGTTATCGCCCATTTTTACCTCACCATGATATATGTTTTGTAAAATAATTTTATTTTGATCTGAACCTTCCTTAATTACATCTGTATTTTCGTGTCCGACTCCTATAATATCTATTACTTTATGGGTAGACGCAAGAAATTTTGTTATCATAAATGTCTTTTCAGACATATCGTCACCTCCAGATTTAACCACCCGAACATCAACAGCTCGAATATCCGAAATATTTTTATATTTTTCTCCTTCTGATAAAGAGCCTTCTGTAACTTCATTCGCTATAACAATCGTATTATTATAGCTTGTCGGCAGTAAGTTAGCTCGAAGATTAGCTATACGCCGATAAAAATCACCTTCAGCAAGCTTTACACTACCGGCCATATCACGAATACTGTCGTCATATGATAACTGACCCAACACAACCGCGCGGTATTTTAACCTAGCAGAATTGCAACGTGTAACTATTTTATGACAAAGCTCTACAGCGTTAGTCGCATTCCTATTACCACGGACAAGTATCCAAAGTCCAACCTTCCAAGGATTATGACTATTTTCAATAAATTTTGCATCATCGCCTATCAAATCTGAAGTAAGTCGTAGTTGCTGTGCATACGGATCTATCAATAAATCGTTGTCCTGAACTTCAATATCAATAAATACAGCATATGGAAATGGGCGAAATTCCCCTATTGTTCCGTAACTGTCACAAAGCAACTTAGAGTCACTTAATAAGTGACGGATAGCTCGCCTACCAGAATCATTCATATATCCAGCAGCAATCTTACATTGCTCTCTGATAATTTGTATTCCTATCTGACTCTGTACGCTGTTAAATTGTTTAACCACCTCACCAATGGGAGTTTCAAGAAACCTTGAGCAATAATTTATAAATGTATCGCACCACATCTGACAGTTTTCAATTACATCGTTTACTTCTTTATTTTTTATTTGCTTTTGCCCCATCGCGCTTAATACAAGCCAACAATTTATAATCCTTATCGTAACGCTAGCCGTAATCAACCATTGCCCCATTTTTCTTATACTTTCCCAAGTCTGAGCTGTTGTATTTGACTTGTTAGGCGACACAAATTCAGGCCACAGCAAATTCCATTCATCACGCAGGTCACCTGAAGTATCTACTGTATCCGCATACTTTGCGACCAAGCTTATAACTTTATCTAGCTTTTTCTCTGCAAACCATAAATACTTCATAGCACCACTATTTATAGCAACAAACAAAGAGTTGTCATTTAGTAGTATTTCACTTGCTTTCAAGAACTTCCTTTGCCGAGCAAGATCCCTCACCTTATTCATCGTCATGGACCACCTATCAAGTATGATACTGAGTTCTCCACTAAGTGCACGAATCTGGTGATCAGCTTCTGAACATGTACTCAACAACACAAGATCCGTGTCGTTATTAAGTGGTCGATTTCCGTCTATATGCTTATCTCCAACTAAACGGCCCAAACACCTTCCTATTTTTCGAGCCTGCGACTCTTTTCGTATTCCAATTTGAAGATCCGGTATCTTATTAATTGAATATTTTGTACCACCTGCACTTCTTTTAAAAGCATCGGGATATGCATCTTCAAAAAGTAAACGATTCGCCCTAAATATATTAACACCAGCATTATCACAATACTTAAGCGCCCTCACAGTTATCGACCGAAGTTTAATATTTTTAAAATTATCCTTATTCCATATAGATTCACCACCTGCTATCAGATTAATGTTTTCAATCAAAGCATCCGTCAATTCAGCTCCCTTATGTAATGGGCCTTGAAATTCATTGATTTTTGATCGCGTATCTTTATCTAATCTAAGATAAAGATATTTAGATATGCCGTCATCACGATTCTTAAGTCTTTCAATAAATTTATTAATATTCTTAAAGTCGTTTGCGGTGAATTGCTTTGAGCCACTCTTCTCAACCAACAATATTCCCCTATTCTCCCAATAATTTATTAACCACTCAGCGGGATAATCGTTTCCTTGAACAAAGGGTGCTCCAACAGTACCACTTTCATCCAAAGTTGTTACCATTGGAACTGGCCCATGCAAATAGCCCTTTATACTTATTACACGACAACCAATATTAACTGACTCAGAAGTATTAAGCCTCTCCAGTAAGGAACCATCACGAACGGCGATCTGGGTAAATAGAACAATAAACTTCTGTAACTCAAGACCATATATGCTAGTAATACCTCGATTAATCATATAAGTCTCTAATGCAATTATACAGAGTCTCTCTTCTGCTTCTCCGAAAACAGCATCCTCACCATGTCGAAAAGCACGATAAAGCACCCCACCATCATCTACCATAGTCGGTACAGCAATACCTAAATCTATCGCTTTATCAAGAAAAAGAGATACATACCGAACAACATTGAAATGCTTACTCCTTAAACGCTCTATTAAACGATGAGGTGAAAATCCTCTTCGTAATCTCGTAAGATCATTATGACCATCATCTAAACATGCTTTAAGACCTTTCTCAAGCACCAATTTACGTGCAGGAATTTCAAGATTCTTATAAAGCCAAATAAAAGGCTCTAAACAAGCCGAAACTAATTCTTGCGGGTTTTCAACACGTTTAATCTTACAGCCAAATTGCGTAATGATAGGAGAGTCCGGTTCATTTACTGGAAGGGGAAATGATACTGATTTCAATAAATCAAGCATTGTAGCTGATGCACCAGCGAATTTACTACCAAATGACATTTCAGCCAAATCAAAACGAAGACACTCATCAATTCTACAACCGCTCTGGTCATTAATTACTTTCACAAACCGCCTAAGCAATGCCCAAGAAACAAGGAAATGCAGTAATCTATATCGGGATCTAGATGAAGTAAAGCCTAATTCATTTAACATATTTTCCATTTCTTGACCAAAGATACTTTCTTCACCACTAAGTGCATTTGACTGAATAGCCCCCAGCATTATTATTGGAACCAGCCTTATTGACCAACTATTATTAGAAAGCATCTTTACATAAAGCCTTACCTTAGCCACCTTAATATTGTCGTTCAGCCCATTGTATTCATCCATAAAACCGCGCTGGACATGTAGATCAGGAATTAACGTAAAAGCACGAACACCATTTGCAATTTGATAATTAGTTGACACGTCATACGCTTGCCATCCCGAGGTATGTATTAGCTTATCAAGATTTTCATTTGAAATTTTTGAAGTTAGGGTGTGAGGAAAATCTACATCGTAAGGCCGCGGAAATATTGAAATCGCCCTTACCACATCAAAGCATTGCTGAACACATTGTGAATCGTTTTGTTTAAACAGCGGCAGCGAAAAATTTAGTTCATCTGCCTCACTTCCACCAGGAAGTAGAGTCGGCCTTATCCAATCTTCGTTAATAGTTAAAGCAATTGTGTCACACTGAACGGCTCCTGCTTTCAGAACAATATCTCTTGCATGATATAATGTAGTGCCGGAAAATACGCAATCATCTACCAACGTCACTTTTCTTCCTTTAAGTATTGACAGATCCATATCTAGAATTCTGTCACTTAAAGCCAATCCTCGAACGTCGGTTATCTTCAATTCTCTTAAACAATCAAAGAAACATGCGGCCTTTCGTGCCATAAATATGAAAATATCGCTATCCTTTTCCCATAGTTGTTTTCCAAACTCAATTATAGTAGTTTGCATCTCTCCTCGAAAAACATCTAGGAATCTGTTCTTAGGATTTTTAATCGAATGTTGCATTTATAGTAATAATAAAGTGCTTTGGGGTGATATGTAAACGAGGTCAGTAACCCGCATCCAAGCAAACAACACATTCAATGTGTCCATCAATAAACAGCGTAACTGCTTAAATTCATTCAAGATAAATAACATATCAGGTCTGAAAACATCAATGATCGAACTTGGCAAACGTAGCATCAAGTCGTAACTGGAACCGTCTCGGGAGGGATACTGCATAAGGCCGACGGTGAGGCTTACGGTTTCTATTTACGAAGAATCTCGGTATTTATCAAGTCCGGACATCCGGATTTCTCGCGAGCAGGCACAAAATGGCGACGCCTTTCACGTCACCGTTCGCCTGCCTGACGCTGCGGATCGGGGCGCATCCAGCCTGAAAATCGGCTTTTCTGATGGATTTACAATTATGTCACATAGAATCAGCATATTTTTTCTATATTCATTCGCAGTAAAAAGTTGATGTTTTGGCGGAGTTTTACCATTGCAATATGCCATGCCGCCAGAAGCTCCGGCAAACAATAGATAATCCAAATGCCCTTTCGATCCTGCCTTACATCCTTCGACTTCCGGCCGGGAACCATTTCCGGTTCACCGGAGTCATTCCATACGGAACTTCAAATTCACCTGACAAACATTCATGGAACCACGAATTATTGATATTACCGAGCTTGCCCTGCGCGATGCCCATCAGAGCCTCATCGCCACAAGGCTTGGCATCGACGACATGACCGGAGCCTGCGCCGACCTCGACGAGGCGGGGTACTGGTCGATCGAGTGCTGGGGCGGGGCGACCTACGACGCCTGCATCCGCTACCTGAACGAAGACCCCTGGGAGCGGCTGCGCACCTTCAAGAAACTCATGCCGAAAACGCCGCTGCAGATGCTTCTGCGCGGCCAGAACCTGCTTGGCTACCGCCACTATCAGGACGAGGTGGTCGAGCGCTTCTGCCAGAAATCCGCCGAGAACGGCATCGGAGTGTTCCGCATCTTCGACGCCTTGAACGACCTGCGCAACATCGAAACCTCAGTGCGCGCGGTCAAAAATGCTGGCGCTCACGCCCAGGGCACCATCTCATACACGGTCAGCCCCATTCACACCACCGCGCTTTTCGTCGATCAGGCGCGGCGATTGCAGGATATGGGAGTCGATTCGATCTGCATCAAGGACATGGCGGCGCTCATCAAGCCGCAGGCGGCATACGACCTCGTTCGCGGCATCAAGGAGGCGTGCGGAGCTGAACTGCGCGTTCACCTGCACGTACACGCCACCACCGGCGTCACTCTCGTGAGCCTCATGAAGGCGGTCGAGGCGGGCGTGGATTGCGTCGATACCGCCGTCAGCTCGATGAGCCTCGGCCCCGGCCACAATCCGACGGAGAGCTTCATCGAGATGCTCGAAGGCACCGGCTTCACGACCCGTGTCGATATGGAGCGGGTGCAGCGCGTCAAGCGTCACTTCATGAACGTGCTCGAACGATACAGCGAGTTCCAGTCGAAAGTGACCGGCGTGGAGACCGAACTGTTCAAGAGCCAGATTCCCGGCGGGATGCTCTCCAACATGGAGAGTCAGCTTCGCCAGCAGGGGGCGGGCGACCGCATGGCGGAGGTGCTCGACGAGATTCCGCTCGTGCGCCGCGACACCGGTTACGTGCCGCTCGTCACGCCGAGCAGCCAGATCGTGGGCACCCAGGCGGTGCTGAACGTGCTGATGGGGCGGTACGCCGTCCTGACCGGCGAATTCGCCGATCTCATGCTTGGATATTACGGCAAGGGGCCGGGTGAAAAGAACCCGGAGGTGGTCGAGATGGCCCACCGGCACGCCGGAAAGCAGCCGGTCACCTGCCGTCCCGCCGATCTGCTTCAGCCCGAGTGGCAGAAGTTGCGCTCCGAAGCGCTCGCGCTCGAAGGGTGCAACGGCTCCGACGAGGATGTGCTGACCTACGCCATGTTTCCGCAGGTGGCTCCCAAATTTTTTGCCACCCGCCACGAAGGGCCGCGCAACCTTGGCCGCGACCCGCATACCGGCGTCTCCGAGACCCAGCCCGCGGAAGGGCACCAGGGCGCTATTACCGGCCCCATCACCTATGCCGTGACCCTCTCCGGTCGTCAGCACAAGGTGACGGTGGCCCCATATCAGTAATTATAATAATCGAGTGATGCAGGAACATATCAAGAGTATTGAAGAAAAAATAGAGGAGCTGAACCGGAAACGGGAGAGGATTCAGCTCGGCGGCGGGCAGGAGCGCATCGATAAACAGCACGCTGGCGGGAGCCTCACGGCTCGCGAGAGGATTACGGCGCTGGTCGATCAGGACAGCTTTCTGGAGAGCGGCCTCTTTGCCGAGCACCGTTGCACCAATTTTGGAATGCAGGGCAAACCCATGCCCGCCGATGGCGTCGTGACCGGCGCTGGCAGCGTTGATGGCCGCCTCGTGCATCTGGCCTGTCAGGATTTCACCGTCGGCGGCGGATCGGCGGGAGAGGTGCACTGCCGGAAGATCGTGCAGATGATGCAGGCTTCGCTGAAAACCGGCTCGCCCTTCATTGTCGTCAACGACTCCGGCGGCGCACGCATCCAGGAGGGGATCGAAAGCCTCTCCGGCTACGGGCAGGTGTTCTACAACAACGTCATGCTGTCGGGCGTGGTGCCGCAGATTTCGCTGATCTGCGGCCCGTGCGCGGGCGGCGCGGCCTACAGCCCGGCGCTGACGGACTTCATCATCCAGACCAGATCGGCCTGCATGTTCATCACCGGCCCCTCGGTCATCAAGGCCGTGACCGGCGAAGAGGTGACTGCCGAGCAGATTGGCGGCCCGGCGGCGCAGATGAACATCTCCGGCGTGGTGCACTTCGTGGCCGACGATGACCGCCACGCGATGGCCATCTGCCGCCGCCTGCTCTCCTTCCTGCCGTCGAACAACCTGGAAGACCCGCCGCAGCTCGAAGCCGAGGAGATCATCCTGCCGGATAAATATCTCAACACGATCATCCCGGTAGATTCTCGCCAGAGCTACGATGTGCGCGACGTGATCGCCCGGATCGTGGATCGGGCGGACTTCATGGAGGTTCAGGAGCATTTCGCCCGCAACATCGTGATCGGCTTCGCCCGCATCCAGGGGCGCTCGGTCGGCATCGTAGCCAACCAGCCGGCGGTGATGGCGGGCGTGCTCGACATCGACGCCTCCGACAAGGCGGCGCGGTTCATCCGCTTCTGCAACGCCTTCAATATCCCGCTCGTGACGCTGGTGGACGTGCCCGGATTCCTGCCGGGCGTGGAGCAGGAGTATGGCGGCATCATCCGCCATGGCGCGAAAATGCTCTTCGCCTACTCGGCGGCCACCGTGCCGAAAATCACCGTGGTGATGCGCAAGGCGTATGGCGGCGCGTACCTGGCCATGTGCAGCAAGGACCTCGACGCCGACCGCGTGATTTCGTGGCCCACCGCCGAGATCGCCGTCATGGGTGCCGAAGGGGCGGTCGATGTGATCTTCCGCAACGAAATTCGCAAGGCGGACGATCCGAAGGCCAAGCGGCAGGAGCTGATCGCGGAGTACAAGGAGTCATTCTCCACCCCCTACGCCGCCGCCTCAGCGATGAAGGTCGATGACGTGATCGAACCCGCCGAAACGCGGCGCTACCTGGCCATGTCGCTCGACATTCTGCATTCGAAACGGGAGTTCAGGCCACAGAAAAAGCACGGCCTGATTCCCCTCTGAACCAGAAACGAACCAGAAATCATGAACGAACAGGAAACAACAGAAACGATAGTCGAGAACGAAGAGCGGGAGATCACGCCGGAGCTACTCATGATCATGTCGGCCTCGATAGCGGCCTACCTCGGCAAGAACGTGCGCATCCGGCGCGCCCGGTTCATCAGCGAACAGGGGCCGAGTTCGTGGTCGCAGATGGGCAGGGTTTCGATCCAGTCCTCCCACACTTTCAGCATAAAACAATAAGGAACCAAAGTCGTGCAGTTAAGTCTGACTATAGATGGAAAAAAATATGTGGTGGATGTCGAGGTGATCGAGGGAGAGGAGGCGCGTATGCCCGCCTCGTTCCCGCAGCCGGTCTCCACCATCCAGTCCCGCAACCCCGAGCCGCCGCCCGCCGCCCGGCCCCAACCGGCCAAGCCGATGGCGGACAATCTGCCGGATGAAAAGGTGTGCCGCAGCCCGATAGCCGGTATCGTGAACCGCGTCAACGTGCAGGTAGGCCAGAAGTTACAGCCACATGACCTGCTCGTGGTGCTTGAAGCGATGAAGATGGAAACCAACATCACCGCCCACACCGCCGGAACCGTCAAAGCCATCATGGCCACCCCCGGCGAAGCCGTCAAAAGCGGCCAGGCGCTGATAGAGTTCGAATAGGGATGGATAAGCCCCGGTGCGGATGGAGCGCCGGGGCGAAATAGCGTATAAAGTAAAGTTCAACTGTGCCGCCCAAAGCTCACTCCAAAGGCACAGGCGTTGGTTGGCGCAAGTGCGACGAGAGGTTAGAATTTATTTCCAATTTATTGTTTGAATTTTTAATGGCAATGCTTTGATAATCTCGCAAAATCCTTCCAAGTCTGATTTTGGACTTTTCCATATATATTGCATCAATAAATCAGGAATTATGACTTTTTCTTCACAAGAATCTTGAAGAGCCAAAGTTATGATAGAAAAGCTCTTTCCTTTTTGTCGCTTTTCCTGTATGGCGTAATCTATTTCTGTCGATAAGAATCCTTTGTCCTCATAGTTTTTTGTTATAAAAAAAACAGCAGCACATGAATCCTTAAATCCCTTCAATAGCTCTCGTTCGAGTTCTACGCCAGCAACCATTGCGTCTTCATCGAGCCATGTTTGAAATCCCACTATTTCAAGTGCTGCCTTATATTCACGAATGCGAGGCTTATCAACGCCTTTGTGGCTTAGAAATATTTTATCCGGTTTTTTAATTGAGTCTGGTGTCATTGTTAAACGTACCCTAGTAAATTTGTTATTTTCGTTGAATGGTTGTGTAGTGTAATCAATATCAATAGTCGGATTTGCAATGCCGGTCATCCATGCGAGATAGGGTATTTTGTTAATACTCTTGCGCAGTAGGTCTAGGTTAATAGTCCATGCCGGTTCTGAGAAAGTAATCCATTCTGCGTTGTAATGGGTTAATAAACGTTTTGTTAACTGAATAGCACGATTTTCCGTTGTGAATTCACGAAATTCAAATTCAATAACAAGAGTATCGTTCTTTATCAAATCAGATTTTTTGAATTCATTGCCATGAATAAACCATTCTAACTCATTAAATGGTGATGGTGTCCATTTTAAAGAAATACACTGTACTGTTTCCTGGGTCATTGTATGTGGGTAACTAATTCTAAAAAATTATTTAGATAGATTCGCCTAAACTGCGAATTTTTGAATTACAGCTCATGTAATACGCAATCGAAAAATATCGTAAAATCAGCAAACATACAACCCGACTCTCGTGAAGCTGCTGCAATGATCGGTCAATGCGTCCATTCCGACAGGGAGCCGTGAATCTGGATTGCAGCGTCGCTACGCTCCTCGCAATGACAATCAGCAAAACGAGTTACCATTCCCTTCTTCCCACACTAATAAAACGGATTCAGCAGTTTGAGCAGGTCTCGGCGTTTCCGGTTATGCGCGACGACGTCGGCGAGGAGGTCGGCTCGGTGCTGTTTTCTGGCGGTGTAGCGCATGAAGGTCTCCACGAACCAGGCGTTGTTCATGAAATGCTGAAAAACGTAGCCGGGGAAATAGACGCGGGTCGAAAATTCGCCTCTCCAAAGCTGCTCGTAGCGGCTCAGCGCCGCCGATTCGTCGTTGCGCTCAAGCGCATGGGCGACCGCTTCAGCGGCGTAGCGGCCGGTTTTCAGCGCGTAGTAGATGCCTTCGCCGGTGATCGGGTCGATGAAGCTTCCTGCGTCACCCGCGAGCAGCACGTTGCCCCGGCATCACGTGCCCGGCTTCAGCTTCGCTGTCGGGCAAGCGGCTGGACAACCATAAGCGCCGAGACAGAGCATCATGATTGTGCGCAGGAGTATGAAAACCGTTTTCATCAAAGAGTTCATGACGGCTCCTGATGATGCTGACGAAGCCTGAATTACAGGTAAATCTCAGGCGTCAGCTTGCGGGTGAAGCGGTTCATGAGGAAGTTGACGAACCAGACCCAGTTGAGCGGTTTGCCCTGCATTCGCTGCATGATGGCGCGGCCTTTATAGACCTCGCGCTGGAGTTTGATGAAGTTTTCAAGCAGTTTTTCGCCCGAGAGCTTTTTCGGCTCGAACATGTAGTGGTAGGTGTCGTACTTGTCCCAGTCCAGATGACGCACCCGGTTCTTCATCTCCTCGAAGTAAGGTGTTCCAGGAAAAGGAGTTACCAGCGAGAAGACCGGGAACTCGATGCGGT
>Ga0326729_1000071_pt1 | contig 31671 bp, 31 predicted proteins | sample MHFSIPfraction_2_FD_207744 | JGI IMG/M metagenome (GOLD analysis project Ga0326729, IMG submission 207744) | Lab enriched peat soil microbial communities from Michigan Hollow, Ithaca, NY, United States - MHF6AY SIP fraction | ecosystem: Environmental > Terrestrial > Soil > Wetlands > Peat...
TGCTTAGCTGTTGCCAATACATCCTTGCCACTCGCTGGTCGTGCCATAGACATCCTCCTTTAAGGTTATGGATGTATTATAGCATTTATGATTTAGAATTGGAATTACACGATAATGCGGTTCCATGAGTTATAAAACTGATTAACAATAAAACTGCTATGTCTTGAAAAATACATAATGGAGAAATCAATCCGTCTTCATTCAAGACTGATATCAACGGAAAAAACTCAACAAAACAGAAATCAACGCAATAGCAGTAGTTATCAACCACTTCCAATGCTTTTTAGCAAAACTAAAAAATTGATTTTTCAGTTTTAAAGTATAGCCAATTAGCCCATACCACTTACCTCTCAATCCTTTGCCATATTTTGCTGGAGTATCAACCTAACCTTTCTTATAAAGCTTTTCAGCCTCAAAATTAGAAACAATTTTTCCCTTTGGACTTTTAAGCTGATGATAAACCCATGTCCGATATTCTTCACCCATAAAACCGCATCTTAAATATTTAATCTTACTGCCAGCACCTAAATAAAGCACCTTAAATTATTCTATTCACCAATCAAGCCAGGCTACCCTTTCTACCTTACGATTGTTTACCATAATAGTCATATACATATGTTCTCTTTTAAATGGGATATAGACTTTGAATTTTTTCTTGCTAAGATCAAGATTGATAGCGACCTCGCTATTCAAAAATGAGTCAACTGGAAGATCAGATGGCAGAAATTCAAACCAATATGAAATCCCCTCATCTTCATGATACCCCGAATGAAACTGCATTCTTCCATACTTACCTACATACTCAACGTAATAATGGTGATCATCATCTTTAATAAACTTTGATGGGCGACTCTCAAGCCGTTCTTGGTATTCAATATGATTTGATGGGGAATATCCCTCAAAAACTGTCAGATCCACAACATCAGACAAAGAACACCCCTGACGGATATATAAAGAATAGTCTTGGCCTCTTTTCTCAATCTTCTCTAAATATAAACCGCCTTGATACTTTTCAGGCCAATACCACCAAACACGGAGTCCGAGAGCGCCAAAAACAGCCAAAACCAAAGTCAGAATAATTATATTATTACGGCTCATATCATATCTTTTTTTAAAGACAATAAAATTCACTCACAAAATTCTTACCCATCGAATCTCGCAATAGCTTTTCAATGGCACCTACAGCATCCGCTCGAACTCATCCTCGCTTATCACCCTCACACCCAGCTTTATCGCCTTTTCCAGCTTGCTCCCAGCTTCGCTTCCGGCTACGACGAGCGTTGTCTTTTTGCTCACCGAGCTGACGATTCTACCGCCTCTTTCCCGCACCATCTCTTCCGCTTGCTGGCGGACGTGGCGTTCCAGGCCGCCGGTGAAGATGACGCTTTGGCCTTCGAAGTTGTTGTTTATCAGCGCTTTGGCGGCTTCGGCCTGCATCGGCAGTCCGGCTTCGGCGAGCTTTTCGAGCATAGCTTGCGCCCAGGGTTTGGCGAAGAAGTCGCGGATGCTCGCGGCGATGACGGGGCCGATGTCGGGCACGGCGGCGAGCTGTTCTTCGCTGGTGTCGCGGAGGCGGTCGATGGAGGGGCAGGCGTGGGCCAGCTCACGCGCCGTGGCCGCGCCGACGTGGCGGATGCCGAGGGCGAAGAGCAGGCGGGCGTAGGGGCGCGTTTTGCTCTTTTCGAGGGCGTCGAGCACGTTTTGCGCCGATTTGGCGGCCATGCGGTCGAGGCCCGCGAGCTGCTCCAGCGTGAGTTTGTAGAGGTCGCCCGCGTCGCTCGCGAGGCCGCGCTCGACGAGCTGCGCCACGAGCGATTCGCCGAGGTTCTGGATGTCGAGGGCGTTGCGCGAGGCGAAGTGCAGAATGCGGCCACGCTTCTGCGCGGGGCATCCCTCCTCGTTCGGGCAATACCAGCTCACCTCGCCGTCGGGCTTCACCAGCTCAGTGCCGCACTCAGGACATACTTCCGGCATCTCGATGGCGGCGGTCTCCGCCGGACGTTCGTCGAGCACGACGCTGACCACTTTCGGGATTACTTCACCAGATTTTTCGATCATGACGTAATCACCAACGCGGACGCCGAGGCGTTCGATTTCGTCGAAGTTGTGCAGCGTCGAGCGAGACACGGTCGATCCGGCGAGCTTCACCGGCTTCAGCTCCGCAACCGGCGTGATGGTGCCGAGCCGTCCGACCTGGAACACCACGCCTTGCAGCACGGTTTTGGCCTGCTGCGCCGGATACTTGTAAGCTATTGCCCAGCGCGGACTTTTGGCGGTCGCGCCGAGGCGATCCCAGAGCGTCACGTCGTTGAGCTTGAGCACCACGCCGTCGGTTTCGTAGGGCAGCGTCCAGCGCTTCTCCGACCATTCCTCGATGAAAGCGGCGATTCCCGCCGTCTCCTTGCAAAGCTTGTAGTGCTTGCCGGTCGCGAAGCCCATGCTTTCGAGTTGCCGCAAACGCTGCACGTGCGGCGCGGTTTCGTCGGCGATTCCCTTCAGGAAATACGCCACGAAGTGCATCCGGCGGCGGGCGACCTCCGCGGAGTCCTGCAACTTGAGCGTTCCGGCGGTGGCGTTGCGCGGGTTGGCGAAGCGCTCCTCCTCCGGGCGCTCGTCGTTGAGCCGCTCGAAGTCATCCTTGCGCATATAGACCTCGCCGCGCACCTCGATTTCGCCGCTGATGACCGAGTCGAAACGCGATCCGCCGGGGGAGTCGAGCCGAAGCGGAATCGAAGGAATCGTCCTCAGGTTGGCCGTGATCTCGTCGCCCTGCCGACCATCGCCGCGGGTCGCGCCGCGAACGAAGAGGCCGTCGCGATAGAGCAGGCTGATGGCTACGCCATCGAACTTCAGCTCGGCGACGTATTCTGGCGTACCGCCCCCCTCGGCCTCCACCAGTTTTTCGACGCGGGCGCAGAACTCTGTCACCTCCGCGACGGAGTAGGTGTTGGAGAGGCTGAGCATCGGCTCGCGGTGCACCACGGCGGGGAACTCGCGGGTGACTTCGCCGCCGACGCGCTGCGACGGGCTGTCGGGCGTCAGCAGCTCCGGGAACTCCTTTTCAAGCGCGATCAACCGTTCGAGCATCTTGTCGAACTCGAAGTCAGAAATCTCCGGTCTCGCTTCGAGATAGTAGAGCCGGTTGTGCCGCTCGATCTCCGTCCGAAGTTTTGCTATCTCCTTCTGTGCGTTCGCTTTGTCCATAGTTTTCATTCAACCAAAAGGCATCAATGATTCGTTGAGTAAAAAGCTCATTTTGATGTTATTCTCATCCCAATGTGTCGGGAGAAGGAACCAGAACTCTTTGTTTCGCAAGAAGATGGATGCCACACTCCGCCAGTTGCGTCGAAAGAAAAATGACGGAGACTGGTCATCGCGAGGCCCGACAAGTCGGGACGTGGCGATCCATCTTTGTCAGCCATCACCGATTCCACACGATGGATTGCCGCGCCGCTTCGCGGCTCGCAATGACGGTGAATTGACTCGCCATCAGAGTAGCCACAAGAGCCGCCCCTACAGTTGAGAATGACAATTTCCAAACCAATCGCGCTATTTCGATGATTGACTCATCGCCCATCCGGCGAGGTTTTTCATGAAGCCGACCGAGCCACCGACGCCGAGTTTGTCCCAGGTGACCTTGAGAATTTTCGGGTATCGCCACGCCAGCTTCAGCATCACCGTCACCAGTTCCTCGACCTTCATCTCGTCGCGGAACATCGCCTGTCGGTAGCGCGGCGGCATCTCGTCAAGCACGATCATCACCTCGTTCATCATCTCGTTGACGAAGCCAGGATCGTCACTCTCCGGGTCGTAACACATGTATTTCATGAGGTTTGCCATCGTGGCCACGTTCGGCTCGTAGGCGCTGATCCTGGCCAGCTCCGCCGCGCCGAGGCGACCTTCGCGCATCGCCCGGTCGAGGCAGGAGGTCATGCGCCCGAGATTGCGCACCAGCGAGCCGAAGCCGCAGAAGGTGAGCGGCGAGGCGAGCGAGGCCGCGTCGCCGAGCAGCGCGATGCGCTCATCCGACACTACCCGCGTGCACCCCGCGCCGTCGTGGAAATACGCCGGAATGATGCCGTAAACCGGACGGTGAATCGTGAATTTCGCCCCCGGCATTTTGTACTCCGGCAGCTTGCGGAAGTACGCCTCGAAAAGGCCGAGCAGCGTCTTGTCGTTCGGCGAATCGACTTTGTCGTAGAAAAACAGATAAGTGATGTACTCGTCGCCCTTTGCCGGAAATCCCTCCCAGATGAGCTGCCGTCCGCGCTTGCCGGATACCTCGGCGTTTTCGGTGCTGGCGAGAATTTCGCCGACATCGAATTCGGCATCCTCGAAGCCACTCGCGATGGTGCCAACCGTCGGGCAGACGTGCGTTTGCGGGCGGCCACGGTTGAGCTGCATCGCAATCGGCGAAACGATGCCCATCGCATCCACGACCACCTGCGTCCGTAAGTAGCGCGTCGCGCCCGACGACTCCTCGATCTGCACGACGAGATGATCCGGGAAGCGGTAGCAGGCGACGAAGTGCGTGTGTCCGGCAACCGTCGAACCCGCGCTGGTCGCCACCTTCTCCCGCGCCATGCCGAGCAGCCTGTCGGCATCGACCGCGCAGTCGAGCACCTCCTCCATGTAGAGGCGCTTGCGCCGGACGGCTGGCGCGTGGAACTCCACCCAGCCGGTTCTGTACTGCCGCACGATGGTCGAGTCAAGTTCCGCCTGCGTGAACACCCCGGTGTCGGCGAGGCGCAGCAGCTCCTTGCGCGAGATGTTCCAGTCGCGCGTGGTGCGCCCCGGCTCGGCGCGGTCGATCACCGTCACCTTGCACCCGTACTGTCTGGCCATCACCGCCGCGTGCAACAGGCCCAGCGTGCCGCCAGCGTAGAGCATGTCGCACTCCTCGTCGATTCGTGCGTCGGCGGGAAGGCGCGAGCCATCGCGGATTACATCCGGCACGGGAAGATCGAGATTCTCCCAGTAGCGGTCGATTGAGAGCACAGTGCGCAAGTGGCGCTCTCCGTCCGGCAACGCGCTAAAGTGTTTGTAGACAAGCGGATGGGTGTTCCTGATCTGTTCGAGCATGGATCGTCTCCGTGTGGTTTCAGGCGGATGCTGCTTTGCCGTTTCGTGAATCACTCTCGATTTTGCCATCGACGAGGTGAATGCGGCGGCCAGCGCGGTTGGCGAACTCCTCGTCGTGGGTGACGACGATCACCGTCTGGTTCAGCTCACGGTTCAGCCGGGCGAAAAGTTCATAAACGTTGTTGGCCGAGCGCGAATCGAGGTTGCCGGTCGGTTCGTCGCCGAGCAGCACCTTCGGCTCGTTGGCCAGCGCCCGTGCGATGGCGACGCGCTGCTGCTGGCCGCCGGAGAGCTGGTTCGGCTTGTTCGAGTACTTGTTGTCGAGGCCGACCATGTCGAGCAGCTTCATGGCCCGCTCGCGAATCTCCTTCTTGCCGTACCTGCGCCGGATGAGCATCGGCATCATGACGTTATCGACCGCACTGAACTCCGGTAACAGAAAGTGAAACTGATAGATAAAGCCGATCTTCTGGTTGCGGATGATGGTCATCTCGGTTTCTTCGAGGCCGGTGATCTCCTGCCCGTCGAGCCAGACGCTGCCGAAGGTCGGCTTGTCGAGGCCGCCCATGATGTAGAGCAGCGTCGATTTGCCTGACCCCGACGGCCCGGTGATCGCCACGAACTCCCCCGCGAAAATATCGAGCGAAAGGTTGGGGATGATCGTCTGCCGCACATCCCGCGACAGCTCCAGCTCCCTGCGGATTCCTTCCAGCCTGAGAATTGTGTCAGCCATCGAGTTTCATTTGGTTCACCGTTACCCTCTCTTCATCGAAATCGCCATCGGATTCTTCTTATCCCGAACGCCATAAAGTATAAGAAAAAAGCTCCGTTTATGGAGCGGAAAGCCGGGGAAGTCTATTTCAGGAGGTTTTGAAAAGTGTAATGCAGTATCAGGCGTTCCCGCAAGCGATCATGGACAGTTACGGTCAGGAGATGTACGGCGCGGTCGATCGAGGCATCCCCCTCTGGCGCACCTCGCTGACGGTGAATTCGAGGTTGCCGAAAAGCTCAGGGCGGAGGCCGGTGCAGGTGCACGACAGCAGGGTGGCCATCGGCCGGACAATCGCCATGCGCATCATGGTCAGGAGGATTCTGGAATGAAATTGTCGGAACTGAAAGATGGGCAAGCCACGGGGTTCATCGACAGCGCTGATGCCTTCGCCGGGTGCAGCGCTGTTTCGGTTTCTGTATCAGTTCAGATGATTGTGGTTGTTTGGTCGCGTATTTTGCGCTAATTTTTTGAGTGTTTGATTTTGCGGGTTAACGGCTGATGAATCTGCGGTGAGCTGTGCTCGTGTTTTCAACCGTTTCGCAGTCCATCGGGAATGGCGACGCATGAACGACAACCAACAGGTGATCTCCCATGAAATTTTCAGTGACCATTGATCGGGATGAAGACGGCGTCTGGATTGCGGAGTGCCCTTCGATTCCGGGTTGTGTCAGTCAAGGCGCAACAAAAGATGAAGCGTTAGAAAATATCAAGGAAGCCATTCAACTGTGCCTGGAGGTGCGAGCGGAAAAAGGAATTCCATTGACTATTGAGACAAGGCAAGTCGAGGTAAACGCCTGATGCCTCCGTTGCCAACATTGAGCGGGAAGGAAGTCGTTCGGGCTCAAGGTTGCGTCGTAATGAGCATCAAGCATCGCGATTGTTTTTTTAAAAATTATTACATGCTTTCTCGATAGCGTCTTATAGATGCCGTGATTCAACAATTTGTCGTTTAGGCTGATCAGTATAAACAAAGTTATGTGCAAAAAAGCGAAAATGAAATACCAAAAAACGGTTGATTGGGTCATTCAACTTAAAAGGGCTGAGGTAAATTGATGATTGACACAAATTTTAATTTTTATTGCGATTCAAATGGAGGTGACCCGGATAGCGCCAGTCCGACACTCCGAAAATATCATAAGATATTGTGGGGTAAGCCATTGCCAAATGGCAACTTATTCGAATTACATGAGAACAAAAATGGCGCTTATCTGTATCACGAATCAAAGCTTGGAGAATTTTTTTTGGGCAGCGATGCTATAACACACTCGTATAAAAATCATAAACGGAAGAGATGGATTACAGAACAAGTCCCAACTGAAGTAAGTGATCTTTTTGATACAGGCTCTACCATTGGTGCGTATATTATCTTCCCGAATAAAAGCATTGACAGAAAGCATACAATCAATCAAGTGCGCGGAGTAAATGGTTTAATCGATGATCGGTTTGATTTAACTTTAGAGTGTATTCGCCTCTTTTACTCTGGAGAAAAAAGTCCACTTTATGACACCTTATTGAGATATGAAAAGTTTTTCGATTTGTTTGATGATTTTATGGGATACATTCATTTTTTCTTCTTGGATGATCTGATAGATGAAAATAATAAGGTTAAGTTTTATTTGCCTTTTGATGGTTTCAAAACTCGTCCGTCATTTTCTGATGTCGATCAATATCTTTTATATAAAAAACGGGTGGTTGGCTTCATTAAATCAAGAAGCAATCGGATAGGGGATTATCTAAAAAGTGAAGAAAAATTAGTATAACCTCAGCACATAATAACCGCATTAATTCGGACTGGCAATTCCGTTGCGCTCTATTGCCAGCTGGGTTATGCGGAGCGTTAGACAATAAGATTAGCCGTTGTATCACGGATTTTTATTTGCCAAAAAAATCTACAATCTCAAGGTACCCGCCACTTACTTTTCCTTCTTTCCCCCGCTTTGCTCCAGCGCCTTTTTCGAGATTTCCTCTTCGATTTCCGAGGAGATGGTGAGGCTTCTGAGGAGGTCGAGCAGGTTTTGCTGGATGTTGAGGTTCAGGTTTACCGGGCGGTTGTTCTGGAAGTCGGGGTTGCGGCCTTTGAGCTGGATGAAAATCGTCGAGTTGCCGTCCGGCGTCATGGCGATGGTGGAGACCAGCTCCGAGTAGAAGAAGTTGCCGAGCGCTTCGTAGGTGAGGCGCAAACCGGATCCGGCGGCGGCCCGCTCTTCCGGGGTGCTTGAATAGATGATGAGACCGCTCTTTTCCGCATCCATGTTGCCTTCGGGAATGCTGATGGCGCTGTTGTCGAGGACGACCGGGATCGCTGCCCGGACGGTGCCCGTGGCGGAGAGCTTCGAGGCGCCTTGCAGGTCGAGCAGCGTCTGGATCGGTACGCCATTGAGCAGCACCCTGGTTTCGGCATGTTTCGATTTGAGGTCGTACTCCAAGCGGTCGAAGGAGACCGTTCCGTCAAGAAGTCCCGCCGAAAAGCCTGAAACGGTGATGAGCGAGGGTCTGGCTGCCTGGGCGAACATCGTGAGCGTTCCCTTCGGCGTCGTGAGAAGCAGCTCTCCACCGCCAGTCTTGCGCTTGAGGCTTTTGAGTTCCATCTCCATCGTCAGTTTATCCGTCGCCGCCTTGTTCAGCGTGATGGCTCGATCGCTGAACTCCCAATCCACCCTTTGGCTTGTATTTTTCGAAAAGAGCGCGTCTTCCGTGGAGGGCTGTTTCGGCAGCCTCTGCCGGATCGAACCGCCTCCCTGCGCCGTGAGCTTGGCATCGCGCAGGGCGAAACCGGTGCGCTCGATGCGGATGGGGAGCGTGCCGGAGAGTCGCCCATGCATCTCGCCGCTGAACTCGCCTTGCAGATGGATGCGGTCGAGGATCGGAGCCTTGTCGATGGTGATGGTGCAGGCTGCCGAACCGCTCTTGAGATCGTAGCGGGCAGGCGTCGATGCGATCCGGCCACCGAAGAGCCGCGCCGAAAGCGAGTCGAGGCGTATCGCCGACAAGATGCCGTTGCTGGCGTCGAGCTTCACCCTGACGTTGAGGTTTTCGATGAACGGCGGCCCGCCCGGTTTGCCACCGGCGTCGAAAGAGAGTTTCGTGTTGCCGGTTTTCATGGTGATCATCGTCCCTTTTGCGGCGTCGATCGTTCCGTTTTTGATCCGGATTGCGGAGTCGAGGTATTCGACCGGCATCGCGCCGCTGAGATTGCCGGTAATCGACGTCGTCGCGCTGTTCGGGGAGAGCCTTTCGAGTGGCAGGTTGTCGAGCTTGAGCACGAAAGCCGTGCGCTTGTTCCTGAGGCTGTACTCGACCTCGGGCGTCGAAGCCCTGATGCCGAAGAGTTCGAGCGAGCAGTCGCTGAATTTCAGGGTGCAAGGCTTGCGCGGATTGCGTTGCAGGCCGAAGGTCGCCTCGAAATTGGAGAGCGGGGTTTTGTTGAGGCCGGAATAGAGCGACCGGGCGCTGAATTTGGCCGGTTGCTGCACCCAGCGGCGCGAACGGGTGAGCAGCATATCATAAGCGACCCCTTCGAGCCGCAACTGTCCGGTTTCAATCCGCCCCTCCCTGACGGCAAAGGCGAGCGAGTCGGGCGCGATGGCGGACGGCAAGCTCAGAGCTGCCGAAAATGCGAGCCGCGCCCGCAACCGTGGCCGGGACTGGCGGAAGCGGATATCCGTCGGCATCTGGTGTACCGTCACGGAGTCGGCGTCGAGCACGAGGTCGAACGCCGGAGTTCCGTCATCGCTGATTCTTTGCCAGGAGAGCTGGCCGTGATGGAGCGTTGAGCGGTAGGTCGAGATGACCCCCGTGCAGGAGTCGGGAGGGGTGGTCACGCTGGCGTCGAGCCGCTCGAAGCCGACGCCCGACAGACCCGGACGCCCGGGGCTGTGTAGTTTCACGACAACGCCTGTGCCTGCGGTCGCACGGTCAACGAGCGCCTGGGCGAACCAGGGAAAGGCCAGCCAGGCTCCGCAAACAGTCAGAGTCGCGAGCAGTACCAGCAGACCGATGATGCGCGCAAGCCACTTCACGTCAGCCGGGTTACTTCTTCGACCACGCGCCCTTTATCTTCACCCACGTTCCGGCGGGAAATGCAGGATAGCGCTTTTCGAAGGTGCGCTGACCGGTAACTTCGAGCGATATACCGTTCTTTTTCGCAATATCGGCGTAGACGGCGCGGCGCTCAAGATTGACGGTTTCGACAAGCTTCTGCGCTTCAGCGCTCTTTCCCGGCGGGATGGCGATGTAGCCGTCGTCAACCTCGCCAATCAGCCCCTTCGCCCGTGCCGTTTCGAGGTCGAGCGCGAAAGCCGATGCCGACGCGGCAAAGATCATGAGGAAAAGGACGAAGGTTTTGGCCAGCGTCACGAGACGATACGTTTTGAACATGTGCATGGTGATCCTCCCTGATTAGAAAATATCGGTTCTCTTGTTGAGCGCGTTGTCGATGTCGCGATCGACCCTGATCCTGATTTCGTGGTCGATCTTGATGTTCATGTTGATGGTAATAGGCTTGTCGGGGGCCTCCACCTTCACGGTGGGGCTGCAACCGCCGATGACGAGGCCCGCGAGCACGATCATCATTGCGGGCAGGGCGTGAGCACTCAATCTGTTCATGTGGTTCCCGGGTTGGTTGGTCGAAGCAAAGGCCATGAGCCGCTTCGACTGTGACTTGAGTTCATTTCGATTTCGATACATCGGTAAACGGGCTGTTTCCGCAACAAGTTGCAAGCCGCATCCCCTTATCAGAGTCTGCATCTTTTCCGGAAATATTGCAAGCGCTTCGTTTGTCTCTGATTTTCAGGGCAAGGAGCGAAGTGGGGGGAGATTCGTCATCGTGAGTCCAAACCTGTCGGAACGTCGCGATCTAACTCCGTCGAGTGCATTGTGCACGGTCAATGTACGGTATCGGGCCGGATCGGGCGACTCGCAATGACGGAGGTTTAAGAACCGTGGACCATTGACATGCTAATAGTCTGTGGTATCAAGTGACCGGAAAATCGTAGCAGAAGTTGACGATGAAGTGATGCGAACAGCTTGTTGCAGGTGTTTATATTTTGTGTAATGCGAGTAAATCTTTATATACAGAGTTGAAATCAAGATTCTCATGGGCCTATTCCCGGATGAGCTGTCGAAAACCGTTTGTTCCTTGACTGACGCAAGCTTGGCAGTTTCGCTGCGTTTGACTCAGCGCAATTCGTTTTGCCGGGGATGCGACGCTCATCATAAAACAGTAAAATAACACGCTATGCACCATGCCTGTGAAGTTCCGGGAGCGCCGTTGAGGGGCATCATACCGCCGCTCGTGACTCCTCTCGCCGACCGCTCGACGCTCGATCTGCCGGGGCTGGAGCGGCTGACGGAGCATGTGATCGGCGGCGGCGTGCACGGAATTTTCATCCTTGGCACAACCGGCGAGGCTCCGGGCCTCGGCGCGGCGCTCAAGCACGAACTTGTACGGCGGGTTTGCGGCAGCGTCGCCAGGCGGGTGCCGGTGCTGGTGGGCATCAGCGAAACGGCGATCACGGAGTCGCTCGCCATCGCCGAGACGGCCCACCGGTGCGGTGCCGACGCGCTCGTGCTCGCACCGCCCTATTACTTTCCCGCCACGCAGGCCGAGCTGCTCGCCTATGTGGAGCGCCTCGCGCCGCAGCTTCCGCTTCCGGTGTTCCTCTACAACCAGCCTTATCGGCCTCCCGTATTCGCGCCGGAGACGGTCTGGCAGGCCATGACGATGCCGGGCATCGCGGGGTTGAAGGACAGCTCCGGCGACATGTGCTATTTCCAGAAAATCCGGGCGCTGTTCGCGGAGTTGCCCCACGCCAGCCTGTTCATCGGCCCCGAACAACTGCTTGCCGAGTCCGTGCTGACGGGTGCGCACGGCGGCGTCTGCGCGGGGGCGAATCTGTTTCCGAAGCTCTACGTCGCGCTCTACCACGCCGCCATGGCGGGCGAGTTGCAACGCACCGTCGAGCTGCACGGCAAGGTGATGGAGGTGTGCCGCCTCATCTACGAAGCCGGTCACGGAGCCTCAAGCGTCATCAAGGGGCTGAAGTGCGCCCTCAGCAGCCTCGGCCTCTGCAGCGACCACATGGCCGAACCGTTCCAGCGCTTCAGCGAACCGGAGCGCAGCCGCATAGCCGAAGCCGCGCAGCGTCTGAAAGCGTCGCTCGCGTGAAGCATTTGCCCGCCACCTCGACATTTCCGAACAGCCGTCGCCTTCACCGCGCTTATGCTCGTGCCGGACGTAACATGCGGAATGAAAAGAGGTTACGATATATTCTGGTTCATGACGATGGTTGGCTGGTCAAGCGTTTGAGGTGGGAAATTTTTTAACGGTTATTTGGCTCTGGGACTTGATTAATACCGTTATTTTTCGTACATATGATTTGTGAGCTTCGCAGTCAAGCTTATGCAGTACCCCTCACGAGATGGTTGCTTTTACAAATTAATGCTTTGCTTGCCATGTTAGATTATCAATGTTTACAGACCAGATAAGAGATGATTCTCGAATGAATTTGAGAAGTTATGTTGTTCCTTGACGGGTACAATAGGCATATGCTTGCTTGGATGCGGATTACTGACATCGTTTACTTGCGCCTAACAAGCACACTTACTTCTCCCCAAGCACCTGCCTTGGTAGTGAAAGTTTAATAACCATAAAAAAAAGAGGTGAAAATGCCAACATGGAATATAGACGCGCAGTTTGCTAAATCGATTGATAGCGGTTCTTTGTTTGAAAATGGTAAGATTGCAGAGTTTTTGGGTACGAGTTCATATAATCAGTTTATTATTGTTGCTTCAAAAGGTATGGGTAAGACTCTTTTGTTGAGGCATAAACGGAAATTAATAGAGGATGAGAAGAGTGGTTTTGTTTTAATACCTAAAAATGAAATGGCTGATTATGTGACTTTGCCTTCATCCCCTACAAAGGATTTGGTTGTTTCTTTTCGTGATCCAGTGTTTTGGGAGGATATTTGGAAGATTTCTATATCAATATCAGCATTATTGAATTTTCCGCATAGTGTTACAGATAATGAAATATTTTCAGTTGAGGGTGAGTTGAATAGAGTGTATCTTCCTGCGCCTCTCAGTGAAGAAATTTTAAAATCTTTTAATGGTGACTTTAGAATTGAGAGAACGCCGTCAAGCGTTTTAAATATATTGCTGCAAAGCGGTAAGTCCAGTTTAGAGAAAACAAGAATGTCTGGCGTTCAGGTATTGTGGGATTTGTATAATAAATATATTACTAGCGCATGTTTTTTCTTTATAGATAGCTTTGATCAAGCTCTTAATAAACTATTTTCTGATAACCTAATAATATGGTGTGCAGCACAAACTGGTTTAATGAAGGCTGCGTGGGAGATGTCTCGGCATAATAGACATGCAAAGGTATTTACAACGATCAGGTATGAGGCATTTGCATCTTTTGCTGATGGAGAGAGGGCAAATATGAAGGGCAATCTTTTTCTTATTGAGTATACAAAAGAGGATCTTGAAGAGATATTTTTAAGTGCGGTTCGTTATTATGAAAAAGTTGACAGTATTGAAGAGTTTGTTGGTTTTGATAGGATGTATAATGGATACTTAAAGACAAGAGAAAAAGTATTTGATTATTTATATCGTCATACTATTGGTGCGCCTAGGTGGTTAATTACAATAGGATCTGAGATATCTGCATCAAGAAAAGAACGAGGAATAATAATTGGGAATAACAATAGGCATTTGCAACAAAAAAAAATAGGCGATATTGTCAATAAGGTCTCTGCTGAAGAGTTGGCTTATGTATATCTGAATGGTGAGATGAAGTTGTTTTTTAAAGGTGATGATCCCGATAAATTTGTTGATAATTTGCTGTCAAAAATTAATTCAAGCGTTTTGTCGTTATCTAGTCTTGAGCGGATTTCTAAAAAATTTATGAATGAACATATATGGTCGGGTACCAAACATCCGTTTTGTTTGCTATATAATTTAGGGCTTCTTGGGATTATAAAAAAATCGGCTTCTGATGCGAGAATGAAACAGTATTTTAAAAAGCCATATGAGTTTGATTGGAGTTTTGATAATATTTTACCGATAAATCCAAATTCATATTATTTGCTTCATCCGTCTTTGCACCACCTTATACAAAAAAAGAATTATCGTTTTAATTTTAATAAGGTCAGGATAGGTGATGGTTTTATTTGGGGTAAAGATGAAGAAAAGCAAATAAAAAAAGAAATAGTAAAGATATTTATATCATATTCTCATTTAGATTGGCAGGTTGTTGAGAAAATTGTTGATGTGATGGATGAGTATTTAAATATGAAGGCAACATTGCATGATATATGGCTTGATAAATGGAAAATGAGGAGTGGAAAATGGATTCAGGATCAAATGATTTCGGGGATAAATGATAGCGATTTTTTGGTATTTATGGTGTCTAGAAATAGCTTGGGTTCGAGTGCTGTGTCTATAGAGTGGAAAACAAAATTCGCTGATAAGATAGTAAAGTCTGAGGATACAGTATTTCCATTTATTATTGATGATTCTTCTTATGATAAGATCCCTGATTATTTGAAAAATGTTTATGCGTATTCGTACGGTGATGATAAAAATAATGTAATAAAGTTGATGGATGATATTTTGTTTTGGCAAGCTGAAAAGGACAGGTAAAAAATGTGTATTGAGATTGTTTAGATGAATATATGAAGGGAACAACGAATGGTTTAGAAACTTTCTTGGATGCATTAATTTTTGCATAAATTCTGTTTTCTGAAAAGCGGTAAATATAATAGTTGCTTTATTCTCTAAGGGTAAATACCCCGCCGCTTGCGGCGTAAAGTATGCAGACGTTGTCTGCAAGATACCCCGCTGCTTGCGGCGGGGTTCTTCATTCTTTCTCTGTGACAGTTTTTGAAGGGGTGGTTGTAGATGGATTGCATTGTTTCGGTTAATCTCGTGATGGTGGCGATTTCACGGCAACAGCTCGAAGCTATTTGTTTCTATCGCTTTGCGGTTTGCGGGTGATATGCCGTTCCAGTCGATAATATCGACTCTAAATGGAAATTCAGATTCCTGAAATGCCTCTTTGATTTCGGCGAGCAGTTTTAGTCGAGCGCTGTATTGGCCTTGATGGCGAGTTCGAGGTCTGACCACGTGAATCCATGAGCCGAACACGATGATTTCGGTATCGGGCACGAAACAGTCGCGAATGCTTTGCGCCACGTGGAGTTCGTGCTGGCTAAGGTCAACCATTTCGCTCTCTCAGTCTTTTCAGCTATCGCTCATCCTCTCCCCAATGCTTCCACCAGCATCTCGAATCCAGCCTTCTCCTTCCGACCAAATGCTTTCGCCGAGGCGTTTTTGCGCAGTGCATGGCGGGCGTCTCGTCGATCAGCGCCGACAAGAAGATCGGCGAGTTGACGTTTCATGTTACGCTTCGCCGCTCACGCCTCCGAACCACTTCTCCCGAAACCACAGCGAAACGTTCACCAGCGCGATGAGCGCGGGCACTTCCACCAGCGGGCCGATGACGGCGGCGAAGGCTTCGCCGGAGTCGATGCCGAAGACCGCGACCGCAACCGCGATGGCCAGCTCGAAGTTGTTGCTCGCCGCCGTGAAGGAGAGCGTGGCGGTTTTGGAGTAGTCCGCGCCGATCTTGCGCCCCATCCAGAACGACACGAGGAACATGATCACGAAGTAGAGCAGCAGCGGAATGGCGATACGCACCACATCCATCGGGATTTTCACGATATACTCGCCCTTGAGCGAGAACATGACGACAATCGTGAAGAGTAGCGCCACCAGCGTCAGCGGGCTGATGCGCGGCACGAAGACCGTTTCGTACCACTCGCGGCCCTTGAGTCGGAGCATGACGAAGCGGGTAAGAAATCCGGCAATGAAGGGGATGCCAAGGTAGATGAAGACCGACGAGGCGATTTCGGCGATGGTGATCTCGACGCGGAACGAACTCAAGCCGAACCAGCCAGGCAGCACCGTCAGAAACACCCAGGCATAGACCGAAAAGAAGAGCACTTGAAACACCGAGTTGAAGGCGACCAGCCCGGCGGCGTACTCCGTGTCGCCCTTGGCCAGCTCGTTCCAGACGATCACCATGGCGATGCAGCGGGCCAAGCCGATCATGATCAGCCCCGCCATGTAGTGCGGCATGTCGGCGAGGAACAGCACGGCGAGCGCGAACATCAGCACCGGCCCGATCACCCAGTTCTGCACGAGCGAAAGCGCCAGCACCTTCGTGTTCCGAAAGACGTCGCCAAGCTCCTCGTACTTCACTTTGGCGAGCGGCGGATACATCATCACGATCAGCCCGATGGCGATGGGAACGTTCGTCGTGCCGGACTGGAAGCGGTTCCAGAACCCCGAAATCTCGGGGTAGAGAAAGCCGGAAAGCACCCCGACACCCATCGCCAGAAAAATCCAGAGCGTCAGGTAGCGGTCGAGGAACGAGAGCTGTTTTGTCGTGTTACTCATGATCAGGCTTCCGTCTTCATCTGGTTATAGAACGCTCTGAACCCGGTACGGATTTCGTCGCGTACCCGCCGGAAGACGGCGAGCAGCTCTTCCCTGGTTCCAACGGCCTCTGCGGGATCGTCGAAGCCGATGTGCAACCGGTGCTTCACCTCTCCCATAAACACGGGGCAGGACTCGTTCGCCCCGGCGCAGACCGTCACGACGTAATCGAACGGTCTCGATGTGAACTCCTCAACGCTTTTGGGGCGATAGGCACTGAGGTCTATCCACTCTTCGCGCATCACGGCAATGGCAAGCGGGTGCACCGCCGCCGCCGGTTTTGTGCCTGCCGAAAAGACCTCAAGCTCGGAATCGAATGAACGAAGAAATCCTTCAGCCATCTGGCTGCGGCATGAGTTGCCAGTGCAGAGAATAAGGACAGATTGTTTCATGGTTACGCTGTTGTTTATGATTATCGATCCGGTTTTTACCACGTTCGATAATAGCCCCGGACTTTAGTCCGGGGTTTATGGATAAAAATAGATAAGGGCTTTAGCCCAATTTCTTCTTCTGGCGACAGTGGTGATCTATTATTGCCGGAGTAAACATCGAAGAATCAGAACACGGCGTTGAAGACGAACCCCACCAGCATGATGCCGGTCGCCACGACTCCGGCGAAAATCGCGATGAGCTGCGGGCGGAGCACCTTGCGGAGGATAATCATTTCTGGCGCGGAGAGGGCGATGACGCTCATCATGAAGGCGAGCACCGTGCCGAGCGCCGCGCCCTTGCCGAGCAGCGCCTGCACGACGGGAATGATTCCGGCGGCGTTGGAGTACATCGGCACGCCGATGAGCACGGCGGCGGGCACCGACCACCAGACGCGATCTCCCATCAGCGCAGCCATGAAGTTCTCCGGCACGTAGCCGTGGATGCCCGCGCCGAGTCCCACGCCGAGCACGATGTAGAGCCACACCTTGCCGACGATCTCCCGCACATGGCGGAGGCCTTCGCGAATCCGCTCCGGCCAGCTCACGGCTTCGGCGGAAAATTCCGACGAAACCGCGCTGTTCTGGAGCTTTTGCACCCACTCCTCCAGAAACCGCTCCAGTCGGAGCTTGCCGATGATCATACCGGAGAGTATCGCAACCAGCAGCCCCATCGAGAGATAGAGCATGGCGACCTTCCAGCCGAACATGCCGAAGAGCAGCGCGAGCGCCACCTCGTTGACCATCGGCGCGGAGATGAGGAACGAGAAGGTGACGCCGAGCGGCACGCCCGCTTGCAGGAAGCCGATGAAGAGCGGCACCGCCGAGCAGGAGCAGAAGGGCGTGACGATGCCGAGCGAGGCGGCCATCGCGTTGCCGACGCCGACGCGCCTGCCCGAAAGCATGGCCCGCGTGCGTTCCGGCGAAACGAAGGTATGCACCACCCCCATCACGAACACCACCGCCGTCAGCAGCATCAGCACCTTGGGGATTTCAAAGAGAAGGAAGGCGAGCGCCTCGCCGAACGGAGTGGCGCGGCTCAATCCGAGCGCGGCGACGAGCCAGTCAGCGCCAGCTTCGAGATTCAGGTAGAGCGGCACGAAGAGCGCCGCAGCCGCCATCACCCCGGCGATCCAGGCCGGGGTCGAAGCGAGCAAGCCGCCGGAGTTGCGCGAATTGTGCGTTTGCATCGACTCAGCAGCAGGTTCCGTTCTGGCGGCCAATGCCTTTGGCGTGGTTGCCGCAGCAGCCGGAGGGCTTCGGCGCGGCGGTGAGCATCTGGCGAAGCTCGTCGCTGGACGGCACCTTGCCGCTGCACACCACCTTGCCATCCACCACGAGTCCGGGCGTCGTCATCACGCCGTACGACACGATCTCCTGAATATCTTCAATCTTCTGCACTTCGGCCTCGATCCCTTCGGCGGCGATCACCGCTTTGACCGCATCGGCAAGCTGGTTGCACTTTGCGCAACCGGAGCCAAGAATTATTACCTGTTTCATATGCTTTTCCTTTATGTGTTGATGTTTATCGCAAATAAACGATTAGTTAACAGAAATGTTCAGCAGCAGCCAACCCGACCGTCGAGCTTTAAAAACTCCGCGAACAGCGCTCTCGACTTCGCCCACTTTTCCCGGTCGATGCAGTATTTGACCTTTGGAGGATCGATTTCACCCTGAATCAGCCCCGCCTCCTTGAGCGCCTTCAGATGCTGGGAGATGGTGGACTGCGCCATCGGAATCAGCCCGGTCAGCTCACCCGTGAAGCAGCAGGTCTCTCCAGCCAGCAGCCGCAGGATTCTGATCCGCACCGGATGGCTCAGCGCCTTGGCCATTGCGGCCAGATCGATCTCCTCGGCGCTATAGCTGATGTCGGACAGGGTTCTTTGCATGGCTTTGTATTTAGTTCATCGTAAATATACGATTGAGATGGACAAAAACAAGCTGCATCGTCACTGAAACGCTTTTCTCTGCTTTCAGCTCACCCTAACCATCACCGGTCAAACAGGCGTTGCCTTTTCGCGAAGAATTCGTTATATCCCATAAAACATATCGGGAACGTGACTTATCCACAAATCCGTAGCTATTTCAAGAGAGCGCCGATCATGCTGACGACTATTATTTAGGAATTATAATATTTTATCCTAACTTTATTAGGAGAATCAAACACAATAACCGTATCCGAACCCGCAGCGCATCGTGAGGCCGAAAGAAAAATTCCAGAATTCGCGTCGAGCGCTATAACCGGGGTCACACAACGTTTTCAAACTTTCGACCATGTACCATCTCATTCCGGACAGCGAAATAGAGCGATTTATCGAGGAGGATTTGCCGTACGGCGATCTGACCACAACCCTGCTCGGTATTGGCGGGGAGTGGGGCGAAATCGTCTTCACAACCCGTGAGCGGACGACGGTTTGCTGCACCGAGGAGGCCGGGCGGCTGCTCGCAAAGTGCGGCGCGGAGCTGCTCTTCGCGCTTTCGTCGGGCACGGTCGCCGCGCCGGGCACACCGATCCTGAAAGCCGCAGGGCCGACGGCGGCGCTTCACGCGGGCTGGAAAGTCGCCATGAACCTGCTCGAATACGCTTCGGGCATCTCGACGCGCACCGCCACCATCGTCGAGCGCGCCCGCGCTGTCAATCCGGCAATCACGGTCGTGACGACGCGCAAATCCTTTCCCGGCACGAAGAAAATCGCCATCAAGGCGATCATGGCGGGCGGCGCGTTTCCCCACCGCCTCGGCCTCTCGGAGTCGATCCTCGTCTTCTCGCAACACACCGCCTTTCTCGGCGGCCTCGATGCGTTCCTTGAAAAGCTCCCGGAGCTGAAGAGCCGCGCTCCTGAGCAGAAGATTCTCGTCGAGGCGGACAGCGCCGACGAGGCGCTCCGCATCGCGGCGGCGGGGGTTGATGTGGTGCAGGTGGACAAGATGCCCGTCGCCGATCTCGCGGCGCTGGTTTCGGAGATTCGCACCCGCTTTCCCGGCGTGGCGGTTTCGGCGGCGGGTGGCATCAACGGCGAGAACGCGGCAAATTACGCCGCCACGGGCATCGACATTCTCGTACTCTCCTCGGTTTACTTCGGCAAACCGGCGGATTTTTCAACGTCTATCACTCACAAACCAAAACTCTGACAACACCATGAAAACCATGAAACAGTTTCTGCGCGGCATCGCCGCAGTGCTCGGCTTTCTCATGCTCACCAACATGCAGGCGATGGCCACGAATGTCTACGTGTCGGCGGCGGCGAGCCTCAAGGAGGCGCTCAACGAAATGGTTGATAAATACGCCACCAAGCATCCCGGCGTGACGATCCAGAAAAACTTCGGCGCTTCGGGTGCGCTGGCGGGGCAGATCGAGCAGGGCGCTCCGGCGGATATCTTTATTGCGGCCAGCACCGACTGGATCGATTACCTGATGAGCAAGCCGTTGCTCGACGCGAAGACCCGCACGGATTTTGCGTATAACGCCCTCGTTTTTGCGGGCGCGACCACCAAAAAGGTAGGCGGGATGAACGACCTCGTGAAGCTCAACAGGATCGCCATCGGAAGCCCGAAGAGCGTTCCGGCGGGCGACTACGCGATGGAGTCGATGAAAAATGCAGGCGTTGACCAGAAGCTCGCCGCGAAACTCGTGATGGCCAAGGATGTGCGTGAGTGCCTGACCTACGCCGAAATGGGCGAGGTTGATGGTGCATTCGTCTATCGCACCGATGCGATGCAGGCGAAAAAGGCAAAAATCCTCTTCGTCGTGCCTGAAAAGCTGCACTCGCGCGTGGTCTATCCGATGGCACTGACCTTGAGCGGAGCCACCAATGGCGACGCCAAGGCTTTCTTCGTCTGGATGATGAAGAGCAGCGATGCCAAATCGATCCTGAAGAAATACGGTTTTATCCTGATGTAACTTTTCGTTTCTATCGAACACCATGAACCTGTCGCCCGAAGATATTACAGCAATCCTGCTCTCGCTGAAGATCGCCGTGACGGCAACGCTGCTTTCGTTGCCCATCGGATTCGCGACGGCATGGCTCATGGTGTTCCGCCATTTCCGGTTCAAGGTGCTGCTCGAAGTGCTCATCAACCTGCCGCTCACCCTGCCGCCGGTGGTGATCGGCTACTTCCTGCTGCTCTTTTTCGGGCGCAACGGCTGGGGCGGCGCGATGCTCAGGGCGGCGGGCGTCGAGTTTATCTTCACCTGGAAAGCCGCCGTCGTCGCCTCGGCCACGGTCGGCTTCCCGCTGCTCGTGCGCTCGATACGGCTCGGCATGGAGTCGATCGACCGGCAGCTTCTCCAGGCATCCCGGAGCCTCGGCGCTTCCTGGTACGACACGCTCTTTACGGTCGTCCTGCCACTCTCGTTGCGCGGTATGATCGCCGGATCGTCGCTCATGTTCGCCCGCAGCCTCGGCGAGTTCGGCGCGACCATCATCGTCGCGGGCAACATTCCCGGCGTCACCCAGACCATTCCGCTCGCCATCTACGACTACGCCAGCTCGCCGACCGGTACGTCAATGGCGCTCTCGCTCTGTGGCGTATCGGTTGCACTGTCGGTGATCATACTGCTGCTGCATGAAGTGATCGGCAAGCAGCTCGAAACGAGGAGGGAGGCATGAAGCTCAGCATCGACATCCAAAAGCGGCTCGGTTCGTTCGACCTTGCCATGCAGAGCGCCATCGAGGGCGACCACTCCGGCATCTTCGGCGCATCCGGCAGCGGCAAGTCAACGCTGGTGCACATGATCTCCGGGCTGATGACGCCCGATTCCGGCGAGCTGTATCTCGACGACGTCTGCCTCTACAGCAGCCGCAAGCGCGTCAACCTCGCGCCCGAAAAGCGGCGCATCGCCATCGTCTTCCAGCACGCACGGCTTTTTCCGCACCTCGGCGTCAAAGCCAACCTGCTGTTCGGCTACAAGCGGTGCCACCCGGAACATCGCAAAATCAGCCCTGAAGCGCTGATCGAGGTGCTCAACCTCGGCCACCTGATGAAGCGCGGCGTCAACAAGCTCTCCGGCGGCGAAAAGCAGCGCGTGGCGCTGGGCCGCGCCGTGCTCGCCAATCCGCGCCTGCTCGTCATGGACGAACCGCTCTCGGCGCTCGACGACTCGCTCCGCTACCAGATCATTCCGTACCTGCGCAGCGTCAGCGAAGAGTTCGGCGTTCCCTACCTCTTCATCTCGCACTCGATCTCCGAAATGCAGCTTATGACCGACCAGGTGATGGTGGTTTCGCAAGGACGCATCGCGGGCATTTCGACCCCCGACCAGCTCGCCCGCGCCGGAATGGCGAGCAACCCGAAAGGCTACCTCAACCTGCTGCGCCTGAACGGAGCCGCAGAGAAAAACAGCCTCTTCCACTACCCGTGGGGCAGCGGCGAGCTGATCATCTCGGACGGCAAAACCGGCGAGGAGTCGCTCTTCGAGCTTTCCTCACGCGACATCATCCTCTTCAAGCAGCACCCCGAAGCGATCAGCGCCCGCAATCTGCTCGAATGCACGGTCACGGAACTCTTCGACTCGGACGGTCGCAAAGGGGTGGTGCTCGAATCGGGCGGCAAAACGCTCGTCGCCGAAATCGTCCGCTCCGCCGCCGAAGAGCTGGAAATCTCGACTGGCAACACGCTCTTCGCCGCCATCAAAGCCTCGGCGTTCCGGCGGCTGGGGTGAAGGAAACGGATTATTCAAGATTCCTCTCAACCAGATAAGCTTCGAACGAAATGTGGCGGTATTCAGGGCGTAACCTATCCGCTCATCTCCGACATCAACAAGAGCATCGCCAAAGATGACGACGTGCTGACCCCGGATGGCAGCGTGGCGCTCAGGGGACTGTTCCTGATCGACCGCGAGGGCGTGGTGAAGCATCAGGTGGTCAACGATCTTGGCCTCGGCAGGAATATTGACGAGGTTCTCCGCATTATCGATGTACTCCAGTTCACCGAAGAGTTCGGCGAAGTCTGCCCGGCCAACTGGAACAACGGCGACAAGATCATGAAGCCCACCGACGAGGGTCTGAAAGAGTATTTCGCAGAGTAAGATTGCAAGGGCGAACCTCTGTGTGTTCGCCCTTGACGTGTGACAGAAGAACCTCTCCTGCAAGGCAGTGTTGCGGGGGAGGTTCTTCTGTTGGGGAATAATGGACGGGTATGGAAGTGTACGAGGTGGACGTTGCGGGCAGCGGGATAAAAAAAGGGCGACTGTTTAGCCGCCCCAGAATTATCAATTGTCCATTAAATCAATTATCCATTACTCAATACGCCTTCGCGAACACCACTTTCTGCGCCGCCTGGTTGCCGCTGCGGATGCAGGTTCCCGGTTCGTCCATGCTGTATTGCTGGCGATAATCCTCGTCGGTGGGCATGACCCGGATGGTGGCTTTGGTCTCCTCCTTGATGAGCGCTTCGGTTTCGGCCGTGCCGTCCCAGTGGGCGATGACGAAGCCCTTCTCCACCCTTGCCTTGAACTCCTCCCAGGTGCTTGCCTCCACGGTGTTCTCCTGCCTGAACTGCAGGGCGCGGTCGTAGAGGTTCTGCTGGATGTTGTTCAGTATCTCCTCGATGTTCGCTGTAAGCGTGTCGTCGAGCAGCAGCTCGGTCTTTTCGAGCGTGTCTCGGCGGGCGGCGACGCACTTGCCCTCTGCGATGTCACGCGGGCCAAGTTCGATCCTCACCGGGATGCCTTGCAGCTCGTACTCCGCGAACTTCCAGCCGGGCGAGTTCTGCTCGCTGTCATCGACGAAGGTCGGAATGCCGTGGTGGTTCAGCGCTCTGGCGATAAACCTCGCGTGGGCGCGGACTTCGTCCTTGTTGCCCTTGAGGATCGGGATGATCACCACCTGCCGCGAGGCGAGTTTCGGCGGCAGCACGAGGCCCTTGTCGTCGGAGTGCGCCATGATGAGGGCGCCGATGAGCCGCGTCGAGACGCCCCAGCTCGTGGCCCACACATATTCGAGCACGCCATCCTTGCTCTGGAACTGGCAGTCGAACGCCTTGGCGAAGTTCTGGCCGAGGTTGTGCGAGGTTCCCGCCTGCAACGCCTTGCCGTCCTGCATCATCGCCTCGATGCAGTAAGTGGCGTCCGCGCCCGCGAACTTCTCGCTGTCGCTCTTCTTGCCGACGATCACCGGCATCGCCATGTACTCCTCGGCGAAGGTGCGGTAGACGTTGATCATGCGGATCACCTCCTCCTGCGCCTCCTCCTGCGTGGCGTGGGCGGTGTGCCCCTCCTGCCAGAGGAACTCGGTCGTCCGCAGGAAGAGCCGGGTGCGCATCTCCCAGCGGACGACGTTGGCCCACTGGTTGATGAGGATCGGCAGGTCGCGGTAGGACTGTATCCATTTTTTGTACGACGACCAGATGATGGTTTCGGAGGTCGGGCGCACGTAGAGCTTTTCGGTCAGCTCCTCGCCGCCGCCGTGCGTCACCACGGCGCACTCCGGCGCGAATCCTTCGATGTGCTCCGCCTCCTTGGCGATGAAACTTTCGGGGATGAAGAGCGGGAAGTAGGCGTTGACGTGCCCGGTCGCCTTGAACATGCCGTCGAGCGCCGCCTGCATCTTCTCCCAGATGGCGTAGCCGTTAGGACGGATGACCATGCAGCCGCGCACGTCCGAATAGTCGGCCAGTTTCGCCGACCGGACCAGGTCGATATACCATTGAGAATAGTCTTGCTGCCTCGAAGTGATTTTGTCAGCCACGGTAATGCTTGCGATTTGAATTATGGGGAAATACGGAGGCTGGATTCCTCCGCGCCAATGCCTTTTGGTAAAAGTAATGAAATGAATGCAGATAACATCGTTCAGCCACATCCGGCGAGCTGTTTCGGCCTCACTGCTCGAACTTCTTCATCTTGTTCATGAGCTGGCGCAAATGCTCCTTCTGCTGGCTGTCGATGTTGCTCTGGCCCGCCTCGACCTTCTGGTAGCCCGCCGGAACCTGAAAGTTCGAATCAGCAACCGGCTTCGGCATAACTTTGCGCAGCTCCATGACATAGAGTCCGTTTCCGTTCTGCTGGACGATTTTGACCGGAAATCCATCGACGCCGTTCTGCTTGAGCACTTTCGAGAGCGAGGTGTTCGAGAGGCGCGGATTCTGCGATTGCAGCAGCCGGAATGTCGAGAAGTCGGCAAGCCCTTTCGTCATCCAGAGATCGAGCGTGTCGGTGGTGCTCTGGAGCCGCACATGCTCGCACTGGTAGCCTTTGACAGCTTCCCTGCCGATGCGCGTAAAGCGGTAGTTGCTGTCGAAATCGAGCAAGGTGGCGCTCTCGGCGGCGCTTCGCAGGTTCACGACGCTCCAGCTTTTCGACTTGTGATTGACGATGGTCGCCTCGTCGGGCCGGGCGCTCCGGGTGATGACGGTCGTTTTGAGCGGCTCGGGAATCCGGTCGAGCAGCATGGTCATATCCATCCGCTGATCGCGTGCGCCGAAAAGGTAGGCGATGCTCGCCTTGCCATTGGGCATGACGAGATTCATCTCCATCGCCCCCGTGAACCCGGCGCGGGCGTTCGACGGCATGGCGAGAATCATGAGAAAGAGGGCGGCGAGAAGGTTTGGTAGTCGTTTCATCGGTGTCAATCGTTTGCTGATGCGCGGCGTAAAGGCCACAGATACGAGAAAATATCGCAAAAAAACGGAAGATATTCGCTTTTTGGAGTATGACGCTGTTTCGGCGATGGTTCTTGCCGGGTGAGGCGTCCCGCGAATTGTAGGGGCAGCCCTTGCGGCTGCCTTCTTGAAGGAAAACCTGTTGGTTGGAGAAGGGCAGACACTCAGGTCTGCCCCTATCGGAAAAGCGGGATTCCGGGATGCTGCACCACGTAGATTCGCATAAAAAAGCGTATCTTCAACGGATATAGCGCTGGAAAACTCAATTTCGTCAGAAAAGCGACATGAGCACCATTTTCATCAGCTATGCGAGCGAGGACAGGCCAAAAGCCAAACAACTGGCAGAGGTTCTTGAGCATCAAGGCTGGTCTGTTTGGTGGGACAGAACGATTCCTGCCGGAAGGAGTTACGATGAAGTGATCGATGAGGCCATAAAAAAAGCCGATACGATTATCGTTCTCTGGTCGGGAACCTCGGTGAAAAAAAACTGGGTTCTTGAAGAAGCTCAAGACGGCATGGATCGGAATATCCTGATACCGGTTTTAATCGAACAGGTCGAACCGCCAAGAGGTTTTAGACGGATTCAGGCTGCCGATCTCGTTGGATGGGATGGTTCATCTAACGCATCTGGTTTCGTCAGGCTTGTGCATGATATTCAAGGGATCATCGGTTCGTCATCGTCATCTGATGCCACAAGAAGCGCTCCGGTCAATCTGGCACCGAAGCATGAAGCGCGAGTTCAGGAAATTCGTCCGGTTGCTCCTCAGTCGCCAATCGAGATAAAAATTCCTCAACGAATAGTCAACAGGCCGACCATTATTACTTCATCGTCAAGAAATAAAATTCTGGCTATTCTGGCGCTTGTTATTTTCATTGTCGGTTTGATTTTTATAAGCAATCGATCCAGTAGCTCTTCCGAAGCACAAGCGCCTGCCGCTGCTGCTGTTGAAAGTGATGCCTATTCAGAAGGCATGAAACATTACAACGCAGGTAATTATACTGAAGCTTATCCGCTTTTACTCAAGGCGGCAGACAACGGAGACGCCATTGCGCAGTACTACCTGGGGAAAATGTACTATTACGCTTTGGGTGTCGAGAAAAACATTGAAGACGCGGTGAAATGGTTTCGTATTTCAGCAGAAAAGGGCAATGCAATGGGGCAAAATGCTCTTGGTCGTATCTATGAACTTGGTGAAGGCGGGATTGCTCAAAACTACGCAGAGGCTTTCAGATGGTACCGTAAAGCCGCGGATCAGGGAAATGCGAAAGCGCTGTATAACCTTGGCGATCTCTACAAGGAGGGGCATGGCGTGAAGCAGAGTGACCAGGATGCTGACCGATGGTACCGCAAAGCTTTCGATCAGTTTCGGATGGATGCCAGTAAGGGCGACGCGGATGCGCAGGCGATGCTTGGTTGGATGTACGAATATGGAAAAGGTGTGAAACAGAACGATGCTGAGGCGGTGAAATGGTTTCGCATGGCGGCGGAACAGGGTGATGCAGATGCACAGTGTTATATCGGTTTGATGTATGAAAATGGCAAAGGCGTGCCCAAGAGCAACGATGAAGCGGTAAAGTGGTACCGGAAGTCTGCCGAACAGGGGGATGCGCAGGGGCAGAGCAATCTTGGCACTATGTACCTGGATGGTAAAGGAGTTGCGCAGAGCAATGAGGACGCGGTAAAATGGTATCGCAAGTCAGCAGAGCAGGGGAATGATAATGGGCAGAGCCATCTTGGATATATGTACCAAAATGGAAAAGGTGTGGCTAAGAATGATGCTGAAGCGGTGAAATGGTATCGCATGGCGGCAGATCAGGGTGAGTCAACAGCGCAATACAACCTTGCGCTTTGCTATGAAAACGGTCAAGGTGTTCAGAAAAGTAAAGATGATGCAGTAAAGTGGTATCGAAAGGCGGCGCAACAAGGCGACAAAGATGCTCAGGAAAATCTGAAGCGTCTTGGCGAAACCTGGTAGCATCTTCCCCATTGCCCCATCGCGGCAAAATTCGTAAATACTCACCGATCCCTATAACCCAAACTGATCGAGATGCCTGAAGAGAGAGTGTGGAGCGTGGTGGAGTTGCTGAAGACGACGACGGCGTTTTTTGTTGAGAAGAAGATCGACGAGCCGCGTCTTTCGGCGGAGCTGCTGCTTGGGCGGGTGCTGGGGTTGCAGCGGCTTCAGCTCTATCTCGATCATGAGCGGCCGGTGACGCCGTCGGAGCTGGCGGCGTTTCGGGCGGCTTGCCGGGAGCGGATGCAGGGGAGGCCGGTGCAGTATATTGCGGGGGAGGCCTTCTTTTACGGCTACCGCTTTTTCGTCGATGAGCGCGTGCTGATTCCGCGCCCGGAGACCGAGCTGGTGCTCGAACATGCGATGGAGCGGCTTGCGTCGAGTGGGCTAGAGTCAGCGCAAACACCGTCGATTCTCGACATTGGCACGGGAAGCGGCTGCATCGCTATCACGCTTGCCCTGCGGATGCTCGGCGCTCTCGTCACCGCCGCCGACGTGTCCGCCGATGCGCTCGATGTCGCCCGCCGCAACGCCGATGCGCACGGCGTCGCCGACCGCATCCGCTTCGTCCTTGCCGACGCGCTCGATTCGTCTTTTGCCGAAAAGGCTGGCGGGCCGTTCGACTTGGTCATCTCCAATCCGCCCTACATTCCCGAAGCGGAGTGGGCGACCCTTCAGGAGGAGGTGAAGCAGTACGAGCCGAAGCTCGCGCTGGTCGCGCCCGTCGGGTTCGAGTATTACGAGAGCATCGTTGCCGCCGCTCAGGCGCTGCTTCGCAAGGGCGGCGTGCTCTGCTTCGAGCTTCATGCCGACGGCGCGGAGGGGGTAAGAACGCTTGTCGGTTCGGGGTTCAGCGGCATCGAAGTCATGCAGGACTACAATAAGCTCGACCGCGTCCTTTCCTGCATTGCGGAGTGAACTCCTCCGGTTTATTCAAAGTTAATTTTCTGTATATTATCAGCCGTCACGGGTGACGGGTTTTGAGGCAACTATCGGGGCATTCCCGTTGTTGATCAATACCGGCCCCGAACGGTCTTGCCGCATCGATCCGTGCGGAATCAGTTTCAAGCACAGGCAGTTACCAGATGATCTATCGTGATTTGACCCTGCGGGAACGGCAGGTTCTCGGTATTATCATACAATCGTACGTCGTTTCGGCGATGCCGGTCGGCTCGCGCACCATCGCACGGAACTACAATCTCGGCCTGTCGGACGCGACCATCCGCAACGTCATGGCCGACTTGGAGGCGGACGGCTTCATCAGCCAGCCGCACACCTCCGCCGGGCGGGTGCCGACCGACAAAGGCTATCGCTATTACGTCGATCTGATCATGAATGTCAGCCGGATCGACGAGGAGGAGAAGCGACTCATCGACGACCGCTTCAGCCATCGCGGCTCGGAGCTGAAAGGCACCTCCGCCGAGGTGCTCGGCGCGGCGGCGCGGGTGCTCGGCAGCATCTCCCGCCAGCTCGGCGTGGTGCTTCCGCCACGGCTCTCCAACGCGGTCTTCGAACGGCTCGACATCGTGCAGCTCGGTTCGGCACGGATCATGGTGGTCATCGCCATCCAGTCGCTCTTCGTCAAGACCATCGTCATGGAGCTGGCCGCTGAAATCTCGCGCCAGAAGATCGATGCCGTTGTTGGCGTGCTCAACGAACGCCTCTCGGGCCTCACGCTCGAAGAGATTCGAAGCACCATCGGCAGACGGCTGTCGGACGTCAAGGGTGGCGAGGGGCTGATGAACAGCATCGTCGGCGCTGCCGATACGCTTTTCGACGAAACCTCGATTCTCGAACGGCTCTACATTTCGGGCACCGAGAACATCGTCGATCAGCCCGAATTCAAGCAGCCCGAAAAGGTGCGCGACATCATCACCATGATCGAGGACAAGTTCGGCATGGCCCGGCTCGTGGATGACGCCGTTCCCGCGCATCTGCGTCAGAATCGCGACGGCGAGGTAGTCATCAGCATCGGCACGGAGAACCGCACGGTCAACGCCGCCGATCTCACCATCGTCTCCTCGCCCTACTACGCGGGCAAGATGGTTGGGCGGGTCGGCGTCATGGGGCCGAAGCGCATGGATTACGAACACGCCGTGCGAGTGGTGAACTACATGGCCGGCTGCCTGTCGGAGGCGCTATCGATAAACAATTAATTTTTCAATGACTTTTTACTGAATCATGACCAGAAAAGAATCGCACAAGGAACAGGAAGAGATAAAAGAGACGATCAATATCGAGTCGCCGGAGCAGGCGGCTGACGAAACGGCAGCGATTCCCGCAGCGACCACGGCGGACATGGAGGCGGCGATCGCGTCGCGTGACGCCGAGATCGCCAGGCTTCGCGAAGAGGTGATGCGTCGGGCCGCCGAGTTCGAGAACTTCCGCAAGCAGAAGGAGCGCGAGGCCGCGCAGTCGGGCGTCAGGATGCTCGAAAACACGGTGCGCGACCTGTTGCCGCTCATCGACGACCTGAAGCGCGTCATTCAACACATTCCCGCTGAATTGCAGGCGATGGCCGAGGCGAAACCCTTCATCGAGGGGGTGGAGCTGATCCGCAAGAACTTCATGGCGCTGCTTGAAAACAAGGGGGTCAAGGAGATCGAGGCCAAAGGAAAGCTGCTCGACGTCAATTTCCACGAAGCGATCACACAGATCGACGCGCCGGGCGCGGAGCCGGACACCATTGTCGAGGAGTACCAGACGGGCTATACGCTTGGCGACAGGGTGATCCGCCACGCCAAGGTGATCGTCGCCCGGTAAGAATCAGGTTTTAAATAGAGAGGAATACGAATGAAGAGAGATTATTATGAAATTCTTGGCGTCGGGCGTTCGGCGGACAAGGACGAGATAAAGAAGGCCTACCGCAAGCTGGCCATGCAGTATCACCCCGACAAGAATCCCGGCAACAAGGAGGCCGAGGAGAAGTTCAAGGAGGCCAACGAGGCGTACGAGGTGCTGAGCGATGACGACAAGCGCCGCCGCTATGACCAGTTCGGCCACGCGGGCGTCGGCTCGTCGGCAGCTTCGGGCGGTGGCCCGGGCGCGGGGTATGGCGATATCAACGATATTTTCAGCGCCTTCAACGACATGTTCGGCGGTGGCCGCGCCCGTGGCGGAGGATCGCCCTTTGGCGGCTTCGAGGATGTGTTCGGCGGCGGCTTTGGTGGTGGCGGTGGCGGCGGTGGTCGCAGACGTTCGGCGGGCATTCACGGCACCGATCTCAAGATCAAGCTCAAGCTCACCCTCGAAGAGATCGCCAAAGGGGTTGAGAAGACCCTCAAGATCAAGAAGCAGGTGCTCTGCGAGCAGTGCAACGGCACCGGTTCCAAGAGCGGCAAGACCGAGACCTGTTCGACCTGCCACGGCAGCGGCGAGGTTCGCCAAGTCTCCAAGACGATGTTTGGCCAGTTTGTCAACGTCGCGGCCTGCCCGACCTGCGGCGGCGAGGGGCACGTCGTGAAAGATCGCTGCACTTCGTGCTATGGCGAAGGGATCAAGCAGGGCGAAACGACCGTCAAGATCACCGTTCCGGCGGGTGTGCAGGAAGGCAACTACCTGACGCTTCAGGGGCAGGGCAACGCCGGTCCGCGCGGCGGAGCGCCGGGCGATCTGATCGTCATCCTCGAAGAAAAGGAGCACGACCTCTTCAAGCGTAACGGCGACGACATTATCTACGATCTCTCGGTTGGATTCCCTGACCTCGTCATGGGCACCAAGATCGACGTGCCGACGCTCGAAGGCCACGTCAAGATGACCATTCCGGCGGGCACCCAGCCGAACACCATGCTGCGCATCGGCGGCAAGGGCATCGGCCACCTGAAAGGCGGCGGCAGCGGCGACCTCTATGTTCGGGTGAATGTCTTCGTTCCAAAGGATGTCAGCGGCAAGGATCGCGACCTTCTGAAAGAGCTGAAGAAATCGACAGCCATCTGCCCGAATCATGGCGAGCAGGAGCACGAGAAGAGCATCTTCGAGAAGGCGAAGGATATTTTCAGCTAAATTAACAGCCTTACATTAGTGTTAATTCAGTAATAATCGGATTATATCTGTCATTCTGAGTCTGACCCGACCACTGTCGGGGCGGGCGAAGAATCCAGAAGAGTCTTGTAAGAGATTACAGAATAGTCACTTGTTGCGAATTTCCGAAAAACTGGATTCTGTTATGTAAAAATGCAAGCAGAAAGCCGGGCTTTTTCCGGGGGGAACAATACCTCCCCCCATCTCCCTCTGCCAGACCGGAGAATATTCTCGCATGGTTCGTCGGCAGACAGCG
>Ga0326729_1000072_pt1 | contig 31443 bp, 29 predicted proteins | sample MHFSIPfraction_2_FD_207744 | JGI IMG/M metagenome (GOLD analysis project Ga0326729, IMG submission 207744) | Lab enriched peat soil microbial communities from Michigan Hollow, Ithaca, NY, United States - MHF6AY SIP fraction | ecosystem: Environmental > Terrestrial > Soil > Wetlands > Peat...
ATCCTAATAACTGCTGGTAGTGGGTAATGAGGCTTTGCATACGTCAGGGTTAGGGTTTGGTGTTCTATGATAAATTACGCCAAGTTAACCCTTTTTGCTACACGTCCATTAAATTCTGCGAAGAGCCGTATTTTTTTGTGGCCCTGTGTATATGGAAAACAAGACTAAGGGTTTTCTCCTCGATTTTGTTCCTGTGTATGTGTGACGCGCCATTGTAACGGCAAAGAATCAGTGTTTCGCCATTCGGAGCTTTCCAAAGGAGTCCACAACTGAAATCATCTTCCATTCCGGCGGCCAGATTCTGCCGAACAAACAACTGGAATTCATGACCTGATTCATCAAGAGCTTGAACAATGTAATTGACCTGTTTATGCCCCGGTTTCAGCACCTCCCTTGCTTTGGGATTGATAACTCTTTTCGGGCAACTGATCAACGCTTCGATGAATTCATCGGTGAGACTTTCAAAGGCCATAATCGCAAGGGGTTGGAGGCTTTGAACAATCGAGAGGCCTACAGCGTCAGGCTTTTCATGTCATCAAAATACCCCTTTTATCGAATATCTCTGCGTGCAGATGCGCTTCAGCGGCAATTATTCACGCTCCATAGCGCGCCCGGAACAACCTTCGCACCTCTTCCAGCTCCTCCTCCGTGTTCACGCCGGGAGTGTCGGTTGTCGTTTCGATGCAGCTGATTCGGTAGCCGTTTTCGAGGAGGCGGAGTTGTTCGAGGGATTCTGTGCGTTCGAGCATCGATGGCGGGAGCGCGACGAACGCTTTGAGCACGTCGGCGGAGTGCTTCGTCAATCTGGCCTGTCAAGTGGCGGACTGGAGCATGGTCGAGCGCGAAATCAAAATCCGCTCGAAAAGCGTCGATTACCTCTCCGCTGAGAGGTTGATGCGGCGGAAGGTTTCGAAGCAGGTGCCGTCCGGCTGGAGCGTGCGCTCGACCATGCGCTGGACGACGTAGTCGCGGAACAGGCCACGCTCGCTTTCGGGCAGGCGCGGAAGGAACGGCACGATGCTCGGTTGGTCGATCCAGCGGATCATCGCCTCTTTGTCGGGGAAATGACGGTCAGCGTTGCCGCCCCAGACCATCACGTTGCGAAGGCCGCTCGCTTCGGCAAGCGCCGCGTAGGCCTCGACCGACGGCATGTACCACGGCCACTCGAAGCCGTCGAACGCCGCGGCGAAGGGGTCGACCGCCATCGCCTCGCGGATGACCGCGAAGAAGCTGGCGCAGTTGCCCTCTCCCGCGAAGTCGAAGCGCACCCGTCCGCCTGGCCGCAACGCACGGCGGACTTTGCGCAAGAGGCGGCGGTGATCCTTCACCCAGTGCAGCGTGGCGTTCGAGAAGATCACGTCGAACTCCTCCTCGAAATCGAGATCGTCGATGTCCATGAGCCTGAAGCTCAGATTGGGCGTCGATTTCGGTATTGCGGCGGCGATCATCCCTGTCGAGGCGTCGATGCCGAGCACCCGGCCATCCGGCAGCCGTTCGGCAATTCTCGATGTCAGAATGCCATCGCCGCACCCGAGGTCGAGCACACTTTCATCGCCCCGAAGATCGAGTTCGGCGATCACCTTCGCACCCCACTCCTTCTGATGCGCGGAGGCCTGTTCGTACTTCTTTCCGTCAAATTCGTATGACATGCGAGTTCTGGCTTTGAAGTTCGGAAAAATGCATCCGGTTTTCAGTCGAGACAGGTCTCAAGCACTACGAAGTCAGCGGAGAGTGCAGCTCGGTTGGAAACGGCGAAGGTGCTACGGACGAACATTGACGTGCACGTTGAAGCGATGGATCACAGAAGCATCCCCTTCCCACTGCCGCCACTGTTTCAGCGCGATTTCCGCCGAACCGGCTTTCTTCGCCCTGAAAACAAACTCCACCTTGCCGCCGGAACCGGGAGGCCCCGAAGCGTAATGCGGTTCGGTCGAGACGAGTTCGACGAACTCCTCGTCAAAACGATCCACCGCCCACTGATAACCGGTCGTCGCATTCTCCGGCAGCTCGATGAGAAACGATGATCCCTCGGGAACATCGATCGTTCGTCCGTTGTCTTTTTCAAGCAAGTTCGTCATGGGCCGGGACTCCCTGTTCTGATTGGGTTCGGTATCATCGCTGACAGACTGCATGGAACACGCACATGCAGTTGTCAGCAGCATAAAAAAGGTCAGAAAGCGAAACAGCATATCAATCACGGTTTGATCGCAAAACAGTTCAAACGAATCGGACTCATATCGTCACGCCATAGCTTTCGTTGAAAAATCCGGCTTTGATGTACGCTTCGCTGGCGTAGGCGAACCCCTTGTCGCCCCAGGCCGTGCCCCAACTGTTGCGGATGATGAAGCGATTGTCCGCAGTGTAGCCAACCACGCAGATGGCATGACCGCCGCGAATTGTCTTGGGCTGGAAGGTGTCGAGCATGCCTTTGTTAGCGGTAGCCTTGTCCCAGGTGGCATCCACGCTCACGCCAGCAAGAATGGGGCCGTGATTGGCAAGCCAGCTACGCCAGTTGTTCAGATTTTTTGACAGGTTGAAGTAAGATGCCACACGATACATGGCCGCCGTGGCGAAAAATGTATTCACGTCACCGGTAAACATCTTCGTGGCGATATGGAACGGCAGCATCGTTTCGGGAACCGATCCGTATTTGCGCAGGATTTCCAGCGCCGCTTTCAGGCTGGTGCCGACGCCTTCGATGAAGGTCTCAGGTCGGCTGGTAAATTCATCGGTCTCTTTGGAGGCCATCCAGGTGCAGCGCGGCGAGAGCATATCTTTCTGCGCGATCTTGCCTGCCTTGACCATGTGATAACGAGCGACCCCATCGGTTGAGGCCCAACCAACGCATGAACCGGTATCCTCCTGGTTATTGATACTCCACCAGTCGGCGCGCAGATCGACGCTTGCAGGGATTCCAACCGGTGCCGCCGCCGCAGCGACAGCGCTGGCTGCGGCCTGGGCGTGCTCGAAGCCCCAATCCTTTTCGATGTTGCGGGAAGTGACGAGGTTACAAATTCGTTGTAACTCGGGCCTTTCAACTTTTTTCGAAGCCATGATCGATCTCCTTGAGTTGATGGTTAGCGAACAGACCAGGAATGAATCCCGGTTTACTTCATGAAGCCATAAATCGAGGTTTCGCAGTGTTCTGGCGAAACAGAGTCATTCAAGTACTTGTAATCAAGGTACGCGATTAAATAATTCCGTCAAAATAACTTCTTTTTAGCGAGCAAAGCCGTTATCATTTGTCACGATACGGATCAGAAAATTGCGGATTGACAAAACAGGGATCGACAGGATAATGCAGGTTTTCCAATAAAAAACGAAGTGCTTCAATAAAGAATAGACGATATAACGAAACAATGTCCGTGAGACATCATAAAAATGCCTGCTTCACGGGAACTGCAATCCGTGAGCAGGCATCTTTAGTGATCAGTCACAACTCAGCAAAGAGCATGGCAATCAATCATGTAAATGAAGTTGTGACAGATCAGCAAACAAACCTCATCAGAAACCAACCTGCGTAAACAACTGGAACGAAGAGGGCGCGGTGTACGCAGAGCTACCGGCTTTATGATCAACGCTTACATATTCAAGCCCCACTTTGGCATTGGGCCTCAGCATCGCGGCGACTGCCGGAATCACTTTTTCCATTTTACCATTCAGGTTATCATCGAGATATTCGTAACGAAGCACACCGATAAGCCAGGGATAGAACCAGTAGTCGCCTTCGAGAGAGTATGCCGTGCGCTTGCCATAATCGATCCCGGCATTGAGCACTTCGTTAAAACGGGCATACTGACCGAGAAAACGCAACGCTCCATAAGTAGCCTCGACATCAAACGAATAGGCGCTCTTCGTCATTCCTTCCAGGCCTTCCTGTGTGTTTGGCTGTGAACCAGATGCGGAATTAAAGAAGTTCACTCCAAGGGTCACGGCGTTATCCATACCGATATGTTCCACGCCATGAGTGCCTCCTGCGCCGCTCAACAGCCCGTGGCCACCGATCTTGTAGGTCGCTCTCACATATTTCGAGTCACCGAGGTTTCCGTACTCTTCCAAATCAACACCCTCGACATGTTGTTTACCGATACCCGCGGACAGAGAGTACCCGCCGTTCGAACCGATGTCAGAGGCATACCTGATTTCAGCGCCTCTGTCAATCGCCGGCATCGTGGTGGTATAGCCATCACGCTTCCATCCCGGTCTGGCGGAAACAAGCACCATTTTTTCCGTGATGCCAACTTCACCGAGAACAAGGTTCAGACCGGGTTTGAAGGTCCACATCAGGTTCAGCTTGCCCCACTCGAGTCCACCTTCATTGATGGCGAAATCGCCGAAATAGGTAATCTGCTCAGTAACCGTTCCAGCGAAGAAGGTTTCGAGATCCTCGACTATTTTCGCCTGCCGGTATGTTCCGGTGGTAGCATCCTTTGGAGTGTAAGCCCTGATTTTTCCGAGAAAGCCGAGCGTGGGCATGTTGGGCATATCAGAGGGCCAGATCGCATCCGGGAACACTTTTTTGTATGATTCCTGCCCCAGCTTGATCGGTTCCTCCTTCACCATATCTTCATCCTGACCGCTTGGGAAGCGATAGCCATTGTTTCTGAAAGCTTCGCCAAAGCCGTTCCTGATTGGAAACGCCACGTGGCAGGTCGTACAGGCCGTGTGATACTTTCTTGCAAAAACAGGCAACGCCGAGCCCTCCTGGCTCCATAAAAGCATCGGCATTGCACAGAGTCCCATGAGAGAAAAACGGATGTATTTCCTCATAAATGTCTCCTTTGTTTATCGTTTTGGAGGATTGAACAGAACATGAAAAAGAAAGAAACTATAATTATAGATTATGTATCCATATATATTCAGAATGCCTGCAAGGATCGCTTGCTCAAATCATCGAGAAATGAACCGGGCATAGAAATTTCATAAGCAACTAAAAGTGCTTTGCTGTGCAGGCTTTAGATAGTATTCAGCTTTGACAAGACCTGCACTTAATGATCATCTCACAGGATATTACATTGGCTTTCCGTGCGCTGTAACGTACAGGACAGATTCACCCGGTTGTATGCACAGGCTTTCAATATCATATGTCTTTGATTCTTGCAAACCCATTCATCCGATGATGTAATTTTTTGTTTCAATGAGAGTAAGAAATCATAAAATGTGCGGTTGTGATCGCTTTCTGTTCATTAAAGAAGTAACAATTTCGACTAAAATGGACAAAGCAAACCCTGAGTGTTATCAGCACCATAAGAAAAACATGTGAAGCTTATCCGACTTCAGCCTGTCTGATCATGAAGAAGCGGACTTAAAGCCTGCGCAATGTTATTTTATAGAGTAAATCGATAAACAGTCCCGGCTTTGCAGAAATGGTTATTTCGCGGAACTGCGTAAAGTAGTGGCGTACCTATCAACTTGAGCAAGAAAATACTGCATCGTACGCTACTAATTTAAGCAATAATATTACTTTTGCAAGCGAAATCTTAACGATTGTTTAAAATCACAACAAAAAATTTAATTAGTAATCACCAGTATACACAAGTTGTCAGCAATACGGCTGTCAACAAAACACCCGTCATACTCCAATGGCAGAATCTCGTAACGTGTTGATATACCGTCAGTTCAGACTACTCCTCCCCGTCGTCGATGTCCAGCGTACCCTGGGCGGCGATGGTTCCGGCGGTGGTGGGCGGGCCTTTGAGAATCCATTCGAACAAAACGCCGATCAGCGCCCCGGCAAGCGGTCCGGCAACATAGAGCCATGCTAACGCCATATCGCCGCACACGATGGCGGGGGCGAGCGAGCGCACCGGATTCATCGAGGCTCCGCTGACCGGCCCGGCCCAGAGGCCCGTCATGGCGATGTAGCCGCCAACCGCAATCGCGCCGTTCGGGCCGATGTTGCGTGCGCCCGAGGAGGTGCCGAGGATGATGTTTACCAAAGCGGCGGTCAGCGCGACCTCCATGACAAGTGCTTTCAGTGGCGTCATCCCGAGGCCGGGCAGAGTCATGCCCGCCGCGACCGCTGCGTTGCCGAACATGTAGCCGAGAAAGTTCGCGGCCAGCCAGCCTCCGGTGACTTGGGCGAGGATGTAACCCGGCACGCGAATCCAGGGAAAATGACGGCGGATGGCGAAAGCAATCGTCACGGCGGGATTCAGATGCGCGCCGCTCACCGTGCCCATGAAGTAGATGATGGCCATCACCATCACGCCGGGCGCGATGGGCAAAAGCGCGTCCGCCGCGTGATTTCCTGTGCTGGCCGCGACAGCCGGGCCGCCGACCGCTACGAGCACCAGCAAAAAGGTACCCCACAGCTCGGCGAAAATCCGCTGCCACTCATGCTTCGGATCGAGAAAATTGGGAGCGATCTGCGTCAAGAGCATCCGGGAGCGTTGTGCCGCAGAGTGGCCGTTCTGGTTTGACGTAGTCATTTCATCTTTTCAAATAATCGGTTAGCGATCACTTCAAAAAAAGCGCCATCATCATCGTGCCTGCTTCACGGCATTCGTGTTGCAAAATCGACACATGATAATATAAGCCGAGCCGGCCGCGCCTCGCATCCCGAAAACGCATTCAGCGACAGGCGAGATTGCGCCAGTTCGCGGATATTGACTATCTTTTGCGTCAGAGATCATACACCCATTCCCTTTCAAGGAGCCGCGCCCATGACCGAACACGAACTTATCGTCAAACAACTCCAGGCCGTCCAGAATGCCAGCCGCAAGATCGTCACCCTCGATACGGAGGCCATCAACGGCCTGCTCGTCGATCTGGCCGAGCGTATTCCCACCGCCGCCGAGGCGATACTCGACGCTAATCGCAAGGATCTCGAACGCATGGACGCCGCCGATCCGCGCTACGACCGGCTGCTTCTGAACGAGGCGCGGCTGAACTCCATCGCCGCCGACCTGCGCAACGTCGCCGCGCTGCCTTCGCCGCTCGACCGCGTGCTCGAAGAGCGCACGCTGCCCAACGGGCTGGAGCTGAAGAAGGTCTCGGTGCCTCTCGGCGTGATCGGCATCATCTACGAATCGCGCCCGAACGTCACCTTCGATGTCTTCGCGCTCTGCCTGAAGTCGGGCAACGCCACCGTGCTGAAGGGGGGCAGCGACGCGGCGTTCTCGAACATCGCCATCGTGGAGCTGATCCAGACGGTGATCCGCGACCGCGGCCTCGATGCCGACATGATCTACCTGCTGCCCGCCGAGCGCGAGGCGGCGCACATCCTGCTCAACGCCGTAGGCTATATCGATGTCATCATCCCGCGAGGCAGCCAGCAGCTCATCGACTTCGCCCGCAAGCACTCGACCGTTCCGGTGATCGAAACCGGCGCGGGCATCGTGCACACCTACTTCGACGAGAGCGGCGACCTCTCGATGGGGCGCGACATCGTTTTCAATGCCAAGACCCGCCGCCCGAGCGTCTGCAACGCACTCGACACGTTGATCGTGCACCAGAGCCGCATCGACGACCTGCCGGTGCTGGTCGAACTGCTCGAAGAGAAGATGGTGCAGATTTACGCCGACGAACCGGCGTATTACAAGCTGCTTGGGCGCTACCCCGACGAGCTGCTCGAAATGGCCAGCCCGGAGCACTTCGGCACGGAGTTCCTGTCGCTGAAGTTGTCGATCAAGACTGTCGCCGATCTCGAAGAGGCGCTCGACCACATCGCCCGCCACAGCTCGAAGCACAGCGAGGCGATCATCGCCTCCGACCAGGCAACGATCGACGCTTTCATGAAGCGTGTGGACGCGGCGGCGGTTTACGCCAACACCTCGACCGCGTTTACCGACGGAGCGCAGTTTGGCCTCGGCGCGGAGATCGGTATCAGTACGCAAAAGCTGCACGCTCGCGGCCCGATGGCGCTCAAGGAGCTGTGCAGCTACAAGTGGCTCGTCACCGGCCAGGGACAGGTGAGGCCCGCCTGATGCTCGAAGCACGCAAGCTCGTCAAATCGTACGCCCTGCCGGGCCAGCCGCCGCTGAAGATTCTCGACGGCATCGACCTCGCGGTGGGACCGGGCGAGATGATCACCATCATCGGCGCGTCCGGCAGTGGCAAGACCACGCTGCTCAACCTGCTCGGCACGCTCGACGCGCCGGACGAGGGCGAGCTGAAGTTCGACGGCTCCCCTATCTTTCAGGGGAGCCGCTGCCTCTTCTCGAAAAAGGAGCTGGCCGCTTTCCGCAACCGCAAGATCGGCTTCGTCTTTCAGTTCCACCACCTGCTCTCGGATTTTACGGCGCTCGAAAATGTCGCGATGGCGGAATTTATCGGCACAGGCAAGCTCAAGCCCGCCAAGGAGCGGGCCGCCGTGCTGCTCGAAACGCTCGGCCTGAAAGCGCGATTCGACCATCTTCCGTCGGAGCTTTCGGGCGGCGAGCAGCAGCGCGTCGCCATCGCCCGTGCGCTGATGAACAGCCCGAAACTCGTGCTCGCCGACGAGCCGAGCGGCAACCTCGACAGCCGCAACAGCCGGATGCTCTACGAACTGATGGCCACGCTCAGCAAGGAGCGCCAGACCTCGTTCGTCATCGTCACCCACAACGAAGAGTTCGCCGCCACCGCCGACCGCTGCCTCCACATGCAGGACGGCCGCCTGCGGGTGTGCGGGGGGGGTGAGAATCTCCGCGTCTTGAATAACTGATATTCTCCGTATATTGAGTTCAGCATTGGCACGTCATTAACTTCAGGATGAATCATCATGACTCAGATTAGCAGACATGTTGTCCCCACTCTTGACGAAAGATGGAGCGTGAGAAAATCGGGCGCAAGCCGCGCGTCCAGAATCTTCGACAAAAAGGCGGATGCTGTCGCCTATGCAAAAAGTCAGGCTTTACGAGAGCACTCGGCACTCTACATTCATGGAAATGATGGCATGGTGACTGAAAAACCTGATCTCAAAATCAACCTCAGGCCAGTTCCATACCACATCAAGGAAAGCAGCGGCAACTATTCATGTCCCCCGAAAGGCCGGAAACAGAAATAGCGATGGGTAAAGAGAAAACGCCCTTCGAAAAAAGCGTTTTCATCAACTGCCCGTTCGACGAGCAGTACTTTCCATTGCTCAGGCCGCTGTTGTTCACCATTTACTACGCAGGACTCTACCCCCGAATCGCCCTTGAAAGTCTTGATTGCGGCAAAACCCGCATCGAAAAAATTATTGCCTTGATTCAGGAGACTCGATTTGCCATTCATGACCTCTCGCGGATCAAATCGACAAAGAGCGACGAGTATTTCAGGATGAACATGCCGTTTGAACTTGGACTCGACACCGGATGCCGACTCTTCAAGGGTGAGAGATGGCAGGGAAAAAAATGTCTGATCCTCGAAGCCGATCACTACCGTTATCGCGCCGCGCTCTCCGATATTTCAGGCTCCGACATCGCCGTTCACAATGATCAGCCGGAAGAGGTGGTCTGTGTCGTCCGAAATTGGCTGACTGCGGAAGCTGGAATTACCCTGCCCGGCCCATCGAAAATATGGGGCGCATTCATGGAGTTCACGGCATTCAATTACGACGACCTGATCGGGAAAGGCTATTCAGATCACGATGTCAAGCGCCTGCCGGTTCACGAGCTGATGCAGTCGATGAAACGGTGGGTCGGCGAGATGCGGTAACAGGCACGGTACATCCGAAGCTCGATCGCCGTAGATCAACGTTTCCTCCAACCGCTATTTCAACCCTCTCCACCGCGCCTCAAGCCTGACGGCCAGTTGCAGCGTTGCGAGGGGTGATCCAACGCTTGAACAGACACTCTTTCGGGGACGAACCGGCTTCATCAGTCGGAATTCTTACCAATAGTCGTACTTTAGGAAAAACAAAGGATACAATCATGTCACACGTCAGGGTGCGAAATAAAAATCAGATCGCCATTCCGGCCCGAATAGCAGAATCGGCCAATATCAGACCGGATGATCTGCTTGAAATCACCACCAACAACGGCGTGATCACACTGACACCGGCAACAAGAGCGCAAAAGCGTCAATCCGCTCTCACCTGCGCGGGCATAGCCCGTGGAACATGGGGTGAAACTACCGATAAGATTGCAAGAACCATTGCGAATCGCGTTGACTGAACCTTGCTGGACGAGCAAAAGGCGAGCCAGACCAGTCAGTATCCCCAATAGAATGAATACCCATGACTTCGCTGGGGCAACCCTCGTGATTACCTGGTATTCTGACAACCTGACAAATTACTGCACCCGTCCTAAACTGAATCGGCGTAAATCAACATATTCGACAACACCTTTTTCAACTACATCCACCGCACCTCCATCCTGATGACCGATAACTCCACCTCTCACGCCAAGTTAGGTCCCATCGAACTGGCTCCGTCGGTACTGCCCCGCCATGCGTGGAGCTTCCTCTTTGCGGCGTTCTTCTCGATCGGCATGGTCACGTTCGTTTCGATTGGCCAGGCTTACATCATGAACGAGCATCTGCACATTCCGGTGTCGGAGCAGGGCACACTCAGTGGCGACCTGGTCTTCTGGACGGAGATCGTCACGCTCTTGCTCTTCGGGCCGACCGGGGCGATCATGGATCGCATCGGCAGAAAGCCGGTCTATGCCACGGGCTTTCTCGTGCTGGCCATCGCCTACCTCGTTTACCCGCTCGTGACCGACGTGTTCCAGCTCACCATCGCCCGCATGATCTACGCGGTCGGCGTGGTGGCCGTCACCAGCGGACTGGCCACGGTGCTGGTCGATTACCCGAAGGAGCGCTCGCGAGGCAAGCTCATCGCCATCGTGGGATTCCTCAACGGCCTCGGCATCGTCATCCTGAACCAGTTCTTCGGCGGTCTGCCGAAAACGCTCGTGGCGAAAGGGTTCAGCGGCACGGAGGCGGGATTCTGGGCGCACGCGGCCATCGCGGGCACGGCGGTGCTTGCAGCCATCGTTCTATTCATCGGCCTCAAGGGCGGCACGCCGGTGCGCCACGAGGAGCGGCTTCCGTTGAAAGAGCTACTCACCAGCGGCTTCCGCCACGCCCGCAATCCGAGGATTCTGCTCTCCTACGCGGCGGCCTTCGTGGCTCGCGGCGACCAGTCGATCATCGGCACCTTCGTGCCGCTCTGGGGCATGACCACCGGCATCGCCATGGGCATGGAGCCAGCCGAAGCGGTCAAGAAGGGCACCTTCATCTTCATCATCTCGCAGGCCGCCGCGCTCCTCTGGGCGCCGGTCATCGGCATCTTCATCGACCGCTGGAACCGCGTCACGGCGCTCACCTTCTGCATGGGGCTGGCGGCCATCGGCTACCTCTCGCTGGCGCTCATCGGCAACCCACTCGAAACCTACTCGCTCGTCTTCTTCGTCTTGCTCGGCATCGGCCAGATCAGCGCCTTCCTCGGCTCGCAGTCGCTCATCGGCCAGGAAGCGCCAAAGGAGGCTCGCGGCTCGGTGATCGGCGCTTTCAACATCAGCGGAGCCATCGGCATCCTCTTCATCACCACCACCGGCGGTCGGCTCTTCGACGGCATGAGTCCCAAAGCCCCCTTCATCATCGTCGGCGCGGTGAATCTGCTGGTGATGGCGGGCGGCATGTGGCTGCGAGCGAGGGAGAAGAAAGAAGTTTGATTGGGTGAAGGCGGCTGAATCGTCATCTATATAAATGAACGCTCGGCAAATGAGCTGACGGAGCCGGATGAAAGGAGCTTGAGGAGGCGCACGAACCGGTATGGAATTCCGTACCAGACCTTCATTGCCAGCGTGCTCCATCGTTACGCATCCGGTGACATTCACCTCGAACAAGCCGCCGGGGATGACGCGGCGCGTTGACGTAGGGGGTTTGCAGGCCGGGTTTACAATGCGACGGTTGCGACGGCATTTTCCAGAATTATGGGCTGAAAACAGAATGAAAATCTCTGGATTTTGGTAGATTTGCTTGAAATAAATTTTAATGCGTTATGAAAACACAAAGGTCTTCTTCGGGTATATAAGAGACTCACACTCCTTATATATAAAATATTTAATCAATATTATATTTACATAACCATGACCCAGAGGAGTGCGTGAATGTCAAATAAGCTTATAAACAAAGATGGTAATGAGGCAGTTTTGGCCGCCATGTCAAAAGATGATTTTAAAGCCATGTTTGCCTTATTTGCTGGTAGACCAGATTCCAGATGCAAGCGACTTAATCGAAGGATTCAAGTTGACGTGGATTCATTGCGGCATCTAAACGAAAAGATTCACGAAAAACTCTCTCTTCATAACATTGAATCTGCAATCACGACCGTTACTATTGTACAGAAAGATAGAGAGGCTTTGGATTTTGGTTTATGGAATACATTTGTTTCCCATGACTGGAAAACATCCTATCAAACAGAGTCTGTAATGATGAAGTGGGATTTTTTAATCAAACTCGACTCGCACGTCTCACCACAGAGACATACGTTATCCGTTAAAATATCAAAGGGCATGACACCGAAAGACATGCTACGAACAATGCTTTTAACTATTGATGATGGTGATGACGACGGAAGAGATGAGATGTCACTTTGCATAGTGAGGGTAGACTTCATCAATCATTCTTTAGCTGATGAATTGATACATGTTGTGGAAAAATGGAACGCCTCTGTTCGGCAGTGTAAAGCAGTTGGGGGGGTTTCAAAATGGGCTAATAAACATGATGATAAAATTGCTCGTATTATTCATTGGTCAATTTCACTATTTATGGTTCTTTTAGTTATCTGCATAGTAGGCAATTTTGAGTATTCGTCAGATGGCATGCCACTATTAGCACAAACTATCATTGGCGGAATTGCGATTATTCAAATGGCATATGTAGCAAGTCGCTTTTTGGCAGCCAAGGCATATAGTGCGATTAACGAATCAGCAGAATATTATCCTTTTTCGCTTTCCAATGGCGATAAAAATGCAATTGCTGATGCTGAAAAGAAAGCATCAAAAGCTATTCGGACATTTATGATTACAGCTGGAACAGCAATTGTTATTAACCTTATAAGTGCCGTTTTAGCTGTTTGGATAGGAATTGGAACACATACCCCATAATAAATCAATTTTTATCACATCAAGATAATGATTAGTAGCGAATAAAAAAAATCGAGTATGCTATTGCATAATCAACATAAAAACAAATAACGAGCTTAAACTTTACACCCAATAAACCGGATAATGCCTTTTCGGATTAGTCGATAAATTGTTCACCAGCAGTGCGACCAGCATCATTATGACGGCTCCTGAAAGCACCGGATAAAGCACATAAGCATAGCCGAGCTGGTGGATTTTGTCACCTCCGATGACGGCAATCAAAGCGGTTGCTCCGCCGGGCGGGTGCAGGGTTCGGGAGAAGTGCATCGTGACAATGGCAAGCGATACTGCCGTTGCGCTGGCGAGGATTGAATCTTTAATGAGCATATAAATTGTCACCCCGACGATCGCGGAAAAAAAGTGTCCTCCGACAATATTGCGCGGTTGCGAGAAATCTGCCATTGGCGCGCCGTACACCAGCACGGCGGATGCGCCGAACGAGCCGATCAGAAACACGTTGTTCACGCCCGCAAGGCCGGTCCATTTTCCGATCAGGGCAACAAGATAGATGCCGACAAAAGCACCAATCCACGACCAGATAATCTTGCTCACCGGCTTTCGCGGCGGACAAACGCCGGATGGTTTCATCCGGTTGAAATAGTGTTTCATCGTTCTATTCAGATTTGATTACATCCCAAATCTCCGTCATTGCGATCCCGACTTGTCGGGAGAAGCAATCCATACGGTTATTCAGTGAAATGGATTGCCACGTCGCTTCGCTCCTCGCAATGACAACGGGAAACATTGTTCAATACAGAAGAAAAGAGGCTGCGTGGATGCAGCCCCTTCTTGTCTTATTTCATCTGTCAGACTTGCGTTAACAAATCCATTCAGCAATCGCTCAGTTCCCCAGCATCATCGCTTCGACGTCGGCGGCAACCGTGCTGATGCCTTTGAGATCGAACTTCTCGATAATCGCAGCAGCAATATTCGGCGTCAGGAACTCGGGGAGTGTTGGGCCGAGGCGGATGCCTTTGACTCCGAGGTAGAGCAGGGCGAGCAGCACCGTGACCGCTTTCTGTTCGTACCAGGCGATGTCGTAGGAGATCGGCAGGTCGTTGATGTTGTCCAGTCCGAACACCTCCTGAAGCTTCATGGCGATGACAGCCAGCGAGTAGCTGTCGTTGCACTGACCGGCGTCGAGCACTCGCGGGATGCCGCCGATGTCGCCGAGCGGAAGCTTGTTGTAGCGGTACTTCGCGCATCCGGCGGTCAGAATGACCGTGTCCTGCGGCAGCGCTTCGGCAACGTCAGTGTAGTACTGGCGTGAGGCGTGGCGTCCGTCGCATCCGGCCATCACCACGAAGCGCTTGATAGCACCAGACTTGACCGCATCGACCACCTTGTCGGCAAGGGCGATGACCTGGGTGTGCGCGAAACCGCCGACGATCTCGCCGTTTTCGATCTCCGTCGGAGCCTTGCAGGTTTTGGCCAGCTCGACGATCTCCGAGAAATCCTTCTGGCCGCCTTCGGGACGGGCTGGGATGTGCTTGAGGCCGGGCCAGCCCGCCATGCCGGTGGTGAACATGCGACCGCGATAGGACTCGCGAACCGGCACGATGCAGTTGGTGGTCATGAGAATCGGGCCGTTGAAGCTCTCGAACTCGCGATCTTGCGCCCACCAGGCATTGCCGTAGTTACCGACGAAGTGGTCGTACTTCTTGAAGGCCGGGTAGTAGTGCGCAGGAAGCATCTCGCAGTGGGTGTAAACGTCCACGCCGGTGCCTTCGGTCTGCTTGAGCAGGTCTTCCATGTCGCGCAGGTCGTGGCCGGAGATGAGGATGCCGGGACGGGTGCCGACGCCGGTCTTGACCGTGGTGATCTCCGGATTGCCGTAGGTTTCGGTGTTGGCCTTGTCGAGCAGCGCCATCGCCTTGACTGCCACCGCGCCGGTCTCCATCACGAGGCCGAGCAGCTCGTCGGCGGAGAGATCTTTCGTCAACGCGGACAACCCTTTGACGTAAAAAGCGTAAATTTCGTCGTCGTTGTAGCCAAGCACGGCTGCGTGGTCGGTGTAAGCGGCCAAACCCTTGATGCCGTACAGAATGAGGCTCTTGAGCGAGCGCAGATCGGCGTCCTCGCTCAGGCTGTCGATGCCGCAGGTGACGGCTTTGGCGAGGAACTCCTCGCGGGTGCTGCCGCTCCAGGTCGCGGCGTCGTGCGCCGGAGTCGTTCCGGCGAGCGCCCGGACTTCGTCGCGCATGGCGAGCGCTTTGTTAATCTGCTCCACGATAGCCACTTCGTCGAAGTTGGTATTGGTAACGGTCACGAAGAGGCACTCGCTGATGAACTGCCCGTACTTCCGGTCGATGCCGCCTTCGAGCGCTTCGGCGCAAAGGGCGATCCCCTCGGCGGCGTAAACGAGCGTATCCTGAAGCTTGGCGGTCAACTCATCCTTGCCACACACACCCCGGACGAAACATCCCGTTCCCTTGACGCTCTCCTGACATTGGTCGCAATGCATACTCATGGTATTATCTCCTTCTTTTTCTTTTGGTTGTTCATATCCGGCGACAGGATTCGGGCCAGCCGCCTGTCGGCTGCGCTTCCCTCCAGATCACCAAGTTTCTCTTTCGCCAGCGCCCGCTGCATGAGCGCCGCTTTCATGATCCCCTTGCGGGGCCGCGCCTCGATAACGGCGCTGAAATCATCGACAGCTCCGGCGTAATCTCCTGTATCGAAACGGATCAGGCCGCGATTGCCCCAGGCGACAATCCGCTCGCGAAAGCGCAGGCCGAGCTTTATCGCCATCGTGAAGTCGTGCAACGCCCCTTGCCGGTCGCCCGCCGCGCTCCTGACGCCCGCCCGGCTGCACCAGGCATCGGCGTTCTGCGGTTCGGCATCGATCAGGCGGCTGATCTCCTGTTCGGAGCCGCGCCACGCTCCGAGCGCATCTTTCAACATGCGACCACCTCCTCGGCAAGCACCTCGCCGGTGACGCTGACGACGATTTTCCGAATCGGCACCTTGCGGCTCGCCCGTTCGAGCGCCTGCATCGCCAGCGCGACGAGGCCCGTGCAGCACGGCACCTCCATGATCGCCACGGTGATGCTGGCCACGCCGGACATGTCGATGAGCGCCGTCAGCTTTTCGATGTAACGATCCATGCCGGTATCGAGTTTCGGGCAGGCGATGGCGAGCGACTTGCCGCGCAGCATATCGCCGTGGAAGCCGCCCATCGCGAAGGCCACGCAGTCGGCGGCGAGCAGGAGGTCGGAGTCGCGGAAGTATGGCGCGATTGGCGTGATGAGATGGAGCTGGATCGGCCACTGCCGCAGCTCGCTCGGCACAGTTGCAGTTGACGCGACGCTGGAGGCCGGACTGACCGGCTGCCTCAAATCCATCATGCGGCTGCCGGGGCATCCTCCGGCGTGATGCGCGTGCCCATTTGCGGCTTGCGCTTCGAGCGGATTGGCGACGCCCTCTTCACGGAGATAGTCGAGCGCCGTTTGCAGATAGCCGGTCTCACCGTGATCCTGCAAATGGCGCAGGTGCGCCGCGATGACGTTCGGCCCGGCCTTGACGATACTCTCGGCCATCACGCGGCGCTCGTCGTACGGCTCGGCCTCGCGGCTCTCGACCTGCATCGCGCCGGTCGGGCAGTGGCCGATGCACGCGCCGAGGCCATCGCAGAACAGGTCGCTCACCAGCCGCGCCTTGCCATCGATCACCTGAAGCGCCCCCTCCGGGCAAGCCGGAATGCACTCTGCGCAACCGGTGCATTTTGATTCATCTATGGTTATAATCTGTCGTTTCATCATGTTTCCAGTTTATTTGCCAGACTCCGAATCCAATTTCGATTTCCTCTATTCCTCTCATTCTGAACGTCTTGTAGGGGCAGCCCTCGCGGCTGCCCTCGAATGCCGATGCAGGATGAGATGACGATGTCACCCCTTCATCGCCTCGACCGCGTTCAAATCGGCGATCAGTTTGCCAATGGTCACTTTGGCAAACTCCTGGTTCACCATCTGCTCGATGCGCATAATCTCGTGGCGCAGGACGCAGTTGGCGCGGTTCGAGCAGAGCTGTTTGCGGAACATGCACTCCGAGACCTGCACCTTGCCCTGGAAAATCTCGATGACCTCTGCCACGCCGATTTCGACGGGATTTTTGCCCAGCCTGACGCCGCCGCCCGCTCCCTCTTTCGAGAGCACCAGCCCCTGCCGGATCAGCTCCTGCAAAATGCGCCGCAGGAACTGGTAGGGAATTCCCTGCTCGTCGGAGATCGCCTTGGCCGACACCCATCCTTCAGGTTTCAACCCAAGGGAGATCAGCGCCCGGACGGCGTAGTCGGTCTCTTTATTCAATACCTTCATAACCTTGTACTTTCATGATCGCCGAACTTCTGATACCAAGTTAGTATCAGTTAATGAAAATCAAAAATCATTCGGAGAAATTCCCCGGTTTCTCTCTTTTCTGAAAAATCTTCCGGGAAAGGGAACGGCGGCCCGCGTGTGGGGTTATGTAGTGAAGGATTCGATCCCTGAACGGACGGATGGTTCCGGGGACATCTATCATTTTGCCTGAACACCATGCTTCAACTCAACACCGCAGGATACACGGCGCTCGGCAATCTTCGCTCGCGAGGCGAGTTCCCGCCGAAGTGGTCGGGAATCGATGAACTTGAAAGCGTGACCGACCGCTGCATCGAGCGTTTCCGTCAGGAGCGATACAAGGTGTCCAGCGAGCTTGGGCCGGGATTTCTCATTCCCGAACTGATCGAGCGGGCAATCAGAACCGGCGAGCGCGAGCATATGGACGACGATTCCGCCGACGGGCGCGACCGGCTTGCATGGGTGCGGGCGCTCGACCGGATGAATCATATGACGTTCGCTTACGCACATCAGTGCGACCTGCTCATTCCGATCATCACCGGGTTGGCGCGGACGGGCAAGCCGGTCGGTATTCTCGAACTGGCCGCCGGATCGGGCGGACTCGCTTTCGCGCTCTGCGAGCGGGCGCGAGAGGCTGGCATCGAGGTGCGCGTCACGGCCTCGGACATCGTGCCGGAGATGGTCAGCGAGGGCAACCGGCTGGCTGGCGAACGGAATCTGCCCGTGAGCTTCCGGCGGCTGAACGCATTCGATTTCGATGGCGTCGAACCCGACTCGGTCGATCTGGTGGTGATTTCGCAAAGCCTGCACCACTTCACCTCCGGCCAGCTCGCGCTCATGATCGTCCGTGCGGAGCGGCACGGCGCGTCGGCGTTCGTCGGCATCGACGGCTACCGCAGCCTGCTGCTTTTTGGCGGCGTGCCGCTCGTGGCGGCGCTTCAGGGCATCGCGGCCTTCACGCATGACGGCTTGATTTCGGCCCGGAAGTTCTGGTCGGAAATCGAACTCGACATCATCGCCACCATCGCAACCCGCAGGCACGCGCATCTCGTGAGCTGCTCCTGGCCGCTGACCATGCTGTACGCGCCTCTGAAACCGCCAGCAGGCACATGATTGGGAAAGCAGGATAAAGGTTTTACTTTTACGCTATTGTATGATTGACTTTTTCCCGGTCACAACTCAACAAAAGGAGAACATGCCCATGAATATTGGCAAAGCACTGTTAGTGGTTGTTGTCGCCCTGATTATGATCCAGTTTCTTCCCGGACGCGACCATGTGAACCCCCCGGTAACCGGTACCCCGAAATGGGACAGTCCCCGGACGGAAGAACTCTTCAAAAGAGCATGCAGCAACTGCCACTCGAACGAAACCGTCTGGCCCGGCTACAGCGACATCGCCCCCATCTCGTGGCTCATCAACCTCGACGTGAAGGTCGCCCGCGAAAAATTCAACGTCTCCGAGTGGGGCCGCCCCGGAAAGAACGAGGGCGAAGAGGCCGCCTCCGAGACCAGAAATGGCAAGATGCCGCCGTGGTTCTACCTGCCGACGCATCCCGAAGCGAAGCTGACGCCCGCCGAGAAGGATGAGCTGGTCAAAGGGCTGGTTGCCACCTTCGGCGACGAAGAGGAAAAGAAGAACGAGAAGCGTTGAGCGATGCTTTTACTGGAACGAGAGGTACTCTAAAAACGACATAATCGCGTTTTTTAGAGGAAATCGTTGATCTCTCCTGTCATTCTGAGTCCGTCCTGACGATTGTCGGGACGGGCGAAGAATCTAGAGGTTTAGCAAGTTTTACCGTTTAAATAGTTATCGTAATTCATCTTAACCGAGTGGATTCTTCTCCCGACAAGTCGGGACAGAATGACAATCAAATACAGACTCAGTGTGTCTTTTATGAACGTCTGTTGAGACAAGCCCATGACCAATGACTGATTTTCGATACGTAGAAACGACGCCTCATCCCCGCAGAAACTATCCGCTTCATCTCACGCTTTTTGTCGTGACGCTTCTGACCACCACTTGGGCCGGAACGATCTGGATCGGCAAACCGGCGGTTGTGGACACTTTTGCGCACTTCCTGCGTTCACTGAAAATCGGGTTGCCATTCTCGCTCTCGCTGCTCGCTTTTCTGACGGTACACGAGTTCGGCCACTTTTTCGCCACAGTAAAGCATCGCATCCGGGCGACGCTGCCCTATTACATCCCGCTGCCGCCGCTGCCGTTTCTCATGAGCATCGGCACCCTTGGCGCGGTGATCCGCATGAAGGAGCCGATCCGGAGCCGCCGGGCGCTCTTCGACATTGGCGCGGCGGGGCCGCTCGCCGGTTTCGCGGTCGCGCTCGCGCTCCTCGTCTACGGCTTCACGCATCTGCCGTCCGTCGATTATATCTATTCGATTCATCCCGAGTATCGCGCTGCCGGAGGTTTTCCGCCCGCTCCGCCGGAGACCTTGCACCTCGGCAAGAGCCTGCTCTTCATTTTGCTCGAAAAACTCATCGAACCGAAAGGATTGCCGCCGATGTACGAACTCTACCACTATCCGTTTCTTTTCGCCGGTTGGCTTGGCTGCTTCGTCACCGCGCTGAACCTCCTGCCGGTCGGCCAGCTCGATGGAGGGCACGTTATTTACGCCATGTTCGGCCATGTCGGCCACCGTAAAATTTCGAAGCTCTTTCTCGCCTGCATCACGATTCTCGGCGCTCCATCGTTCATTCTCGGTCTGCTGCCGCTGATCAATCCGGCGCTCGTCTTTCCCGCGCCGGAGCTGCTGCTGCGCTGGTCGTGGCCGGGGTGGATCATCTGGGCCTTCATCCTGCGCAAGTTCCTCGGCACGAAGCACCCGCAGGCGGGCAGCGACCGTCCGCTCACGGCGAGGCGTATGCTTGCCGGATGGGGCTGCATCGCGATCTTTATCCTCACCTTCACCCCGGTGCCATTCGCAATCATTTGAGTTTGTTTCGATGAACCAGAATCCAACCGACAAAAGCCGTTTCCGGCTGAACTGCGCGGGCACGACGCTCGACCTCTCGGCGCGACCGGCAATCATGGGCATCGTCAACCTCACGCCCGATTCGTTTTTCGATGGCGGAGCCTACGGCGCAGAGGCGCAGGAGAGCACCCTCGAAAGCGCCCTCGAATCGGCGCTTGCGATGGTTCGAGCGGGCGCTGAGATCATCGACGTGGGCGGCGAATCGACGCGGCCCGGTGCGGAGCCGGTCAGCGCCGAGGAGGAGATGCGGCGCACCATCCCCTTCATCGAGCTTTTACGCCGCCACAGCGACGTATTGATCTCCATCGACACCTGGAAGTCGGAGGTGGCCGAAACGGCTCTACGGGCCGGAGCGAACATCGTCAACGACATCTCCGGCTTCACCTTCGACCCCGTGATGCCGGAGGCGTGCGCCCGGCACCGCGCTGGCGTGGTGCTGATGCACACTCCGGCAAAGCCGGACACGCTCCGCTGGAGCTACAACACCGGCGCGGAGGCGGAGGAGGTGATGAGCCGCGTAACCGGCTTCCTGCGCCGCTCGGTCGCCCTCGCCCGCGAGCACGGCATCGAGGCGATCATGGTCGATCCCGGACTCGGCTTCGGCAAAACCGTCGAGGAGAACTACCTGCTGCTCGCCCGGCTCGACGAGCTGCACGAACTCGGCTGCCCGGTGCTGGCCGGAGCGTCGCGCAAGTCCTTCCTCGGCCAGGCGATCCGCAAGCCCGGCGAGGAGGTTCCGCCGCCCTCGGAGCGGCTGAATGCCACGATCAGCGCCAACACCATCGCGCTCCTGCACGGCGCGGACATCCTGCGCGTGCACGACGTTCAGGCGGCAGCCGACGCCCGCGCCGTGGTGGAGGCAATGCGGGGGGCGGGTTAGCGCGACGAAGCGCTGCTATGGACATTGATGGACTTTTATGGACGAATCTTGTGTCCATCGGTGTCCATCAGTGTCCATGCAAGTCCATCACCCCCGCCCCCCGCAATTTCCAAGCTGATCTTTTTTTCTTAACTTTCGACCGGCAGCCGGAAACACCGGCTTGCCGAAAGACAATGCTTACAAGCGCATTGTCGCTCTTTCGGAGACCGTTAACCACCTGTTCATGTACCTGTCGAAAATCGAGCTTTTCGGCTTCAAAAGCTTCGCCCACAGGGTCAGGATACACTTCGACAAAGGACTGACGGCCATCGTCGGCCCGAACGGTTGCGGCAAAACCAACGTCGTCGATGCCATCCGCTGGGTTCTTGGCGAGCAGAAATCGATGCTTCTCCGGTCGCCGAAGATGGAGAGCATCATCTTCAACGGCACCAAACGCCTCAAGCCCCACAGCTTCACCGAGGTCTCCATCACCATCGAGAACACCCGCAACGTCCTGCCGACCGAGTATACCGAGGTCACGGTGACGCGCCGCCTCTACCGCAACGGCGACAGCGACTACCTGCTCAACATGGTTCCCTGCCGCCTCAAGGATATTCTCGACCTCTTCGCCGACACTGGCATGGGCAGCGACGCCTACTCGGTGATCGAGCTGAAGATGATCGAGGAGATCATCAGCAACAAGAGCGAGGAGCGGCTGAAGCTGTTCGAGGAGGCCGCGGGCATCACGCGCTACAAGCAGCGTCGCAAGCAGACCTTCCGCCAGCTCGAAAGCGCGAGCCGGGACCTCGCCCGCGTGGATGACGTGCTCGCCGAGGTGGAGAAGAAGGTCAAGGCGCTGCGCCTTCAGGTCAGGAAAGCCGAACGCCTCAAGGAGATCAAGGAGGAGCTGCGAACGCTTGATCTCACCCTGTCGGCGATTTCGATGGACGAGCATCTGCAGAAGCTCAAGCCGCTCTGCGACTCCATCGCTACGGAGGAGCGCCAGAGCCACGAGCTGGCCGCCACCATCGCAAAGCTCGACAGCACGCATCAGGAGTCGGAACTGCGCCAGCTCGATCTCGAACGCAAGCTTGCCGACGACCAGAGGGAGTTGAACGCCTCGAACCAGCAGGCGCACACGCTGGAAAAACAGCTCTTGCAGCACCGGGAGCAGCAGAAAAACCTGCTGCAAACCATCGATCGCCTGAAGCACTCGATTGCCGACAAGGGGCGCAAGAGGCTCGAACAGGAGTCGCTCTCCAGGGAGCTGTCGGAGAAGCAGACGCCGCTGAAGGAGGCGTGCGCCGCGACGCTCGCCGGATTCGAGCGACTGAAGGAGCAGCAGGCGGAGCTGAATTCAGCGCTCGACGCCAGCCGTCAGGCGTTGCAACAGGAGCGCCGCGCCGTGGCCGAGCTTCAGAAATCGCTCAACGCGCTGAACCTCACCCGTCAGTCGCTCCGCACCCGCAAGGAGCACCTCGAAGGGTCGGTGCATCGCCTCGACCAGCGCAAGCGCGACCTGGAGCGCTCGATGGAGCAGTCGGAGCCGGAGCGCCGCCGCACCTCGGAGGCCATCGAAGAAAAAAAAGTCGCTCTCGACGAGCTGAAAAAGGAGGAGGAGCGGCTCGTCGCGCTGAAGGCAAGCATCACCGAGCAGGGGGAGAAGCGCAAGGAGGAGCTGCTCTCGCTCAAGGGGGAGCACAACCATCTGAACAATCAGATACTCCTCTGCAACTCGATTCTTGAAAAGTTCGAGGGGTTGCCTGAAGGCGTCGCCTTCCTCGAAAAGCGCAGGGAGGGCAAACCGGGACTTGGCTGCCTCTCCGACCTCATCTCCGTCCGTGAGGGCGACCGGAAAGCGCTCAACGCGGCCTTTGGCGAGAGCCTCGGCTACTACCTCTGCCGCAACCTCGACGACGCCAAACTCGCCGTCTCGAACCTCGCCAAAGCCGACAAGGGCAAGGTGCACTTCCTGATTCTCGAGCTCATCGACGGCGGCGGCGAAGTGGGATACAGCGGCATCGACGACGCTCGGCGGGCCATCGATCTGGTGGAAGCTCCGGCGGAGCTGTCGAGAGCGCTGCTGCTGCTCTTGCAGCATCGCTACGTCGTGGCCGATCTCGACGCCGCCGAACGGCTGGCGGAGCAGCATCCCGAAGCGCTCTTCATCACCGAGAAGGGCGAGAAGTTCACCCGCAAGGGGGTGCTCTTCGGCGGCAGCGCCAAGGGGAGCGACAGCCTCCGGCTCGGCAAAAAGGCGGAGCGCGACCGGTTGCAGGAGGAGATCGTCGGTGTGTCGGCGGCCATCGGCGAGGCGGAAAGCGTGCTCGCAGCGCTTCGCAAAGAGTTCAGCGCCATCGACACCGAGCGAACGCGCCGCGCCGCAACGACAATCGGCCAGGAGATTTCAGCGCTCGAAAAGCGGCTCGCACGGCTCGAAGCCGAGGAGCGCTCCGGCGCGGATCAGATCGCGCACGCCGACAAGGAGCGCGACGCGCTGAACAGCTCCATCCAGAGCGTGGCGGGCGAACTGGAGAAGTCGCAGCCCGAGACGCTTCGGCTCGAAGCGGAGATCGAGGCGGCCCAGCAGCGGGTGCAGGCGATGCAGGAGGAGCTTTCCGGCGAAGAAAACCGCAGCCGGGCGCTGCACACGGAGCTTCAGGCGCAGCAGGGGCGCTACCGCGACGCCCAGCTCGACCTCGAAAAGCATGGCTTTCGGGCGAGCGCCTGCCAGCAAGCCATCGTCACGCTCAGCGACGAGATCGAGGGGATGCAGCGCCAGATCGCACGGTCGGAAAAAGAGGTGGCCGAACTCGGCCAGTCTATCGCCGCAACCTCGGCTGAGCACGAAGCGGCGCTCGTCATCTCCGCCCGCCAGCAGGAGGCGCTGAACCAGCTCGAAACCACCTGCCGCGACCTCCAGACGCGCAACCACGACGCACTCTCGAACCTGCGCGATTTGCGCCGCAAGTACGATATTTCATTGCAAATGCTCGCCGAGTTCGGCAACCGCAAGGCGAGGCTCGAACAGGATATAGCCCACCTGCAAGCCACAGTGATGGAGCGATACAGCGTCGAACTGGAGATGATGCCCGCCCACGCGCCGGAGGGGTTCGACGTCGCCGCCTCCCGCGAGCGGCTCGCCTACCTGCAGAAGCAGCGGGAGCAGTTCGGCGGCGTCAACGAGCTGGCGCTGGAGGAGTACGAAAGCGAAAAGGAGCGCTTCGACTTCCTCACCGCGCAGAAGGAGGATCTGGTCACCGCCGAGGTGCAGCTCCGGGAGACCATCGAGGAGATCAACCGCACGGCGCTTGAAAAATTCGAGGAGACCTTCGTCGAGGTTCGAAAAAATTTCATCCGCATCTTTCACGATCTGTTCGACCCCGAGGACGAGGTCGATCTCTTGATCCACACGGATGAAGACCCGCTCGAAGCCCGCATCCAGATTGTGGCCAAGCCACGCGGCAAAAAGCCGCTCGCCATCGAGCAGCTCAGCGGCGGCGAAAAGGCGCTGACGGCGCTCTCGCTGCTCTTCGCGATCTACCTCGTCAAGCCAAGTCCCTTCTGCATTCTCGACGAAGTCGATGCGCCGCTCGACGACGCCAACGTGGGAAGATTCGTGAAACTCCTGAAAAAATTTGAGAATAACACCCAATTTATTATCGTTACGCACAACAAAAAGAGCATGGCATCTTGCCAGGCGCTCTATGGCGTCACGATGGAAGAGGAAGGAGTCTCGAAACTCATTCCGGTGAAGATTGAAAAAGCACGTTCTGAAGAAGAGTCAGTAAGCTGAAAATGTATCGTAAACTTGTTCTGTTTGACATCGATGGAACCCTGCTCAGGGTAAACGGCATGAACCGGCGCGTCCTTGCCGACGCCCTTTTCGAGGTGTACGGCACCGAGGGGAGCACCGGCACGCACGACTTTTCGGGCAAGATGGACAGCGCCATCATCTACGAGGTGCTGCAACAGGGCGGCCTCAAGAAGGAGGAAATCGCCGGAAAGTTCGACCAGGCCAAAGCCGCCTACATCGCCCTGTTTCAGGAGTGCGCCCGCCCATCGGACATCACGCTGCTCGACGGCATACGCGAGCTGCTCGACGCCCTTTCGGCGCGACCGGACATTATGCTCGGCCTGCTCACCGGCAACTTCGAGGCATCGGGACGCCACAAGCTGAAGCTTCCGGGCATCGACCACTACTTCCCGTTCGGAGCTTTCGCCGACGACGGCCTCGACCGCAACGAACTTCCCCGCATCGCCCACGAGCGAGCCCTCCAGATCACCGGAAAAAACTTTTCCTCCGCTGACATCGTTATCATCGGCGACACCGAGCACGACATCCGGTGCGCCCGCCAACTCGACGCCCGCTCCATCGCCGTGGCGACGGGCAACTTTTCCATGCAGGAACTCTCCCGGCACCAGCCCGGAGCGCTGTTCCCCAATTTTGCGGAGACCGGTGAGGTCCTCACCGAGATCCTTACTCCACAACTCTCTTAATACCGCATCATGAAAACTTACCGACGTCAGATCCGGGAAAAAATTCTTCAGGCGCTCTACACGCTTGAACTCCGGGATGTCGATACCGATTCGGCCACTCACTGGCTCCTCACCAAGGAGATCATGGACGATCCCAATGCGATGAAGTTCTTCAGCCACCTGATGGGCAACATCGTCAAGAACCGCGAAGAGATCGACCGCTATATCTCCAAGCACACCTTCAACTGGGACATGAGTCGCATCGCGATCATCGACAAGAACATACTGCGCATGGCGCTTGCCGAGATTCTCTATTGCGAGGACATTCCGCCGAAAGTGTCGATTAACGAGGCTATAGAAATCGCCAAGAAGTTCAGCAGCACCGACAAGAGCAGCAAATTCGTCAACGGTATCCTCGATGCGATGTTCAACGACCTGAAAGCCGAGGGGCGCATCCAGAAGTGCGGACGCGGTCTGATCGACCACACCGAAACGAAAATGCAGAAAACGGAAACCAACCGGTAACAAGCCCTTTTAACGACGATGCCCATCTCCGTGAGTGAAAAAATCGCCTTCATCGACAAGGCGCTGTCGGCCCGCTGGCCAAATCCGAAAAGCGAACTTCACTTCGAGACCCCTTTTCAGCTCCTCGTCGCCACCATCATGGCCGCCCAGGCCACGGACAAGAAGGTGAACCAGCTCACCGAGGCGCTCTTCAAGGCCGCGCCCGATGCCGCGAGCATGAGCCGTATGGATGTGGAGGATATCAAGACGATCATCCGCCCGATCAACTACTTCAACAACAAGGCCAAAAACATCCTTGCCGTCAGCCAGCGTCTGATCGATGAGTTTGGCGGAGAGGTTCCGGCGTCACGCGAGGCGCTGGAGAGCCTGCCGGGGGTCGGCAGGAAAACCGCCAACGTGGTGCTCGGCAACGCCTTCGGCATTCCGACGATGCCGGTGGACACGCATGTGCATCGCGTCTCGAACCGCATCGGCCTCTGCAAGACCGCGAAACCGGAGGAGACCGAAACGGCGCTCCTGAAGATCATTGACGAAGAAAAACTGATCGACTTCCACCACTACCTCCTGCTCCACGGTCGCTACACCTGCAAGGCAAAAAAACCGGAGTGTCGGGAGTGCCCGGTGCGGGAGATTTGCGATTGGCCTGAGAAAGTGCTCCTGTAGGGACTAACCTGCGTGTTCGCCCCTACAAGCTACGCAAGCTCTATCTTCTTGTCTACTGCGTAAATCCACTCGCACTCCGGTCGGCCTCTGGTTCCGGCCCAGAGTTCTACCGTGATTCCCTGATTTGCGGTGGCCAGCGCGGTGAAGATTTCGATCTGGTAATAGAGCTCGTCGAGCAGGTCGGCCCAAGACACGTCGAGCGCATTTCCCGTGCCGGCGTACTCTGCCGCCGGTTCGAGGGCCGTAGTGCCGGTGGCGAACCAGTCCGAAAGGCAGAGGTAGCAGTCCGGCATGAGGCAGCCTCCCCGGAAGGTGCCACGTGGATGTTTCACGCCGGGAATCTCAACCCAGAACTCCAGCCGGGCCTCCGGCGTGAGCTGGCCGTCTCCGGCAAGCTTTTCGAGCAGTTGGGCTACGGTCTCTCTGATAAGTTTCTTGCTCGCATTGGAGAGTTCGAGCATTTTGAAATTCGGCGTATGGTCTCTCATTGCTGGAAGCTTTTGTATTTGCTTAAGATGAGTTCTATTATCAATATACAGCACAACCTGTTGCAGACCAACCGCCATGACGTTCACGCGATAAAGACAATCTCCGCCGGGCGCACGCCGCGCAGCGAGTTGCAGACGAGCGCCATGTCGGCGCGGCGCAACTCGTCGAGGGTGATCGCCCTCTCGCCAATCCACGGGCGCGTGCGAAGCAGGTAGCGGCGATAGACGCCGTTGAGGAGTCCCGACGACTCGGGTGGCGTCAGCCAGCGTCCATCGATCCGCACGAGAATATTGCTGATCGCCCCTTCGGTCACTTCGCCCCGCTCGTTCTGAAACAGCACCTCGCCGAATCCCCTCTCCTGCGCCTCGCGAAAGGCGCGGTCGCAGCGCTCGCGGATGACCATCTTGTGGCGAATCAGCGGGTCGCGTGATTCGACCCGTTCGGCGGCAATGCAGACCCGGACGGGCCTGCCGGACAGCTCGATGCTGAACAGCTCCGATGCTGTCGTGACGCTGCCATCACAATGCAGCGTCAGCCGTACGCGATGTCTGCCGCCAAGCGCCCGCAACTCCTGCGCCTTGCGAGACAACGCGGCGGCGATGGCGTCGCGGTCGAACGCCAGTCCGAGCGCCGTGGCGGACGATAAGAGCCGGTCGAGATGATCGGCGAGCAGCAGAAACTCCCAGCCGTTCCACTGCATCGTCTCGAAAATTCCGGGCACTGACGATGTAGCAGACGTCGCGAGGTCGGAGAGAATCCGCGTCTTGAGCATACATTCGCGGAACTCTGCGTGAGGGTCGGAGTCCCAGACGATGCCGCTGCCAGTACCGTAGAGGCCGCTTTGCCCTTGCAGTTCGATGGTGCGGATCGCCACGTTGAAGGCCATCCGCCCTTCGGGCAGCATGAAGCCGACCGCGCCGGTATAGACGCCACGCGGGCTTTTCTCCAGCTCGCGGACGAGTTGCATCGCCCGCACCTTCGGCGCACCGGTCACAGAGCCGGAGGGAAAGAGCGCCCGGAAAAGATCGCGCAGCCGCGTTTCCGGGCGAAGCTCGCCGCGCACGGTCGAGACCATCTGGTGCAGTGTCGGATAGCTCTGCGTCTCGAAAAGCTCTGAAGCCCGCACCGAGCCGGTCGCGCAGATGCGCCCGAGGTCGTTGCGCAAGAGATCGACGATCATCAGATTTTCGGCGCGATTTTTCTCACACCTCGCCAGTCCCGCCTTTTCTGCGAGATCATCCTCGGCTCGCTCGCGGCGCGGCGCGGTGCCCTTCATCGGCATGGTTTCGATCCGGCGGTCATCGCGCACGAAAAAAAGTTCGGGCGAGAAGGAGAGAATCTGCCGGTCGCCGGTGTTGAGCCAGGCCGACCACGGCGAAGGCTGGCGGCGCTTCATGGCGACGTAGAGCGCTTCGGGAGCACCGTCGAAGCTGAAGCGGCAACGCCCGGTGAAGTTGACTTGATAGACGTTGCCCGCCGCGATCTCCGCCCGGAGCCGGTCGATGCGCTGGCAGTACTCCTCCTCGCCAAACTCGAAATCGAAGCCGGAAATCGCGCAACTCCGCGCCAAGGCGGCGGCATCTTCTGCTTCGACCTCCCGCCGGCTGAAGCGCTCCGGGTAGCGATAAACGCCGAACCAGCCGAGAAGCTCACGATCTTCGGCGGAGGACGCGCAGGCCGCAAGCGCCGGATCGAAGAGGCAGCCCGCTTCGTAGCCGAGCCATCCGGCGAGGCAAAGGCCCGCATCGAGCCGCGACTCCAGCCGCTCGAACCACGCCGCGACGCTGTCACCCGCACGGAGCGTCAGCGTTTCGAGCGGATTGGAAAAGAAGAGCGAGTCACCGTAACGCGCCTCCGGCAAGGTCGATTCGAACCAGAGCGAACCCGGCTTCGAAAGCTTGTCGTACAACGCCATTACTGAATCCTGGCTTCAAACAGGATCGGTTTGGCGAGCACCTCCTCCAGCCACGGCTTGAGACTTTCCACCGCCCAGAGTTCGATGTCTGGCTCGAAGCGAGTGAGCGCTTCGAGTACGATGCGCTCCGGCTGAAGGCGGGCTGTGATCGACTGCACGTTCTGGCGGTGGCCCCGTTCGAGGCCGTTGGCGACGCGCAGAATGCCGGAGAGCACATCGACCGCACGGCGGTGCGTGGGCTTGAGCTGGCTGTAGAGCGGATGCTTTTCCGACGGCGGCTGCTTGCGATGGTAGCGGGCGACGTTGCCGATTATCTCGATCTCGGTCGGCGAAAAGCCGCGCAGGTCGGCGTTCATGATGATGTACTGGCTGTGCTTGTGGTGCGCCGAGATCGAGATGAACTCCCCGACGTTGTGCAGCAAAGCCGCGTATTCGAGCAGCTCCCGGTAGCGCTCCTTGAGCATGTGCAGCGGTTGCAGCTCGTCGAACATCATCAGCGAGAGCCGCGCCACCTGCTCCGCATGCGGCTTGTGCCAGTTGCAGCGGTAGCCAAGCTCCATGACGCTCTGCCGCCGGATGTCGTGATTGCCGCCGTCGCCGTCACGCCCGCGAATGTTGGCGATGTGGTGAATCACCATCCCCTCGCGCAGCGCCGAGTCGGAGATGACCACCTCCTTGATGCCGAAAACCCTGAAGATGGTGTCGAAAAGGATGAGGCCCGGAACGATCAGATCGACCCGCTTCTCGTCGAGTCCGGTCAGCTTGCGCCGCGCCGGAGCGTCCAACGAAATCACCTGCCGGTAGAAGCTCTCGAACTCCTGCCGGGTGAATCCGCTCTGGTTGAGTACATCCGCCGAGTCGGAATCCTTGCCCGACTGGATCATGCGGGCGATGTTCTGCGCCGTGCCCGACGAGGCGATGGCGCGACTCACGCCAAGTTCCCTGGCCTTCTCCGCCGCGACGTACATCTCCGAAGCGAAAAACTGCGGCAACAGCTTCAGCTCGTGCGGCGAAACCGGATCGCTGCGCAGAAAACGCTCCATCATCCTCGCCACGCCGATCTTGCGGCTTTCGAGCAGGTACGCCTTTTTTCTGTCGGCGATGATGAACTCCACCGAGCCGCCGCCAATGTCGAAAAGCAGATCGGGCTTGTCGCGCAGCGTCACGGCGTTGCGCACGCCGTAATAGATGAACTGCGCCTCCTCCCTGCCGGAGATCACTTTGACCTTCAAACCGGTCTCGCGCTTCACCATGTCGATGAACTCCTGCCGGTTCTCCGCCTCGCGAATCGCGCTGGTGGCGAAGGCGATGATGTTGTGCGGCGCGACATCCCGCTGCGTGGCCAGCACGATAAAGTTCCGGAGCGTCGCCACCCCCTCCGCCATAGCCTGGCTGTCGAGTTTTTTTGTGGAGATGCTGCCGCGCCCGATGCAGATCATATCCTTGACGCGATCGATCTCGACGATGCCTTTTTCCTCGCACTCCTCGACGATGACCATGTGGAAGGAGTTGGTGCCGAGGTCGATGGCGGCCAGCCTGAGTTTCTCTGTTGACATGCGATTGAAGCTGATGACGTGAACTACAGGGAGTAAAATAACCGATTTGCGGAAAAAACGAACCCGCAACCATGCACTCCCCCCCTTTGAGGTAACACGCCCGTTGGCAGAACTGATAGAAGGGCAAAAACGAAAGCCCGAACAACAGAGCGACCTGCATCCAGGCTCACTCTGAAATCCGGGCTCTCCATTACAATTAATAAATGGTGCGCAACCAGAATGCTATGGATTGGGAAAATCCTTAGCGTACGCTACTTCTATCAAAATATCACAGCAAAGCAAAACAGACCAATTGTCGCTACACCCGCGATTACTGCGCCAGTATCATCTCCTGAAGATGAACCAACCGCTGCCTGTGCCGCAGCAACCGTACTGAAATGAAAGGCATAACTTCCATCATCATAATCGTGTTCTGCATAATCCTTGATACTTCCGGCAGAGAAAGTCACGTAATAATCTGTACTATTGTTTTGGTTCAGCGTGAATTGGAGAAATCGCCCGTTTGAGTTAGAGTACAAAAACGGAGAAATTCACCATGCGCAAACAGAGAAAAAACTACACTCCACAGGAAAAGG
>Ga0326729_1000073_pt1 | contig 30896 bp, 24 predicted proteins | sample MHFSIPfraction_2_FD_207744 | JGI IMG/M metagenome (GOLD analysis project Ga0326729, IMG submission 207744) | Lab enriched peat soil microbial communities from Michigan Hollow, Ithaca, NY, United States - MHF6AY SIP fraction | ecosystem: Environmental > Terrestrial > Soil > Wetlands > Peat...
AGCGGCAGGTAGGCCGTCTGCCCGAGGCTTCTGCCTCTCGGTATGATCGTGACCTTGTGTATCGGGTCCGATCCGCTGGTGAATTTCGATACGAGCACATGGCCGGCTTCGTGATACGCTGTCAGCTTTTTCTGTTCCGGGGAGATGTACATGCTCTTTCGTTCCGGCCCCATGAGCACCTTGTCCCTGGCCTGTTCGAAATTCTCGCTCGTCAGCGTCGTCTGTTCGAACCTTGCGGCCAGCAGTGCAGCTTCATTGACGAGGTTTGCAAGGTCGGCCCCGGAAAAGCCCGGTGTGCTTTTGGCTATGACGGCGATATCCACGTCATCCGCCAGAGGGGTGTTTCTCGTATGGATTTTAAGAATGGCTTCCCGTCCCCTGATGTCCGGTTTGTCGATGGTCACCTGGCGGTCGAATCTTCCAGGGCGAAGGAGAGCTGTGTCGAGCACATCCGGGCGGTTGGTCGCGGCGATGAGGATTACGTTGTCCCTTGTGCTGAACCCGTCCATTTCGACGAGCAGCTGGTTAAGGGTCTGTTCCCGCTCGTCATGGCCTCCACCAAGACCCGCACCGCGGCTCCTGCCTACGGCGTCGATCTCGTCGATGAAGACGATGCACGGTGAGTTTTTCTTTGCTGTATCGAACAGGTCTCGAACCCTTGCCGCGCCGACTCCGACGAACATTTCCACGAAATCAGCTCCCGAAATTGAGAAGAACGGCACTTTGGCCTCTCCGGCGATTGCTTTTGCCAGAAGCGTTTTGCCGGTGCCGGGCGGTCCGAGCAGGAGGACTCCTTTCGGGATCTTGCCCCCGATTTTCTGGAACTTCTCGGGGTTCATGAGGAACTCCACAGTCTCTTTCAGCTCCTCGACGGCCTCATCCACCCCTGCGACATCGTTGAACGTTACTTTCACGTCGAATTCGCTGACGAGCTTCGCACGGCTTTTGCCGAAACTGAAGATGTTCTTCGATGCACCGTTCTGCATCGACATGCGTTTGAAAATGAAGAAATATGCGAAACCAAACAGTACCCATGGAAGCACGAGTACGAGGAAATTCGACAGATCATCCGTACCCTGCAGGACTTTCAGCTGAATTCCGCTGTCGCTCAGGCGGTCAGCTTGTGTCAGGTCGAAGCCGGGAATTCTCACCATGAACCGGTCCGACTGTGTCGTTGTACCGTTGACAAGAGGCAGACGAACGGAGGTTTTGAGTTTGCCGGTCAGGAGCGCCGATTTGTCCGGGTTCGTCTTAACGGTAACCTCGGTTACTGAGCCGCTGGCGATGATCGCACGGTACTGGTTGTAGGAAACCTCGGGTGCGATATCCTGGGAGAAAAAACGCTGGAACACGAACAGGCCCATGAGGGCAAGCATGAGAATGATCAGGAACTTGGGGAAATTCCCTCCTTCTCGATCCTCTTTACCAGTGAAGCCCCCATTGGACTGCGAGTCACTGTCTGGAGGCATGAACCGGTTGTTCGGTCGGCCTTTTGGAGCCTTTTCGCCGCTTTTTTTTGTCTGCATCGGGAAGCTGTTCGGATGATGCTAGATAACTTATGGCATTTCAAGTAATTAAAACTAAAACTTCCGTGGAAACCAAAAAGTTTATGTTGATTGACCTTCATCGATGATTTTTCGTGGTTATTTCTTCCTTTATTTGGGGATACGGTTCGTTTGCTCCCTATCCGGCTTCTTTTCATCTTCAGGTTACCAAATGCAGTGAGTTTTTTTTAAATTCAATGCTTTCAAACGGGCACCGCCCAGCGAAGCAATAGACTCGAGTGGCGGATTTACAGCAGGGGTGCCCACCAGCAACTGTCTTCCGCAATAACTAAACTGGATACTTTGTGCTATGGCCGGTCAACGGGTTAGAACACGATTTGCCCCATCTCCAACGGGATACCTTCATGTCGGAGGTCTTCGCACCGCTCTTTACAACTACCTGTTCGCAAAGAGAATGAATGGGGATTTCGTCATCAGGATCGAAGATACCGACCAGAGCCGGAGAGTCGAAGATGCCGAGAAAAACCTTATTAATACCCTGATCTGGGCGGGCATCATTCCAGACGAAAGCCCGGTGCACGGAGGCAACTACGGCCCTTACGTCCAGTCGCAGCGCCTTTCCATTTATCGCGATTACTGCGTGAGATTACTCGAAGAAAAGAACGCTTACTACTGTTTTTCGACCTCAGAAGAGCTCGAAGAGAACCGTCAGCTCCAACTCAAGCAAGGTCTCCAGCCAAAATACAACCGCAAATGGCTGCCTGAGGATATGGGCGGCAATGTGCCGGAATCCGAAATAAAGAAAAAACTCGATGCAGGCGAACCCTATGTCGTGAGGATGAAGGTTCCGGATTACGTATCGGTGTGGTTCGAGGATCTCATTCGCGGGCCCATCGAATTCGATTCGGCGACCATCGACGATCAGGTGCTCATGAAATCGGACGGGTTCCCGACCTACCATTTTGCGAGCGTCATCGACGACCACCTCATGGAGTTCACCCATATCATCAGGGGAGAGGAGTGGCTGCCTTCGATGCCGAAGCATCTGCTGCTTTACGAATTCCTTGGCTGGGAGCCTCCGAAGTTCGCACATCTGCCCCTGCTGCTCAACCCTGACCGTTCGAAGCTCAGCAAACGCCAGGGGGATGTTGCCGTCGAGGACTATATCCGCAAAGGGTTCAGCAACGAGGCGATCATCAATTTCATTGCATTGCTTGGCTGGAACGAGGGCGAGGGCAGCGAGCAGGAGGTGTTCAGCATGGACGATCTGATAAGCAAGTTCTCCCTCGAAAGGGTGGGCAAGGCTGGTGCCGTGTTCAATGTCGAAAAGCTCAACTGGCTCGAGAAGCAGTATATCAAGGCACGTCCGGTAGAAAAGATCGTTGCTGCCATCAAACCGCTGCTCATAAAGGAGCTCGAGACCAAAACCTCCGAAATGTCCCATACGCGCATAACCTCTGATGAATATCTGGCAGATGTTGTCGACCTGATGAGGGAGCGAGTCAATTATGAACACGAATTCGTAACCTTCAGCAGCTACTTCTTTTTCGAGCCCGAAACTTACGAGCCGGAAGCTGTCGAAAAACGATGGACACCTGAGACGCCTGCTCTTCTGAAGGAGTTTACCGCCCTGCTCGAGGCAAACGAGGATTTCACTGCCGGAGGCATCGAGTCGCTGCTCAAGGAGTTCGTGGCGCCGAAAGGTTTGAAGCCGGCCGTGCTGATCCACCCGCTGAGGATTGTCACATCGGGAGTGAGTTTCGGCCCGAGCCTTTACCACATGCTCGAAGTGCTTGGCAGGGATGCAGTGCTTCGCAGGATTCACCGGGGTATCGAGAGGATCGCCCTGCCTGTGGCATGAATTGTCGATCCGTCATGCCTGCTAACGGCATGACGGATCAGGCAGAAAAAAACTTTTTTCTGTTTTTCGTTAAGCGTTGAATTACTATATTCACCTCACGCTATATGGACAGATAGCTCAGTTGGTAGAGCAAAGGACTGAAAATCCTTGTGTCGTGGGTTCGATTCCCTCTCTGTCCACCAGTTCTTCGGTGTCAGGCTCCAAAGCCTCCTCAAGTACCCGACAGACTTCTTATCTTGCCCGGCTTCCTTCAAAAGAATGATCGTTCATGCGATGCACTCCAAGCCGTTCGACCATCATTATTCCGCGGCATGAACATCACCACCGATTCCGTACAGGAAGTATGGCACAAGCTTGACGATCCCGGTTCCTATGAGTGGTGGTACTTCGATGCCGAAGACGAAACCCAGGGCATATCCATCGTTTGCATCTGGTTTGCCGGATTTCCCTTTTCGCCATATTACATCAATCATTATGAGGAGTGGAAGTCCCGCGCACGGCAAGATCCTCCTCATCCCGTAAACCATGCCGGCTTCAGCTTTCAGCTTTACGAGAACGGCCGGGAAATCGTCAATTTCATAAAGGAAGGGCCTGACGGGCTTTTCGACTCGGTTTTCCCTGAAATCGGCGCACGATTCGAGGAGAACAGTTTCTTCTACGACAGCTCGAAGGACGTATACACTCTGACGATTGATTTCTCTTTCCCTGCAGGACGCGAGCGGGTACACGCCTCTTTTTCGTTCCGCCCCCGGCACCGTTTCGATTTCCGTCATGACAACGATGGCGTTGCTGTTTCCGGGCATCGACTTCAGTGGCTTCTAAGCGTTCCGAAGGCCGATGTTGAGGGGCAAATCGTCATCGACGGACTTACGGATGGAATCAGGCGCGATATCGGGTTTCAGGGGAGCGGGTATCACGATCACAATCTCGGCACCACGCCCATGTACGAGTCTATCGATCGGTGGTATTGGGGGCGTGCGTTTTCAGGTCGCTATGATCTGGTCTACTATGTCATTTTTCTTCACGGCAACGGATCAGTCCCACTGGCTGTGATGTTGCTCAACGACAATGAAAGTGGCCGGCAGACGGTACTGGAAAATGTCAGCTTCAGTGAAGGGCAATTTATCAGGGGAGTGTTCGCTCCTTCTCATGGAAAGACCCTTTCTCTCAGGGAGGGCCAGGTCAGTGTCGAGGTCAGGCACCAGGATATGCTCGATGCCGGCCCGTTCTACCTTCGTTACGCTTCACGACTGTCCATTGATGTCGATGGATACAGGAAGGATGAGATCAGGGGCATTTCCGAGTTTTTGAATCCGATGGCATTGCAGTCGAGGATTATGAGATTTTTTACTGCCAGCAGGATCTTGAGGGAGGGTGAGTCATCGTTTATGTTCACCGGTTACAATTTTTTCAAGCACCAAATTGATTGGTTAAATAGGAAAATATTTTAACTTCAAAATCAGTTTTTCCGAATTTTATTGCTCTACGGAGACCTTGGCGCCCGCATGCATGGAAGGCATGCCCACATATCCGTATTTTTAGCTGGCCGTCGGCCGATTTCTTCTGGATTAAAACAACCAACGTCATAAAAAGGAGATAGCTTATAATGGCACAAACTGGTAATTTCAAGAGCCCGGCAAGGTTGGGCACGCTTGGCGGCAGTGCTGAAGTCTCTTCATCCGGAGCTGTATCCGGCGGAAAACCGCGGGAATCGGGCTTGAAAGGTGTCGATTTCGAACGCAGGAGCTTTCTGCACAAGGTAGTCGGCGGAGTCGGCGCCATCGTGGCCGCCAGCACGCTCTATCCTGTCGTCAAGTTTATCATCCCCCCCGTCAAGGAGGTCAAGGTGGTCAACGAACTCAAGGCCGGTAAAGCTTCGGAGATTCCGGACGGTTCCGGAAAGATCTACCAGTTCAACGAAGACAAGGTTATCGTCGTCAACAAGGCCGGAGCACTGACCGCAGTCAGCGCAGTCTGCACGCACCTCGGTTGCCTCGTGCACTGGGACAACGGTGTCGGACAATTCTTATGCCCATGCCATGGCGCCAAGTATAAGCTGACCGGTGAAATCATCTCCGGACCTCAGCCAAAGCCGCTGAAGCTTTACAAGGCAAAGATCGACGGCGACACCATCGTCATCACAAAAGCTTAACCTCAATACTTGAAAATCAAGGGAGTCAAGACACATGGCTGAAAATACCCAGAACCCGGCCGCCGGCAGTGCTCCGGCCAAGCCGAAACCGCCGGCCCCGGCTGCTGCCAAACCCGCTGCTCCGGCCGCTGCCAAGCCCGCAGCCCCGGCTGCTGCCAAGCCTGCCGCTCCGGCTGCCGCCAAACCGGCTGCAAAAGCTGAATCTTCAACGTCCGGCGTCTACAAGCCGCCGGTTGAACGTCCTGCCGCCAACCCCTACAAGGAATCGAAAGTCGGTGTCGTAGGCGAATGGCTTCAGGAGCGTTTCTACGTCGTCACCCCGATTATCGATTACCTGAAGAAAAAAGAGGTGCCCAAGCATCGTCTCTCCTTCTGGTACTATTTCGGCGGTCTCGGCCTTTTCTTCTTCATGATCCAGATCGTTACCGGTCTGCTTCTCCTGCAGTACTACAAACCCACGGAAGCAGAAGCATTCGCTTCGTTCGTCTTCATCCAGAAAACGATTCCCTTCGGCTGGCTGATCCGTCAGGTCCACGCATGGAGCGCCAACCTGATGATCATGATGCTGTTCATCCACATGTTCAGCACCTTCTTCATGAAGTCCTATCGCAAACCTCGTGAGCTCATGTGGGTCAGCGGCTTCATCCTGCTCGCCCTCAGCCTTGGATTCGGCTTCACCGGCTACCTCCTGCCGTGGAACGAGCTTGCATTCTTCGCAACCCAGGTCGGCACCGAGGTTCCGAAAGTGGCTCCCGGCGGCGCGTTCATGGTCGACATCCTGCGCGGCGGACCCGAAGTCAGCGGCGAGACGCTTACCCGTATGTTTTCCCTGCACGTCGTTCTGCTACCAGGCCTTGTGTTGCTGTTCCTGTCGGCTCACCTGACGCTTGTACAGATTCTCGGCACATCGACGCCGATCGGCTATAAAGAAGCCGGCCTTGTGAAGGGCTATGACAAATTCTTCCCGACCTTCCTCGCAAAAGACGGTATCGGCTGGATGATCGGTTTCGCCCTGCTTATCTATCTTGCAGTCATGTTCCCCTGGGGGCTCGGCGCCAAGGCAGATGCTCTTGCCTCAGCTCCTAACGGCATCAAACCTGAGTGGTATTTCTGGGCACAGTTCCAGTTGCTGAAGGACTTCAAGTTCGAAGGTGGCGAACTGGTTGCCATCATCCTCTTCACCATCGGCGCCGTCGCATGGCTCCTGGTTCCTTTCTTCGATCGTCAGGCATCGAACGAAAAGAAGAGCCCCGTATTTACGATCTTCGGTCTTCTTGTGCTTGCCTTCCTTCTCATCAACACCTACAGGGTGTATGCCGAGTACGGCTGGTAAGGTTCTCTGATTGATTTTGTCTGGCATCAGTGATGCCTTGAACATGAAAAAAGGGCTGCCTGGAAAGGCGGCCCTTTTTGTTGGGAGGGGAGGAGAATAGAATGTAAGAATGGATGGGATGGACGTAATGGACTGAATGGACGGGATGGACCATAAGGGTGTATGCTTAGTATGGCTGGTAAGGTTCTCTGATTGATTTTGTCTGGCATCAGTGATGCCTTGAACATGAAAAAAGGGCTGCCTGGAAAGGCGGCCCTTTTTGTTGGGAGGGGAGAATAGAATGTAAGAATGGACGGGATGGACCAAAAGGGAAGAACAGACTCGGCGGTTTACACACTTTAGCTTATAGAGGTGAACAGGCCCATAATTCTTCTCCTGTCCATTCAGTCCATCTCCCACATTTGTCCATTTCGTCCATTCCGTCCATTTTCTTCATTCTTCAGCTCTCTTTCAGCAGACCCTGCATTTCGTAACCGCAGAGGAATGCAGCTGCATCGAGTTTTCCGAGCGCTTCGAGCCATGACTCCATGACGTGTTCCGCTGTTGTTACCGGTTTGCAGGCACCTGATTTGCAGGCCGCCGATTTACTTGTCACCGGCGTTTCTGTTGCGTAAAGAAGCCCGTCAAGCATGATCCAGGATGCGATGAGCGTGAGCCGTCGTTCCCTGAACCAATCTTTTCCGTGAAGATGCTGAAACTGCATGAAGTCGCTGAAATGGCCGTCGCCGGATTCGAATAGCCCCCTTATCGATTTCATCATCCAGGATTCCGGGTCGCGAACAGCCTCCGTAGAGGGTTTCAGGGAGAGCAGGCAGGAGAAAAGGTCGACGATATCGGTGCCGTTCATCGGCATTGCCGGATCATCGGCCCAGAGGGCGGCCAGCGTGTTCCCCAGCAGCCACTGGTCGATGAGTTGCTGCTGAAGCAGTCCGTTATGTTCCAGCATTTTCTGGATGCACTCCAGTGCGATCAGGTTTCTGATCATGCGGCGATAACAGCCGTGTTTATCCTTTCCGATTCCGATCGCAGACTTCAGACGTTTTTCGCCCGGTACCCTCACGAATTCGATTTCATGGTTCAGGGCGTTCAAGTATCGTCCGGCAGCCAGGGTGGAAACTCCAGGAAGCGGCGCAAGCGGTTTTTCCATGACCACCTCAAACTGGAATGACAGCTTCTCGAGCAGCGTTTCGCAGTGTTTCCCGAACTCAGCTGCCGCCGCAGTGTCGCTGACGGTTTTCGACGGTCGCTCTTCCATGAGTTGGGCGAGCTGTGACGAAACAATCTGATGTATCGGCCTGAGGCTCATGGAAAGTGCCTCTGTCTCGATCGATTCGACGCCCCTTCCACGAAGGTCTTCGCAGACGCGATCATACGGTTTCAGTCTTGACGGCTTTAATATCCTGAAGTCCAGGAACACGTTGTACTGATAGCCGTTCAGGGTTGTAAACAGGCCGTTTTCACGGATGCCGGCGCATGACCGGATGTATTCGAGTCCGCTTCTATGGTCCCTGAACACGACATAGGCGTCATGGTCATGGGGCAGCAGCAATGCATCGGCAAGCAGGGTCTGCCGGAGAGTGCCTTCGTAAAGGCACGCCGCCGAAACACGTATCCAACCCTCTGACGCCTCATACCGGTTGTTGAAAAGAATGAGGGCACGCTCGTCTCCGAGCCTGTTGGCGTAGGCGAAAATATTCTCGTCTACATTTCCATCGGGAGAGTAGAGGTCGAACAGGAAAAAGTTGCAGACGTCGGCGAACAGCTTTCGTTTCTTCATGATCGGGAAAATCTCGCGGTAGTGGCGACCGACCAGTTCTCCGTCAGGCTGTTCGTCGTAGTAGGCCCGTGCATACTCCATACCGTACTTTTCGGTCAGCCCTTCGACCTGTCCGTGTCCGATCATCGGGAGCCCAGGCATCGTCAGCATCATCATGCACACCCCGAAATACTTGTCTCCCTTGCCGAACTGGGCAATAGCCGTATCCTCGTCGGGATTGTTCATGAAATTGACATAGCGCTTCAGGATTTCCGCATCGAACTCGAGGGTGTTCTTGATGAGCTGGCGGTAATTGGCGTTGTCCTCCTTTTTGAGCATGTGCATGAACGCGCTGTTGTAAACCCGATGCATGCCGAGCGTCCGGACGAAGTAGCCTTCGAGCATCCAGAATGCTTCGGCGAGGAGCAGTGTGTCGGGCACCTCGCTGGCGACCCGGTCAACCACTTCACGCCAGAACTCTACAGGAATGGCCGCTTCGAATTCCGCCATGCTCATTGACCAGGCGTTACGTGACGGCACACCGGACGCATGTCCGTGCAGCGGATACCACAACCGCTGGATGTGCAATTTTGCCAGCACCATGGCCGCATCGAACCTTATGACCGGGAACATTCTTGCGACATGAAGGATCTGGCGGATTACGCCCTCCCGGACCTCAGGGTCAAGGAAGTTGAGCTGGGCGGTGTCGTTCCACGGCATGTTGGTGCCGTCGTTGCCGTGATAAATGTAACGTGTGTCGCCGGTAAGGTGATCGACTCTCTTGAAGGTCACGGCTGCATCGGAGCGGTTCCAGTAACCGTCTTCGATATGGATTCCGTAACGGTTGTCCGCGCTCAGGTTCGGGCCGTTGTATGTGTAGTTAGGATAGGGCGCTACTGTGGTGCCGAGGAACCAGTCGGGTTTTTCCCTTACCAGTTCGGAGTCGATACCGGTATGGTTAGGCACCATATCGCTGGCCAGGCGTATGCCCCGCCGGATTGCCCGGTTCCGTAGATCGAGATATCCGTCATAACCGCCGAGTTCATCGGCGATGTCATACTTTTCCAATGCATAAGCCGAGGCCTTGGCTTCCGGGTTGCCCTGGAGCTGCTTGATTTTCTGTGATGCATGGCTACGCTGCCACAGTCCGATGAGCCACAGCGAAGTGAATCCCCGCTCGGCGAGCATGTCAAGTTCCTGATCGGGGATGTCCTGCAGGCGGTTTATCGCGTACCCATATTGGCGACTGAGCTGGTCGAGCCAGACGTAAGTGCTTTTGGCGATCATGACCACTTCAGGCATCCATGAGGAGTCGTGGGAGTAACGGGCGGGAGCGTCGACAAGGCTCGAATAGGCAGGAACGTGCACCTCCTGGTCGCCCATGACGCCGTCGGCGACCCCTTGTTCCTGCGCCAGCTTTTCGAAGAACAGGTATCGATCCTCGTCTTCGATCAGGGTTATCGCCTCGTCGAGCATTTCCCAGAAAGGGGAATCCTCGAGCAGGTCGGCCCAGTGCAGGCGGATGTACCTCAGCTGGGCGAGGAGCGAATCGGGAGCGTGCTTCAGGGGTTTGGTGAGCAGTTCGTCGATGTCGACGTTATCGGCGCCTATGGGTCCCACGGCTTTCATGGCGCTTTTCATGGCCTTGACCAGGTGCGGATAGGTCCTGTTGCCGCGAAGTTCACTATCCGAAAGAAGATCTGCGAACTGTTCGAGTGCCGGGTTCTGGTTGTTGAGCCAGACCAGATAGGACTCTTCGACAGTCTCGACCAGATTCTCGTTGCTGCTCAGGTACTCGTCAGGGCTTTTCTGCGAGCGGTACAGCTCCTGCGGAGGAAACAGCTCGAGAAAATCGCCCAGATACTCCCTTGTGTGCCAATGGGACGTTTCTGTGTCGAGCAGGGAAAGCGCAGAGCCCGAAAGGCCGGAAGCCTTGGCTATGACATGGTGGAACAGTTCGTGCAGCAGTTTCATACCATGGAACTGTGCAGGAAGAATCTTTTTTACCTCATCACCCTTGACCAGCGAGATCCGGTTGTTGATCTCTTCGGTCTGTTGCTCGGCCTGTACAAGCGCTTTATGGCGTTCAGGGGGCAGAAGTAGCAGTTCGGGATCGTGCAGGTGATAACGGTCCCTTGCCTTACGATTGATATAGAAATGTTCTTTTCCAGAATTGCTGGAATCGGTTCTCATGGCGGGCATAGCGTGCTCAGGATATTTCGATCAAGGTCACGGTTTTTCGGCAGGGCGGTCATCAGGGAGCATCATTAAGGCAGCCAGCCCCGGCATTGAAACCGCTAACGACGGTCAATCGAGGTGTTTTCGATCAATCGTAAGGTACGCAATAATATTGTCGGCTGAAACCGGAGTTTTCGGCTTGTTGCGTATTAAGAGTTCTCATTATGAGACAAAAGGGGGCATTTCGCCGAAAGCGATTTGCCGCAGTTGACAAAGAGTAAGGAGGTAGAGCCTGCTCTGTTATTGTTCGGGAAGTTAATGTCAGTCACGGGCTTGATTTTGGCATGATATTTGATGAATAAATGATCCCTGTCGAAACAGATGCCAGCATCCCCGACAGTCGTTATTTCTTGTGGACAGCTCTGTTAAAAGTCGAGCAAAGATCACTTTCGGGGAGGACGGAGCGCAGAAACAATAGGGATCGGCCTTCGTGTCCGCTCTTTTCAGGTTTCGATTCCGCCGCGTCGGGACTGATGTTGCCGATCGATTGCGTAAAAAGGACAATAGAGCCGCCAGAGTGTGCTGAGCCCTGTTTGGTGTTGCAGGGCGGTGTATGCAGATTGATGAACTGAATGAAATCTCCTGATGACATTGACACCGGAACTAATGATAGCCATCGAGGCCTGCCTGCAGTCAGGCAGGGCGATTCTCAGGTACGAACGGCATCTTCAGCCTCCTGGAAAACGGGATGAGGCTGCAGTGATTTACGATGTCGGTCACAGATCCAATGAACTGATCAAAACCCGACTATCCATGACCGGGTTGCCGCTCATGAGCGAACGGGGACGTATCGTCCCTTACGAAGAGAGGGCCGGTTGGGAGCGGTTCTGGCTTGTCGATCCTCTTGAAAGTGAACAGGGGTTCGTGTCGGGTATCGGTGAATATACAGTCAGTATCGCATTGATCGAATTTCATGAACCGGTGCTCGGCGTAGTTTATGCCCCTCTGATGGACGAGCTCTATTTCGCCAGCCGTGAGACCGGAGCATACAGGGTAAGCGAAGCGAGCAGTTCTGCGGCATCGAGCATAAGGCTGATTCGCGCCTCGAAGAGTGGCTCGCTCAAGGAATCACGCCATTACCGGATGCTCGTCAGCCGTTCCAGTTTCGACGAAAGAACGATACGGTATATCGAAGAATTGAAGCAGCAGTATCCGGAAATCGATGTCGTGCAGAAAGAGAGCGCCCTGAAACTCTGCATGTTGGCTGCCGGGGAGGCTGACATCTATCCCGGGCTCGACACCAGCATCGAATGGGAGACGGCGGCAGGACATGCTATTATGAAAGCTGTGGGAAAGAACATCGTCGATATATCCAGCGGCAGGGAACTGATCTATAATAAACCGGATATTCACAACCCCTCTTTCATCGCGAAGTGAAGGTGGGACAACCTCTTTTTTTTGTGGGTTGATGTCTCATTTTGAGACACCCTCCGTTATTCCTGTAATCGATCGGAATCTCTTGATCGAATACTTTTTTTGTGATTACGTCACCAGTACGCGGGATGAGCCCGGTTACTCAACAGCCGACAATATATTCATCTATATTTACTATATTGTGCCTTACTGAGACAGATGGGGCTTGGACTTGGCAACTCCTGATAGAATAATAAGGAATCATGAAAGGAATCATCCTCGCGGGGGGGTCGGGAACCCGCCTTTATCCTGTGACCAGAGGCATATCGAAACAGCTGCTTCCGGTTTACGACAAGCCGATGATCTACTATCCCCTCACCACCCTGATGCTTGCAGGGATCAAGGATATTCTGATCATAACCACGCCTGAAGACCAGCCATCGTTCATCAAACTGCTGGGTGACGGCAGCGACTGGGGCATCACGCTCAGTTACACGGTTCAGCCGAGCCCCGACGGGTTGGCGCAAGCGTTCATACTCGGAAGGGAGTTCATCGGTAATGACGATGTTTGCCTGGTTCTGGGTGATAACATCTTTTTCGGTTACAGTTTCAGCTCAATGCTCGAGGAGGCCGTTCAGACCGTCTCCGACCAGCGGAAGGCTGTGGTATTCGGGTATTATGTCAGTGAACCGGAACGTTACGGCGTGGTAGAGTTCGACAGGGACGGACGGGTGCTGTCGATTGTCGAAAAGCCTGAAAAGCCGAAATCCAGTTATGCAGTGGTCGGACTCTATTTCTATCCCAACGATGTTGTAGGAGTTGCCGAAAACGTCAGGCCCTCGGCCAGGGGTGAACTGGAAATCACTTCGGTAAACGAGGCGTACCTGGATCGGGGAGATCTTGTCTGCTCCATTATGGGCAGGGGGTTTGCCTGGCTCGATACCGGCACTCACGACTCCTTCCAGCAAGCCGGCAACTTTATCGAAACTGTCGAAAAACGGCAGGGGCTCAAAATCGCCTGCCCGGAAGAGATTGCCTGGCGCAGCGGCTGGATCAGCGATGAAGTGCTGGAGCGCCTTGCGGCACCGCTGCTCAAGAACCAGTATGGCCAGTATCTCCGGAAGCTCCTCGAGCGGGGTCATGAACGCTCTGCATGAGCATTTCTCGCCGGTGAATCGTTGAAATCCTTATTCTTATTCGATATGCATGTCATAAAGACCGCTTTGCCGGAAGTTCTGTTGTTTGAACCTGTGGTGTTCGGCGACGAGCGCGGTTATTTCTTCGAATCTTTCAGGCAGGACGTGTTCGACCAGCATGCGGGACGGAGAGTTTTTGTGCAGGACAACGAGTCGTTTTCGCGATATGGTGTTCTTCGCGGCCTGCATTACCAGAAACCTCCTTATACACAAGGTAAACTTGTTCGCGTCATTCAGGGGAGCGTACTCGACGTCGCAGTCGATATCCGTAAGGGTTCGCCTAACTTCGGCCGCCATGTGGCCGAACTGCTCAGCGACCAGAACCGACGAATGTTGTGGATACCGCCGGGATTTGCCCACGGTTTTGCCGTATTGAGCAGCACAGCGGTTTTCAACTACAAATGTGATGCCTACTATGCCCCGGGCCACGAAGCGGGAGTCCGGTGGAACGATCCCGACATCGGCATCGATTGGAAGCTTCCAACTGCCGATGTCAGCCTATCGGAAAAGGATAAACTCCAGCCCTTGCTGCAGGAGATCGAAGGTGTGGTTCTGCCCTCCTGATGAGTTTCATGCTTGTTTAGATACAGTACTTTTTTTACAGGATCCGAATGAATATTCTCGTCACCGGAAGCCGGGGGCAGCTCGGTTCAGAACTGCAGGAACGGCAGGCCATCCATCGCGGCCATACCTGGTTTTTCAGGGATCTTCCTGAACTCGATATCACCAGTTCCGGACAGGTTGAGGGTTTCTGCCGCCAGTCCGCTATTGGCGCTATCGTCAACTGCGCGGCCTATACGGCTGTTGACCGTGCCGAGAGCGACGCTGAAACGGCCTTCAGGGTGAACCGGGACGGAGCGGCCGTGCTCGCCTCGGCGGCCAAAGCCTGCGATGCTCTTCTTTTGCATGTCTCGACCGACTATGTGTTCGACGGAAGCAGTTGCCGGCCCTATCGGGAAGACGACCCCGCCTCTCCGCTCGGAGTCTACGGGCAATCCAAATGGGAGGGGGAAGAGGCGATCCGCATGACAGCGCCATCCTACATGATCATCAGGACATCCTGGCTCTATTCCATCCACGGACAGAATTTCGTAAAGACGATGCTCCGGCTCGGAGGCCAGAGGGATTCGATCGGCGTGGTGTTCGATCAGGTGGGAACTCCCACCTGGGCGGCCGATCTCGCTGCTGCGATTGTCTCGATCCTCGACCGGTACGATCCCCGGCAAAGATATGCAGAAACCTACCACTACTCGAACGAGGGCGTGTGTTCATGGTACGATGTCGCCAAAGCTGTCATGGACGCCAGGGGTTTGCCGTGCCGGGTGCAGCCGATCGAAAGCGCTGATTACCCTACACCGTCAAAACGCCCGCATTTCAGCGTGCTGAACAAAAAGAAGATCAGGGAAGCATGGGGACTGGAGATACCGCATTGGCAGGATTCTCTGTTGCGGATGCTCTCCCTTTCGGAAGCAGTCGCCTCCAATTCATAATTCAGCACTCATCATTCATAATTCAGCATTCTTCATTCATCACTCATCAATCAGATGCACATACTCATAACCGGCGGAGCAGGTTTTATCGGGTCGCATGTCGTCAGGCATTTCCTGAAGAGCTATCCATCCTACTCGATAACAAACCTGGACAAACTCACTTACGCCGGTAACCTGGCCAATCTCCGGGATCTCGAGTCCTCCCCGAACTACCGGTTTGTCAAAGGTGATATAGCCGACGGCGCGTTTCTGCTGAATCTGTTCGAAGAGCAACGGTTCGATGGGGTCATCCACCTTGCCGCTGAATCGCATGTCGACCGTTCCATCGCCAATCCCTCAGAGTTCGTGGTATCCAACGTGCTCGGGACCGTCAACCTTCTCATTGCGGCAAGGGCTGCATGGGATGGGCAGTACGATGGTAAACTGTTCTACCATGTCTCTACCGACGAGGTCTACGGTACGCTCGGCAGTGACGGACTTTTTACGGAATCGACTCCGTACGATCCGCACAGCCCTTATTCCGCTTCGAAAGCCTCTTCGGACCATTTCGTGCGGGCGTTCCACGACACCTACGGCCTGCCGGCTGTGATCAGCAACTGTTCGAACAACTACGGTCCGTTCCAGTTTCCGGAGAAGCTGATTCCGCTGTTCATCAACAACATCCGTCTGCAAAAGCCCCTTCCTGTTTACGGCAAAGGGGAGAACGTCAGGGACTGGCTCTGGGTTCTCGATCATGCACGGGCGATAGACGTCATCTACCATCGCGGTCGTAAAGGCGAGACATACAACATCGGCGGTCATAACGAATGGACCAACATTGCCCTCATCAAGCAGCTCTGCAGCATCATGGACCGGAAGCTCGGGCGGGAAGCCGGTGCATCGGAATCCCTGATCACCTATGTGACCGACCGTGCAGGGCATGATCTTCGCTACGCCATCGATGCCTCGAAGCTGCAACGCGAGCTTGGGTGGACTCCCTCCGTGACCTTTGAACAGGGGCTGGAAGAGACTGTCGACTGGTACCTCGGCAACCAGGCCTGGCTCGACGAAGTTACATCGGGGGCTTACCAGCACTATTACGAAAGGATGTACGCCGGCCGTTGACGATTGTCGGAACAGTTAACATAAACAACCACTTCCCCCTGATTCAGCCATGATCATACCAGTGATTCTCAGCGGAGGCGCAGGAACCAGGCTCTGGCCGCTTTCCAGGGCCATGTATCCCAAGCAGCTTCTTCCGCTATTCGGAGAACGTACCATGCTGCAGGATACCGTGCTGCGTCTTTCGACGGTTGAAGACGTTGGCCCGCTCATCTGCGTGTGCAACGATGAACACCGCTTCCTTGTCGCCGAGCAGCTTCGGGAGATCGACGCTGAAGCCGGAAGCATCGTCCTTGAACCCTGCGGTCGCAATACGGCACCTGCTGTAGCCATTGCAGCTTTGCTGCTCAGCGCAAGCCGGCCGGGATCGCTCATGCTCGTCATGCCCGCCGACCACGTCGTCCTGGACCGGAAAGCTTTCGCTGAGTCGATCGAATCGGGAAAGCGTTCTGCTGAGGCAGGCAAACTCGTGACGTTTGGGATCGTGCCGGTCACTCCGGAAACAGGCTATGGCTATATCAGGGTTGAACACGATGCCGACCACGCCAGTGATGTGCGGCCGATAGCCGAGTTCGTCGAAAAACCCACACTCGAAAAAGCCGAGAGCTATCTCGCTTCCGGGGACTATTTCTGGAACAGCGGCATGTTCCTGTTCAGGCCTGAAGCCTTCCTGGCGGAGCTGGAAGCCGCCCAGCCAGAGATGCTCGCATCATGCAGGAGCGCCCTGCAGCACGCAAAACGAGACCTCGATTTTCTCCGTCTCGACCGGGAATCTTTCGAAGCATGTCCGTCGAATTCGATCGATTACGCCGTCATGGAGAAGACTGCGAACGGGGTAGTCGTTCCGCTGGATGCCGGCTGGAACGACGTAGGCGCATGGTCTGCGCTCTGGGACGTCCAGGATCGCGACGACGATGGAAACGTCAAGCGGGGCGATGTCCTGGTGCATGGAGTGCGCAACTGCTACCTGCACGCCACCAGCCGCCTGGTAGCTGTCGTAGGTGTCGACGACCATGTGATCGTGGAGACGGCCGACGCGGTGCTCGTGGCTTCGAAAGAGCGTGTGCAGGAGGTAAAGGCGATCGTCGAGCAGCTCAAAATGCAGGATCGTGAAGAACCTCTGATCCACCGTCGTGTCTACCGGCCCTGGGGGTCTTACGAGACCGTCGACCAGGGTGAGCGATTCAAGGTCAAGCGTATCACGGTCAAACCGGGCGCGGCCCTTTCCCTGCAGAAGCACAACCATCGTGCCGAGCACTGGATCGTCGTTACAGGCAGCGCGCTGGTCACTGTCGAAGCGAACAGGGTGCCTCTGGCCGAGAACCAGTCGATCTATATTCCGGTAGGGGCATGCCATCGGCTCGAAAACCCCGGTGAAGTGCCGCTGGAACTGATCGAGGTGCAGTCGGGCGGATACCTCGGCGAGGATGACATCGTGCGACTCGAAGACAATTACGGTCGTCTGTGACACCTTACCGGACGGCCTTCCGGTTTTGACGGCACCGATTAATATCATACATTTATTTTTCAATAGGGCGGTCAGTTACGATTTCAATCAAAATCCTGGTACCATATGTCTGAAGAATTTAAATCCCCCTTTCAGGTGCAGCAGCCTCCGGTGCAGCAGGGCGGTGGCGATGTCGTCAAAGGTGATTTGTCGACCATTCTCGTAGGCTTGGGCACCATGCTTGACGGCACACTGACACCTCTGAGCAAAATAGTGGCACAGACGCTCGATTCGCTGACGGTAGTGGCCAAACAGATTCTCGACGGCCTCAACACATCGATCAACGATAATAATAAAGGTCGTTAATCGACGGGTTACCGGTTGTCGCCGGGCCGCATAGTCATGAGTTTCAGGCAGGCCTTTTCGCAAGAAAGGCCTGCCTTTCTCTTTTCCTGCCGATTCTCGTATATTCACTCTTTTCCGCAGAGCCGGGCAAGCCCCCTCTCTGCACATGAAATTCCAGTTTGACATTCTGACAGCCATGCCCAACAACTTTCCCGAGTACCCTTCGAACCTTCCATACAGCGCCATGGAGGCCGAGATCCAGAAGTTCTGGGCCGACCGCCTCATATTCAGGAAAAGCCTCGAAAAAGAGGCCCCCAACGGAATCTATTCATTCTACGAAGGGCCCCCGACGGTCAACGGCAAGCCGGGCGTTCATCATGTCTTCAGCCGCACCATCAAGGATGTCGTTTGCAGGTACAAGGCCATGCAGGGTTACAACGTGCCCCGCAAGGCGGGATGGGACACCCACGGACTTCCTGTCGAGATATCGGTCGAAAAGAAGCTCGGGCTCAAAAACAAGTCCCAGGTCGTAGACTACGGCGAAGGAGAGTTCAACAAGGAAGCCAGGGAGCTGGTTTACCACCACATCGACGACAACCGCGAAGGGTGGGGCAAACTGACTGAACAGATGGGCTACTGGGTTGACATGGACAGTCCCTACATCACCTGTGAAAACAACTACATCGAGTCGGTCTGGTGGGCCCTGAAGACCATCTTCGACAAGGGGCTGATCTTCAAGGACTACAAGATCGTTCCGCAGGACCCGAAATCCGAGACGGTGCTCAGCTCGCATGAACTGGCCCTCGGTTACAAAGAGGTTCAGGACCCGAGCATCTACATCAGGTTCCGCCTGAAAGACTCCGACGCGAGCCTGCTGGTCTGGACCACCACACCGTGGACGCTTATTTCGAACGTCGCGCTCGCCGTCGGCAGCGATATCGACTACGTGCAGGTACGCCACGTCGAGACCGGAGAGGAGTTGATCCTGGCCAAATCTCGCCTGCAGGTGCTCGTCGAAAAGATCGGCGAAGATTCGGCCTGGCAGGTGACGGCTGAGTTCAAGGGACGTGACCTCGAAGGGCGCGACTACGAGCCTCTCTTTTCCTATTTCAGCCCGGAGAAGCGTGCATGGTATGTTACTTCGGGTGATTTCGTTTCGACCGAAGACGGAACAGGCATTGTTCACATCGCACCGGCATTCGGTGCTGACGACTATGAGCTGGCAAAGAAGCACGACCTTCCGATGCTTCAGCCTGTCGCCAGGAACGGCTGCTTTACCGCAGAGGTCCCGGAGTATGACGGCATGTTCTTCAAGGATGCCGACCCTCTGATCATGCGCCGCCTCAAGGAGGAGGGTAAGCTCTACCGCAGGGAGACCATCACCCACACTTACCCGTTCTCATGGCGTTACGACGTGCCGGTGATATACTACGCACGCGAATCGTGGTACATCCGGACGACCAGCATCGCCTCCCGCATGGTCGAGCTCAACAAAACCATCAACTGGAATCCGCCGGAGATCGGTATCGGACGGTTCGGCAACTGGCTCGAAGAGAACAAGGACTGGGCGCTCTCACGTGAACGCTTCTGGGGATCGCCTCTGCCGATCTGGGTTTCCGAGGATTTCTCCATCGGCGACGACGCCTCTTCGGGCAAGCTCTTTGCCGTCGGCTCCATCGCCGAACTTCGCGAAGGCCTGATCGACATAGACGGCAAGGGCATGGTGCTCGGCGAAGCGCTCGACAAGGGACTCGTTGAGCTCGACCTGCACAAGCCGTTCGTCGACCATGTCTACTTTATAAAAGACGGCAAGCGCTTCAACCGCACCCCCGAACTGGTCGACGTATGGTTCGACAGCGGTTCAATGCCCTTCGCCCAGTTGCACTACCCCTTCGAAAACAAGGAGCTGTTCGACAAGACCTTCCCGGCTGACTTCATCGCTGAAGGCGTCGACCAGACCCGCGGCTGGTTTTACACGCTTCATGCCATCGCCACCCTGATTTTTGACCGTCCCGCCTATAAGAACCTGATCGTCAACGGCCACATCCTCGACAAGAGCGGCCAGAAGATGTCCAAATCGAAAGGCAACGTCGTCGATCCGTTCGAAACGATGGGCAAGTACGGCGCCGACGCGATCCGCTGGTACCTCATGGTCACCAGTCCTCCGTGGCGTCCCAAACTCTTCAACACGGACGAAATCGAGGAAGAGCAGCGCAAATTTTTCAGGGCTTACGTCAACAGCTACAACTTTTTCGTGCTTTATGCCAATGTTGACGGCTTCAGGTTCCAGGATCCCGAGATTCCGGTTCAGGAGCGTTCCGAGCTCGACCGCTGGATCCTCTCCTGCCTGAACACGCTGGTCGAACAGGTTCGCCTGCGCATGGAGCAGTACGATCTAACCGGCGCGTCGCGGCTCATCAACGACTTCACGGTCGACGACCTGTCGAACTGGTACATCCGTCGTTCGCGCAAACGCTTCTGGAAAGGATCCATGGGCCCGGACAAACTCTCGGCCTACCAGACGCTCTACACGGTGCTCATGACGCTCGCCAAGCTGCTCGCTCCTTTTACGCCATTCATCGCTGAAAAGATCTACCGTGACCTCAACGAAACCACCGGCAGGGAAGAGGCTGAATCGGTGCATCTGGCCGACTGGCCCCTCGCTGAGCTTTCGCTGGTCGACCGCCCGCTCGAAGAGCGCATGAAGAAGGCGCAGATCATCACCTCGCTGGTACGGACCATGCGCGAAAAAGCCTCCATCAAAGTGCGTCAGCCGTTGAAGCGGATCCTTCTCGCCGTCGACGATCCGCAGTCGAGAGACGCCTACGAGCAGGTCGCAGATATTATTATGGAAGAGGTCAACATCCAGAAAATCGAATATATTGAAGACGAAGGCTCAGTAATCAGCAAGAAAGCCAAGCCCAACTTCAAGACCCTCGGTCCGCGTTACGGCAAGGAGATGAAAGCTCTGGCCGAATCGATCCGGATCATGAGCCACAAGCAGATTTCACGCCTCGAAAAGGAAGGAACTCTTGAACTCGACCTCGACGGCAGGATTTTCAGTCTCACCAGGGATGATGTCGATATCGTGCATGAAGACATCGAAGGATGGCTCGTTGCTGCAGACGACGCTCACCGCATCATGGTCGCGCTTGATACTGAAATGACCGAAGAGCTGGAGATGCTCGGCCTCGCGCGTGAACTCGTCAGCAGGATCCAGACTCTCAGGAAAGAGAGCGGCCTGGAGATCACCGACAGGATCGAACTCCGGGTGCACGGCACGGAAAAACTTATTGAGGCGGTCAGTGCCAGCGAGGCTTATATTATGGAAGAGACTCTTGCGACCGGCATTACGTTCGAACTACTTGAAGTTGCGTCTGCAAGTGAGGAGGTCGAGCAGGTTAATAGTGAATTGTGCAGACTCTCACTTGAAAAATCGCGTTCCTGATGTTATTATAATCCTGCATTTTTACGGTTTACCGTTAGAACCTGTAACCTGTGACCATCATGTCGAAGAAAACCAGCAGCGTTCCGAAGAGTACGTCAGACGTTTCCGAGGAAACGAGACTGATCAAAACATATCTGACAGACGAGGAACTCGAGCGTTTCAGGCAGCTCCTGCTGAAAAGGCGTGAGGAGGTCATGCGCGATCTCGACATTCTCCGTTCCTCACTTTCAGAAGAGAGCGTCGAGGACTCGATCAACTCGAACTACTCCATGCACATGGCCGATCACGGCACCGAAACCATGGATCGCGAGCAGCGCTTCATGTTCATCGCCCGTGACGAACGTTATCTGCACTACATCGACCAGGCTCTCGAGCGGATCCGTAACAAGACCTACGGCATCTGCGTCAAGTCAGGCAAGCCGATCCCCAAGAAGCGCCTCGAAGCCGTGCCGCACACCTCCGTGAGAATCGAGTTCAAACAGACCAAGAAATAACTGTCGCTTTCCAGCCACAGAAAAGAAAAAGGAGCTCGCCGAGCTCCTTTTTCTTTTCTGTATCAATATCAGAAATGAGTGTGGCATTACAGAGACAGCATCAGTCGTTCTCTTCCTTGTCTGTCGTGGCGTCTGTCACCCTGATGGGGTAGTCGCCGCTGAAGCAGGCAGTGCAGTAGCTGCATGATTCGTTCTCGAATGAAGGCACACTGTTCAGCAGTCCCTGCATCGAAAGATATTTGAGGGAGTCAACGCCGATATACTCCCTGATTTTTTCGACATTGCCCAGTTCGTGCTCTGCATCTGCGAGCATGTGGGTGAGCAGCTGACGCTTGGTCGGGAAGTCCATGCCGTAGAAACATGGATTGGTGATCGGTGGGGAACTGATATGCAGGTGGAGCTCGCTGGGATTGGATTCACGTACGAGCTTGATCAGCATTTTAGCCGTCGTGCCGCGGACGATCGAATCGTCAACCAGGATGATCGGCCTGTTCTGCATGACGCCGCGGACAATGTTGTACTTCGATCGGACCTTGATTTCGCGGCTGTGGATGCCGGGCTGGATGAAAGTCCTGCCCACATAATGGTTGCGGATGAGTCCATGCTCGAAGCGGGCTGGTTTGCCGAGCTTGTTGCTCTCCCTGACGAACCCGAGGGCGGCTGTGTTCGACGAGTCCGGGACGCTGACCACGGTCAGCTCCTTTTCACCGGGTTTCTGTTCGTAAGAAGATTCCCTGGCGAGGTTCTTGCCGAGGTTACGCCGCACTTTGTCGACAGAGTGCTCGAAGATGAAGCTGTCAGGTCTTGCGAAATAGACATATTCGAATATGCAGCGGGCCTTTCGTTCAGTAGGAGGAAGAAAGATCGATACCGGTTTTTCGTTGGCGATGGCCAGATGGTCGATCAGCAGGATTTCGCCGGGTTCGATGTCGCGGATGTATTCAGCCTTGATAATGTCGAAAGCGCAGGTCTCGCTGGCGACGATGTAGGCCAGTTCACCGGTGGCAGGATCGATCTTCTTTCCGAGCGCCAGCGGCCTTACACCGAAAGGATCCCTTGCGGCGATCATCTGATTGTTGGCCAGGATCACCATCGAGTAGGCCCCCTCGACCTGACGGAGAGCATCGTAGATCTGGTGCAGCGGCTCTTTTTCCTTGCTCCTTGCGGCGAGGTGGGGAATGATCTCGGTATCGGAAGAGGCCTGGAAAATGACGCCCTGCTCGGTCAGCTCCCTTCGCAGCGTCCTGGAGTTGGTGAGGTTGCCGTTATGTGCTATGGCGAGGCTTCCGGAGCGATAGGTAAGCGAGAAAGGCTGGATGTTGTTCGTCGATTTGGAAGAGCCCGTGGTCGAATAGCGGTTGTGCCCGATGGCGGCATATCCGGTCAGGGTGTCGAAGATCTCTTCGTCCCTGAACACTTCGGAAACCAACCCTGGCCCTTTATGCTGCTTGAACAGCGTTTTCTTTTTTGCCTTGTTGTATTCGGCAACTACGATACCTGCCGCTTCCTGGCCCCTGTGCTGCAATGAGTACAGGCCATAGAAGGTATCTTCGGCTGGAGTTTTAGAATTAAATACGCCAAAAACTCCGCACATATAGGTAAAAACTTAAGATTATGTAAAATCTTTGCCCACTAAAATTGGCAAATGAAGCTAATATATCAAGGGGAAAATGTAAAATTTTTAATCCCACGTTTATGTATACTTATACTCATCGTTTACCAGCCGGACCCGGTCTGTCGACATCAACCGGACAGGCGGACCCAACCTTGCCGGGACTTATTTCTCAAACAAGGAATTGAATGATCTGAGAGCCGGTTTCATAGTGTAAACATCGTTCGGTACCAAAACATTCAACCCCCAATAAATTATGGCAGCTGCAACTTCGAAGAAGCCGTTACCCCAGTCGGTATGGACATGGATCCTGATCACCCTGCTCTGGGGTACCGTATTTTTTGCCAGTTCAACATGGATGCTTACCAAGGCGGCAGGAATGACAGGAGTCGGTACGTTCAGTCCAGCAAGGAGCGAGTCGCTTGCCGTTTATGCATTGTTCGTGCCGTTGCTCCTGCTGATTGCGCTCGTGGCAATGGCCGTCAAGAACCGGCTCGATCCGGGGTCGCTCAAGCAGGTCAGTCGTCAGAATGCGGTGAAGGAGGGGAGCCGGGAACAATATTTCGTTTCGTTCGCAGGCAGCATCGCAACCAGTTTTCTCTTTACCATACTGACGGCATGTACCTATTCGCTCTCCGTGCCTTTGACCGGGATGGTCGTCAATCTCGGTGTTTCGACGGTGTTTGTGGCGGCGTTGCTTAACATTGCCGCCGGACTTGCCGCTTCGTTGTTTGTCGGAACGATCTTCATCGTGGCCAGGGCAGCGGGTCTCACCAAACGCAGTTGAGGTGGGGGGACATGAAACGAAAAAAGCGCAGGTGATCTGCGCTTTTTTCGTTCTTATGTTTGTGGAGCTAAGGAGATTCGAACTCCTGACCCTTTGCATGCCATGCAAATGCTCTACCAACTGAGCTATAGCCCCATGAAGTAGGTGTAATTATCAGAAAAAAAACTTGTATTTGCAACAGCTTTTATGGATTCTTTGGTATAATTTTTTCCGAAGCCAATAAATCATCCCGACATGGATTTTACATACAGTATCAAAGAAGGTTTTTCAGGTATAGGCCGGGCCAAACTGCCGGCGGCTGTGACCGTGGCCGTGGGATTTTTCTCACTGGTGCTGCTCGGTCTCTTCGGTACGGTTTCGCTGAGCTTTTACCAGCTGATCCAGGAGGTCCGTTCTCGCGTTGAGATGGAGGTCTTTTTCAGCGAAGGCATGAACGACGCCCAGGCCGAAGCCCTTGCTTCGAAGATGAAATCGATCGTCGGGGTGAAAGAGGCGGCATATGTGTCCAAAAATGAGGCGGCTTCAAGATTTTCGCGCGATTTCGGGGAAGATGTCGTGGGGATTCTGGGCACGAACCCACTGCCGCGTTCCGTGAAGCTGAAGTTCCAGCCCGGATATGCCAGTCCCGAAAGCATCGTTCAGATAGGGAAAAAAATCAGCCTTATGGACTATGGCCTCGACATCAGGTACAACCGGGAGTATCTGTCGGGAATCGAGCGTAACGCGCGTCTGTTTACCCTTATCGCCGCCTGTATCGGCGGGATCATAGCTCTCGGCACGGTCGTCATGAATGCATATACCGTCAGGCTCGCCATGTACGCCCGGCGAGACAGGATAAAGACCATGAGGCTCGTCGGAGCTACGCGCTGGTTCATCAGTGCACCGTTTCTCATCGAAGGGGCCCTGCAGGGGCTTGTTTCCGGAGGGCTGGCAGCACTTGGCGTCTATCTGGTGTTCGAGCAGGCTCTGCTGCGTTATGAACCGGCCATATACCAGATACTTCATCCTTCTGCCATGATCGTTTACCCGGGACTCATCCTCCTCGGCCTGACCCTCGGCGTATTCGGCAGCCTGTTTTCGGTAGCGAGGTTTTTGAGGGGATAAGAAAGAAAAGGGACCAAAGGGACTTTAAGACAAGAAAAAGGACCAAAAGGACATAAGGGACTTAAGGGACATAAATGTTAAGAGGGAAAACGGGAGGTGCCGAACCCAGTTTCTTAACCCTTAAGTCCTTTTGGTCCTTTAAGTCCCTTTGGTCCCTTCTCTTACATCATAAACCCGTACAGCATCTCTATTTCTGCGGCCCACCCTTCGGCGTCAGGGGTTTCCAGGATCAGGGGGATCTCCTCAAGGGCGGGGTGTCGCATGATGTGTGCGAAGGCGTCGATGCCGATCATCCCTTTGCCGATGCAGGCGTGCCGGTCGACCCGGCTGCCGAGCGGCTGCTTTGCATCGTTCAGGTGCATGCCTCTGAGGTATTGAAGACCTACGATTCGGTCGAACTCGGCCAGCATGGAGTCGAAGGATTCCGGGGTACGGAGGTCATAGCCGCTCGCAAAGAGGTGGCAGGTGTCCAGGCAGACACCTATCCTCGTTTTGTCTTCTACAAGATCCACGATCATGGCCAGGTGTTCGAACCGGCAGCCCAGGTTGCTTCCCTGGCCGGCGGTGTTCTCGATGACTGCCGTTACGCCACGCGTACCTTCAAGCGACAGGTTGACCGATTCTGCTATGAGCCTGAGGCACTCCTCCTCCCCGACAAGGTTGAGGTGGCTGCCCGGATGGAAGTTCAGCATGGAGAGACCGAGGGCTTCGGCACGCCCCATCTCGGTGATGAAAGCCTTTCGCGACTTCTCGAGCTTGTCGGGTTCGGGGTTGCCGAGGTTGATGAGGTAGCTGTCGTGCGGCAGGATGTGCTCCGGCAGGAACCCGGCATCGGCGCAGTTCTGCCTGAAGGCCTCGACCGAGCCCGGCGAAAGCTCGGCAGAGTGCCACTGGCGCTGGTTTCTGGTAAACATGGCAAATGCCCTTGCTCCTATCTCACGGGCGTTCAGTGGTGCGTTTTCGACGCCACCGGCAATACTTACATGTGCGCCGACACGTTTCATGGCAGTTTCTCCGGAATGTTCAAAAGGCTGTCAGTGGAAAGAAGCGTTCGAAAGGGGCTCATTCCTTCAGTTTTTCAAGGGTCTCTTCCGGGATGTTGGCCGTTTCGCGGATAGCCCAGCTCGCGTCACGGGTCGCACGTGTCGAAAGCATTTCGCCGAGCAGTCCTGTCGAGAAGAGCTGAACCCCGAGGATGATCAGCAGAATGCCGAGGAAGAGGATCGGTCGGTTGCTCACGGGCCGGTGGTTCATAAGCTTGTCGATCGTGACATAGAGGCTGATGACGAGTCCGGTCAGGAAGCTCCCAAGGCCCATCATGCCGAAAAAGTGCATGGGGCGGCGAAGGTAGCGGGTGATGAACATCACCGACAGAAAGTCGAACAGTCCTGCAAAAAACCTGGACGATCCGAACTTGCTTTTCCCGTATTTGCGCGGATGGTGCCTGACCGGGATCTCAGTGACCCGGAACCCTTTCCATTGCGCCAGAACGGGGATATACCGGTGCATCTCGCCATGCAGGTCGAGCGATGACGCGAGCTCCCGGCTGTAAGCCTTCAGCCCGCAGTTGAAGTCGTGAAGCGGAATGCCGCTGAAGATGCGGGTCGTCATGTTGAAGAGCTTCGACGGCAGGGTTTTGCTGACAGGGTCGTTCCTCTGCTGTTTCCAGCCGCTCACCATATCGAAACCCTCACGGATTTTCAGTACCAGCGGGCGCAGTTCCTGCGGGTCGTCCTGCAGGTCGGAGTCTATGGTGATGACCACCTCCCCTGAAGCAGCCCTGAACCCTGCCGAGAGGGCTGCAGTCTTTCCGTAGTTCCTTCTGAACGAGATGAGCCGGATTTCAGGCCGTTCGGCCATCATCTCCCGGATCAGCGCGACTGATGAATCGGTCGAGCCGTCGTCGACCATGATGATTTCGAAGCTGAACCCGCCGGTGAAGCAACGGTGCAGTTCAGGGTCTTCAAGCGCCCCGAACAGCCGGCTGCAAAGTTCAGCAAGCGACTCCTGCTCGTTGTACAACGGCACGATGACTGATAGAGAGGTCATTTACACCCCCCTTGTATCGGGTTTCCAGATGTACTTGTGCAGTTGCAGCTGCATCCTGACGGGAATCCGGTCCTCCAGGATCCACTCTGCAAGGCTTTGCGGATCGAGCTCTCCGAACACGGGTCCGAAGATGATCGAGCAGGTTCCAGCCATGCCGTGAGAAGCGATAAAGGATTTCGACCATAGATAGTCTTCACGGGATGCCAGCACGAACTTGAATTCGAAGCGTTCCGGCTCCAGCAGGGCACGGGCGATGTTGTCCATACAGTTCTCTTCCGATACCCCTGACGAAGGGGGCTTGATGTCGATAATGATATGGACGCGCGGATCGACACGATTGACCGGGAGGAATCCCCCCGTTTCGAGCAGAACCTGCTGGTTTCGGTTGCACAGTCTTTCAAGCAGCGGGTAGACGCCGGGCTGCAGGAGCGGTTCCCCGCCTGTTACCTCTACGCATTGCGCGTCGAACGCCAACGCCTGTCGCACGGCCTCATCAATCGGCATTTGCACGCCACCCTCTTCTGCATAGGCTGTGTCGCAGTGAAGGCATCCATGGCCGCATCCTGCCAGCCGTATAAACGCGCAAGGCCAGCCGGCGAAAGACGATTCACCCTGGATGGAATGAAAGATCTCGTTGACGAGGATGTTTTCCACGATGGTCATGGATGTTCCTCGAGCAGTTTTTCGAGGGCGTCCGGATAGAGCTCATGTTCGCATTCAAGCACCCTGGCCGCCAGGATTTCCGGAGTATCGCCTTTCAGCACAGGCACATGCTGCTGCATCAGGATCCGGCCCTTGTCGTACTCCTCGTTAACGAAGTGCACCGTTGCGCCGGTTTCAGTTTCGCCGGCTTCGATCACTGCCTTATGGACATGGATGCCGTACATCCCTTCTCCTCCGAATTTCGGAAGCAGGGCAGGGTGGATGTTCAGGATCCGGTCGTGAAAAGAAGCTACGACCGCATCAGGCACCTTGCGCATGTATCCGGCAAGCAGGATGAAGTCGATTCTGTGTTCCAGCAGGGTACTGACCATCGTACCTTCGAACTCGTCGAATGACTCGAACTGTTTTTCCGACAGGTGGAGCGTTTCCATGCCCTGCTCCCTGGCGAACTCCATGGCGCCGCATTGTGAGCGGTTGGAGATGCAGAGCACGATTTCAGCCGGCAAGGCGCGCTCGATTATTGCATAGAACAGAGCCTGGAAGTTCGAGCCCGACCCTGAGCAGAACACAGCCAGTCTTTTTTTTGAATTTGGCATCCGGTGAATTGCTTGCAGCGGTTAACGTGTTTTACTCTAATATGCAATCAAGCGGCCCTCTTTTCAAAAGTTTCCCCTTCACAGCGGCTGATCCGCCGAAAACTCTGGACTATTTGCGTCATCTCCTGTCAATAGAAGTGCTGTCCTTTTATTGCGCGATGTAAAATAGATGTGTAAATTGTAGTGTAAATACTGAAAATTTTAATTAAAAACAGTAAGTCAGCATGACCAGCACTATTCGTTTGACAAGAACGGATCTCGAAAAAGCCTTGACTGCCGGGAAGATAAGCTCGATGGGTGTTATGCGATCAGGGCTCATCATGGGCCTGACGCTTTTCTATGGGATGATATACTTCCTTTATTCGACGCACTCTTCTGAACGACTGGCATCGCCGGATACGAAATGGTTGGATGTTCTTTCGATTGCCAATGCCTGTTATTCGCTCGTTGCTTTCAGCCTGGCGGTTTATGTTTCCGGATTATTCCTTCGTAAAGAGCGCCTGACGGACAAATCTGCCCAGCCGACAACAGAGGAGTACGCCAATCGGGCAATCGAGCTTTATCAATCGAGCAACGTCATATTCATGGCTACACTCGAAACATCGTCGCTATTCAGTGCGGCAATCTGTTTTTTATGCCAGGATAGCGGTGTTCTCGCTGTCAATCCACGCTACTGGCTCAACGCGATCCCAGCCTTGATCATGGTGGTTGCCGGTTTGCAGAGCTTCCCGACACGTGAGCGGGTGATGGACGCCCTTGAAGCTGCATTTATTCAGCATTAGTTTTCCCGCTTAGCCAGGATCGTTCCTGTCGAGGAATTCAGGGGACGCTCACAACTACTTAAACTTAGGCACCTGACTTCATATTCAGTTATTACGCGACAGCGAAGCTCAGGAATTCAAGGGACGCTCACAACTACTTAAACCTAGGCACCTGATTTCATATTCAGTTATTACGCGACAGCGAAGCTCTAAAAATTCTAATCAAGCATGCTATGCCAAGAGGAGCGAGACTGGATACTCCCGGAACTTTGCATCATGCGAGGAATTCAGGGGACGCTCACAACTACTTAAACTTAGGCACCTGACTTCATATCAAGTTGTTACGCGACAGCGAAGCTCTAAAAATTCTAATCAAGCATGCTATGCCAAGAGGAGCGAGACTGGATACTCCCGGAACTTTGCATCATGCGAGGAATTCAGGGGACGCTCACAACTACTTAAACTTAGGCACCTGACTTCATATCAAGTTGTTACGCGACAGCGAAGCTCTAAAAATTCTAATCAAGCATGCTATGCCAAGAGGAGCGAGACTGGATACTCCCGGAACTTTGCATCATGTAATGGTGCGTGGAATTGAAGGGAAAAATATCGTTACTGATGACGAAGACCGGGGTTTTTTTGTGTCCCGTATCGGGACGGTGTCTGTAGCAACCGGGACGAAAATCTATGCATGGGCGTTGATGAGCAACCATGCGCATATCCTGTTGAGAAGCGGAGCATCAGGCCTGTCAACCTTCATGTCCAAGCTGTTGACCGGCTATGCATTCTTTTACAACCGCAGGTACCAGAGGCATGGATATGTATTTCAGAACCGTTATAAATCGATTGTCTGTGAGGAGGAGACATACTTCCTCAGGTTAGTCAGTTACATTCATCTCAATCCTTTACGTGCCGGTCTTGTCAGGTCAGTTGAGGAATTGGAAAGGTATCGGTGGAGCGGTCATGCGGCGGTGATGAAAAGAATCAGGTATGAGTGGCAAGATAGAGACTACTTGCTCAGGCATTTCGGAACTCGAGAAGCGTCAGCCATGAAATCGTATCAGGATTTCGTCGCTTCTGCAAGTATGCTGGGTCGTCAGCCGGAACTGACCGGAGGCGGTTTGATTCGTTCGATAGGCGGTTGGTCGGAGGTGAAGTCGCTTAGGAAAAGGGGGCTGAAGCAGTTCAGTGATGAGCGGATTCTTGGTGGGAGCGAGTTTGTGCGTGAGATTCTTGATGAAGTGCAGGGAAAGGTTAAGGAGCGGTTGCCGGCGGTATCGATAGAGGCGGAAGCCCTAAAACGGTTGCAGAAGGCCTGTGAAGAGGCCGGAGTCAAGGTGTCCGAGCTTCAGGGAGGCAGTCGAATTCGAATCTGTTCGGAATTAAGGAAACGGCTTGCTTTGGAGTATGTGGGGGATCTTGGAATGTCCTTTGCGGGATCAGCTCGTCTTCTTGGAATTTCTGCGGCTGCGGTAAACAAGATTTTGCTGTCGGCGGGGTTGAAAGTTTAAGTAGTTGTGAGCGTCCCCTAAGCAGGAAACGCCTCAAATAATTGGTGATTATTTTTTAAATTCCGCCTTTACAGCACCACACACATTCTCAAAT
>Ga0326729_1000075_pt1 | contig 30393 bp, 27 predicted proteins | sample MHFSIPfraction_2_FD_207744 | JGI IMG/M metagenome (GOLD analysis project Ga0326729, IMG submission 207744) | Lab enriched peat soil microbial communities from Michigan Hollow, Ithaca, NY, United States - MHF6AY SIP fraction | ecosystem: Environmental > Terrestrial > Soil > Wetlands > Peat...
TAGCATACGGAAATTCTCTTATAGAGAATCGAATGTATGATTTTGATCAATAAAAAAACGTATTTCTGAGGTTGATCGATACAATAATTTATGAGATAATTGGGGTTTTCTGTCAGGCACTACGTATGTGATAGATTTTTTCGACATAGTCTCAAGCGCGGTTTGAATGTCGGAAAGAATTTCAACGCTTTCCGCAAACGACAAGCTCATCAAATAACGGACAACCATTCATAACGGGAAATAGTTGAGAACGCTCCCGGAAACTTCGATATGAAACGGGAGCCGAAACCAGTCGGTCCGTCATCGGATCCTGAAAAGCTCTACACCGGGATAGGACGGCTCGAGGTTCAGTTGGATTGGCTTTAAAATAAAGTCGGACCCTACCTGTGAAGCTGCGTAAAAGTTTGGATCAGCGTCGATGAGTCGTTGCTGGTATCAAGCCAATGCCAACCGGTCGGCGTCAATCGCACGAGTCATTACGGGAAGCCGAAACAGCTTTTGCCCAACGACGATGACCAGTTGCTGATGCGCCTGTTCGATCTGGCGTTCACGCTTCATCCCTTTTACAGCAGTCGGTGGATGAGGCAGATTCAGATAAAAAAAGGGAATACTGTCAACCGGAAACGGGTGCAGCGCTTGATGAGGCAACCTGGACTGCCGGGGATGGCTCCCGGGCCAAACACCAGCAAGCCGCATCCGAAGCACAAGATTTATCCGTATCTGTTGCGAGGCATGACGGTGACGCGCCCCAAGCAGGTCTGGTCGATCGACATCACGTATTGCCCGCTGCCGCAAGGGTTTATGTATCTGGTGGTCATCATCGACTGGTACTCGCGCAAGGTGCTGGCATGGCGGCTGTCAAACTCGATGGAGAGCAGTTTTTGCGTGGATTGTGTTGAGGAGGCGTTCCGAAACTACGGCATTCCGGAAATCTTCAACAGCGATAAGGGTTCGCAATTCACCAGTGACGTATTTATTGGAGCGCTTAAGCGGCATCCGACGTTTTGCATCAGCATGGACGGTCGCGGCATGGCGCTGGACAACATCTTCGTCGAACGGCTTTTGAGGAGCGCCAAGCATGAAGACCTCTACCTGAAAGGGTATGCGACGCCGGTTGAATTGAAGCAGAGGTTGGCGAAGTACTTCCGCCTGTACAACACGGAGCGGTCGCATCAGTCGCCGGGCTACAAAGCACCGGACGAGGTCTGCCAAAGCGGCATGGGTGGCGGTGCGGGTATCGTCGAAAAGTTCTCTCAAAAGAACTCCTCTGATGGGTCGCCAGAGGTGATAGCGCAGCATCAATCATCTGCATGAACAACAGCGAGTTGCCAGCTTAAACTCGATCCAGCTTTGTCTGATGGCTGGGGTCCACTTCAACTCAATCAAAAAAACTTTTTACAGGAGTTCAAAAATGGTTGAGATTTTGAAAAATATGAGTATTCCTGTCGGGCAATTTTTATTCAAGCAATAAAAACCAACATTTTCAGCTTTTTCCGAGGAGAAGCGTTCTTGCTGTTTTGTTTCTCTGGGCGATGAGTTCGATAACAATGGGGCCAATCAAACCGGCGCTTGTTCCTGCCAAGAAGAGCAGCCAGATGTTCGAGATTCCGACTTTCGTCAGTCCTATTCTCGACGCGGCAGTGAAGAAAACATGGAAAAGATAGATAGCGTATGAGTAGTTGCCGATGGTCGAAAGCCATTTCGATTCGGCTTTTGCGAGGAGCATGGCCGTGCAGGCGACAGTGCCGATGATGAGGGCATTGATGGAACGACGTTCTCCAGCGTATTCAAAACCAAAAAACAGGAGAAAGAGCATGACAACCGTTATGGCGATAAATCCAGTCGTGCGGGGATGGTTGAGCTGCAAGGGGAAGCGGGTGCAATAAAGCCCGGTGAGGAAGAAGGGGAAGAGATAGAACGCTCCGGCTATGGAAAACCAGGGCGTACCGGCATTCGCGACGAATGCAATCGCGGCGGCGATGTATATGACGGCAAATTTTCTGCGTGTTTCGAGCACTTTCCACTGTTCAAGCAGCAGCATGACGAGAAAGATCAGGAAAAGCGACTCAAGAAACCAGTAGTGCGCCACGGGTATCAGATGCAGGCATTGCCAGTCGTGAATCTGCTTGCTGGTGCCGGGAGTGAAGGCCTGGAAAAGCGCGAAAACGGTTCCTATGACGAGCATGGGAACGATGAGGCGGCGCATCTTGCCGGTAATGAAGGTTTTCCAGTTTCCGGAGTATGGACGCCAGCCATAAACGAAGCCAGAGAGAAATGTGAACAGCGGCATACGGATGTAGGCGAGAAGGGCATTTGCATCCTTGAGGATTCCGTTTTGCAGTTTGAGGCCTGTGTCCGGCGTGATGCCGATGACATGGTAAGCGACAAGCATGATGCACGCCAATCCCCTGAGAGTATCGACGGGGATGTTCCGTTTTTTCGTGGTTGCCATCGTTTCAGTCGTTTCTGGTCGATTCCCTCTTCGTTCTCACCCATGCGTCGCTTTTTTTGCGGATTGCCATCGTGAGATAGAGGGGGATTTTCCAGAGGATGTAGAAGGGGGCGGCAAGCAGGACGCGCCAGGTATAGAGCGAAGCTCCGCGCTGGATTTGTCCCGAGATGACGTAGAAAAGGAGAATGGCCCACCATGCGGCGGTGATCAGGGGCCATGCGCCGTGGAGCGTGAAGAGCGCCAGCAGCGTTGCCACGGCGAAAAGCAGCGTCAGCAGCGTGAGCGGCGGGACGGCGAGTTCGGCGAAGGCGATGAGGTAACGGATCTGGCCGGTGCGGAAAAAGAGGCCGAGCAGGCGCGGGGCCATCGTGGCGACGAGGTTGAAGCGTCCGCTCTCCCACCGTTTGCGCTGGCTCGATGCGTTTTGGCCCGAAGTGACCATTTCGCTCCGCACGATTGCGTCCGGGTTGTAGTGCACGCTGATCTCTTCCATGAGCAACAGCAGGCTGAACTCCATGTCCTCCACGATCGAGTGGCAGGGCCAGCCGGTATCTTCGATCAGGAACCTGTCGAACGCCATGCCGTTGCCCTTGAGCACGCAGGTTTCCGAGAGCTGGAACGGCCCGGCCATGCGCAGGTGGTTAAAGATGTTGAAGGCCGCGTCGAGCAGTCCGGGACGCCATCCGGCCTCGGGGTTGCTGACGCCGTTGTACCCCTGAAGCACCTGGATGCCCGGCTGGCTGAACGACAGGCTGACTTCGAACAGGTAGTCGCGCTCCGCCCGGACGTCGGCATCGATGATGGTGATGACATCGACGCCGGTGTACAGCTCCTTGTGCTCCCGGAGGAACCAGTCGAGCGCCTGCCCTTTGCCGCGATGCTCCGTATCGAATCGCCCCACGACCGTCGCGCCCGCACTTCGCGCCACCTCGGCGGTGTTGTCGTCGCAGTTGTCGGCGATGACGAAGATGGTGGTTTTCTCCGCCGGATAGTCGCCCGCTTTGATGCTCTCGATGGTGTGAGCGATCCCCGCCTCCTCGTTGTGCGCCGGGATGAGCACGCCGATTTCGAGCATCCGGTTCGCCGCCCGCGCCTCCTTGCGGAACAGGTACGCGGCGATGGTGACGATCAGCAGATAGGCCGCCGGAAGCGACAGGAGAACGACCAGCAGCGCGGCGATGGGTGCGATGATGTGCATCATGCGTCGTTCATTTCGTTCTTGAAGTGTTCGACCAGGAGGTTGTTGTTCTGGTGCTGGTTGTACATGGCGACGACCTTCTGCCGTCCGGCTTTGCCGTACTGCCTGCGAAGCGCGGGATTTTCAAGCAGCGTGCGGATCTGTCGCGCCAGATCCTCCGGGTCGCCCGGCACGGCGAGCAGGCCGTCCTCTTTGTGTTCGATCAGCTCTGGGATGCCGGTGATGCGGGTCGAAATGACCGGAATCTCCTTGGCCATCGCTTCCATGAGTACCACCGGTACTCCTTCGGCGAAGCTTGCCAGCACGAAAATGTCGGCGCGGTCGTAGTGTGCGCGCACCTTGTCCTGGCCAAGTGCTCCGGTGAAGATGATTTTGCTTTCGATGCCCACCGATTGCGCGTAGTTTTTGAGTGATTCCCGGTCGGGGCCGTCACCGACGAAGGTGAGGTGGAACGGCACGCCAGCTTTTGCGAGCATCGCGCAGGATTCGATCAGGATGTGCTGTCCCTTGGCGGGAGTCAGCCGTCCGACGCAGAGCAGCTCCGGCACGGCGTTGCCGGGTTCGGGCCTCGGCGTGTAAAGGTCGGGATCGATGCCGCAACGCACGATGTGGAAATGGCCCCAGCGCTCCACTTCGCTGATGCGCATGATCTGGCTGCGGCAGTAGTGGCTGATGCAGCGCACGAAAGCCGCCTCGCGCACCTTGTCGGGCAGCATCGCAGAATCGACCGTGTAGAAGATGTCCGGGCCGTGCACCGAGATGCTGAAGGTGACGGAGCCGTAGCGCTTCATGAGCATCGCCACCAGTGCCGTCGGGTTGCCGAAGTGCTCGTGGATGTGGGTGATGCCGTTCTGGTGCGCCCAACGGAGCAGGATGCCCGCTTCGGCGAAGTAGGCCGCGGCTTTGACGAGGTCTTTCGGGCCTTTGAAGAGCAGCCGGAAAGCGTCCGCCGCCATCTTCAGGTAGCCGCCGGGGTTTCTGGCCAGGCAGTGCAGGTGCGCGGCGGCAATCGCCGTCGCCGGTTGCGAGAGCACCATGAGCGTGTTTGCAGCCTCCTCCTGCTCGGCGGCGGTCATGAGGTCGAGCTTCTCCGGCCTGTGGATCGAGGCCGTATAGACCGTCATCCCGGCCCTGCGCAGAGACTCGATCTCGCGGTAGATGAAGGTGTGCGAGATGGCGGGGTACTCGCTGCACAGATAGGCGACAGGTTTCCGGGTCATGATTCTGGATGTGAAAGTCCGGTTTGCAAAACGCTTCGTTTGTTTTTCAGCGGGTGGTTGAACCACACGCCGACGTAAAATCGCAAGACGCCCGCGAGTTGCGGCAGCACGACCACCGAGCAGTGCCAGGCGTAGATTTTGGCCTCGTTGCGATTCAACCTGTTCTCCTGCATGAACTTGCCGACCTTGAAGAGGCGCGGCGAGAAGAGCAGTGGAACTCCGGCGGCCATCAGAAAAAGCGCCGCGACGATATGAAGCGCCGAGAGGCCGGAGAAGAGCGTCAGTATCGCGAGGCACTCCGCAGCGATAAAGCCGCCTCCCTTGATGAGGATTTTCCGCACATCCGCTCGCCAGAACGGGCTGCCGAGCCTGGCTTCCCGCGCTTGCACGGCGGCGAAGCCGTAGCCGGAGCGGTAGGCGCGTTTGAGGTACTGCTTCACGGTGGTCATGGCCAGGTCGTGGCGCGTCATGACGGCGTCGAGGCGCTCGATCTTCCATCCGGCGCGGATGATCCGGCGGCTCAGCTCCGGGTCTTCGCCGCCGACGAGCGTCTCGTCGTAGCCGCCGGTCGCTTCGAGCGCCTCGCGGCGGATGAGCACGTCACCGCCGAAGCACTCCGACTCGCCGACCGGGCCGTTCCATTCGAGGTCGCCGATCCAGTTGTAGACGGAGCGCTCAGGATGCAGCTCGCGGCGGAAGCCGTTGACCGCGCCGACGCGGGCGTCGCCCGTCCTGGCGACCGCTTTTCGGAACCACTCGGGATCGACGATGGTGTCCGAGTCGAGGAACTGCACCAGCGGCGCGGAGCCGCTTCGCCATCCGGCGTTCCGGCCAAGCCCCGGCGTCGGGTACTCCGGCGTCAGCGCCAGCACCGTCACCCCGGCGTAGCGTTTGGCCACCGCGATGCTCTCGTCGGTCGAACCGCCATCGGCGTAGATGATATGCAGCTTTTCGGCCGGATAGCTTCCGGCGCGGATCGACTCGATGCATCGTCCCAAGGTTTTCGCGCTGTTGACGCCGATAAGGATGCAGTCGATCTCCGGCAGGTCGCGTCCGTTCTGACTGGTTTGATGCACTTGGTTCATCGGAGGTTTACTGCGCGGCTTTTGATTTCTGGCGATTGAGGATGGTGAGCGCCTGGCTCGCTTTGTTGAGCAGCGACTTCTGCGAGAGGCAGGTGAGCAGGCAGAGCTTGTCGCACTTTATCGTCGCCTCACGAATCTTTTTGGCCTTCGCACCTGTCCATATCTCCTTCGCCGACTCCTTCGTGGTGTTGCCAATGGAGGGGAAGTGGAAGCAGAGCTTCACCTCGCCGTCCGGGCGGATGTAGAATTCGTGCAGGCCGATGCGGCAAGGGAGGTGCTCCGGCGAAGCCTTCTCCTCGCGGAAGCTCGCGGGCATGAGGCGCAGAATCTCCTCGCTGTTCATGATCGGCGAACCGGCGCGTTTCATTTCGACGAGCCTGTCGATCACCTTTTCGAACTCCGCCATATCTTTTTCTTCGATCCACAACTCGTCGTAGGTCTCCGGCGTCCAGCGACCGAGCGGCTGGAAGTTCACCGCCGTCGCGCCGATCTTCTCCGCCCAGCGCACGATCTCCGGCAGTTCGCGGAAATTCGCCGACATGACGGTCGGCTTGATGATGATCGGGAAGGTGATGCCCTGCTTCTCTTGCTCCGCCTTCAGGAGGCCGATGCCGCGCACGATCCGGTCGAACAGCCCCTTCATGCCGCGCACGTAGTCGTGCACCTCCGCTTTGGTCGAGTCGAGCGAGATGTTGAGGTTGAACGGACGCGCGGCCACGAGCGCCTGCACGTTCTTTTCGTTCAGCAACGCGCCGTTGGTCGTCACGCCCGCCAGAATGTCGTTATCGCGGCAGAAGCGCAAAAGGTCGATAAACCCTTTTTTGATAAAGGGTTCACCGCCGCTGAAGTTCACGGAGAAGCGCCCGGTGAACTCCTTGATGCTGAGCAAGGTTTTCTGCCACTCCTCGATGGACATCTCCGGGATGTACTCCGCCTGCCGCCAGTACTCGCAGTGGCGGCACTTGCAGTTGCACCGCTCGTTGACGAGCGCGTGGAAGGTGACGGGGCGGGTGAAATCGATGCCGTGGTTGATATAGAGCGACTCGGCGAGCGCGTTGCGCGTATGATTCAGCCCCATGCGGGCCAGTTCGGTGACTTTCATCCTGGTATGGTGTTAAGGTCGTTCTCCCGCCTGCCCTTCGTTCAGAAAGAGGGACACAGCTCCTGAAGGCGGGCAATATCGTCGGTCAACGCGGCGGGAAGCGGCAGGTTCATCAGCTTGCAGAAGCGCTCGATTCTGTAGCGCCAGTCGTGGTGCCGGATCGTTTGCGTGATGTTGACGCGCCTCTGCTCTTCGAGATCGTCGTTTCGCAGGAGCAGCGCCACCAGATCGTCCGCGGCGGTCGCGGGATCGTCGGAAAGCTCGGCCGTCGCGCCGGGCCAGAAGAGCATCTCGTCGGCCATTCTCGACACCGGCCGTTTTCCGGCGACGATGCAGCCCGAAAGCAGCGATTCAAGCCACCGGCTCGTGACCATCATCGAGCGGGGCCGGTTGCCTTCCGGTTCGACATAGAGATGAAACGCGAGCGAGATGCGGGTGCGGTGCAGCAGTTTGAACAGCATCCCCCGTTCGAGGCGAATATTCGGGCCGGTCAGATTGCCGAGCGGCGAGTGCAGGTAGAGGTACGGTGAATTCATCGGGTGAAAGCGCTCGACGAAACTGGCATGGTAGCTCGACGGCATGCGCCCGAAACCGGTAATGTCGATCTCTCGCGCCATCGGCTTGCGCGACGCCCACTTCAAGGCGTCCGTGCCCTGATAGAGCTGATGCACCGCTATGCCGAACTGCTCTTTCGGATAGTTCACATCCTCGTGTGCCGTGACGGTGATGGCGTCGAACTGCGCCGTCTCTTTCACGTATCCCGCATGAAAATAGGAGTCGGTAACGAAGCCGTAGATTTTGCTGAATTTTTTACGACAGTCGGCGATGGCGTCGATCATGCCGAGATCGCCCGGATTTCTGGCGATGACGATCAGCGCGTCGCCGCCGGTTGTCTGCAACGGCTCATAGCTCGTGCTGTCGGGGCGAATCAGGCGTTTCGGCCACTCGGCGGCGCGGGTTTTCGGCGAAAGGATTTCAGCCTGAAAGTAGTGCGCGCAAAGCTCGGCGAGTTCATCGATAGCAAGCCATCCGACATGCGGCGAAGAGAGACCGGCGTAAAGTATAGAGGTTTTCATGGCTGTCAATGCACTATCGTTATGAAATGAGCGGTTTGTCGCGGCGATGGCCGTCCGGATTCGTCGTTGGCGTCGCCGTGTTTACTCGACGCTCAGAGATCGGGGGTTCTGCGTTCATAGTGCAGTTTGAGGCGAAGCACAAAACCGGCGGCTAATCCGGCAAGAACTCCGGCGTTGTTGGCAATGGCGTTGATGGCGTTGAAGTTCTCTTCAGTGACCAGCACATGGAGGGTTTCAAGCAGATAACCGAATGGGGCCATCGAAATGGCGAGAAGAAAGGTGGTTTTCCGGTTTCTGAAACAGATCATCGGGATGAAGGCAAGAAAGACGAAGATCACCAGATGGATAACGGTGTCGATCATCAGAAAACCGTACCGGAACTCCGGTCTTGGCACGAACGCTCCCGCCAGCGCCAGAACGAGCGCTCCGATCCAGTACGTCATGAGTCTGGGCGGAGCGCCGGGTTCGGTCAATGAGTGTTCTTCTGTAGGGGGTTTCATGCTTTGAACGGTTCTCAACTGATAAAGCGTGAAGAGCCCTGGAAAGAGGGCGAGGGCAGGAAACGGGTTTTCGGCATGACCAGTCGAGGCTCATCGCTCGACTCGGCTCCCGTGTTCACGCTGAAGGCCGGTTCCCCCTTGAGCAACATGCTGACGATGCCTCCGCTGAAGACCATATAGACCGGATTGATCATGGCGTTCAGAAGGCTGTCGATCATGTAGATCGCCAGAAAAACGGCCATGACTGTGGGTGTGCCCCGGTTTTTTTCGTGCCATCGCGCCGGATCGCTTCGTGCGATATAGGCCATCACCGGCGCCTGTACGGCGAGCATCAGGGCCAGGAGGCCGAAGATGCCGTTCTGGCCGAGCGTGATGATCCAGAGACCATCGGCAACGGTGATGTCTTTGCCGGTATCGTCGTACACTCGCGAACGTCCGTACCCGCCCCAGCCGAACACGGTGCCTTCCATCGCTTTATCGATGAGGATCGTTTCGTTGTCGAAGCGGAACTGAAGCGATTGGGCGCGGGTCGGGCTGAACTTTTCAGCGACGAAACCGGAGAGGTTCGTGCCGTCCCAGATGCCAGTCGTGCGGGTATACACGTAAAGCGGGGGTGCGATGAGGAGCAGCACGATCAGCCAGTTGCTTTTCATTTTGTTCGAGAGAAACGCGAACAGGAGACCCAGAACTATCAGAAAAATCGCGCCGTACGACTTCATCATGAGAAAGGTTCCGGCAAGTGCCAGAAAGAGCAGGCGCGTGGGCACCGACAATATCTTCTCGGGAAGGTCTCCGGTATAGAGCAGCCATGCGCTGATAAAGACGGCAAGCCCCATCCAGGAGGCGGTCATGAGGCCATGATCCATGTAGATCATAGGCCGGAATCCGCCGCCATCCCTGAGCGTCTGGAGAAAATTGTGCTGGTGGAAGCCGTAGGTCAGCCGGTGAAGCTGCGGACTCATGATCAGCTCGAACCAGCCGAAGGGAATGTAGGCTATCGCGCCGATGAAGATCGCCTTGCCAAGCAGCTTTATCCCGTCGGCGTCATTGAAGTATACCCTGCCGATGTAGTATGGCACCCACCAGGTGATGCTCTGGTACATGACCTGAGAAAAGCCGTCGTAGAGGCCAAGGTCGTTGAACACCGACGAGAAAAAGGGGGCGATGCTCCAGACGAGCATCGGCAAATCGATCGGTTTGAAGGTAAAGTTGCTGAACCGATCCTTGTCGAACTTGTACGCCCAGTAGAGGATGACCATGCAGGTGGCGGTCACCTTGCTGTAGGAGGGGATGCCTTTGACCTTCAGGGCAACGACAGGCAAAAACTGCCACCCGGCGACAAAAGCGATGGCGACGGCGAGCCTCGGGTCAAACCGCTTGAAAATCGTCTTCACGATTGGAATCCAGCCGAACAGGGCGGCAGGCACCATGAAGTTTCCGGCGTTCTCAACCATGAGCGTGGTGTTTCCGGTTGCATACCGATGTGATGACGGCCTTGCGCATCTCAGCGTTCGTTGCGATCCGTTGCATTTTCGCCCCGGCGGACGATCCGCGCCGGAATGCCGACGGCGGTGGCGTGTGCCGGAACGTCATCGAGCACGACGGCGTTGGCGCCGATGAGCGCGTGATCGCCGATCTCGACGCCGCCGAGAATCTTCGCCCCCGCGCCAATATCGACATGCCCGCCGATCTTCGGCGCTCCCGGCTTGCGCCCGCCCATGCCGATGGTCACCTGCTGGAAGAGGAGGCAGTTCGGGCCGATGCAGGCATCCGGGTGGATGACGATGCCGTTCGGATGGGGGAGGAGCAGACCGCCGCCGATCCGCGAGTCGAGCGGAATGTCCGCGCCCGTCACCGCGCTCCAGAGGCGATGCCGCAAGACGAAGAGCGGACGCACGGCTCGTGCCACGATGCCGCCGCTAACCTTCAGCCGCTGATAGCGCCGGAGCGCCGCCAAGAGCTTTTTGGCGGGTTCGTAGCGTCCCGGAACCGGCGCTTCCCGGCTCCAGTCCGGCTCGGTCGCTGAAATCGGCTTTGAGCTTTCGTTCGTTTTCATCGCTTTCGCTGGTCTGTCAATCTTTCCAGAGTATTGGAGATCGAGCATCTCACTCTTTTCTCACGCTTCCCGGCAAACTCGCCGATGGCCGCCTGGCTGATGCCGGGATTCGATGCGTCGCAGGCTCGCCGAGTTGCGCATCGTTATTTGGTGGATGATTCCGAATTTTTCGATCTGGCCGCCTTTTTGATCGCATCCAGAGCGCCGTTGACGAGGTCGAACAGGCGGCGACCCGAGGGCAGCTTCAGGAAAAGCGCTTCGAGCTTTTCGGCGTTGATCCTGTCGAGGAACTCCGGAGGCTTTTCGAGCATCCGGTCGATCTGCGAGCTTTTTGCCGGGCCGCCCCAGTTCAGGATCGGCATGATCGCCGGAACCTCCAGCCGCACGAAAACCTCTGCAGCCGCACGAAGGTCGCGATACATGGTGCTGTTGCCGAGGGCGATGAGCGTGACGATTTCGGCGTGGAGCGCCAGATTTTCGGTCAGGTTGCTTTCGAGCACCGGCGGCGCGTCGATGCAGATGAAGTCGTACGTTCCCCTGAACCGGGAGAACAGTTCGGGAAGGCGTTCCTGCGAGACGATGCGCGAGGCCGCATTGCCGTAAAAGAGCATGTCGGGCGAGCCGCCAGCGCCCTTGACGATCAGTTGTTCGGGCGAGCCGGATCCGCTCAGCAACTCATGGAATCCTTCGGGTTCGCGCCCCAGCCTCTCGATGGCGCTGAGTGGCGGCGTATTGATCGCGGCCTCGATCAGCAGCACTTTCGGCGCGAGCGAACTCAGCGCCTGCGCGCAGTTCCGGGCGAGCGAGGTCGCGCCGCTACGCCGTTCGACGCCGCTGAAGAGAATGATTTTCGAGCTGTTGATCTGGTTTTCATGCACAAACTTCACCGCGAGACTTCGAATCTTCTTTGCCTCGGGATCATCGGGGGCCACTTCGAGAATATGCGGGAAGCGCCTCTTTTCGGCGGATTTGAGAATCTCTTTGGCCGGGGGATAACCGAGCGCCGCCTTGATATCCTCTTTTCGCCTGATCCGGTTGTCGAGAAAATCGAAGACGAAGAACAGTACGGTAACGCCGCCAAAAGAGAGACCCAAAAAAACCATCATCAGTTTTTTCGTGTTGGAGCCAGCCGGTACATCGGGTTCGCGGGCCATCGACTCGATGGCGACGTGCAGCGGCGCTTTGCCTTCGAGTTCGAGTTCGTGAATGCGGGTATCTACCTGATTGAGCAGGTTGCGCTTGTGTTGCAGGGTCGATTTGAGCGCTTCGCCGAGATGCAGGCCGAGCGAGATGCGCACCGACTCTTTTTGAGTTTTGTCGAGCTCCCGGAGCAGTTCGTCTTCATTGCTTCTGGTTTTTACCGCCTTGTTTCTGGTCTGGATCAACTCCTTTTTCTGCTCGTAATCGCGCTTGCCGTAGACGATCATTTTCGCGGAATTCCGAACTTCGTTCTGCAATTTTTTCTCGTAATCACGCATCGCCTTCATGCGCTCTTCGACGTAGATCCGGTCCGGATTGCTTGTCGTCAGGCCGTCGGTGGAGCTGCGGAGCTGCTGCTGCTGCTGATAGGTCCATGAGCTGGTAAAGTCGAGCGACTGGTCGCCCATCACGATCTCCTCCACCATCGGATCGAGGCTGAGCGCTTTGAGCTGCTGGCTGTTTCTCTCCGATTCGTGGAACATGTTCTCCGCCGAGACTCTGTCGGCAAAAACGTTGACCGCCACCTGTTGAAGCTCGGCGAGCTTTCTGTTCGCCAGGTTGTTGTTTTCGGCAAAATCGGCGGTCGAAATATCTTTGGTCAGAATGTTCAGCTTCGCTTCGATTGCCGCGATGTCGCTCGTCAGGGCCGCCTTCTTGTTCCGGAGGTACTCCAGCCTCGCGTTATCCTGCATCTCGTTGCCTGTGCGCATCTTGTCGAGATAGGCCTGCATCAGGTTGTTGACGAGCGACGCCAGCCCCTTTTTCTTCGGCCCGGAAACCGAGATGTCCACCAGATGCGTACCTGGCTCGGGGTTGACCTTGATGATGTTCGCGGCGATGTCGGCGCATGTCGCTGGCGGCAGGCTCGGCGCGAAGATCGAGGCTCGCTCGTCAGCGGTCAGTTTCTTGACCGTTGTTTCGAGCACGTCGAAATTCAATATCTGCTTGGCCTGGGTGTTGGCGTAATCCTGATAGTAGTTGATGATCGAGAGATCTTCGGATTTGGTGATGACCGAAGGGATGATCGGATCGATTCTCAGTACGGCATGAACCTCGTAATTGGGTTTGCTTATGAGCAGCACGAGCGGCACCGTCACGGTGAAAAGGAACGCGCCGATGACCAGCACGAACAGGCCATATCGTCTGAAGAAACCAATGATGTTGATAGGCTTGTTCGGTTTGCCGAACGGCAGCGCCTCTTTTGGAGGGTCGAGTTGCGTCATGCCGACTGTTTTTTCAGTGGCAGAAGTTCGAGCGCCCTCGTTTTTTCAGCCTCGCTGAGGACGAATTTCCATAACAGTCCTCCGCTCGACAGCACGAACAGCGTTCCGCACGAGAGAATCTGAATCATCAGATGGATGCGCCCGGTCTGCGGCCAGAGCGTGGTGATGGCGTATATCGCCATCGCGGGCAGGAGCGGCGGCAGGATTGGCAAAACAGCGTGGCCGAGGAATTCACTCGTGCGGATGCTGAAGGTTTTGTTGCTCCGCCAGATGAGGAAGAGCGTGCTGAAGAACATGCTCGCGGCGATGGCGGCGGCAGCGCCGGTCAGCCCCCAGACAAGAGTGCCGGAGGGAATCCAGAGCACCATGAGCAGCGTCTGCACCAGCAGATATTCGAGTTCGCGTCCATTGCGGTCGATCCCCCTGAAGAGCATGGTGACCGGGCCGGTGCAGAGCTGCACCGAATAGGCGATGGAGAGAAAAATCATGACATCGGCAGCTTCGGGATATTTCGAGCCGACCCAGACGTCGATGAGCGGATGGGCCATGACGATGAGGAACACGAACAGAATCGAGTTGATGATATTGGTGAAGCGGATCGCGTCGAGGTAGATCTTTTTCAGCTCAACGCTTTCGAGGCGCTTTTCCGTACTGACCGACCGCGAGAGCAGTACGAAGAGCAGACCGCCCGATACGGCGGCGGCAAGGGCGGTTATCGCACTGCTTGCTGGCAACGAGGGGCGCACCTGGTCGAGAAAGGCAACCGGAATGAGCGCCAGCAATATGGTGATCAGCACGATGTGGAGATAGGTGACGACGCGCTCCCGAGGAGATTTCCACTTGCCGCTTTTCCATTCACCCTCCAGATGCGCCGATGTCGAGAGGATTGGGCCGAAAGCTGACGATGAAATGCCGCCAGCCGTCGAGGGCAGTTTGCGACCGATTTCAAACATGCCGCCAGCGGCAAGCCCGGAGATGGCCGTGATGAACATCCGGTCGACGGCGGTCAGAAAGATGCCGAGAATGCCGAGAATCTGCACCTTGCCGCCGAAGCCGAAGAAGTGCCGCAGATGCTCGCGGCTGAAGAGCCGAAGCGAGACGCGCAGGGACGGAAGCAACGATTTGGCGATGAACCAGCAACCGAGGGTTTCCAGAACGAGGCGGATTGCGAAGGCATAGAGCAGCCCCTTCACCCCCGCGCCGAGGGCGAGAAAGCCGACAATCGCGCCGATTTCGATCAACCCGGCAACGGTGGTGACGGTTTTTTCCCTCGTGAACTCATGCATTCCGTTGACGATGAACCTGAATCCGCCAAGCACGAGTTCGATGCTGAAGACCACCGCCGTGCCGAGAATCAAGGTCGAGGCGACCTCCCGCTGCGACGGATCGACATTGAACCGCTCCATCAGGAACGGCATCAAAAAGTACAGGCCAAGGAAAAAGAACACGCAGAACGAAAACATGTAGATCACGCCGGTCGAGAGCAGCTTGCTGATCTCCGCCTCCTTGCCTTCCGCCAGATACCGCGCCGCAAAGCGGATATAGGTGCTGTTGACGCCAAAGCCGCCCATGCCAGCGTAGGAGAGAATGATGAAGCAGAGCGACCAGAGACCGAACTCGCTCAGGGAGAGATAGTTCAGAATGACCGGCGTCAGCATCAGCCGGCTGAGCATATAGACAACGGTAGACAACATGCCCGCCACGGCGTTGCTGACCAGTTTCTGCTGCGCGTGTTCCTTTCGACTCATATCGTGGCGTGCGTCAACCGGCCTGTTTCTTCAGAATTTTCTTGATGGCGCTTTTGATATCCTTGGGGATCATCGATTTCAGCAAATGCATTGGTCTCAGGTCGGAGTAGATGGCGTGCCGATAAGGGGTCATTTTCAGATACTTCCAGTAATAGCTCTTGTACGGATGGCTGTTTTTGGAGTGCCAGGGTTTCGAGCCGCTCGTGTAGTGAATGATAACCGGTTTTGTTCGGGCCTCCTGAAGCTCCTCTTTATTGAAACAGTCGAATTTGTCGTCGAACCCTTCGCTGAAGATCGAGGACTGCTGGTTGAACTTCAGCGGCACTTTCTTCCACTTTCCATTGATGATCGAATTCAGGCCGCACTGGTCGGGAAACCAGATCGCATCGGGATTGTGCTCGATAAAGTCGATCACCTTTTTCTGCACGCCGCTCTCTTTCCATTTGGCCAGATTGATGAGCATCATGCCGGAGTTGAAATAGCGCGCCGAACGCTCCATCCGCAATTTGTCGTGGCGGTCAAAACCGGGGTCTTCGATCGCGCCGACATAAGCGTCTCCGAGATCGGTGTCGTACAGCTCCCGGATCGAACCGTTGACGATGATGTCCGAATCGAGATACAGCACCTTTTTTTCGTCGATGAGCGAGGGGATGAGCAGACGGTAGTAGATGCCCTTGGGGTACATCGGATGTTCGGTGGCGAGCGTGACGAACAGGTCGTCCGACACGGTCAGATGCCGAACCTCGCAGTTGTAACCTATGACGATTTCGTCGATGCGCTGCCGGTCTTTCGGCGTCATGCCGCTGCTGATGATGTAGAGCGTAAACGCCAGCTCGCGGTTGTTGACGAGCAGCGAAACCAGCGCCGCGCTGAGATGCTGGATGTAGTTCCTGTCGGAAGCGAAGACGATGTTGACGTGCTCGTTCATGTGCGTTTCCGTCCACTGGTTATGGAGAGCAGGTGGTCGATCCGGTTTCTGTAGGTGGTTTCGAAATCGTGCTGGCGACCCAGGGCGACGGCGTTTCTCGACTTTTCGGCGATCTCCTCGCGGGCAAGGTCGAGCCGGAGGAGCATCCAGGAAACCGCGTCGAGGTCATCGGGCTTTATTCCCCACCCGACATCGGCAAGATCGAGAATGCCTGCGAAAGCCTTGTTGCGGTAGCCGACGATCGGCACGCCGCAGGAGAGCGTTTCGAGATAGGTGCAGGAGGGATCGCTCTGGCGGTGCAGGGCGACGAAAAGATCGACCTTCTCTTTCAGATCGGGAAGCAGTTGCCGGTGGAAGTCCACCGCGCCCTCCATCGTGACCATTTCGAGCAGCTCGTTTCTTTCGATAAAGCGGGTCATCTCTGTTTCCAGATCGCCAGCGCCGTAGATGGAGAGGTGAAAGGTGAGATTCAGCTTTTTGAGCTTCAGGGCGAGCTGGACGAGGTGATCGGCACCCTTCATGGCCACGAGGCGGCCGGAGAAGGCCAAGCGGAGAGGCCTTTTCGTCCTGAGCGTGGCGAGGCGCGTTTCGAGCTCATCGTCGCCGATAATCTGCTTTTTCGACACCCTCGTGTCGAAGTAGAGCAGGCGGTTCGGTATCTCCCTGTACTCGTTGAAAGCGGGCGCACCGTTGCACTGAAGTCCGTCGCACAGCTCGAAAGCTTTGCGCCGCTTGCGTTCGTTGAGCTTGAGGTAAAGATTCTGGCGGAGCAGTACGGCGGGATTGCGATTGTCGAGCGCGACGATCTGCTGGCGGGTTTCGGGAATGTACTCGATGACGTAGACGCATTTGACGCCGTTTTCCCGACACAGAGCGGCGATGTGAAGCTGGTCGTGGGCGTCCGCCGAAGCGAGCACGATCGTGGCGTTCCTGATGTGCTCTTTTCCGACGATTTCATTCTTTTTCAGCGCGATGCAGGTAAATGGCATGTCGGCAGGCTTTGCTTCGACGACGCCGAAACCCGAAAGCGGAGAGGCGCTCGACGCCATCACGCAGGTGACCATGCCCGGCCACAATTGCGTATAAAGCACCAGCCCGTCATAAAATTTGCGGTCGAAACACAGGTTTTCTCCCTTTGTCCATACCGGCACGGAGGGAATGATGGTGAGCAGTGGTTTGTCCAATAGAAATGCGTTGTTTTTTATTTCGTCGGAGTACCGTAAATAAAACTGGACTGACCAAGTCCCAGGTTCAAAATCTGCATGGCGGGTAAAATCTTTTCGATGGTGTAGTTGAGCCTGGTTATGCCACTGGGGCCGACGTAGATGATGTCGTTGGGCATCAGAGAGAAATTCTGTGAAAAATCCCCTTTTTCAAGCAGACTCCTCATATCGACCTGAATGACATCACCTTTGAGAGACTGCTGCCGAATGATGAACACCTGTTCAGGATCCGCATTTTTATTCATACCCCCAGCCAGCATGACCGCCTTGAGTACCGTCATGCCGCTTTTGATCTCTATCGCGCCTGGCGACGGCACCTCTCCAAGCACATAGACCAGATCGTCCGACGATTCCGGGATATAGATCACGTCGTTGTTTCTGACCGGGGCGTTCAGCGCCATGTTGCCGTTGCGGAGCAGGTCTTCGAGGTCTATCCAGATGATGATGTCGTTGCCCCGGATGATGGAGCACCTGGTGAGCGAGCTGTTTTTGCTCTGATCGGGGATGCCGCCCGCCAGCGCCAGCGCTTCGAGCAGCGTGCCTTTGCCGGGGAAGTTGATGACGCCCGGCTTGCTTACCCTGCCGAGCACGAAGGCCTTGTTGTTGTGGAACTCCTGGACGCGGATGGTCACTTCGGGCATGATGTAGAAAAATTCGAGTTTCGCAGTCACCAGGGCCTGCACTTCGCTGACGCTCTTGCCAAGCACCTGAATGTTGCCGACTCTCGGTACGGGCAGGAGTCCGTCGGGCGAGATGATGATGCCATCCTGCGACAGCTCTGGCCTTCGCCACACCTGGATGCTGAGCATGTCTCCCGGCCCCAGGCGGTACTCGAACTCCTCTTTCGTGTCGAGCATCTTGACCCGGTCGGGCGTGGCGAACTCCTGCGCCTTTTTCGGAAGATCAGCTTTGAAGCTGATCTCGCCTTTTTTATCTACTTTCGTTTCACTTGGTGTGATTGTATTGCACGCCGAAAGGAGCAGAAGCAGGAGCGAACAGAGGAGAGCGCCTGCGCCTCTGAATCGGGCGTCGGCGCGCATCGTACCGGATTGCCGGATATGCAGTGAACGGTGTGTTCCGTCTTGCCTCATGGATGCCTGGATGTCAGTCACGACTTTTTCGGAATGATTCTGGCCGGAATGCCCACGGCAATCGAGTTGGCGGGCACCGACGAGATGACCACCGCGTTGGCTCCGACATCCACGTTATCGCCGATGGTGATGTTGCCGAGCAGCTTCGCCCCCGCGCCAATGTTGACCTGATTGCCGATCTTCGGCGCAGCCTTCTCTTCGATGTTCTTCAGCCCCACGGTGACGCCGTTGCGGATGATGCAGTCGTCGCCGAAGCTCGCGTAACCGCTGATGATGATGTCGCCGAAGTGGTCGATCCTGAAGTTCCTGCCGACAGGCACTTCGCAGGGCAGCTCGATACCGGTCAGAATTTGTACTGTTTTATACAGAAATCTGTATAAAAATGAAAAGGGTTTACGCAGCATACTGTTCTTGATACCGTACCGCCACCGTCCATAGCGATAGACAATCATCACCCAGAATCCCTGCTGGCTCCACTGGCCGTCGTAGGTTTTCAGGTCGGCCCGTATGTTACTGAAGAGCGCCATGCGAAGTTACCAGGGGATTGGCGGCGAGAAGTTGCCGTAGCGCGTGTCGGAGAGCGAGCGCGTGATCTGGCTCATGGTTGCCCGAGCCATCTCCTTTTTCCGCACCGCGTCGCCGGACGGGATGAGACGGTTTTTCAGGTAGCGTATGAAGAACCACAGAAGCTCGATTCCAGCGCTCATCAGCGTCGTCACGAGACCGTAGTTTTTGCGGTAGTAGAGCCACTCGCTGCGCATACGGAAGGAGAGTACCTGCGAGGCGGCGCTGTCGTAGGTCTTGTCCTTGCGCGTCTTGCTGCTCGCCCCGCCGATGTGCATCACCTCGGCGTCCGGGATGAAGAAGACCTTCCATCCCGCCTTTTTGGCCCGCAGGCACAGATCGGTCTCCTCGTAGTAAATAAAGAAGCGCTCGTCGAAGGGGCCGATTTTGTCGAGCATCGCCTTGCGCACGATGGTGAAGGTGCCGGGCACCCAGTCCACCTCCATCGGGCGGTCGTGGGCGAAATCGCCGAACTCGTGCCAGTTCAGCCAGCGCGATTTCGGAAACTTTGCGCGAAGTCCCGAGAGCGTGAGCAGCTTGGTCAGGGGCGACGGGAAACGCCGCGCTGACGGTTCCAGCCGTCCCTCCGGCGAGATGATCTTGCCGCCGCACAGGCCGCACTCCGGGTGGCTCTCCATGAAGCGCACGGCGTTGGGAATCGACGATGGACCGACATAGGCGTCGGGATTCAGCAGCACGATGTATTCGCCGGAAGATTGAAGGAACGCCTGGTTGTTGGCCGCCGCGAAGCCGAGGTTTTGTTTGTTGGCAATGAGCCGCGCCTCGGGGAAGCGCTGGGCGACCATCTCCGCCGACTGGTCGCGGGAGTCGTTGTCCACGACAAAGACCTCCATTTCCGCCTCCCCGCTGCTCTTGAAGAGCGCATCGAGGCAGTTCGAGAGAATCTCCCGCGTGTTGTAGCTGACGATAACGACAGTGATCATCGGTCAGAGTGATTTTGACATGGTGATGATATTGGCGTCGCCATCCCGCCGGTAGGTGAACTGGTCCATGATTTCGCGAATGATTTTAAGACCAAAGCCATGTACCGGATAGCTCTCGATGTCGGGCGCGGATTTGTCGATGCTGAACGGCGGATTGGCGTCGCGCACCGAAACCGTGAGCTGCCGAGGCTCGAACTCGAAAGTGACCGTCAGCATCTGCGGAGCGTCGAGCTCTTCGGCATGGGTCACCGAGTTGGTGACGGCTTCACTGACGGCAAGCTCGAAAGCATGACAAAATTTGCGTTTTGCGGACTCTTCCCGGTTTTCTCCGATGACGAGATCAGCGAGCGACGATGCCGTCTGCGAGGCTAAGCGGGCGAACATAATCTGGCCGGGCAGGGTGAGGGTTATGATGCTGCTCATGTGTGCGCGCCTTGACGGGTTGTAGCGAACTCGACGGCGGCGGCGGTGTCATCGAAAATATGAAAGAGCTTTTGGACGTTTGTGATCTCGAAAACGGAACGCACGTCGTCGTTCATGCAGGAGAGCACGATGCCGAAGTCTGGTTGCAGTTTCTGGTTCAAAGCGCCGACAATGGCTCCCAAGCCGGTGCTGTTCATGAAATCCAGTTTTTCCAGATTGAGAACGACCGTTTTTTCCGGATCGATGACCGAACGGTTATTCCGGAGTTCCGGAGCCGAGAGCGCGTCGAGTCTCCCTTCGATGGCGACGATGGCAATAGCGCCGTTCGATGTTTCGGTAATGTTCATATGACGCATTTTTTCTGACAATTTTAATGATCGTCCTGATGGAGAGACCAACATCCGCTGCCGCGTCGCCGCCGGTCGATGAGCGCATCCCGGCTTCAGCGTAAACGACAGCGCCTGGCCGGTAACTGCTTTAAAAGAGCGCATCGGGGCCATTGGAGAGCATCTGCCGCGTAACGTTGCTGAGTATGATGGCCGTGGCCATCTGTCAGAGCGTTTTCGACATGGAGATGATATTGTAATTCCCTTCCCGCCTGTAGGTTACGTGGTCCATCACCTTGCGGATAATCAGCAGGCCGAAGCCGTTTTCGGGATAACTCTCGATATCTGGCACGGGCGTTTCGATGGTGAACGGATCGTTGGCATCGTGTACGCTTACCACGAGCTGGCGCTGTTCGAAAAAAAACGTGAGTTTGACGACCTGCGGAGTAGCGCTCTCTCTGGCATGGGTCACCGAATTGGTGAAGGCTTCGCTGACGGCAAGCTCGAAAGCGTGCGAAAAATCGCGCCCGGCTGGTTCGTGCCGGTCGTCGCCGATCACCAGATCAGCCACTGAGGATGCGGTTTGCCTGGCTACCCTGGCGAACAGACGCTCGGCCGGAAGGGTCAGGGTGATGTTGCTGTTGTTCATGCGCTGGCGCTTTGTCGGCTTGACGCGAAATCGACGGCCGCTGTCGTGTCGTCGAAGATGTGAAAGAGCTTTTGCGCGTTGGTGATCTCGAATACCTTGCGCACACGGTCGTTCATGCAGGCGAGCACGATGCCGCCGGACGGCTGGCGTTTCTGCCTCGACGCGCTGACGATGGCTCCAATGCCGCTGCTGTCGATGAAATCGACCTGTTGCAGATCGATCACGACTGTTTTTTCCGGATCGATGATCGAACGGTTGTTACGTAATTCAGGAGCGGAAAGGGCGTCGAGCGTACCGTAGAGCGAGAGAATGGCGATGCCGATTTTCGATGTTTCGGTAATGGTCATATGGTGCTTTTTTCCTGAAAGCGGTTGATGAAAGCCTTGATGACGAGGCCGATGTCTGTCAGAGGGTTACTGTGAGCGAGATGGAAGCGCTCGACGATGGTCGCGTCGCCGCCAGTCGCGGCCCACTCCTCGGCTTCGGCGTAGCTGAATACGCCGGGCAGGTAGGCCGGTACGTACGCGGGGGCGTCCGGACGACTCTCGCCAGCCAGAAGCGGTGTACTGCCGATGAGCGCGAGCTGGCCAGTAACCACCCAGAAGAGCCTGAAGTAGCGATCCAGCGAAAGCGCGACAGCTATGGCCGCCGCCGCGCCGGATGCGTCCACTTCTACTTTGGCGAGTGGCATGGTTTCATCCGTCCGTTCGGAGAGGAAACTGGCCGGGCTCGATTTCCAGTGACCGCCAAGTTTGAGCAGGGGCCACAAGATGATGAACGGAATGAAAAAAGCGGCGATCATGACAAGGGCGACACAGGCATGCACGATTTTGCGCGGAAGTGATCTCAGATGCCGGTTTTTTTTGATGCCACTGAGCAGGTGGGGGTCTTCCATGGCGATGGAGGCGCCGCTTTTCGGATCGTTGAGACGGTTCCCCGAGGCGATTCTTCCTATGATTTCAAGGTGTTCGCCGATGTAGGTGTTGTCGAACACGATGCTCGATTCCACCGAACTTTCGCGGTCGATAATGACGTTGCTGCCGATGATGGCCGACGGGCCGATAATCGCGTTGCCAAGCAGTTGAACGTTGTTGCCGATGCTCACCGGTTTGCGGATCTCGACCGATTTGCTTATGACGACGTTCCTGCCGAAGGCGCACTCCGGCTCATCACCATATCCGGGCAGCACATACCGGCTTTCTCCGGTTTTGAGCGTCTCCATCGAAGCCTGGTAGTAGCTGGTCATGCTGTCGAGCGGCATCAGCGACAGATCAGCAATCAGCCAATCCGGAACGGCTTTGGTCGGTACGCCGGTAAGGGTGATGCGCCCGCCGGGGCAGGTGGACCACTCGCCTGGGGGCATCGAACTCGCGAAGCTTTTATAATCGTACCGCTTGTCGTAACGGATGAAGCTGAAGCCGCTGACGATCATGACCCGCTCCTCGCCGCAGAACTTGCGGTTCTTGCCGAGCATTGCGTGAATGCTGTCATCCGGGTGTATGCTCGCATAGGAGAGGTCTATGCCCCAACGGCTGCCATCTTCGCAGTAACGCTCCACTTCGCCAAGTCCGCCATCGCAAAGTATCCGGACGGCCGAGCTGCCGGCAAGGATCGCGAAATCGATCAGAAATTCGATGAAGGGTTTGTTGCAGAGCGGCAGAAGCAGGGGGTGGACGCAGGGAAACTTCTCGTGAACCCATGCATACTCCGATTCCCTGAAAGCGAGAATGGTTTTCATCACGTCGTTCCCGGATTGAGTTCGGAGGCGAATGACGAGGCCGCGTCAGCCTGGTTGGCAAAGATGGAAAAGAGCCGCTTCGCCTTGGTAATTTCGAAGACCATGCCCACCTTGTCGTTGAGTCCGGCAAGCTTCAGATCACCCTTGTTTTCAAGCGCCTTGCGCAGGCATCCCACGATGGCCCCAAGCCCGCTGGTGTCGATAAAATCGAGCAGTGTGCAATCGAACACCAGCAGCGGCGTCTTTTCGAGCCATTCGAGGAAGGTTTTCTGAAACGGCTTGCTGTTTTGGGCGTCGAGACGTCCCTCCAGCCTGGCGGTTCCCACCAGTCGGCCATCGATGTTGTCGAGAGTGAAGTTCATGAGAAGTTCCTTCTTTTAGTAAGCGCCCTTGCCGCTGATAACGGCCGGGATGGTTTTAAGGAGAAGGCGCAGGTCGCTGAGCACGCCCGCGCTCTGGATATACTGCAAATCGAGGCGAACCTGATCGGTGAACGGAATGTCGCTTCTGCCGCTGACCTGCCACAAGCCGGTGATGCCTGGAATGGCGTGCAGCCGCTTGCGCTGTTCGAGGGTGTACTGGGCGACCTCCCTGGGCAGCGGCGGGCGCGGGCCGACCAGGCTCATATCTCCTTTGAGCACGTTGATGAGCTGGGGAAGCTCGTCGATGCTGAATTTGCGGATGATGCGCCCTGTTCGGGTGATTCGAGGGTCTTTTTTCATTTTGAAGATCACTCCGTCCTTCGACTCGTTCTGCGTAGCGAGCTCGGTCTTGAGCTTTTCAGCGTTGACCACCATCGAGCGGAACTTGTAAAACCTGAAGTGGCGTCCATTTCTGCCGACTCGTATCTGGACGAAGAAAACCGGGCCCGGATTTTCCAGCACGATCGAGAGCGCCGTGATCACGAATACCGGTAAAAGCGCGAAAAGGGCGAGCGTCGAAACGACAAGGTCGAGTATGCGCTTGGCCAGATAGGAGAGCCTGATGGTGACCTCCCAGGCGGCAACCTTCATCTTTCCCCGGAGCAGGCGCGATGGCCTGATATTGCCGCTTAATTGCCGGATCAACTCACGCCGGACAGTCGGATCAAGTTCCATAGGTATCAGAGTTCAAACTTCGGCCAAGCACTTTCCATTTCATCACCCGGTACAGAAACAGCGGATTTCCAACGACATACCGCTTCCACATCCTTCCGGGTTCCTGCATGATTCTGTAAACCCACTCCAGTCCGATTTCACGCATCCAGCGCGGTGCTCGCTGGATGTTGCCCGAGTAGAAGTCGAACAGGCCCCCGACGCCCATGAGAATGGTCGGTCGCAGTGCAGCGCGGTGCCGGACGATCCACTTCTCCTGAAGCGGTGCGCCGAAGGCTACGAGCAGAATCGAGGCTTTCGAGCTGTTGATGGCTTCGATTACCGCGGCGCTCTCTTTTTCACGGTCGAAGTAGCCGTGCATCGCGCCCGCGACGGTAACGCCGTAGTTCTGAGCGATGGCGTCACCGGTCATCTCGGCCCTGCCGGGTTTGCCGCCAAGCAGGAAGATCGAGAACTTTTCAGCGGCGGCCATCGTGCAGAGAAACGGCAGCATATCGGTGCCGTTGATGTTTTCGAGGAGCGGCGTGCCGAGCAGCTTGCCCGCGATGACCAGTCCGATGCCGTCTGGCAGAATGTGATCCGCCGAAGTGAGCGCCTCGCGATAGTCACGGTCGGTGACGCTCTGGTTCAGGCAGTCCGGATTGACGAAGAAGATCGCCGACTGCCGTTTTTCGGCGAGCGCCTGCTGCATCATACGGATCGCGTCGCTCATGGTCATGTTGTCGATCTTCAGACCGAGCAACTCGAAGATTTCTGAAGAGGCCGCCTGGCTTTCCGAAAAGAGCATGGCCGGAAGAGCGCGCAGGATCAGCAGAAAGTCGTACACCGGATGCTTGCTGAAAATATACTCCCACTCGGTGGCCTCGCGTCCTTCGTGCGCGATTCTGCTGCTCTGCCGGATGCTCCAGAGCGATATGATGCCCGGCTTCACCATGCTGATATATCCCTGTTCCGGGGCGGGAGCAGAGGGTTGCCAATCCCTGATCGCGGTGCCCGCCAGGGCGAGTCGGCCGGTAAAAAGCTCCAGGAACCACGGCAACGTGGCCATGCCGCCCGAAAGTCCGTCGAAGGTCAGCAAGGTCAGCGGTTTGCCCGAGTGTCCGAACACGGTGCGTCTGGCGAAGAGCGGCTTTCCGGCGGGAAGCCGCACGGCGAACCGGTAGAGCAGCACCGGAACGAAGGCGAGGAGCGTCACTGCAAGGGCCACGCCGATCTCGATCATGCGGACGATCAGTTCGGAGAGCGCCGCGCTCACGGCGAACGCCAGCCGCCGTTGCCAGCCGCGTCGCGCTTTCGACCTGCTGGTGAGCCGTTTTTCGAGCTTCCTGGCCTCTTTCGCCGTACTTCCCGCAATCATGATGAAGGTCAGTTGTTCTCCGGTTACGAGCCGCCGTCGCTGCCGATTCTGATCACGATGCAGGTGACGTCATCGGCGAAATTGGCGCAATCGCAGAACTGCCTGAGCGCCGTCTCGATTTTTTTGACGATCTCCGCAGTCGGCAGTTCTGCGTGTTTTTCGAGTAGTGCGGTGAAACGCTCGATTCCGAAAAGCTCGTTATCGTTCGAGCGGTTTTCCGTGATGCCATCCGAATAGAGCACGAGAAGATCGTTTTCCCCGAACGCGAAGCCAGACTGTTGGTACTCCTCCTTTTCGATCATGCCGATCGGCAGATTTTCACCCTTGAGCAAGTGGCAGCGACCCGTGCCCGACGACAGGTGAATGATCGGGTTATGGCCGCAATCGACGAAGGTGGCTTGGCGGTTTTTCAGATCGAGGCGCAGGAACAGGAGTGTCGTGAACATGCCGAGATCGATCAGCTCGTTTATGCACCGTTCATGGATTTGCCCGACGATGCGCTCCAGCGGCGGCGCAGTTTCCAGGCTGTCGCGCTCTTCGGCGACGGTCTTCAGGAAAAGCGACTTCATGCCGGCGCTCACCAGAGCCGACTGGATGCCGTGGCCCATCACATCGCCGATCAGCATGTCGGCCAGCAGCGGATTGTATTCGATCAGTTCGGTGAAATCGCCGTCGAGATGGCCGGAGGAGTGCATCAGGTAGCTGATCTCAATATTGCGGAGCGAAATAGGAGCCTGACTCTGCAAGAGCTTCTTCTCGATCTGCGACTCCAGCTCCTTCTGCATGGTCTCGTAGTGCTTGCGGCTCTTCTCCTCCTCGATTCTTGTTGTTATGTCGCGGGCGATGAGTACACTGTGCGGGCCGTTTTCGAGGTGTACGCATCCTCTCGAAATTTCGAGCGGCAGACGGGATCCGCTCTCGCGTAAGCCCTCGGCCTGGATGACCAGGCTTGCGCAGCTTTTTGGAGTGAGGCAGGAGGCGTCGGCAATCAGGGAGTTCAGCTCCGTCACGGTTGACGAATCCGGAAAGATTTCGGAAACATGCTGCGAGGAATGCTCGCTTCTCCGGTAGCCAAACATCGCCTCCGCCGCGGTGTTCCGGTAGCGGATCAGGCCATTCTCGTCGAGCATGAAGACCGCGTCCTGCGCCGCGTCGTACATCGAACGGAACTGTTCCTCGCTTCGTTTCAGGTCGGTGGCGAGCTTTTCGAGCGTGGCGTTGGCTTCGGTCAGTTGGCGGTTCTTGAGCGAAATCTCGTCAAACAGCTCCTCGCGCTCGATTTTCATGCAGTAGTAGTCGAGGGCGTCGTTCAGGATGGCTTTGAATGATTCCGGCTCGACGGGCTTGGGAATGAAGCGGAAAATCTCGCCTTTGTTGACCGATTCGATGATCTGCTCGATATCCTGCGAACCGCTGACGATCATCCGCAGGGTGCCGGGGTAGAGACGCTTGACCTCCTTGATGAGATCGAGGCCATTCATGCCCGGCATCCGAAGGTCCGAAACAATCATATCGATAGGGGAGCCAGCGAGCATGTCGAGCGCTGCCGCCGCGTTGTCCACGAAGAATTTTCTGTACTTCTCCCTCCTCAGAAAGCGGTTGAGCGAGTGAAGAATATCCAGCTCGTCATCGACAAAAAGGATGGCGAGTTCGTCATGTTGTTTCATAATGTAGTCGATTCTTCGGCGGCTTTCAATGGCAGCCGGATGGTAAAGACCGATCCGCCCTCCGGCGGGCAGGAGACGGCGAGAGATCCGCCATGCTTGTTGGCGATGATGTCGTACGAAATGCTCAGCCCGAGACCAGTGCCTTTGCCGGGATCTTTGGTGGTGAAGAACGGCTCGAAGATTCTGTTCCGGATCTCCGCCGGTATGCCCGGGCCGTCGTCTCTGATGGTGCACCAGACCTCGGAAAGATCATAGCCGGTCGTAATGACGATGCGCCCTTTTTCATGGCGTTTCTGCGAGGCGATGGCGTGCGCGCAGTTGACGATCAGGTTCAGGAAGACCTGGTTGATCTGTTCAGGATTGCAAGGTACCGGTTGCAGGTCGGCCAGGTTGGTTTCTATTTCGGCAAAGTAGCGATACTCGTTCTGCGCGATGACGAGGGTGTCGCGGATGCCCTGGTTGAGGTCGAAGGGGACGCGCTGGTTGAGGGCGTGCCGGAACGAGAAGTTACGCATGCTGCTCAGGATCGTGCCGACCCGCTCGAAGCCGCGCCGCGACTCGTCGAACAGCTCGGGCAGCTCGTCGAGCAAATCGTCGATGTTCAGCCTTTTTTCCAGCGCTTTGAGCTTCTCCATTGCCTCCGGAGCTGGACCGGACTTTTCAATTTCGTGAAAAATGAGGCGGTACTCCCGAATGAGCTGGCTCAGATCGTTGACATCTTCGCGAAGCGTGGCGAAGTTGATCCGTACGAAGTTGACCGGATTGTTGATCTCGTGCGCCAGACCGGCGGCGAGCTGACCGATCGAGGCGAGCTTCTCCTGGAGGATCATCTGCTGGTGGGTCGCTTCGAGTTCGCGCGTCCGCTCCTCCACCCGCTCTTCGAGGGTCTGGTTAAGCTCACGCAGCTTCTCTTCGTTGCGTTTCCTTTCGGATATATCGAGGCAGAGGCCGCGAATGCCGATAGGCACGCCCCGCCGGATAATCGGCTCGCTGTAAATCAGAATCGGAAAAACAGAACCATCGCCTTTTTGCGCGAGGTATTCATGATTCTCGAAGGTCGCTCCCTGAACTCTGGCGATCATGTTCTGCATGACTCGCGGGTGTTCTGCAGGCGCGAAGAGTTTGAGCGCCTTGAATCCTTGCGCAATATCGTTTTTGGAATAACCGAAAAGGTCGAGTCCAGCCTTGTTTGAAAAGGTGATGTTGCCCGAGAGATCGATCTCGAATACCGGCTGAAAAAGCAGATCGGCCAGCTCCTGGAAACTCTGTTCGCTCTCGGCCAGCGCCTCCTGCTCCTTTTTGCGCTGGGTTATATCCTGCTTGATGCTGATGAAGTGGATGATCTCCTTGTCGGGGCCAGTAATCGGGCAGACGATGCAGTACTCTGTGTAGTGCTCTCCGTTTTTTTTCCGGTTGACAATTTCACCCTGCCAGATTTTTCCGGCGTTGATGATCTCCCAGAAATTGCGGTAGAAAAGCTTTGAATGCACGCCCGAATTCAGAATGCTCATCGGCTGTCCCTTCGCCTCCGCCTCGCTGTAGCCCGACAGCTCTGTAAAGCCCGGATTGCTGTATTCGATGATCCCCTGATCATTGGTGATGACCACCGCCAGCGGAAGCTCGGTGATGGCCGCCGAAAAGAGCGTCAGCTTGTTGCGCAGTTCGAACTCGGTCAGGGCGTTTCTGATGGCGATGCCGAGCCGGTTGATACTGACCGGTTTGAGCAGGTAGGTGTAAGCGCCCAGATTCATCGAGAAGATAGCCTGCTCGGTATCGCTCGAACTCGAAATGATGATGACCGGAATCGAGATGTTGTGCTCGTGCAGCCAGGTGAGCACTTTGAGACCGGTGATTCTCGGTTCGTTGATGTCGAGCAGCAAGAGCTCGATCATGCAGGTGCTGAACAGTTCGATGCTCGACTCGTCGTTGTCGGTCATCAGGGCTGTATAGCCGAGCTGCTCGACAATCGTGGCCGTGTAATTCCGGGAAACAGGATCGGCATCGACAATCAGAATGGTCGTGTACTTGTTGGGAGCTTGCGATATGGCGCCCGCGCTGTCCTGAAAGACATTCATCTCCATCGACCCAAACTAATCATGCGTTAGCCGATTTTGCCGATCGCGGTCTCGATTTCGACGTCGGGTTACAACGGGCTGATTTCATGCGTAAAGATCATCAGTATGATGCGTAACTTGTTATTATTATGAACGTTGGCTTGCGTCGGGCCTATGCCCGGCCTTCATCGTGGCAGTCTGATGCAGACCGGTTTCAGGGGTGAATCAGTAAAGCTCCGCTTTCTTCAAACACATCTGCTTGAAAACCGGAATGGGGTATGCACGGAAAGTCCGGCTGATGCGGAGCTTTCTACACTCTCGTTTCCCGGGCGAAGCACTCCTGCCCTCTGTTTCAGATACTCAGAAAACACGCCTCAGTATACTGTTCAGAAGCACCTTTCACATCGCATGACACCATTATCAGACGCTTTCCGGTGGCAGACCGAAACGCCAAACATTGGTTCAACCATTGAGGAGAAAAGACCAATCTCGGAACAGCGCTGAACGACATGCTCTTCTCCCAACAATTTTACATTATATATAGACCAAATTCAACACCCATTTTAACATTACAGTTCCTGTTTCTTGTTATTTTTGATGAATTTACGGCAGATTTCCAACGTTAGGCCGTTAAACATCCTGTTGCGATGGAAAATATTGATTGCTGTTTTCCATGTATGGCATGAAAGCGATTTTTGCGAAAGGTAAAGAGCTGCTTTTTAAAAAAAGAAAACATTCAAATAAAAAAAGCCAATGCAATCATACGTATATATTATTTATGTAAAGTCACCTGTTATGAATAGATATTATGTACTCCATATGAAGTCGAGGTATTGTTATGATTATGAAGGACAAAAGCATTGTACCTGCATGGACTGAAAACGCGGTCAACAGTTTTGGAGCATAATTCGGAGAAATTTCAGTTGGCGATCATGGCAATTGGGAGCGACGGGAAGCGCTGGAGAACGAAATAGACGGGAATCGAAAGTGATGAGATGGCGATTCGAGAGAGGCAATTTTTCTGTCTGATTCCAATTCTAAAACATTATGACTATCATATACCCATAAATAAAAAAACGGTGGGTATATGGCGCGACCGGCAACAGGCAGGGAAGTATTGGCGCAAGCGAAAGCAGCTTTGGCATCAGCTCGGAAAAAAGAAGCATTACGCGAAGCGCAGGCGGTACTCTCGCCGCTGGAACATGGTTTATCAATGGATGAGGTAGCCGCAATCCTCGGTATTTCAAGGGGTTGGGCCTGTAAGCTCCGGCGACGTTTTATCAGCTCAGGCGGGCGCCCGTCAGAGCCGAAAGCAAAGCGAGGCGGTCGCCGAAGAGAAAATATGACGTTCGAAGACGAGGTCGAATTCCTTGCGCCGTATCTCGAAAAAGCGGCTCGCGGTGGTATCCTGGTCGTCAGTGAAATCAAGCAGGCGCTGGATCAACGATTGGGTCGAACCACGGCGCTCGCTTCGA
>Ga0326729_1000076_pt1 | contig 30289 bp, 29 predicted proteins | sample MHFSIPfraction_2_FD_207744 | JGI IMG/M metagenome (GOLD analysis project Ga0326729, IMG submission 207744) | Lab enriched peat soil microbial communities from Michigan Hollow, Ithaca, NY, United States - MHF6AY SIP fraction | ecosystem: Environmental > Terrestrial > Soil > Wetlands > Peat...
CCTTTTATCATTTATGAGAAAGCTGCAGAAGCTACCTGATCGCGTGATGAGTTATTTCAATTCAACCCCCATCAGGTATGCTGCATAAGTCTTGAGGCGTGTCTCCTATTTGCTTGCCGGATTAATATCATAGAGTAGCACGATAACATCAGGACACACGGCCATCACAACTTTTTTTCGGAGCTTCTGGAACATCTTGCCTATAGCCTGCTCCAGCAGCCGGGAGAGTTCAACCTGAGCATCCCCCTCCCGTTTTGCTTCCGGCATCCTCACGCCTTTAGACGCATCCTGTCGTCAGAGAAATCCGATCAGCCATCGCCGGTCATCGCCATAACCGTCCTTCTCTGATTTAGCGGGAAAGCTTGTCGAAATATCCGGCAAGTGATTGCTGCTGCTCCGGGGCTTCGTTGATTACCTCGAAGGTTTTGTTGGCGGCGTTTTCAACCCAGAGCGAAAGCACGGCAAGTTCGGCTACGTCAGAGCGGTTGGTCCAGCCGTTCCACAGATGGTCGCCCTGATCCACGCGAAGCCGGTGCTGCAACGGCTCTTCGTCCTTCAGGCCGCCTGGCCTGATGATGGTGTACGAGCGACCCGGGGCTGAAAACTGCTGCCGGAGATGCTCCTCGGCGGCAAACTTCATGTTCAGCACGCCGGCGAAGAGATTGAGCGGATGATACCATTTGGTCACCCCGATGGAGCTGACCATCGCGAAATGCCTCACGCCAGCTTTGGCAGCCTCGTCAATCAGCCTGATCGCGCCATCGCGGTCAACCTCATGCGGTGACGCCTCGCCGCTGACGGCGGAGGAACCCAGCGCCGATATGACCGCATCACAGCCAGTGACCGCCCGGCTGATGGCGTCGGCGTCCTGGATTTTGCCCAGCGCGACCTCGACGGCGCTGCCGAACAGGCTTCTCGCCTTCTCCTCCGAGCGCACGAAGACCCTGACCGGCACCCCGTAATTCAGCAGCCGCTTGACGACCCAACTGCCTGTCCTGCCCGTCGCTCCAGCAACGAGCACTCTCTTTGCGTATCCCGATTGTTCAGCCATAATTCCGTTTATTTTTATCGTTTCATACTGCTGTTCACGAAAAAAACCATTTTCGCGAGCATTCTGTTTCCGGCATGTTTTTGCCGCAATGGCGGCGGCATCCAGAGGCGGGTTCGCTTGACTCTCTCGCTTTTTCATTACCTTGAAGCAATGCTGACCGGCATCGGACAGATGCGCTCATCCCGCCGGTCGCGTCACTTTATTCACGACACGTCAACATCGCGCCATGAAAACCCGTCGCCATGCCGTTCCGGCCCTCATCCTCGCGCTTTCGCTTTCCTCCTCGACCGTTGCCCATGCCTATGACCGCGCCCAACTGTCATTGCTTCAGAAAAGCGTCGCCGAGTGGAACGCCATGCGCACGCAGCATCCAGAGCTTGTCATCGACCTTTCCAAGGCAAACCTCGATGGCGCGAATCTCAACGGAGTAAATCTGTCGAAGGCCAATCTCTCCAAAGCCGACCTCAGCGGCGCTTCACTTGACCAGGCCAATCTCGAAGGGGCGAATCTTGGCATGGCGTATCTGAAAAAAACCAGCTTGAAGGCCGCCAACGCCTCACATGCCTGGCTGGCGGGCGCGAACATGAATGGCGCTTTCATGAAGGAGGCCTCGCTGAAGGCGGCCAATCTGGCCGGAGCCAATCTGCGATGGGCGAAGATGAGCGGGGCCGATCTCGAACAGGCAAGTTTCAAAGAGGCGGTGCTGTTCGAAGCGGATTTCGAAGGGGCGAATCTCAAGGGGGCGCAGTTTAACAAAACTCAACTCTTCGAGAACGCCGTCGTGAAAGATGCCGTGGTGTCCGGCAACACCGTGCTCCCCTCGGGCGAGCCGGTCACGAAACGCTGGGCGATGATGCATGAGTGCCGTTTCGTCACGGAAGCGCCCGCCGCGCCGCCGCAGTTCACGCCGCCGGTCGTGACCGCGCCGGTGATCGTTCCGGAGAACATGCCCGCCGGAAGCGCGCCGCCCGTTCAAGCGCAGCCCGCGCCCGATGTGCGGGAGGTCGAGGAGTGGAATGCGATGCGGCAGAAAAATCCCGATGCTAAAATCGAGATGAACGAGGAAAAGCTCGGCAACGCCAAACTTGGCGGCGTCGATCTGAGAAAAGCCTCGCTGTCGAAATCCGATTTCGAGCGAGCAAACCTCGACAGAGCCAATCTGTCGGGAGCATCACTGACCGGAGTCAATTTCCGCAAAGCTGACATGAAAGAGGCCAACCTGAAAGGGGCGAATCTTGAAGGCGCGAATCTCGACCGGGCGTACATGAGAAACGCCAACCTCTCCGATGCCAATCTCAAGGGCGCGGTGCTTTTTGGGGCGATGCTCTACGGAGCCAATCTGGATGGAGCCAATCTGACCAATGCTTCGCTGTTCGACGCCAATCTCGAAAAAGCCTCCCTCAAAGGAGCCGACCTGACCGGCGTGACCTTGACCGGAACGAACCTGACCGATGCCCTCATCTCTCCGGCCACCGTCACCCCTACGGGAAAAAAGGCGACAAAGAGTTGGGCGTCAATCAACAATGCTCTTTTCGTCGATAAATAAGCGTACCGCGCTGAACCTGAAAATGAACGTTTATGGCTAACATTCTCGTCTCAAGTTACTACAGCCGCTGGGATCTGGCTGACCACAAAGGGAGAATCGCCCTGTACGATTCAAGCAACCAACTGATCGAGAACCATCTTTTCGCCGATCCCGCCGAGTTTCAGGTCGTGGCGAGTATGCTCCGGCAGGAAAAGCCGCTCTGGTTCGATACGGAGGCAAAACACCTCCGTACCGGAACGGAGCCGGTTGGCGAGTGGGAAAACAGGTAAAAGCAGGAAGTGTTCGCTCTCAGTTCGGAAAGCGTTTCCTGTAGAGAAGCTGCTGCAAGGGGTGCGCCTTGCTGATATTGGGATCGCCTACCGGCAGGAGATGCTTTTTCCCGGTGCGGGTCACCACCTCGATCGTGCCGTCGGCGTTGACGGAGGTCACTTTCCAGAACTTGTCCACCACGTAGTGATAGTGCTCGCCATGTTCGAGGGCATAAACCTGCCTGGCTCGCGGGCCTGGCGACACGGAGCTTTTCGGTTTGTGATAAATGATTGAATCACCGACCCTGAATTGCGGCATCTCCCTATCCTTTCCGTCGAAAAAACGGTAAACAGGTTCGTATAAAAATGTTAAGTAATGTTGATTGTATAAAAAAAATCAAAAAATATCTACACTTTTTTTAATACAAACCAACAACGCCGCGTTTTTTCCCGGATAGTCACAATCAGTTCCAGCCAGTCAGTGCATCTCCTCCACAAATTTGATGACGAGCCGGTCTCCCTCCCGGTGCGCGCCCATGGTTCTGAGCGTGGCCAAAGCCTGGGGTAACACCATGTTCCGCCGGTGATTGCCGATCCGTATGTTCAGCTCGTCGCCGCTCTTGCTCAACTCCACTGACTCGTCCGGAATGCCGGGAAGCAGCAGTTCGAGATCGTATCCCCCCACCGTCTGCTTTATCTGATAGGGGTTTCGGCGGAAATAGACCTGTGACGGGTCTTCGTCGCCATAGAGCATCTCCTTGAGCTTTTCGAGGGTCGCAAGTCCGCATATTTCGCGGGAGTAGAGCGGCACCTCCTTTACAGGCAACGGGCTGAAGCTGTCGATGATCTCCTGCCGGTAGATTTTCTGGTTCTCCTTCCAGTACTGAAAATAGGGGTCGGTCACCTCGTCGGGGATGATTCTGTTGGAGATGACCATGTCGATGGAGATGTTGTAGAGGCTCAGATAGGCCTGCGCCCGAAGCGACTCCTTGATGACCATCTTCTCGGGATTGGTGACGAGGCGCACCGAGGTGATGCTGCCGTCGGTCAGTATCCGCCCGAGCGCCTCGATCTGCTCGTAGAACTGGAAAGGCAAATCCATCATCTCCTTGTCGGGCAGCGAAAAACCGGCAAGCGGCCTGAATATCGGCTCCACCAGCGGGCGCAGGTAAACGGCCATTTTTTCGAGCGGCTTGTAGAGTCTTCGCATGTACCAGCCGCCCACTTCGGGAATGCTCAGGAGGCGAAGGGCGGTGCCGGTCGGAGCGGAATCGATGATGAGCACATCGTAATTGCCCTCCTTGTGATGGCGGAACACCCTGACCAGCCCGAAAATCTCGTCCATGCCGGGCAAAATCGCCAGCTCCTCGGCCTGCACGCCGTCCAGCCCGCGGGCCTGGAGCACCTCGGTCATGTAGCGCTTGACACTGCCCCAGTTCTGCTCCAGCTCTTCGAGCACGTCGAGTTCCGCGCCCCAGAGATTGTGGCGCACCTCGCGCGGCTCGTGGCCAAGCGGCACATCGAAGCTGTCGGCCAGCGAGTGGGCCGGATCGGTGCTCAGCACGAGGGTTTTGTGGCCCAGCTCGGCGCAGCGCAATCCGGTGGCCGCCGCCGTGGACGTTTTGCCCACCCCACCTTTTCCGGTCATGAGAATCAGACGCATGTGAACCTCCTTTTTTTCTTACCCAACCACGGGCAGGATAAAATAGTTTGTGCTCGCAAGCCCATGCGCCGCGAGCTCACGCTGAAGGTTTCGTGGATGGAATGAGGTGGGACGCAAAAAAGCCTCTCCGCCACGGAGGCAAGAGAGGCTTGAGAGTTGCTGACGGCATTCGACAGAGGCGATGATGCCTTGCATAACCGCTCAGAAAAGCTGGTTGTCGGTTCTGCGCAGAATGATCGCGTACTCGTTCTGATCGGTCATCGGCTTTCTTTTAACCGAGAGGCTCCACTCCACATTCAGCCACGAGCCATCGCCGGTCTTGAAGCGCGAATAGAACATGAGCACCGCCTCCTGCGGCTTCTGGCGGTCGAGTGCGCTCTTGAAGTGCTGGTAATCATCGGGATGGAGAATCTGTGAAAGCGCCACCCCGGCAAGCGCGCCCGGCGCGAAGCCGAGGAATTTCTCGATCGAGCTGCTCAGGTCGACGATATTCTCCTCATCGTCGAGCACGGCATAGGCTTCGATGGCCGGTTTGAGCCGCTCTTCGAACCTGCCGATGTGCATGCGCACCTGGCGGAGCAGATTGTCTATATCCATGCGGTAGCGGGAAAGCGCCAGGGCGTCGCTGATCGGACTGACCTGCTCGCCAACGGCATGACCGGTGAGAATCCAGTCGATATCGGCCCCATCCTTTTCGAGCCGGTCGAGCATCTTTTTGCCCGGAAGGCACTTGCCTTTGAGATAGGGGGTCATCTGCGCCGGATACTTGATGCCCACCGCCCGGCAAAAAGCGTTCACAGACCCGTGCTTTTTGAGGATATAATTTCTGAGACGATGATTGAATCCGCTATGAGTAGTCATGATCGTGTATGGATAGCTGTTAGTGCTTCTATTCGGGTACTGCGAGAAACAGGGGAAAAAGATTCAAGCAATTTGAAACGGCAATTGTTGTCTCATCAAACAAAACATCGTTCCGTTTTCTATCCTTCGCCTTCCTTTGCCGGCACATTGAACAAGTTGCTGGTAATCACCGGCACGAGAAAAATGATTACGGTGACGACAGACATCACGACATCGGCATGGTGCCCATCGAGATAGCCGACTATTGCCATTTCCGGCCAGAGATGCTCGAAGAGCGAGAAGGTCAGCCTCAGGCCAAGCACTCCGAGCACGACATAGGCGCAGGTCTCCAGAAAAGCGTACTCCTCCATCAGCCTGATAAAACCGTATGCCACGAACCGCATGGCAAGAATACCGATGAACACGCCAAGGCAGACCAGAATGAGATTGTCCGTGAACGCGACCGCCGCAAAAACATTGTCTATCGAAAAAGCGATATCCATCATCTCGACAAACGCCACGGTAGCCCAGAATGGTCCGATCCGCCCCGCAACCAGTCGATAGAGTCGATTGTTGCGCTTTTGCTCATTCATCTCTGTCGCATCCTTCGCACCCCGGCTGTTCCACCAGCTCCAGACAAGCGAAAGCAGGTAGAGGCCGCCAAACGGCTTGAGCCACCAGATACTGACCAGATAGGAGGCAAAAACCAGGAACAGACCTCTGAACAGATAGGCGCCAAAAATACCATACTTCAGGGCAGCCGGACGCTCTTTCTGGGGAAGGTCACGAACCATCGTCGCAAGCACGGCTGCGTTATCCACCGACAGCAACCCTTCGATCACAATGAGGTTGAAAATAACGAGTAGTGACGAAGCCGGATGCTCAACGATATGCTGGACAAGTTCTTGCATCGAAATTTTGACAGCTTTTTCCTGTTTCTATATGTTAATGTACACAATACTATATAGAAAACAAATACAGGAGGGAAAAACGCAGTATCAAATTTGAACTTGTACGCCAATTTCTATGACCTGGCCTGAAGGAAGGTCGTAGTAAGCAGTGGCGCTCAGCGCGTTGCGCGCCATGAGGGCGAAAAGTTTTTTTCTCCAGTTGCTCATTTTCGACTTCATGCCCGTCACAATTTTTTCCCGGTTGAGGAAAAAGCTGATCGCCTCGGGCTTGAAGTGCATCCCCTGCTGGTTGGCCAGGGCGAGCACCTGCCGGATATTCGGGTACTCCATGAAGCCGTACCGCGCAGTGATTTTGTAGATACCGTAATTGAGCTGAGTGACCTCGACCTTTTTGCTGTTCGGCACTCTCGGCACCCGTTCGGTGGAGAAATGAAACAGGCCGACCTCTGAATGCAGAATCTTGTTGTGGCGCATGTTGTGCAACAGCGCGATGGGCACGATGTCGGGATTGGCCGTCAGATAGACCGCCTGGCCTTTGACGCGCTGAGGCTGCTGGATGGCGAGGCTCTCGGCAAACTCGGTGAGCGTGAGCGTGCGTTCCTGAATCTGCTGCATCAGGAGCTGACGCCCCTGCTTCCAGGTGAGCATAACCGTGAAGAAGACAAAACCGATCACCAGCGGGAACCATGCGCCGTGCAGTAATTTGCTGACGCTCGCGCCGAAAAACGACAGGTCGATGATCACGAAAAAGCCGACCAGCAGATCGACGCCGATACGGTTCCATTTCCAGAGATCGCGGGCGACATAGTAGAACAGCACGGCTGAAATGAGCATGGTCGCCGTCACCGCGACACCGTAGGCCGAAGCGAGCCTGCTCGACGAGCCGAAACCGGCCACCAGCGCAATCGTGGCGAACATCAGCGACCAGTTGGCCGCCGGCACATAGATCTGCCCGATATGGCTGGCCGAGGTGTGCCGCACGGTGAGGCGGGGAATGTAGCCGAGCTGAATGCCCTGCTGGGTGAGGGAAAAGACGCCGGTAATGAGCGCCTGCGACGCGATGATCGTGGCGAGCGTCGCCAGAATGAGCATCGGAATCATGGCCCAGGAGGGGATCAGCGCGTAAAATGGATTGAAAGACTTTTCAGGATCCGCCAGAAGCGCCGCCCCCTGTCCGAAATAGTTCATCAGCAGGGCGGGCAGCACGAGCAGCAGCCAGGTCAGCCGGATCGGGCGCTTGCCGAAATGGCCCATGTCGGCATAGAGCGCCTCGGCGCCCGTCACGGCCAGAAAGACCGCGCCAAGCACGAGAAACCCTTGCGCATGGTTGCTCATGAGAAATTCGATGCCGTACCAGGGGAAAAATGCCATCAATATCTGTGGATAACGGATGATCTCCACCAGTCCGAAAATCCCTATCGAGGCGAACCAGAGCAGAATGATAGGCCCGAAAAAAGATCCGACCTTGGCCGTGCCGTGGTGCTGGAACAGAAAAAGTCCGGCCAGAATGACAATCGTGACCGGAATCATGTAGGGGGTGAAGCTCGGAGCGATGATCTGGATACCCTCGACGGCGCTGAGCACCGAAATCGATGGCGTGATCATGCCGTCCCCGTAGAGCAGCGCTGCGCCAAACAATCCGAGACTGACCAGAATCCACCGCTCGCTCTTGCTTTTCTTGCTGTGTGAAATGATCAGGGAGGTGAGCGCCAGAATTCCACCTTCACCTTCGTTATCGGCTCGCATGATGAAGGTGAGGTACTTGAGGGTGACGATCAGGATGAGCGCCCAGATCAGCAGCGAAAGCACCCCGAGCACGTTGTCGTGGGTCACGGGAATGCTGAATTCGCCATGAAAACACTCACGGAGAGCATACAGGGGGCTGGTTCCAATATCACCAAAAACTACGCCAAGCGCGGCAAGCGACAGGGACGCGAGGCGCTTGTATTCGGAATCGCTGGAGCGGGAATGAGAAGATAGATGAGCCTCTTCGGATGTCGTTGACATGGAGATGGAAAGGTCTTATTAACCGCTAAAAGGCTCTTGCGAAAAGGCCGTTTACGGCTGCATATGCTCCTCGCACGGGGATGGTCAGCGCTCGCTGACTGGATCGAATGACGACAGACGGTTTCATATGCTTCGGATAATACGAACCAACGAATATACACATTCACTCTCAATTGCAAACAACCACCGCCTGCCCCGGCTCATGGCGAGGCGCTGCCGTGGCTCGTCAGCTCCCGGAGCACCTCGGCGGCCAGCGAATCGCCAAGCGCCGAGGCCCATCGCAGATCTTCGACAGCACCCTTGCGGTCACCGGCGAGCTTGCGCACGACCCCGCGATTGTACCAAACCGACGCGCTTTGCGGAGCCGCCTGAACGACTCGATCCAGGTCTTCCAGCGCACCGGTATAATCGTCGAGAGAGAGCTTCGCGAAAGCGCGGTTGTTCCGGGCCGCGAGCATGTCGGGATCGAGCACGAGCGCCTTCGAATAGTCGTCGATGGCCGCTTTGGTCTCGCCGAGCGCCACGCGGGCGTTACCGAGATTGTACCACGCCACCTTGTAGCGGGGCTCGAGGCTCACCGCCTTGAGGTAATCGGCAACCGCCCCCGAGAGATCGCCGGAGAGCGTTCTGGCAAGCCCACGGTTGTTGTAGGCCCCGGAAAGCAGCGGATCGAGCTGTGTGGCTCTGGTGAAATCGGCGACAGCCAGCGCGTACTGCTTCATCGATGTCCTGATCGCGCCGCGATTGTTATACAGTTGCGCCATTTCCGGCTTGATGGCTATCGCCCGTGACATATCCGCGATGGCTTCCGCATACCGGCCAAGCGCCGCCAGGCTGAAACCGCGATTGTTGTACGCGCTGAATGAGCGGGGATCGAGCTTTATGCTTCTGGTGTAATCGGCAATCGCCCCTTTCAGATCGCTCATCGAAGCACGGGCCAGGCCCCGGTTGTAATAAGCATCGGAGGCAGAGGGATTCAGATGGATGGCGCGGCTGAAGTCATCGATAGCGCCCTGATAATCGGACTGGTGCGCCTTCAGGATGCCCTGGTCGATCAGCGAGCCAGCGGTTTCGGCATGAAGCGCCGGAGCGGCGAACAGCAGCAGAGCCGCCATCAGAAAAAAGCTGGCAATCGGGTTGCCAGCATATCGTGCTCGTTGCCTGTTCATTCGCTGTGCCTGCCGGAAGTGATCGTTCAGAGTATTCTTCATACCTCCTGCAACAGCAGTCACCCTCTAAAAGCTTCCCGTAAAAAGCGTTGACCATCATTATACACCTACGCTCAGAACCTGAAGAGGGCGCATTACTTCATGCGATACTTTACATTCCTCGTGATTTCCGAGGCATTTCTATTGTTCAAAAACCCAACGCACTCATTAGAAACAACCAAAGGCCGCAACCATCTATCCTGCTTTATAATAATACTTTAGCAAATAAGTAATCTGCATTAAGCTCTACTGCAAACAGATAGAGCAATACCATTTCGGAGATTAAAAACCTTTTTATTATATTGTCAATTGTGTTTCAATAACATGAAAGAAACCGGCGCTCTACCAGAGACACTCACATGACAGGCATAGACACTTTACACAGCTTCAATTCAGGTAGCGGCGCATTAACCGGGACGCGATTATGCATAAAAAACACTTTGCCCAGCTCACACGCCTTGTTCTGGCATTGTCACTCTTCTTTTCATTCACTCCGCCTGGCGCTTTCGCCCGCACATCCAGCGCCAATAATCATAAAGCCAAGCTGAAAGGCAAGGCGGCTCACTCAGCCAAATCAGTCAAACACAGCGGCGCTAAAGAGCTCTCTTCAGCCCAGCCGCTTCCTAACGGCGACAAGGTTCTGGTCGCGGTCGGCAAGGCCTCTTTTTACGCCAACAGCTTCCAGGGCAGCAAAACGGCAAGTGGCGAGCAGTTCGACAAAAAAGATTATACCGCCGCGCACCGTTCGCTGCCGTTCGGTACCGTCGTGCGGGTAACCAATCTCAACAACGGAAAAATGGTCTTCGTGAAGATCAACGACCGGGGGCCTTTTATCAAAAACCGCATCATCGACCTCTCGAAGGCCGCAGCCAAACAACTCGATCTTTTGGATGGCGGCATAGGCAGGGTCAGGATTGAAGCCTACAACTGATCTGAACGCTCAAAGCCATTCAGCCTCCTGAAAAGGGGGCTGATAGCAATCGTATTTGGGGAAAAGAAAAAGAGCGCCACGCTTTGATTTTGTCCACTACGTCCACCGCGTCCACAAAGTCCACTCGGCACTAACTTCACCTCAACACCTCAACACCTCACTTCTCTCGTATAATAAATACCGTCTCGCCTTCTCTGTGGAAGTTGAATCGCTCGCGGGCGACCTTTTCGACGCTGTCGGGCTGGTAGGCGTTTTTGATCGTGCTGCGAAGTTCGACGATCTTCTGCTGCTCTTCAGCCTGAAGCTTTTCGAGCTTGCGGTTCTCAAGCTCCATCTGGATGCGGGTCACGAGACCGAAATCACCGAAGACAAACCAGATGGCCGCAATCGCCAGAACTGTCCAGAAAGCAACCTTTTTCTGATTCAAGAGGATGAAATCCCATATCTCTGTCAGGTATCTCGACATTTTTCCGGCAGCAGTTTCGAGTGCAGGGTATGCCATTGCAGCACACCCTGTGCTCTGATAGTTGTTCCTGTAACGATAAATCCCCGGCCTCAGACCCTGAACGCCGCGATGCCCGGATAGACCGCCGTGTCACCAAGCATCTCCTCGATACGGAGCAGCTCGTTGTACTTGGCCATGCGGTCGGAGCGCGACATGCTGCCGGTCTTGATCTGCCCGGCGTTGGTCGCCACGGCAATCTGCGCGATGGTGGTGTCTTCGGTCTCGCCGCTGCGGTGGCTGATGATCGAGGTGTAACCGTTGCGCTTGGCAAGCTCGATGGCCTGGAGCGTTTCGGTCAAGGTGCCGATCTGGTTGACTTTGATGAGAATCGAGTTGCCGACGCCCTTCTCGATACCTTCGGCCAGGCGCTTGCTGTTGGTCACGAACAGATCGTCGCCGACGAGCTGCACCCTGCCGCCGATCTTGTCGGTCAGCATCTTCCATCCCTCCCAGTCATCCTCGGCCATGCCGTCCTCGATGGAGATGATCGGATAGCGGCTTGCCCAGTCCGTCCAGTAGTCGGACATCTCTTCGGACGAGAGTTCGCGACCCGAGGATTTCTTGAAGACATATCTCTTCTTTTCGACGTTGTAAAACTCCGAGCTTGCCGGATCGAGCGCGATCATGACGTGAGCGTCGCCAAGGCCGCCCTTGTCGGTCGGCGCGCCCGCCTTGTAGCCAGCCAGGCCGATAGCCTCGATCACCAGCTCGATTGCCTGCTCGTTGGACTCGACGTTCGGCGCGAATCCGCCCTCGTCGCCCACCGCCGTGCTCAGGCCGCGATCGTGCAGCAATGCCTTGAGCGAGTGGAACACCTCCGCGCCGCACCGGAGCGCATCGGAGTAGCGCTCGAAGCCGATCGGCATGATCATGAACTCCTGAAAATCGACCGTGTTGTCGGCATGAGCGCCGCCATTGAGCACGTTCATCATCGGCACGGGCAGCGTCTTGGCCGTCGTGCCGCCGATATAGCGATAGAGCGGCAGGGCGGAATATTCGGCTCCGGCTTTGGCGCAGGCGAGCGAGACGCCGAGAATAGCGTTTGCGCCGAGAACCGACTTGTTCGGCGTGCCGTCGAGTTCGATGAGCCTGGCATCGATAGCCTCCTGATCGGTCACCTCCATCCCCTTCAGGGCGTCATTGATCGTGGTGTTGACGTTCTCGACCGCCTTGAGCACTCCTTTGCCGAGAAAAACGCTTTTGTCCTTGTCCCTGAGTTCGACCGCTTCGTGAGCACCCGTCGAAGCGCCGCTGGGCACCGCCGCACGGCCATAAGAGCTATCGGTATAGACATCCACCTCGACGGTTGGGTTGCCTCGCGAGTCCATTATCTGACGGGCATGAATCCTGGTGATGAGTGACATGTGATACGGAGATTAAGATTTGAGTGAAGAACCGAACGAAAAAGATACACAATGGCGCTCATTGTTCGGAAATCGTAAATCAATTAATCTCCTTTAAATTCCCTTTCATCACCCCTGAAGCTCCGAATCCAACTATATTTTTTTGTAAATTTTGTCATCTGCCCGAGGCCGACCTCCTGCGTGACGCAATGTCAGGCGGAAAAGCGGCCAAAGCAGACGGCTCCGTTAAACCAATCCAAGAAAGGAGTACTGACATGCAAGCTGTTCCAACCGATCAATTGAGGAACATTGTCGTTACCGGACATTCAGGCACTGGAAAAACCATGCTGTGCGAGTCGCTCGCCCTCTGCATGGGGGTCATCAACCGGCTCGGCAGCATCGAGGATGGTACGACTCTGTCAGATTACGCTTCCGACGAGACAGAGAGAATGCACAGCCTCAACACCAGCCTTATCCACGGAAACTGGAATGAGAAGAAGATAAATATCATCGACACACCCGGCCTGCTCGACTTCCACGGCGACGTCAAATCGGCCATGCGGGTTGCCGACACGGTGCTGATCGCGGTCAACGCGGCCACGGGGGTTGAGGTCGGCACGGATACGATCTGGGAGTACACGAAGGAGTACTACAAGCCGACCATGTTCGTGCTCACCAAGCTCGATGCCGACCGTGCGAGCTACGATGCGACGCTCGACGCCCTGCGCGACCACTTCGGCCACCAGGTCACGCCGATTCAGTATCCGGCGGAGGAGGGACTCGGCCATCACATCCTCATCGACGTACTGCTGATGAAGCAGCTCGAGTTCAGCCCCGACAAGCCCGGCAGCATGGTGGTTTCAGAGATTCACGACCTGTACCGCAAAAAAGCCGAGGAGCTGCACCAGCAACTGGTCGAGGCGGTTGCCGAAACCGACGAGGAGCTGATGAACCGCTTCTTCGAAGAGGGGAATCTCAGCGAAGAGGAGCTTCGGGCCGGCATCAAATCGGCCCTTGTCACCCGAACCTTCTTCCCGGTTTTCTGCACCTCCCCGCTCCATCTCATCGGCTCCGAAAGACTGCTCAACGTCATCGTCAACATCTGCCCGTCACCCATCGAGCGCGGCCCGGAGCACGCTTTCTGCTCGATGATGAACGACGAGAAGCTGCTTCAGCCCGATCCCGATGGATCGACCATCGCCTTTATTTTCAAGACGATGTCGGAACCGCGAGTGGGCGAAATTTCCTACGTGCGCGTCTACTCGGGCCACATCGAGAGCGGCCACGAGCTGATCGACGTCCAGACCGGCCAGCTCGAAAAGCTCGGGCAGGTTTACACGATGCTCGGCCAGAAGAAGATTCCGGTGGACAGGCTGCTGGCGGGCGACATCGGCATGGTGGTCAAGCTCAAGAACTCGCACACCAACGACACGCTCGCCGACAAAGGGGTCGAGTGCCGGATCAGCCCGATCATCTTCCCCGAGCCGGTGCTCTCATCGGCCATCGTGCCGGTCACGCAGGGCGACGAAGAAAAAATCTCCGCCGGACTGCACCACCTGCATGAAGAGGATCCGAGCTTCGCCATCGAGCATGACGTCGAGTTCAACCAGACCATCCTGAAAACGCTGGGCGAAACGCATCTCGATATCATCATCAGCCGCCTGCGCAACAAGTTCAATGTGCAGGTGGAGATTGCCCCCATTCGGATTCCCTATCGTGAAACCATCAGGGTGAGTGCCTCGGCGCAGGGGAAATTCAAGAAGCAGTCGGGCGGACGCGGCCAGTACGGCGACGTCTGGGTGCGCATCGAGCCCTTGGAGCGCGACTCGGGCTTCGAATTCGCCAGCGAAGTGGTCGGCGGCGTGGTGCCGACCCGTTACATTCCCGCGGTTGAAAAGGGTTTGAGGGAATCGGTCGCCGAAGGCAGCCTGACCGGCTATCCGGTGGTCGATCTGAAGGCTGTGGTGTACGACGGCTCGTACCACCCGGTTGACAGCTCGGAGTACGCTTTCAAGATCGCCGCGCACATGGCCTTCAAGGCCGCGGTCGATAAGGCAAAGCCGCTGATTCTGGAGCCGATCTACTCGCTGACCGTGCAGACCCCCGACCAGTTCACGGGCGAAATCGTGGGCGACATATCGAGCAAGCGGGGCAGGATTCTCGGCATGGACACCGATACGCGCTTCCAGGTTATCAAGGCGCTCATCCCGCAAGCCTCGCTCTCGACGTTCCATCACGCCCTGACGAGGCTGACCCAGAGCCGCGCACGCTACAACTACACCTTCAACCACTACGAAGAGGCCCCGGTAGAAATAGCGAACCAGCTCATCGCCGAAAAAGCCGCGAAGCAACAAGAAAAATAAACGTTGGCAAAGTGGGCAGCGGAAACATCATTCAGCATGTTTCCCTGTCCACATCGTCGGCTTCGTCCGCAGTCTAAATTGCCTGCAACGCAAGAGCCTGTTCTTTCTTTCCGACTTCGTACACTTGCTGACCTAACCCACCCGGAAGGCCAATAAAATCAAGGGGCATTTGAATTTTGCTACTGTAGTGCCTTGCGAAAACTACGCGCCGCTACACATCCATTTCATTTGTATTTCCCTGTCAGACTCTTTTTCATTTTTCCTGCTGCTTCCATGTTCGTCCGTGTCAAGTCAACGCCGAATTCACCACTACATCAAAGAGCAAAATCTCGATACGTCGAGCTGTCAGGAGGATGGCGCCATGCGCTTCAAAGAGATCGCCTTGCCGGAGAATCGTCGGCTGCTGGTCAGTTATAGCGAGCACTGGCAAATCTGCAAAAGAAGTTCAACAAATCGAAAAATCCTGAATCGTTTCTTCAGAAAAGCGGGAATCGGCACTATCTGAAGATTGAAGAGCCTCAATCCGTGATCATCGATGAACAGAAAATCAGTGACGCCGCACGTTAGGATGGTCCGCATGGCGTCATAACCACTATCGCGGAGATGACGGCAAGCGAAGTATTTGAGCATTATCGGGGGTTGTGGCAGGTTGAAGAGACCTTCCGGTTGACCAAACTCGATCTGAAAGAATGTCCAATCTACAACTTGCCACCGAGGCGAATCGAGGCGCATGTAGCCGTCTGCTTCACGGCGCTGATCTGTATACGTCACCTGAGCTACCGGGTCAAGCTGCAATACGAGGCGCTCTGGCCGGAAATCATCCGCAACGAGCTGGTGCAAGTACAGCAAAGCATCCTGATTCATATTAAGGATTGTCGCCGCTATGCAATTTCGTCAAAACCCACGCTGCACGCCCGGAAAATCTATCAGGTGATGGGCGAAAAAAACAGTCCGATCCCATTTTTGATCCAGTGAAGCTACGTCACATCACATAATTGTAGTGCCCATTTTCAAAAGCACACCCCTGTCGTTGTTGCGTTTGCAGGAGTTTATGTATGAAGTCGGGTGATGGGTCGCCACGTCCCGAAAGGTCGGGACTCGCGATGACGAATCTTCGTTGTTCGAAGGGCGAACTGAAACAATCGCCCGTCACTTTTGTCCTTACATACCACAAGCTCCATCATGGCTGGTGACTTCGAGACTTTGGCGAGGCAAAACACTGCCGTAGACCTTACATTAACGTTCAGCGGGACTTTTCGTCAAAATGATTCAGGGCATCTCTACATGCAGTTCGAGAGAGTCAGTCAAACCGGTAGATGGGTATGAATTCGAGGCAGAATCTCATCATCATCAAGGGCAGGGAGCTTACCGATCAGATCGCCCGCATCGAGCGGGCAGGCGGGAGTATCGCCGTGACCTATACCGGTGGCAAAACCTATCACTATGGCAGCGATAATGTTGAATGGCTTTCGAATCCAGAACGCTTACCAACCGGGCAGTGCCGGGTGTTCGTTCAGGGTGATCTGCTCTCCGACGTTGACGAAGTACTCCATTTCGGAAAGTGGGTGAAAATATTCCGCAAGAGTGGAGCGCCGCGGTGTTGCCTCTTTTCGGAGCTTTCCGTAGAGCCGGTGACGCCGTCCAATGGCCGCAGCAGGAACGTGCTTGCCTATTTCCGGGAACTCGCCGAGGGCTCGGCTCTCAGGACGGATGACGACCAATCGCTGATTGCGATGAAATACCAGCATCTGAAAAGCGGTTCGAGTAGCACGATTCTTTCCGGCTTTCTGGAGGCCCGCCTTCCCGCCTCCGAGAGGAGTTTGCCATCTGACCTCATCTTTCCGTTTGGTTGCAACATGAGCCAGAAGATGGCGGTGCAGCAGGCGATACAGCATCCCGTCTCCATCATTCAGGGGCCGCCGGGCACCGGCAAGACCCAGACCATCCTGAACCTGATCGCCAACCTGCTGCTTCAGAACAAACGGGTCGCCGTGGTCTCCAACAACAACTCGGCGACTGCCAATGTGCTCGAAAAGCTTCAGAAGCATGAACTGGATTTCGTGGCGGCCTTTCTCGGAAGCAGCCAGAACAAAGAGGCGTTCATCGAGGCGCAGAGCGATGCGAGGATTGAGTTGCCGACGCTCCAGACGGTTCGGGAAACTGCCGTGCAGAAGGAGATTCTGCTTCTGAACAACCAGCTCGATGAGGCGTTTGTCAGGCAGAACGAGTTGGCACTCATCATGCAGCAGCTCGCTGCGCTTCGGCTTGAAATGGCTCACTTCGAACAGTTTTATGAGGAGACGAGGAGCCGCGATCTGAAAGTGACGGACAGGGCGTTTCAACCGAAATCCTCCGCGAAAAAGCTGCTGAAAGCCTGGCACATCTGTGAAGAGGAGGCCAGGCGCGGGCCAAAGGCAAGCGAGCCATTGCCATCGGCTTCCGACGGCGTTTCAGGTATCAGAGGCGGTATTCTGGAGAAAATTCGCCTTCTCTTCCGGCTTGGCCTGGCGGGACGCGCCTTGTTCGGCCTCAGCGTCGAGGAGCGCATTCCGCTGTTGCAGAAGGCATACTACCTTCGCGCAATTGCCGATATGGAGGCGCGGCGGAAAACGCTCGAATCGTCGCTCGCGGGATTCCGTTTCGAGGAGCGTCTGGAACGGCTGACGGAGCTTTCTGTGCAACTTCTCAAGCACCGTCTTGCCTCCCGCTACAACAATCGGGCGCGGAAGCTCTTCACTCTGGACGATCTCAAGCGGCAGCCCAAAGCATTTCTCGATGAATACCCCGTCATTCTCAGCACGACCTTTTCGGTCATCACATCCCTGAACTCCGGTTACCTGTTCGATTGCGTCATCGTGGACGAAGCGAGTCAGGTCGATCTGCTCAGTGGTGTGCTGGCGATGGGCGTCGCCCGGAAGCTCATCGTCGTGGGTGATCCGATGCAGTTGCCGAACGTCCTGACCGGGCAGGATATAGAGCGAGCCAGCGAGGCTTCGTTGCAATACGAAGTGCCGGAACATTGCCGCTTCGAGCGGCACAGCCTGCTCTCCGCCGTGCGGGCGGCGTTCCCCGAAATGCCGGAGACGCTGCTGCGGGAGCATTACCGGTGCCATCCGAAAATCATCCAGTTCTGCAACCAGAAGTTTTATGGAGGCGAACTCCTGGTCATGACCCGTGACCGGGGCGAGCCGGAGGTGCTCAAAGCGACGGTGACGGTCGAGGGGCGACATGCGCGAGGCACCATCAATCAGCGCCAGATCGACGAAATCACCCGGCAGGTACTGCCTGCACTGAGATCGATCAAGCCAGACGACATCGGAATCGTTTCGCCATTCAGGAAACAGGCTAACCGGATGCAGGCGACTGTCGGCTCGGAGGAGATCGAGATCGATACGGTGCATAAATATCAGGGCAGGGAGAAGCGGGTCATCATCATATCGACCGTCGCGAACGACGTCAACGAGTTCGTCGATAACCCGAATCTGCTGAACGTGGCGGTATCCCGTGCCCAGGAGCGGCTCTGGCTGGTCGTGTCAAAGGAGATGGCGGAGGGGAGCGGCAATGTCGCCGATCTTGTCCGTTACATCCGGTACAACAATGGCGAGGTTCTGCCCGGCAAGGTTCGTTCGGTATTCGACCTTCTCTATCGCGACTACGCCGCCGTGCGCCGGGAGGCGCTGAAGAATGGAAAACGGGTTTCGCGCTACGATTCCGAGAACCTTGCGCAGGGCGTCATAGAGGCGGTGCTTGAGGAGAGGGCGCATCAGGGGCTGGGCGTCGTTTTTCAGTTTCCGCACTCGATGCTCATGCGCAACACCGATGAGCTGAGCACCGAAGAGGCCGCCTACGCAACCCATCCCTGGACTCACGCCGATTTTGTGATTTACCGTCACATCGATAAAAGCCCGGTGCTTGCCGTCGAGGTCGATGGATACGCATTCCATCACGAAGGCACCCGCCAGGCTGAACGCGACCTCCTCAAGGATGCCGTGCTGGCCAAATGCGGCCTGCCGATCCTGCGCCTCTCAACCGTCGGCAGCGACGAGCGGAACCGGATCAGCAGTAAGCTGGATGAGGTGATGGCGTGTTGATCCGGTATTTTTGATGAAGTGAAAATGTTGTTCACATTCACAGTGAAGAAAAAAGGGATGATTAAAACTGCGGCGGACAGGAACCCTGATAGTGGGTTCTATTGTTTTTATGTGTGAAGTGTGCTACGTTGTAGCTACAAAAAGGAGCAAAAGTATGTTGGAAAATTCTGTTGTGCGGGCAAGGATCGACGCCGAAACCAAGGCGGAGGCCTCGGCTGTGCTGGCAAGTATAGGACTTACGGTGTCCGATGCAGTAAGGTTGATGCTGAAGAGGGTCGTTGCGGAAAAAGCGCTTCCTTTTGAGCCGCTCGTTCCGAATGCCGAAACGATTGAAGCGATCAAAGCGGCACGGCGCGGTGAGCTGAAAACGGCCAGCTCCGTGAAAAATCTGTTCAAGGAATTGAATGCGGACGATTAAGTTCACCACCCGCTTTAAGCGGGACTATCGAAGAGAGCAATCGGGAAAGCATGGCAAAAAACTGGACGACCTGCTTGAAGACATCATCAATCTGCTGGCAGCGGACCAGCCCTTGCCGCCTAACGCGGTCGATCATCCCTTGATTGGTGAGTTAAATGATTGCCGAGATTGCCATGTCAAGCCTGACCTCATTTTGATCTACCGCAAAACCGACGACAACGCACTTGAACTTGTGCGCCTTGGATCTCATAGTGAGTTGGGACTGTAAAGCACTTCGGTGATTTTGGAGGTCAGGCCCGGCTTGTCCGGCCCGGAAATGGTAATGAGCAGCAGTTCGCGCATGAGCTGAAGGTGTCGGTTAGACCCTCGTCGAGCGAAGGGAGAGCGGCAAGATGTTGCATTGTAATGGCTTATGGCGTCGCCCGGTTTGCGGGAGAAGCACGGGGAAAGATAGCGTTGTTTTGCGAACCTCCAAAAAGAGGGGGGGATGGGGGTGGGTTGTTGTTTTTGACGAAGTGGGAATGTTGTGTAGATCTCAGGGAGCGACAGATTGCTAATGCAGAAAGAATCTGTTAGCCTTTTCTGGATTAGATAAATTTTAAAAAATTATTAATATTTATAAATAAAAAAGGAAAAATTATGTCATTTATCTATCCTACAGAAGAAAAGATTATCAAGACATCCGATGGAAAAACTTTCAAGATGTTTATAACTCAGCAGCAGGGTGACTTTTGGGTCGCTACAGTTCTCTATACAAAAAACGGGGAAGTTTGCACACACTATATATCTGATATAGATAAAAGTGAATCATATCGGAAAGCCTCAGAGTGGGTTCTAAACAATATTGATGATAAGGCTGTAATTGATTTGCTATGAAATGCATGACGCAGTGCCCAAAATGTGAGTCTAACAATAGATATTACAAGAGGAGAAGCTAATGAAGAAGAAAATACTTTTTCTGTTAGCTATCGTAGCCGTTCTTATTGCAGTTGGAGCGGCAGCTTTTGGCTACTTTCGCATCCTTGCTGATGAACAGCGGATAGTTGATAATGCGTTAAATGAAAATTCGCCTTCTATTGCGCTTGGCACGCTTGATGGCGCATACATTGCAGAGATTCGACTACTTGCTATTGCTGGTAATACTTCGGCTCTTACGGTACTTGGTGCACGATATCAATATGGCCTTGGATTACCCGTCAATCCGACCCTCATGCTCAGAAATTATCATGCCGCGGCACAGAAAGGTGCTCCAACTGCCCAACTAATGCTTGGTAGACTCTACGATCCATACCGGTTTTATGATTTTATGACGATAATTTATACTGAATCATCAGTTTACGATGTCATTAAATCTGAATCCGGAGAAATACTGCTGAAGACTGATAGCTCTGATGCTAAGAGTTGGTATCGACGAGCTGCAGACCAAGGAAATTCTTCGGCAATGGTTATGCTGGGAATGCTCTATGAAAAGGAAGAGCGCATGGCTGACAGCAATATTGTTACGGCGGCCAAGTGGTTTCAACGAGCAGCTGAATGTGGAAATCGTGAAGGGCAGCTTCGTATTGGCCAAATGTACGTAGGCGATTATGGCGTAAGTAAGGATGAAGACAAGGGCATAGCATGGTTAAAAAAAGCTGCTGCACAGGGGAGTGTTGAGGCTGAACTGGATCTTGGTATGGAATATGAAAACGGTCACGCAATGATAAGAGATAGTCAAAATGCCGCTAAATGGTATCTGCTTGCTGCTCAGCATGGTAATCCTTTCGCGCAGCGAAACATTGGTTTGTTTTATGCGAAGGGCGTAGGGGTCCCTCGCGACTACGTTGCCGCGTATCTATGGCTTAATAAGGCTGCTGCCCAAGGTGCTCCTTATGCGGCGGAAGCTAGGGATGTCTTAGAATCAATAATGACACCGAGCCAGCTTGAAAAGGCGCAGCTAAAAGTTTTGAAGAACGACGGTTAAAACCCAAAAAACCCCGCCGAAATCGACGGGGTTTTTTCATATCCAGCAATCTTTTTTTCTTCTCACTCCCACTCAATCGTCGCTGGCGGCTTGGACGAAATGTCGTAGGCGACGCGGTTGATGCCTCGGACTTCGTTGATGATGCGGTTCGAGACTTTGGCGAGGAAGTCGTGGGGGAGGTGCGCCCAGTCGGCGGTCATGCCGTCGGTGGATTCCACGGCTCGCAATGCGAGGACGTTTTCGTAGGTGCGTTTGTCGCCCATGACGCCGACCGACTGCACAGGCAGGAGCACCGAGAAGGCTTGCCACACTTTCTGGTAGAGGCCGCTCTCTTTCAGCTCGTCGATGAAAATCTGGTCGGCGTCGCGCAGCACATCGAGCCGCTCCCTTGTCAGCGAGCCGAGCACGCGCACGGCGAGGCCGGGGCCGGGGAAAGGGTGGCGCATCAGAATATCCTCGGCGATGCCAAGCTCGCGACCGACGGCACGAACCTCGTCCTTGAACAGCTCGCGCAACGGCTCGATCAGCTTGAGCTTCATGCGCTTCGGCAGGCCGCCGACGTTGTGGTGCGACTTTATCATTTCGGACGGCCCCTTGACGCTGACGCTCTCGATCACGTCCGGGTAGAGCGTACCCTGCACGAGGAACTTCTCGTCGTGGATGTTCTCTTCAAACACCTGAATGAAGGTGCGGCCGATGATCTTGCGCTTTTTCTCCGGCGAAGCCACGCCTTTGAGCCGTCCCAAAAACAGATCGGAGGCGTCGGCGAGCGAGATGCTGAGGCCGAGCGGCTTGAGGAACTCCATCACCTTCACCGCCTCGTCCTTGCGGAGCAGACCATTATCCACGAAGACGCAGTGCAGCTTTTCGCCAATCGCTTTGCTGACGAGCACGGCAGCCACGGTGGAATCGACGCCGCCGCTGATGCCGCAGACCACGGTCGAGTCGCCCGCGACCCGTTTGATCTCCCCGATCTGGTGTTCGATGAAGCTTTTGGGCGACCAGTCTGGCGTGATGCCCGCGATGTCGATCAGGAAGTTCGAGAGCAACTGCTTGCCGTAGAGCGAGTGCTGCACCTCCGGGTGGAACTGCAAGCCGTACACCTTGAGCGCGGCTTTGCTGCCGAAGCTCTCGATGGCGCACATCTCGGCGTTCTGCGTGCTCGCCGTGATGCGGAAGCCGTCGGGCAATTGCGTCACCTTGTCGCCGTGGCTCATCCAGACATCCGAATCAGGAATATCCCGGAACAGCATACTTTCGTGCTCCTCCTCATGGCTCACCAGCATCCGGGCGCGTCCGAACTCCTGCTTCGAGGAGCTTTCGACGTTGCCGCCGAAGTGCTTGGCGATGGCCTGGAGTCCATAGCAGATGCCAAGCACCGGCACGCCGAGGCTGAACACCTCCGGGTCGGGCATGAACGCCTTTTCGTCGTACACGCTGTTCGGGCCGCCCGAGAGGATAATCGCTTTCGGCTGGTGCGCCCTGATCGTCTCGGCGGTTGTATGGTAAGGCAGGATTTCGGAGTAGATGCCGATCTCGCGGATGCGCCGGGCGATGAGCTGGGTGTACTGCGAACCGAAGTCGAGAACGATGACCGATTGAAGAGATGTTGCCATAATGATCGATGAAACCGGGTATTTTTTATGGTTTTAAAACTGTTGTGGCGGCGACGGCACACTGGTGCTGTCCGGAAGATCGACCGCGCCGGAGTTCACCGGAGCCGGAGTGCCGCTGAAATCACCGGCCTGATCGCGGGCGTAGCCTTTCGGCGTATAATACTCAATTTCGGCGTTCTGCGTCAGCGAGTCGGCTGGTGCGTTCGAATCTCCCGCGACCGGAACGGCAATGACGCTGTCGGGCCGCTGGAAGTAGCGTTTCTCGAATGTGATCGTCGGATCGGAATAGCACTTTTTCAAGAATACCGCCCAGGCTGGCAGCGCGGCTCTTGCGCCCTGGCCATACTCCATGGAGGTGAAATGAACCCGCTCGTCGTCGAATCCCGCCCAGACCACGGCGACAAGCTGCGGCGTAAATCCGGCGAACCAGGCGTCCCTCATGCTCTGCGTCGTGCCAGTCTTTCCGGCGACCTCCATGTCGAGGCCGTATCTGGCTCTGGCGGCGATGCCCGTGCCACGGTTGATCACATCTTCGAGCATCGTGACCATGATGTAGTTTGTTGCCGGATCGAGGCCGAAATGGGTGCTCGGCTGGTGTTCGATGATGACGCGGCCATTTTTGTCGAGCACCTTGAGCACCGGAAGCACCTCACTCCACGAGCCGTTGTTGGCGAAGGTGGTGTAGGCTCTGGCCAGTTCGAGCGGCGAAACCTCCGAGGTGCCGAGCGCGATGGAGAGGTTCGGCTGCATGGGGGAGGTGATGCCCATGCGCTGCGCGTAACTGATGATTTCAGAAGGACTCAGGAACTCGTAAGCCAGCCGGATCGTCACCTGGTTGAGCGAATGGGCGAGCGCGTCGCGCAGCGTCGTCATGCCGCCCGAGCCGCCCTCGGCGTTGCGGGCGATCCAGAGGCCGCCATTGCCGCTTTGCAGCGCGAGCGGCTGGTCGAGAATCATGTAATTGGCCGGTACGCCCTGGTCGATGGCCGCCGCGTAGACGAAGGGCTTGAAGGCGGAGCCGGGCTGGCGCTTGGCCTGCCAGACGTGGTCGAACTGGTAGCGGTAGTCGTCCGGCCCGAGATTGGTGCCGCCAACCCACGCCTTGACATGGCCGTTGGCAGGATCGAGCGCGACGAGCGCCATCTGCACCCTCGTTTTGTCATGGATGAGATTGTTCACCCAGGCGCGGTCGGCTCTCAGGCGGGCGAGCGCCACTTTCTCCGGTACGCCATCCTCGTTGACCATCTCCTTGAAGCGGGGACTCTCCCTGATGAACTGCGTCTTGAGCGACTCGCTGCATCGCCACGTCCGGTCGAACTGCGCCTGCAGGATTGCCGCCTGCTCGGCAACCGCCTCCTGCGCATATTTCTGCATCCGGCTGTCGAGCGTGGTCTGGATCGTCAGACCGTCGCGGTAGACGTTGATCCCGTCGAGCATGGAGGCTGACTTGATCGTCTGGCGGAGATACTCGGTGAAATAGGGAGCGAGGCCCTGATGGCTGACCGGCGTATAGTGCAGTTCGAGCGGCGAGGCCTTGGCCCGGACGGCCTGGGCGTGGGTGATGAAGCCCTCCTTTTCCATCAGGCCGATGATCAGGTTGCGCCGGGAGACAGAGGCGGATGGATCCTTCGAAGGATCGTACGCGCTCGGATTCTTCAGCGTGGCGATCAGGGTGGCGCTTTCGGGAATGGTCAGCTCGCTGGCCGGTTTGCTGAAATAGGTCTGCGCCGCCGACTCGATGCCGTACGCGCCCGAACCGAAGTAGACCGTGTTCAGGTAGAGCGCCAGAATCTCGCTCTTGGTATAGGTGCGTTCAAGCTCGATGGCCGTGATGAACTCCTTGGCCTTGCGGGTCAGGGTACGCTCCTGCGTCAGGAAAAGGTTTTTGGCGAGCTGCTGCGTGATGGTGCTCGCCCCTTGCCAGCGGGTGCGCCCCTTGATGATATTTTCGCCGAACGCGATGGCCAGACGCCGGAGATCGACGCCCCAGTGCTGGTAAAACGCGACATCCTCGGTCGCAATGAGCGCGTCGGGCGCCCAGCGCGAAATCGCACGGAGCGGCACGAAGGTTCTGTTCTTGAAAAAGAACTTGTGCAGAAGTACGCCATCCTCCGAATAGACCAGCGAGGCAAGCTCCGGCTTGGGATTCTGAAGCTCCTCGAAGCTCGGAAGTCCCCTGAAAAGGTCGATACCAAATATTGCGACGGCCCCGAGAATGATGGCAAGGAGAATGCCGGAAATTTTCTTGACGCCTTTCTTGCTGCTGTTCGTGCTCACGTTGACATTCGTTCAGTATGATAAATCCTGTTCGCCGAAACGGGTCGGCTTGCGCAGCCGAACCACTTCATTGAATCTGCACCCGTTCGGCCAGAGGCGTTGCGGGCTGAGTCTTTTTATAAAAATGTTCCGCGAAATCAAAATGATTTTTCAGCTCCTCGACAAAGCGCGGCGCGTCTTCGAGCATCGGCAGGTGCCCGAGGTGCATGAACTGCACGAGGCGCGTCGGCGAAGCGGCTTTGGCCTTGCGCGTCTCGAAGAGCGTGACGGTTCCTTCGGGCGGTATGGTGTGATCGGCCATGCCCACGCAGCAGAGCAGCGGCGAGGCGATCTCGATCACGCTCCGCGTGTAGTTGCGCAGCGCTACCGGATCGATGGAGAAATGGCCGACGGCGTTGGTCGCCTCCTTGTCAGACGAGGTGAAATCCTCGATGATGATGTCGCTGTACTCCTTGCTGATGTGCCCCGTGGCCGCCCGCTTGATGAAGAGCGAGCGTAGCGGCTCGACGTGGAAGATGTTGCGGAAGTTCATCGACACATCGATCAGCCCGCCGAGAAACATCAGACCGAGCGAAGTGAAGGGCGTCTCCTCGAAGATGCCGCAGGCCAGGATGGTCGAAGAGAGCAGCGCGTCGCGGTAGCGCAGGCACAGCTCCGTGGCCACCATGCCGCCCATCGAGTGGCCGATGATGTGCAGCCTCCGCGATTTGTCGAGGCCGAGGTGCTCGATCAGCGAACCCGCCTCGTCGGCAAACCCACGAATCGTGAAATCGGGCGTGAAGCCCTCGATCGAGGTTCTGCCCGTACCGCTCTGGTCGTAACTGATGCAGCGGAAATCGCTTTTGAGACGCTCGATAGCGGGCTTCCAGTAACGGGACGAAATCGCCCAGCCATTGACGAAAACAATCGCCGGTTTCTCCTGCGTCGATGGATTCTGTTCAGCCGTATCCTCGTAATAGAGACGGCAGCGGGAAGTGGTCAGGTAGCTCATAGGCACGCATGGTGGTTTGCGCTCTGCGAAAAAGCGAAATATACCATATATAATGATGAATGGGGAATGATGAAAGGAGGGAAGGCTGGATTGGGCTTCTGAAGGCGAATGCCCCCCGCGATTTTCTTGACGGGGGGCGAACAGCCGAATCAGATACCCGGAACCTGCGGGTGGCCTTCGAGCGAGGCGAGGGAGCGTTGTAGCATCTCTTCGGGCAGCGGGAAATCGCTGATTCTGCCCGACATGTAGGCGTCGTAGCCCTGCAAATCCATCAGGCCGTGGCCCGACCAGTTCATCAGAATCACCTTCTCCTTGCCCTCCTCCTTGGCCTGCTTCGCTTCCCGGATGGTCTGCGCGATGGCGTGCGAGGTCTCCGGCGCGGGGATGAACCCCTCGGTGTGGGCGAAGAGCAGCGCCGCTTCGTAGCACTCGGTCTGCGGCAGCGCGGTGGCCTCGATCAGCCCGATGCGCTTGACGTGGCTCACCAGCGGAGCCATGCCATGGTAACGCAGGCCTCCCGCGTGGATCGCCGGCGGGATGAAGCGGTGGCCGAGGCTGTGCATCGGCAGGAGCGGCGTCATCTTGGCCACGTCGCCCGCGTCGTACACATACGGCCCTCTGGTGAGCGTCGGGCAGGCTTCCGGCTCGGTGGCGATCACCTTGACCTCCTTGCCGTGAATCTTGTCGTACAGGAACGGGAAGCTGATGCCCGCGAAGTTGGAGCCGCCGCCCGCGCAGCCGATAACGATGTCCGGGTAGCGTCCGATCTTTTCGAACTGCTTGCGAGCCTCCAGGCCAATGATGGTCTGGTGCAGCATCACATGGTTCAGCACGCTGCCGAGGGCATAACGGGTATCGTCGCGCTCGACCGCCTGCTCGATAGCCTCGCTGATGGCGATGGCAAGGCTGCCCGGTGTGTCGGGATCCTCTTCGAGAATCCTGCGCCCGATGGCCGTCAGCGGGCTGGGGCTGGGGATGCACTCCGCGCCCCAGGTATTCATCATGATTTTGCGGAACGGCTTCTGGTCGAAGCTGATGCGCACCATGAACACCTTGCACTCGATGCCGATCAGCTTGCAGCTCATGGCAAGGGCGCTGCCCCACTGCCCCGCGCCGGTTTCGGTGGTGAGGTACTTGATGCCGAACTGCTTGTTGTACCACGCCTGCGCGACCGCCGTGTTGGGCTTGTGGCTACCGGCGGGCGAGACCCCTTCGTTTTTGTAGTAGATTTTGGCCGGAGTGCCGAGCGCCGCTTCGAGCCGACGGGCGCGATAGAGCGGCGAAGGACGCCAGAGTTTGAGGATGCCGAGCACCTCGTCGGGAATGTCGATCCAGCGTTCGGTGCTGACCTCCTGTTCGATCAGGTTCATCGGAAAGACCTGCGCCAGCGCATCCGGCCCGATAGGCGTCCCGTCCGGCCCGACCGGCGGCGGCATGGGAGTAGGCAGGTCGGCCTGAATGTTGTACCACTGACGGGGCATTTCATCCTCGTCGAGGAGGATTTTGGTAGGCTCTGTACTCATGCGTGTAATGCTTTGAAGTAAGAGAAAAAGAGTCCGTTGAAGGTGCTCATGGCCTGGATGTCAGGTTGCCATTCATGAAAATAGAGAGAGTGCGGGCGGATTGCAAAGGCTGGAGGCCGGGAATCGGCGGAGGATGAAAAAAAGCGGTGGCAGTGACTGCGATAGCGATGAGCGACGAGAGACGAATTTGAAAAGTACTTGACAGTGAGCTCTGCTCAGTGTACATTAGAGTGTACATCCAAGGAGATAAAACGATGAAAACAATATCATTTACCGATTTTCGGAAAAACGCTTCTGACGTCATCGATGAAGTGGAGCATGGAGAGGCATTTATTCTTTTGCGTCGCGGAAAACCGGTTGCAGAAGTGGTACCCTATTCAGACGAAGCTGTAGAGATGCCATCATGGAAAAAATCTGTGACCCGTTTGCGCATGAAAGGCAGTGATTTGTCTTCTGCAATTTTAGATGAGCGAGAGGCGAGCTAATGAAACTGCTTGTCGATACTTCATCATTTGCAAAACGGTATATTCAGGAAGCAGGGAGTGAACAGCTCGATGAATTTCTTCAGCAGGCTTCTGAACTGGCTGTTTGCGTGATCATGGTTCCCGAACTTATCTCTGCATTGAATCGACGGTTACGTGAAGGAGCGCTCACAAGGGAGCAATATCAGAGAGCGAAAAAGTATCTATTGAATGATGTGCGCGATGCCACCGTTCTGCAACTGACGCCTGCGGTTATTTCACGTTCAGTATCGCTGACGGAAAACTCGGTATTGCGGGCAATGGATGCCTTGCATGTTGCCTGTGCATTGGAGTGGAAAGCTGATTTGTTTGTGACCTCGGATAAAAGACAATTCGATTCAGCCGTAAACGCGGGTCTGAATACAGAATATCTTGCGTAAAATATTGACTCTGAAGCCAACGCCGTGGCGTGTTCAGGTTGAGAAGAGCGTAGGCAGGTTGCAAAGCCCGGAGGCGAGGAATCGGCGGGAGAGGGAAAAAAGGCGGCGGTGATGAGTGCGAGGGGAACCGGTATTTTTGACGAACTGTGAATGTTGTGTACATTTCAGGCAGAAGTCGCTACCCAATCAAAGGGCTTGACCGATGAAAAAAAGCGTCTACATCGAAACCTCAATTCCCAGCTATCTCACAGCGAGGCCAAGCCGTGACGTAAGAGTCGCTGCCTGGCAGCAAATTACAGCTCAATGGTGGGATGAGGCGCGGGATCGGTTCGAGCTGTTTACTTCCGCCCTGGTCATTGCAGAAGCGTCGGATGGTCATCCGGATGCGGCTGAAAGACGTCTGGAGGCTTTGCAGGGTGTTGCCGAACTGTTGATCGACGAAGAAGTTCAGGCGTTTGCCGAAAGGTTGATTGCGGAGGGTGGCATACCCGAAGTTGCGAAAGCAGATTCGTTGCATATTGCGGTGGCGGCGGTTCACGGCATGGATTATCTGCTGACCTGGAATTGTCGGCATATCGACAACGCTTCGAGGAAGCCGGTCATTCGCACGATTTGTACGGCAGCCGGGTATTTCTGCCCGGAAATTTGCACCCCTTTGGAACTCTTACCGGAGAATAACGATGATCTATCGTGATGAAATCATAGCCGAGGTTTGGCGGAATCGTGATGCATATGCCGCAAAGCATCACAATGATCTGAATGAAATAGTAGCAGACCTTCGCGACCGCCAAAAGCGATTGGGTTGCAAGCCTGTGGATCGGCGAAATACGAGTATTAAACGGAATCTGAATTCACCAGAACCCGAACGTCAGCAGGCATAAACACGGGAGAACATGAGAAGTGCCAACGATTTCAATGTTTTACGGGATTCTGATCCGTATGTTCTTTCGGGATACCGAGAAACTTCATGTGCCCAATATTCATGCAGATTATCAGGGGTAGGTTGCTGTTTACTCGATTCTTGACGGAACTCTTCTGGCTGGTGAACTTCCGCCAAACAAGCATAAGCTTGTTGTCGCATGGATCGAAATTCACCACGATGATTTGCTGGCGGACTGGAATCTGGCTGTGAATGGCAGGAAACCATTTCCAATAAAGGGACTTGACCAATGAGAATTGCAGAAGTTCATCCACAACCGGATTGGGTATTGTCGATTGTAGCGGAAGATGGCAGTGTTGGCCTTTTCGATGTTTCGCCTTATCTTGAATATGATGCGTTTGAAGAGCTGCGTGATCAGGAGGAATTTATGAAGGTGAGTAACGGAGGCTACTTCATCGAATGGGAGTGCGGCGCAGAGTTGTCAGCGGACACCATCGAAGCGCGATGGCAGGTTGTTAGTGAGGACACTGTGAATGCTGTGATTTGATTTGTTTACTTTTGAAGATGTTTAATACGGAAAAAAGTGAATCGCTTTTTTTCTGGAATGAGCAAAGCGGTCTAAGTCTATTAGGCAATTTTGAAATACTCTAAGATGTTAGATTGGCCAAATCTTCTCGCAGGTGCGATTGCAGGTTCTCTGATTGCACCGCTACCGTCTATCTTGATACGGCTTGGCTACATGATTATTGGAAAGGGGGCTTCCGTATCCATAACGGGAATATGGTTCTCTGCTGAATATGATATAAAATCACCAGATACAGCTAAACGGAACACCATTCTCAAAGTGAAAGTGCGGCGTAGACTTGATGGCAAAGTTGTTGTTGATGTATTGGAAGGGTTAGTTTTACGCGGCTCTTCGCAGAATTTAATGGACGTGTAGCAAAAAGGGTTAACTTGGCGTAATTTATCATAGAACACCAAACCCTAACCCTGACGTATGCAAAGCCTCATTA
>Ga0326729_1000077_pt1 | contig 30074 bp, 40 predicted proteins | sample MHFSIPfraction_2_FD_207744 | JGI IMG/M metagenome (GOLD analysis project Ga0326729, IMG submission 207744) | Lab enriched peat soil microbial communities from Michigan Hollow, Ithaca, NY, United States - MHF6AY SIP fraction | ecosystem: Environmental > Terrestrial > Soil > Wetlands > Peat...
TACTGCTCGTCGGGTCCACTGAGCCCCCGCCGGCTGGACTCCAGACCACGGTGATCCCGGGCAGCGGCCGGCCCACGTCGTCCAGCACCGTCACCTGGAGCGCCGCCCCCAGCGGCTGGCCGGCGGGCCCGACCTGGTTGTCCCCGGCCGAGGCGGTGAGCCGCGCAGGGGCCGGACCGGGACCCGCGCCGCCGCCACACGCCGCCGTCACCCCGAAGAGCCAGAGGAGTCCCGGAGAGAGCCTCTTCATAGAGTCGTCTCCGAGTGCGGAAGTAGCCCAGATTGTACCATTTGCGACGCATTGTTGCTACTTTAGGTGCGCCTTGCGCCGCGGTGGCGGAGCCAATCGGAGGGGGTGCACCCGGGTGCCGACGGAGACCTTTCGGGGAAATGCCGGGGAGATCCTCCGGCAAGCAAGCGTTGCACTCGACGGCAAGCCGGTGACGCTCTGGGAGGTCGCCGACGGGCCCACGTTGGTTCCCCGGGCGTCGAGCGATCCCAGCCCGCGGCATCACTTCACCAGCATGGATGTAGACGCCACCCTGAAGCGGTGGGGCATTCCCATACGCTCCGGAAGCCGGTATGTGGGGTGCCGGTTGTCCTACGACGGGCCCTGGGTCATCGCGCCGGTGCGCATGCGGCCCGCCGCGGGTCCGCCCTCGGGGCGGGAGCGGCGCAGCGCCGAGCGTCTCACCCTCGAGCTGGCGGGCCTCTGCTTGGGCCTCTCCGACCGCCGGGAGACCTTCGGGATCGAGCGCGCGCCGTCCATTTCGGTCGATCCCCTGAAGGACCTGTTGACGCTCCCCTCGGTGGTCGCCCACGAAGCCAAGAATCCTCTCACCGGTGCACGGGCCGGGCTCCAGCTGACGATGGAGTCGCTGGGGCGGATGGAGGACCTGCCGGTGCCGCGCCGCCTCGAGCTGTTGGAGGAGCTGGGGGAAGTGCTGGAGGCGCTCAACCGGGCGCTCGACTTCCTGCAGGCGGTGCAGGATCGCGCGCGCGGCGCGATCCGCGGGCGCGAGCGGTTCGATGCCATCCGCGTGGCGCGTTCGGTCGTCGCGCTGGAAGGTCGCGTGCTGCGTCAGGAAGGCGTCGACGTCGAGCTCGCGACCGCGCTCGAGACCGTGCACCTGAACGGCGACCCGAACCTGCTGTACGAGCTGCTCATCAACCTGGTCCGGAACGCCGTGGAGGCGTCGAGCGAGCGCCGTGGGCCGATCACGCTTCGCCTGGACCGGGAGGGAGAAACGCTGCGCCTCTCCGTAACCGACCGCGGCGTCGGCATCCCCGCCTACCTGGTGGATCGGGTGTTCGAGCCCGGGTTCACCACCAAGGCGCCCGGCGAAGGGGGTGCGGGGTTGACGGTCGTCCGCAAGGTGGCGCAGGAAGTGTTTGGCGGCACGGTCGCCGTGAAGTCCACCGAGGGGGTGGGGACCACTTTCACCGTCTCGCTGCCGATTCCCCCGCAGCGCGGCCTCACGTCGCCGTTCTTCACCACCGACAGCTAGTAAGGAGACACCCCCGGCGTCGTCTCGTCGGAGCCCGCCGTCACGCCGTCCTCCGCACGCCCCATGTCGATTCACCCATCCGCACGAGGTCGAAGTATGCGACTCACCCGAATCCAGGTCATTTCACTACTCGCGGTCGCGCTGGTCGGTCGTCCGCTTGCCGGACAACAGCTCACGGTGGACACGGCCGGCGTCGGCGGCCTGCTGGACGAAGGGATGAACCGGTCCGAGGCGATGAAGAACCTGATGTACCTCACCGACGTGATCGGACCGCGTCTCACCGGGTCGCCCGCCGTGCGGCAGGCCAACGAGTGGACCATGCGCCGCTTCCAGGACTACGGGCTCGCCGCTCATCTCGAGCAGTGGAACTTCGGCGGCACCTGGACGCGCGGGCCGATGTGGGCGCGCCTCGTGGCGCCGCGCACGCACGACCTCGTGGCGGCGAGCTGGGCCTGGACGCCGGGGACGGGAGGCAAGCCGGTGCGGGGTCCGGTGGTCCGGATCGACGCCAGCAGCCCCGAGAGCCTGGCGGCCAACGCCGGCCGGGTGAAGGGGGCCTGGGTGATGCTCGCTCCGCCTTCGATGGTCTGGAACAACGACGGTCCTCCGATGGCGGCCGCCGACTCGCAGCGCCAGCGCGAGTTCTTCCGCAACCTGTTCGCCCGGCGCCAGGGTCTCGATTCGGCCGGTCGCGCGCGGCTGCAGCAATTTCAGAACGATCTGCCCTACCTGTTGAAGCGGGCGGGCGCCCTGGGGCAGCTGACGGATGCCGGCAAGGAGCAGGACCTGCTCAACATGAGCGGCTCGCCCAACCGCATCTACCCTCTTCCCTACCTGGTCGTCGCGCACGAAGACTATGCGATGCTCGACCGGCTGATCGCCGCCGGGTCCGCGCCTCAGGTCGAGGCGAGCGTGACGAATACGATGACGACCGACTCCGTGCCGCAGTGGAATACAGTCGCCGAGATCAAGGGCAGTGAGCTGCCGGGCCAGGTCGTGATCGTCGGCGCGCATCTCGATTCGTGGGACCTCGGCACCGGCGCCTCCGACAACGGGACCGGGTCCATGGCGACGCTCGAAGCGGCGCGCATCATCGCGCGCTCCGGCGTGCACCCCAAACGCACGGTCCGCTTCGTCCTCTTCACGGGCGAGGAGCAGGGGCTCATCGGCTCGCGCAAGTACGCCGAGACGCACGCCGCCGAGGCCGATTCGATCCAGGCGGTGATCGTGCTCGACAACGGGGTGGGCGCGATCACGGGCCAGGCGCTGCAGAGCCGCCTGGACCTGTACTATCTCTGGCGCGCGCTGCTCGCCCCCGTGCACGACCTGCACGCCGACACCGTCACCGACAACAACAAGGGCGGGACGGACCATCTCTCGTTCCTTCCCTACGGCGTGCCCGGCTTCAACTTCAACCAGATCACGCGCGGCTACAACCACACGCATCACTCCCAGTCGGACACGTACGACAAGGCGATCGACGGGGACCTGCGCCAGGCCTCGACAGTGATGGCGGTGACGGCGCTCGAGCTGGCGAACCTGAGCGGCACCATCCCGCGGGGGGAGAAGCGAGCGGTGCAGCCGATGACGGCGGCGCGGATCTCGGATAGTCTGGTGGTGAAAGGCAACCGCTGACGTCAGAATCTGACGTCAGACGTCTGACGTCAGATAGATGCTACTCCTGGGCGAGCAGCCCCTGGAGATCGAGTGGCCGGGTGTGCATCGCGATGGATCCATCCGGTGCCCGCGGCCACTCGGCTTCGGGGCGGTCGCGATACAGCTCGACGCCGTTGCCGTCGGGATCCCGCAGGTAGATCGCCTCGCTCACGCCATGGTCTGACGCCCCCTCCAACCGGACGCCGTGATCGAGCACGCGCCGCACGGCCGCGGCGAGCGCGCGCCGGTCCGGGAACAGAATGGCAAAGTGGTACAGCCCCGTCGTGCCCGGCGCCGGCGGCGGGGCGCCGCGGCCGGCCCACGTGTTCAGGCCGATGTGATGGTGATAGCCGCCGGCCGATAGGAACACCGCGTCTTGGCCGTAATACGCCGTGACCGCGAAGCCCAGGACGTCACGGTAGAACGCGAGGGCGCGGTCCAGGTCCGACACGGTGAGGTGGACGTGGCCGATCTTGGTACCGGGGTGAATTGGCGTGGTCATACTTGAAAGAACAGTTGCCGGTTCCCAGAGTCCAGTGCAGTTGCGCAGACAGCCTCCTGCTTGGAGCCACTCAGCAACTTGCCGTCTGCGCAACTCGTCGTGTCACCGGCGACTGGTGGCTCAGCGCTGTTAGATTTCGCGCATGCCCAGGATCCCCGTCCCCCAAAACGAGCCCGTGCGCTCCTACGCGCCCGGCACCCCGGAGCGCGACGAGCTGAAGCACGCGCTTCGAGAGATGAGCGCCCAGCCGATCGAGATCCCGTTGATCGTGGGCGGCAAGGAAATCCGCACCGGTCAGACCGTCGACGCGGTGATGCCGCACTGCCACCGTCACGTGCTCGCCAAGGTGCACCAGGCGGGTCCCAAGGAAGTCGCGGCGGCCACCGCGGCGGCACGGGCAGCCTGGCCGGCATGGGCCGCGGCGACGCTCGAGGAGCGGGCGGCGGTGTTCCTCAAGGCGGCCGATTTGCTCGCGGGGAAGTACCGGGCGACCGTCAACGCGGCCACGATGCTGGGGCAGAGCAAGACCTCGCATCAGGCGGAGATCGACGCCGCCTGCGAGCTGATCGACTTCTTCCGGTTCAACGCGCATTTCGCCGAGCGGATTCACGCCGAGCAGCCGTTGTCGGCCCCCGGAACGTGGAATCAGCTCGACTACCGGCCGCTCGAGGGGTTCGTCTACGCGATCAGTCCGTTCAACTTCACCTCGATCGGCGGCAACCTCTCCTCCGCGCCGGCGCTGATGGGGACGACGGTGGTCTGGAAGCCTGCCGGGACCGCCGTGTACTCAAACTACTTCCTGATGAAGCTGATGGTGGAAGCCGGCCTGCCTCCGGGGGTCGTCAACTTCCTCCCGGGGCCGGCCTCGCAGATCAGCGCGGGGCTGCTCGCGGACCGGCACCTGGGGGGCATCCACTTCACCGGCTCCACCGACGTCTTCCAGTGGCTGTGGGAGACGGTCGCGAGGAATCTGCGGCAATACGCCGACTACCCGCGCCTGGTGGGCGAGACCGGGGGCAAGGACTTCATTCTCGCCCATCCCAGCGCCGATCCCGACGCCCTGGCGGCGGCGATCGTGCGCGGCGGGTTCGAGTATCAGGGACAGAAATGCTCGGCGGCATCGCGCGCCTACGTCCCGGACTCGCTCTGGCCGGCCGTACGGGAGCGGGTGCTCGGTATGCTCGAGCGCGTGCGCATGGGGGACCCCGCCGATTTCCGCAACTTCATGGGCGCGGTGATCGACCGGAAAGCGTTCGACAAGATCAAGAGCTACATCGACGATGCCCGGTCGGGGTCCGGGGCCACGATTCTGTCGGGCGGCGGCACTGACGACTCCGAAGGCTATTTCATTCAACCGACGTTGATCCAGGCCGAGGACCCGAACTACCGGACCATGTGCGAGGAGATCTTCGGGCCGGTCCTCACGCTGCACGTCTATCCGGAGAAGCGCTGGGCGGAGACGCTGCGCCTGGTCGACACGACCTCGCCGTACGCGCTCACGGGTGCGGTGTTCGCGCGGGATCGCGCGGCCGTGGCCGAGGCGCACCGCGCGCTGCGATATGCGGCGGGTAACTTCTACGTGAACGACAAGCCCACCGGAGCGGTGGTGGGTCAACAGCCGTTCGGCGGAGCGCGGGCCAGCGGAACCAACGACAAGGCCGGCAGCCTCTTCAACCTGATCCGCTGGGTGTCGCCACGGGCGATCAAGGAGACCTTCGCGCCGCCCACCGACTTCGCGTATCCGTTCATGGCCGAGCAGTGAAGACGACGAAGGCCCGGTGATTGTGACCGGGCCTTCGCGCTGTGCATTCGATTGTGGTACGACGGGGTGATTATTTCGGCGGCAGGATCTTGAACATCCCCGTGCCGCAGACCGGGCACACGCCCTTCAGCGCGGGACGGCCGTTCGCCATCTTCACTTCCTGCGCGTTGGAGATTTTTCGCTTGGTCTTGCACTTCACACAGTACCCCTCGTCGGCCGCCATCGGGGTCTTTCCCGCCTTCGCCATTGCGTCTCCTCCACAGAGACAGGGCTCACAGCACGGGGCCTGCCGCGCCGGCCCGTCGAAACGGGCGGGGGCAGAGGCCCGGGACCGGCACCAACTATAACACCCCCCGCTTAGGGCCGGGGAGCCGGGGATGAAGCCGCGGAGCTGTCGAAACCGATCCGCTTGTGCGAGCCGTCGCAGAACGGCTTCGTCGCCGATGCGCCACAACGGCACAGGACAATGACTTGCGCGGGGGTCCCGTCTTTGCGGAGCGGGACCGCGATCTCGCTCCCATCCGGCGCCGTGATGCGCACCGGGCCCTGCACCAGGAGCGGCCCATTCACCTTCGGCGTGATCGTCGGCGCGGGCGTGGTCATCCCGGCATAGCATAACACCGCTGGGCGCAGCGTGATCGGTGGGCAGATGAGGAACGGGTCGGTACCTGTCCGGGTATGTACATTCCCCTTCGCCTATTCATGTCCAGTCGCCCGTACGCCCCGTTGATGCTGGTGCCGATCGCACTGGCTTGCGCGACCGAGCACGGCGCGCTCGTGAACCGCATGGCGCAGACGGCGACGCCCTACCTGGTGCGTGCCGCGCGCCAGCCGGTCAGTTGGCAGCCGTGGAGCCGCGACGTCTTCGCGCTCGCCGCCCGGCTGGATCGGCCGGTGCTGCTCTACGTGGGCGCCGAGGATTGCCGCTGGTGCACGGTGATGGATCGGGAGGTGTACTCCAACCCCGATCTCGGGGCGCTCATCGACTCGCTCTTCGTGCCGGTCCGCGTCGATCGCGACGAGCGGCCCGACGTCGCCGAGCGCTATCAAGCCGCCGTGGTCTCCCTCGCCGGCCTGCGCGGCTACCCGCTCACCGTGTTCCTCACTCCCGACGGCGCGGCGTTCTTCGGCGGGACGTATTTCCCGGGTGACGATCCGGTCACCGGCCGCGGCCTGAAGCAGCTGCTCCCCGAGATCGCGCGGGATTTCCACGAGCGGCGCGAATTCCTGTCGCGCCACGCGGCCGTGGTCCGGCAGCTCGCGCTGGCTCGCGGACAGGGGGCACACGGTGTACTTCGACCGCAGGCGCTGGCGGACGAGATCGGGGCGGTGCGCGAGGACATCCAAGCCTCGGTGCGGGCAGGGCGCCGCGCCGATGGACTCGCCTCGGCGCAGGGCGTCGTGCTGCTGCTCACCGAGTACGCGCGCAGCGGCGACACCACGGCGTTCACGGCGGCGCGCGCCGCGCTCGGGACCCTGCTCGACTCGGGGACCGTGACGGCGAGCTCCCTCGATGAGCCGCCGGAGATCGTCCGGGCCTCGCTGGCCCGGGTGTTCGCCCTGGCCTGGGTGTTCACCGCCGACCCGCGGTTCCTCGACGCCGGAAGGGATCAGCTGACGGGACTGCTGCGCACGCTGACCTACCGCGACGGCCGTGCCCTGTTCGCCGATCGCGACGGGTACGCCATCGCGACGGCGATCGTGGCCGCCGACGGTCTGCGCGATTCGCTGGCCCAGCGCCGCGCCGTGGCGGCGCTCGATTCGCTGCTGCGCCGCGTGTACGCGCCCCGCACCGGGGTGCGCCACACGGCGACCGGCGCCCTCACGGGGCTCCTGCAGGACCAGGTGCAGGTCGCCGACGCCTGTGTCGCGGCCTACACCGCGACCGGGCGGCGACACTACCTCGACGTCGCCAAGGACCTGGCGGCGGTGCTGGACCGGGACTTCGCCGATGCCGCCGCCGGCGGCTACTTCGACATCGCGGCCCGCGATGCCCCCGCGGCGCCGTTCGACGACCGCGTGAAGCCCGTGCTCGATGATCTGCTACCCGGCGCCAACGCCTGGGCCGCCCACATGCTGCTCGGCCTCGCGGCGGCGACCGGCGAGCCCGACTATCGCCGCCGCGCCGAAGCCACGCTCGAAGCGTTCGCCGGCGCGGTGCAGGGGGAAGGCTTGCGCGCCGCGAGTTTCCTGCTGGTGGCGCAAGACGCGCTCGCGGCCGCGCACGCGCGACAGTGACCGAATGAATGCCCCGCGGGTCTTGCCTACGGACCGGGAGCTCTCCGATCCGGAGGTTGTGACGCGCATATTATCCGGTGACGTCGAAGCGTTCGGCGTCGTCATTCGCCGATACGAATCCGGCCTGCTGCGCTATGCCACCCGGATGCTCGGGCATCCGGACGCGGCGGCAGATGCGGTCGCCGAAGGGCTGGTGCGGGCGTACCGGCACCTGGCCTCCTGCCGCGACCCCGCACGGTTGAAGAGCTGGCTGTATCGCATCGTGGGGAATCGATGCCGGAGCCATCTCGCGCGGCGATCGGCGTCGGACATTTCGCTCGACGATGCGCCGCCGCTTCCCGACCCGTCGGACACCATGGCGGCTACGGAGCGGGCCGAGCAGCTGGCGCTGGTGCAACGGGCCCTCGAGACGATCTCGCCGGAGAAGCGCGAGGCGTTCGTCCTGAAGCACGTCGAGGGACTGAGCTACGAGGAGATGGCGGAAGCGACCGGGGAGCGAATCCCGACGTTGAAGATGCGGGTGCATCGTGCCCGCGCGGCGCTGCTGGAAGCGCTGAAGGAGGAGCCGTGAGTCACATCGATCCACAGGTGCACCGCGTGCTGGACGGTGAGATCCCGGCCGATGGGCTGAACGCCGCGCAACGGGAGCAGCTGGCCACGCTCACCCGCGCCGCGCACGCGCTGTCCGCGGTGCCGCACGCCAGTGTGGCGGCCCGGGTGATGGCCGAAGTGCGCCGCCCCCCCGAGAGCGCCGGTGTGCGGCTGGCCCGCTGGCTGACCGAACGACACGCCGTGACGATCAGCTTCCGCCCGGTCTGGAGCCTGGCGCTGGCGGCGGCCCTCGCCGCGGTCGCCGTGATTCCGGGGCACGGGCCTGGCCCGGTCATCGGTGACCAGGAAGGCATCGCCCAGTTCGTCGGCCGCTTCCCCGGCGCGAAATCCGTCGACGTGGTGGGCTCGTTCACCGACTGGCGCTCGGGGGCCGTCGTGCTGCGCGACGACGATCACGACGGCATCTGGCGCGGGACGGTCGTGCTCCCCGTCGGCCAGCACGAATACATGTTCGTGGTGGACGGCGAACGATGGGTGACCGACCCGCTCGCCGGCCGCTATGTGGACGACGGGTTCGGCCGCCAGAACGCGCTGCTCTTCGTGCAGTCCATCGCCCGGTGAATCTGCGCCGCGGCATTGTCTTGCTGCTGGCGGCCGCGTCGCCGCTCGCCGCCCAGGGAGCCCGGGACCGGCTCGCCGGTCGCGTGCCGCCCGCAACGCTCGAGGTCCTCGATTCGATCGTTCAACACGCCGCCCGCGACGGCCTCCCGACCGAGCCCCTCATTCAGAAGGCGCTCGAAGGCGGCGCCAAGGGCGTGGCACCCGACCGCATCGTCGCCGCCGTCGGCGCCTCGGCCGACCAGCTGCGCAGCGCCCGTGCCTTGCTCAGCTCGGCCGGCGAAACGCGCCCCAGCGACTCCGGCGAAGTCACCGCCGTCGCGGCCGCGTTGTCACGCGGCGTCTCCCCACAACTGGTGGGTCGCTTGAGCGCGGCCCTGCCCGGCGAGCCCACCGGCCCGGCCCTCCACGCCGTCGCCGACCTGGTCGGCCACGGCTTCGCGGAGGATTCATCCGTCGACCTCATGGTCGAGGGGGCGCGGCTCGGGCTGCGGGGCCTGCGCTTTCTGGACGTCGCGGCGGCCGCCGTTCAGGAACTCCAACGCGGGCGCAGTCACGCCGACGCGCTGGCGGCGGTGCGTGCCCTCCTGCCCCATGTGCCCGCGCCGCCCCGTCCCGCGCCCGCCGCCGTCTCCCACGCCCGCCGCGTCTCACCGAGCCACGAACGTCCCTGAAGCACTCCGGGTGTGACGGCTTCACCACCTCTGGGGTCTCAGGACCGAAGCGACCCAGGGTGGGTCGCCCGGTCCAACCTTGGAGGCATACCAGTATGCGGAAGATGCTCATCACGCTGGCGCTCGTTGCAGCTCCGGCGCTCGCTGCCGCCCAGACTCAGACGCCCTCGCAGACGCCGGCAGCGGCCCACGACTCGTCGAAGGCGAAGGCCAAGCCGAAGCCGAAGACGACGCACCGCGCAGCGCCGCGGAGGACGACGGGAGCGGCTCGCGACACGTCGAAGGCCAAGTCGACGACGCCTGCCCCCGATTCCACGAAGAAGCCGAACTGAACGACACGGTGTCCGGTGTTGGGTGCCGGGCGTCAGGTGTCACCCGACACCCGACACCTGCCGCCCGACACCTGCTTGTGTAACTCACCGCCTTTTCGTATCATAGCGCAACCTTCCAGGGGGCAGCGCTCGAATGCCTGGGGAACCGTTCCTCAGCTCCGACGAATACGACGACCGTGCCCATCAGCTGTACAATGAAGGACAATACGACGACGCCATCGAGGTGCTCCGCGAAGGCTTGAGTCTCTACCCGGCGGCCGTGGAGTTGCACGTGGGGATGGGGTACGCCCGCCTGGCCCGCGACGAATACGTCTGGGCCCGACGAGCCTTCGAAGAGGCCCTCACCCTCGACCCCGACCATGAAGATGCCCTCGCCGGCCTGGGCGAAGTGCTCCTGAAGTTCGGAGAGCGCTCAGGGGCCGTCTCCTGCTTCGAGCGCATTCTCGGCCTCGGATTCCGGGACGATCACGATCTCATGCTCCAGGTGGGACGCGCGCTGTTCCGCGAGGGCGTGCTGGATCAAGCGCGGCGGTTCTTCGAGGTCGCCCTTGCCGCACACGGCGACTCGGCGGAAGCCGCCGCGTGTGTCGGCTACGCCGCCCACCGGCTGGGTGACGAGTCGGGCTCTCTGTATTGGCTGCGACGGGCGCTGGAGCTCGATCCGTCCCAGGCCGAGGCGCGGATCTACCTCGCGAACCTCCTCTACGATCGCGGGGAATACGAGGCCGCCCTGTTTCACGTGGAGCGCACGGAGCCCGACGACCACGTCGATACTCTGGCGATCTGGCGGCTGCTCGAGCTCAAGCGCAGCGTCTACAAGCTCGCCGACGACCATCCCGACCTGACCGCCTGGCACGCCCGGCTGGGGGAGCTCACCGCCGAGGCGTCCGCCGACGATCTGCTGCTGGCGGAAATCGAGGCCATCGGGTCCGACGGGCAGGTGCGCGATCCACGGCAGCTCGAGCTGTTCGGCACGTTGCTCACCGAGCTGCAGGGGATGCGCAAAGGCGCGGCCGGCGTCGATATCCACCGGATCGGCACGCGCGCGGGACGCATCTATGTCGGGACGTGGGACGAAATCGTCCGCCAGATGAAGGACGACGCGGCGGAATGGGCGGGCGGGTCCGTGGAGGACTACATGGCCGCCAGCGCGCGGCTGGGTCGCCAGGAGACCGGGGTCACGATTCCCGCTACCGACGCCGAGAGTTTCATCCGCGGCAGCGCGCAGGCGGGGTTGCTGCGGATCCTGCTCTAGCTCTTCTTCAGCGTCATCCCCAGCGCGAGCGGCCCGTCGCCCAGGGCCACGAGGCTCAGCGCCCCGGCGAGCAGCAGCGCCTCGAGCTCGAAGTTCCGGCCGCCCGGCAGCTGAACCCGCAGGATCGCCACGGCCATCTCGACGACGAAGCACAGCGCCCAGGCCCGCGTCAGCAGGCCGAGTACCACGCAGGCCGCACCCACCGTCTCAACGCCGATCAGGATCACGGCCCAGATGTTGGCGAACGGGAACCCCAGGCCATGCAGGAACGCCGCCAGGCCGGGGAGACCGCCTTCCAGCTTCATGATGCCGTGTCTGAGGAAGATGCCACCGACGGCGAGGCGCAGCGGGACGGCCGCGTAGGTCGACCAGGCGTTCATAGCCGCTCCTGCTGGGCGACCGGGGCCGCTTCACGATGGCGGGCGTCGGTTCGCACGTCGCGAGGGGCGAGTCGCCGGATGATGACGTCGAGGGCGCGCTGCGGTTGCGATGTGCCGACCGACGCGACGTCGGCGTAGCACAGTCCTTCGTCGGGCAGCGCGTGGATGGCGACGTGGCCGCCATGGCAGGCGAGCACCGCCGAGGTGCCGCGCGGACTCGCCTGGACGACGGGCGGCGACGCCGGGTGGAGCCCGGCGGCGTTGGCGGCGGCGAGCGCGAGCGCGCCGAGGTCCTGCGGGTCGGTGAGGCGGCTGGGAGCGACGCCGCTCAAATCGACGAACAGATGCTCGCAGCTCATGGGGCGCAGCGGCTCGAAACCGCCACGAGCGGCGCGACGAAGGTTCCGCGGACGGGAAGCACGCCGAGCGGGTCGGCGTACAGGTCCAGGCGCTGGGCGTTGAACGTGAAGCGGCCGCCGATCGCCAGCCCGTTGGGCACCGCGGCGACCCGGGTGATCGTGATCTGGCCGCCGGGTCGCGACACGGCCTGGATCTCGGGGCTGGTCGCGATGGTGGACCAGGTCCCCCAGTTCCGGGGCGGCCGGCAGAACGGGTCGCGATTGCCGATCCCCAGTGCCTCGAAACCCGAGATCGAATCGATCCCGAAGCTGCCGGCGCCGGTGACCTGGGTCCGCACCGTGATGAGGGCGGCTTCGACGGTCGTGCCGCCTTGCACGATGAACGCGCGCAACCGGAAGGTGAGCGTGTCGCCGTCGCGCGGGTAGGTGATCGCCTGCACGGAGGCCTTGGCGCTGCGGACCACCGTCCCGAACAGGGTATATGCCGCTTTGCCGCCGGTGGTGTCGCTCAGGCTCACGACCTCCACCGTGCCCGAATCGGATGCCGTGTCCGGGCCGAGCGCCGCGAAGGCGACGAAGGGAAGCGGTCCGCCCGGTGCCTTCGCGCTGTCGCGGCCGGTCGCCGAGTCGAGGACGAAGACGGCGTTGGGGGCGGCGCGAAACCAGACGGTGGGGGAGCCGGGCGCCTGATGCTGCACGGCGATCGGCGCGGTGATGGTGTCGCCCGGCATGAGATAGAGCGTGTCGAGCAGCAACGTCACCGAGAGCGTCCGCGAGACGACGACGAGGGCGGAAGCCGCGAGCCCATGCACGAGCACCACCTGCTGGGCGAGGCCCGGCTTGAGGCCGACCGCTCGTCCCGTCAGGCTGTCGACCTTCAACAGGGCGGCGTCGCTCGAGGACCAGCGCACGGCGCCGGGATCCAGCGGATTCCCGTTGGCGTCCGTGTAGTGGACCGTCGGGGCGGGCTGGGTGTCGCCGACGAAGATGGAGTCGAGCACCGGTGTCAGGTACAGGCTGGGCGTGGGACCCGCATTGTTACCGCACGCGATCGCGAGCGCCGCGCCGAGCGCGAAGACGGTTCTGATGCGAACCTCAGAACATCGACATGGCCAGGAACGAGCGCAGATTGTCGTTCGTGACCCGAAGGCGGGACGAGAGCAGGCGAACCACCGACCACAGCACCTTGTAGGCGATGTCGCGGTTGAAATCGAGCAGCAGCTCGAAGTCCGAGCGGGAGATCGTGATCAGCGTGCAGGCGACGTTGGCGATCGCGTCGGTGGACCGCTCCGAGCGGTCGAAGATCGCCATTTCGCCGAAATTCGCGCCCGGCTTCAGGATCGCGAGCGCTTCCTCCCCCGAGCCGGGAATGGTGCGGGAGATCCGAACTTCGCCCTCGGCGATGATGAAGAGACGGTTGCCCGGCTCCCCCTCCTTGAAGATGTACTGGCCGACGGTGAACTTCTGCTCGCGACACACCTCGGAGACGCGCGCGAGCTCGCCTTCGTCCAGATCCTGGAAGATCGCCGCCTGCTTCAACAGATTCAGGTCCACGCGGTGAAGGTATCGGCCAAGCGAGGGTGGCACAAGTGAAACCGCTCCTGGGTCCGGCAGATCTGTTCACGCTGCTCCGCTTTCCTCTCGCGGCGGCGTTCCCGTTCGCATCGCTCCCGGCGGAGCAGCTCGCGATCGTGGCGGTCGCGGCCGCCACGGACCTCGCCGACGGCCTCGTCGCGCGGCGGACGGGGGGATCCCGCTGGGGCGCGTGGCTCGACCCTGTGGCCGACAAGGTCTTCATGGCGAGCGCGTTCATCACGCTGGCGAGCCATGGGCCGCTCCATCCGTTGGAGGTCGTGGGCGTGCTGTCGCGGGACATCGTGGCGGCGCTGGGGTTCGCCGGCACGCTGATCCTGCGCCGCCCGGTCGCCTTGCCCGCCCGGGCGGGCGGCAAGGCGGTCACCGTCTGCCAGGTGCTGACGCTCGTGGCCCTGATCGCGGCATCGCCCCTGACCCGCCCGCTCGCGTGGGCCACGGCCGCGGTCTCGGTGTATGCCATCTGGGATTATGGACGGGCCGCCACGCACCGGGGCGAGGGCCGGCCCCCGACCGCACCTGGGGAGGGCGCGTGACGGCGAATACCGCCAGTGTATGGGTGAAGTGGCGCGATCAGCTCGTATTCGAGGGAGGCGGTCCCGGACAGCCGCCGATCGTGGTCGATGGCGACACGAAGATCGCGACGTCCCCGGCGCAGCTCCTGCTGGTGGCGGGGGCGACCTGCACCGCATCCGATATCGTCGGGATCCTGGAGAAGATGCGCGTGACGTTGCGTTCGCTGGAGATGGACGTCGTCGGCACCCGGCGCGAAGAGCCCCCCCGGCGCTTCACCGCGATCCACTTCCTCTTCCGGGTGAGCGGCGCGGAAGCGGACGAAACGAAGGTGCGACGCGCCGTGGATCTCTCGCTCGAGAAGTACTGCTCAGTGATGACCTCCCTCGCGCCGGACATCCGCGTCAGCTACGACGTTGCGGTTACGTAGCGCGCTGGCGCCGCTCCTCCTGACGGCGCTCACCAGTCCTCTGGCGGGTCAGCAACCGTCGGCCACGGAGCTCGATATCGGACCGGTCGCGACCTGGGCCCGCCGGGCATTCACCGGCGGGGCCCTCGGCATCGCAACGCGTCCCGGTGGGGAAGGTCGGGTGGCGCTCCTCGCGGCGGTCGGATCGGCGGACGGGCATCCGGCGCTGCGGCTCGAGGTCACCGCGCAGTTCCTCGTTCTTCCGGGGGCGCGCACCGGCCTCTCACCTTATGGCGGCGTGGGGGTCGCGTACCTGGGCGCGCGGCCCTACCGGGGCGCCGGCGCGATCGTGGTGCTGGTGGGTGTGGAGGCGGCCGCCGGGCGGCCCCGTGGGTGGTTCGGCGAGCTGGGGTTCGGGGGGGGGCTCAGGGTCCGGGCGGGCTATCGGTGGCGCCACCTCCCGCCGTGGTGGTCCTGAACGACACGGGCGCCCGTTCGGGGCGCCCGGCGTATGCGCGCGCGTCGGCTCGGATCAGGTACTGGCCCCGACCGGGGTCGGGCGGGCGACGACGGGTTGGCAGTAGCGTTCGCCCAGCGTGCGGAGCTGATCGAGCTCCTGCTCCACCAGGTCTTCGTACCGGTCCGCCAGATACAGCATCGTATCGTCGAACCATTCCTTCTGGTGTTCGAGCGTGGCTTCGAGGACGCCGCAGCGGAGGATGTGGGAGAACAACTCGTCACGGGCCTGCTCAAAGGCCGTGGGGGTCGCCAACTTTCGGGGCTCACGTTTTTTCGCCATTCCGGGGCGTCCTTTCTCGATAGGGCAGCTGTCGGGGGCGCAATCTAATGGGGCCCTCCATTCCAGGCAAATTGGGGTGGTATAATCCAGGGGTGACCATGCACGACCAGACTTACGGCCCGGACCGCGCCAAGCGTCTCGTGGCGTTGTTGCGCGCGCTGGCGTCGCGGATTCAGGATCTCGACCGGGATGGCCGACTGCTCGAAGCCGCGCCCGAGCTGCAGCGATTGCTGGGCAACGCCCGCAGCGAGCTGTTCCACTACGAAGTCCGCGTGACCTACGACACACCCGAAATCGCCGAAAGTCGCCGTATCGTCGACGAGGCCGAGCGGCGGCTCGACGAGCTGCACTTCGACGAACCGGACGACGACGAACCCTGGCGGAAGGACACCGACGGATGAAGCGGTTTTACGCGTTGCTGGGTCTCGTGGCGGCGGTGGCCGCTGTCCTCATCTGGAAGGGCTCACGGCCCCAGACGGGCCCGCTCGCGGCGAGCGACAGCCCGCCGGTGCCGGTGACGGCGGCGGACAGCGCGTTTCGCGGGTTCACCCTGGGCAGCGATTCCGCCCCGGTGGAGGTGGTGGAATACGCCGACTTTCAGTGCCCGCACTGCGCCGAGTTCGCGATCGTCCAGTTCCCCACGATTCGCGATCAGTTGATCAACGCGGGCCGCGTCCGCTGGCGCTTCCGAGACTTCCCGCTGGGATTCGCCTGGTCCCGCCTCTCGGCGATGGCGGCGCAATGCGCGGGGGAGCAGGGGAAGTTCTGGGAGATGTCCGATGCCCTGTACCAGCGGCAGTCGGACTGGGGACGCAACCCGAAGAATCCCGGCGGCATGTTCCGCGACCTGGCGCGCGGTGTCGGCGCCGACGTCGGGAAGTACGATGCGTGCATGGACGCCCAGCGGTACGCCGGCCGCCTCGAGGCGAGCCACCAGGAGGGCGCCGCCCGCGGCGTGAGCGGCACACCGACGTTCTTCGTCAACGGCCGGCTGCACGACTTCCCGCGCGGCGCGACCTCGGACCTCTTCCAAGCGGTGGTCGACAGCATCCTGCGGAAGCGCAGCTAGTGCGTCACCGCCAGGCGATCGCGCTGCTCGCGCTCGTCGGGTTCTGTATCGCCCTGTACCTGTGGATGTACAAGACCGGGATCATCGGCCGGCTGCAGTGCGGCACCGGCAGCTGCGAGTACGTCCAAACGAGCCGCTACGGCACGCTGTTCGGCGTGCCCGTGGCGTTCTACGGCATGGTCGGCTACGCGGGGATCTTCGCCATCGCCCTGGCCGGTCTGCAACCCGCGCTCGCCGATCGTCGCTGGCCGACCACGGTGGCCGCGGCGCTCGCGGCGGGCGGGTTGCTCTTCACGCTCTACCTCACCTACATCGAGCTGTTCGTGCTGCACGCGATCTGCCGCTGGTGCGTGGGCAGCGCGGTCGTGATCACGGTGATCGCGGCGGTGGCGATTCCGGCTGCGGCGAAATGGGAACGGGGAGTGGGGAGCGGGCCTTGACCAGGCGCGCGTGAACCACTCCCCACCTCCCACTCCCCGTTTTTCGATCAGCTCTCCTGCGCCTCGTACTGATCCTTGAGCCGCGCCACCACCGTCGGGTCCGCCAGCGTCGTGGTGTCGCCGAGCGTACGTCCTTCGGCGATGTCCTTCAGCAGACGCCGCATGATCTTGCCGCTGCGCGTCTTCGGGAGATCGGCGCTGAACAGGATGTCGTCGGGCCGAGCCAGCGCCCCGATCTTCTTGGCAACGTGCGCCTTCAGCTCTTCGCGCAGCGCGTCGGTCGCCTGACGCCCCTCTTTGAGGGTCACGAACGCCGCGAGTGCCTGTCCCTTCAGCTCGTGGGCCCGCCCGACCACGGCCGCTTCCGCCACCGCGGGGTGGTCCACGAGGGCGCTTTCCACTTCCATCGTACCGATACGGTGACCGGCGACGTTCAGCACGTCGTCCACCCGGCCCAGGATCCAGAAGTAGCCCTGCTCGTCGCGCTTGGCGCCGTCGCCGGGGAAATAGGTCCCGGGCCAGCGACTCCAGTACACCTGGCGGTAGCGCTCGTCGTCTCCCCAGATCGTCCGCAGCATGCCCGGCCAGGGGCTCGTGATGGCGAGGTAGCCGCCGCCCACGGGCACCGGCTTGCCCTCGCCGTCCAGCAGCTGCGCGTCGATGCCCGGGAACGCGACAGTCGCCGATCCCGGCTTGCACGTAGTGCATCCCGGCAGGGGCGTGATCATGATTCCCCCGGTCTCGGTCTGCCACCACGTATCCACGATGGGGCAGCGCCCGCCGCCGATGTGCTCGTGGTACCAGACCCACGCCTCGGGGTTGATCGGCTCGCCTACCGTCCCGAGCAGGCGGAGTTTCTTCAAGTCGTGCTTCGCGGGCAGAGCCGTGCCCCACTTCATGAACGCGCGGATCGCCGTCGGCGCCGTGTAGAACACGGTGACGCCGTGACGCGCGCAGATATCCCAGAAGCGATCCTTCGCGGGGTGGTCCGGCGCTCCCTCGTACATCACTTCCGTGGCCCCGAGGGCGAGCGGTCCGTATACGACGTAAGAATGGCCGGTCACCCACCCGACGTCGGCGGTGCACCAGAAAACGTCGCCGTCCTTCAGGTCGAACACCCATTTCGTCGTGGCGTAGACGTGCGTCAGATAGCCGCCCGTCGTGTGAAGGATGCCCTTCGGTTTTCCGGTCGTGCCGGACGTATAGAGGATGTAGAGCGGATCCTCCGCATCCATCGCCTCCGGGGCGCAGTGGGGAGCGGCCCGCCCCATGAGGTCGTCCCACCATTCGTCGCGACCCGCCTGCATTGTTACCGGTTGACCGGTGCGCTTCAGCACGACCACGTGGCGGATGCTGGGCGTATCCGTGAGGGCCTCGTCGGCGTTCTGTTTCAGGGGCACCAGCGTGCCGCGCCGGTACCCGCCGTCGGCGGTGACCAGCACCTTGGCCGTCGCGTCGTTGATGCGGTCGCGCAGTGACTCCGCCGAGAACCCGCCGAACACCACGGTGTGCGGGGCGCCGATCCGGGCGCATGCCAGCATCGCGACGGCCACTTCCGGGACCATGGGGAGGTAGATCGCGACGCGATCGCCGCGGGTGACGCCCAGCTGCTTCAGGACGTTGGCGAACCGCTCCACCTGCGCCAGGAGGTCGGCGTACGTGAGGCGGCGGACCTCGCCGGGCTCGCCCTCCCAGATCAGCGCCGGGCGGTCCCCGCGGCCGGCGCGCACGTGGCGGTCCAGACAATTGACCGAGGCGTTGAGCTTGCCGCCGACGAACCACTGGGCGTGGGGCGGCTTCCATTCGAGCACCCGGTCCCACGGGCGGATCCACTCGAGCTGTTTCGCCCAATCGGCCCAATAGCCTTCCCGGTCGGTGCGGGCGCGCTCGTAGATATCCTGGTCACGGACGTGCGCCTGAGCACGGAACGCGGGGGGCGGCGTGAAACTGCGCTGTTCGTCGAGCAGCGTCTCGATGCGATCGGTCATGGCTCGCGTTGGCGGTGATGGGGAGTCGTAAGGTATCGCCGGGTCGGTCCGGCCGGTCAAGCGCTTTGCAGCATGCGCCGGGCCATGCGTCCTGCGATTCCCGGTCCGCGTCCTCGGCTCGGGTCCTCGACCGCAACCTCTTGCCGTCGCGACGCTTGCCTGAGCCGCCCCAGCTGGCATCGGACTGGCTGATGTATCTACGCCATGATGTCCGCACAACCGACGGAACGGGTGCTTGCCGCTCCCGAAACGCTGGGTCTCGAGACGCGGACCGGCTTCCGGCGCACCGCCTCGCAGACCCTGGACGAGCTCCCCGAGGGCACGGGGCGGCTTGTGATCGACCTCACGGCGACCCGGGCGGTGGACAGTGCGGGCCTCGGCGCCCTGATGCTGATCCAGCGCCGGGCGGCCGATCGGCGGCAGACCGTCTGCCTGCGCGGGGCGAACGAAGAGCTGCGGTTCCTGCTGGTGCTGACCAAGCTGGACGACCTGTTCGAGCTGGAGGGCGGGGACGGCGGAGGCCGTTCCGCGTAGCCGCGACCGATGCGACGCGTATATTGGCGAGGCTATGGCCGCCACGGGTACGAAGCGTAAGGTCCTCTTCATCGAGGACGAAGCCGCCCTGCAGACATCGTACGCCCGGTTCTTCACGGCGCGCTACGACATGGCCTTCGCCCGAACCGGGGCTGAGGCGATGCAGCAGCTGGAGAGTTTCAATCCCGAGGTGCTGGTGCTCGACCTGCGCCTCCCGGACACCGACGGTATCGCGCTGCTGCAGCGCATCCGTCAGAAGCGCGCCACCATCCCCGTCGTCGTCACCACGGCCTACGTGAGCATGGAGCCGCTGATGCACGTGCTCGACCTCGGTCACAGCGCCTACCTCGTAAAGCCCTTCGACCTGAACGAGCTCGCCGCCCAGATCGATGCTGTCGGCGCGTGACGTCTCGCACGCCTACGGGTCGCTGCGGGCCCTCGATGGCATCACCTTCACGCTGGATCGCGGTCACACCCTCGCCATCTTCGGCCCCAACGGCGCCGGCAAGACCACGCTGCTCAAGGTCCTGGCGGGGCTGATCCAACCGCGGCACGGCGCCGTCGAGCTCGCCGGCGGGCGCCGCGCCATCGGCTGGATCGGGCACCAGTCACAGCTGTACGGACCGCTCACCGTCGCCGAGAATCTCCGCTTCTGGGCGTCGCTCTACGACGTCCCGGAACCCGCGCGGCGCGCGCGCCAGGAGGAGCTGATCGGGCGACTCGGTCTCGCGCGACAGGCGGATCAGCAGGTGCGGACGCTGTCCCGGGGGCAGGCGCAACGCGCCGCCATCGCGCGGGCGCTGATCCACGATCCCTCGGTGCTGCTCCTCGACGAGCCCTTCACGGGCCTCGACCGCGTCGCGGCGGAAGAGCTGCGCCGGCTGCTGGGCGAGCTCGCCGCGGCGGGGCGCGCCACGGTCCTCGTCACGCACAACGTCGAGGAGGGCACCGAGCTCGCGAGCGACATCGCCTTCATGCGCGCCGGCCGGTTCGTCGCCTTCGGCCCGCGCGCGGGACGCGACGCGGCGGTCCTCGCCACGGCCTACCGGGACGCGGTGGGCAGTGGGTGATCTCGTGCGGCACGCCTGGCTGGTGGCGCGCAAGGACCTCCAGCTGGAGTTCCGCTCGCGAACCGCGATCACCTCGGCTCTCGTGTTCACCGCGCTCGTGCTCGTGGTATTCGAGCACGGCCGCGATCCGACCGCGGTCTCCACGATCGACCTCGCGCCGAGCATCCTCTGGGTGACGTTCAGTTTCGCCGGCATGCTCACCCTCAACCGGGCGTTCAACGCGGAGCTCGAGAATCAGGCGCTCGACGGCCTGCTGCTCGCGCCGATCAGCCGCACCAGTCTGTTTCTCGGGAAGCTCGTCGCGAACCTCGCGTTCGTCGCCGTGGTCCAGGTGACGGGCCTGCTGCTGTTCACGCTCTTCTTCAATGTGCCGGTGTGGGAGGTGTGGGCCCCGCTCGTGACCGTGATGATCCTCGCGACGACGGGCTTCATCGCCGTGGGGACGCTGTTCAGCGCGATGGTGGTGCGCACCCGGTTCGCGGAGCTGATGCTGCCGGTCCTGCTGTTGCCGTTTCTGCTGCCGCCGCTCATCGCGGCGGTCGAGGTGACGGCTAAGCTCTTCGCCGGGCGTCCCTTGAGTGAGGTCGTGGGATGGCTTAGGTTGCTCGCAGCCTACGATGTCGCGTTCGTGTCGCTCGCAACGCTCCTTTTTCCGGCGACGGTGACGGAATGACGCTGCTCCGACGGGGACGGTGGATCACCGCGATCTCCCTGTTGCTGCTGGGCGGGATCTACGTCCGCGCGCTGGTCTTCACCCCCGAAGAGCGCCTGCAGGGGCTCGCGCAGAAGATCTACTACGTGCACGTGCCGTCGGCGTGGTCGGCGATGCTGGCGATGGGGATGGTGGGACTCGCCAGCATCCTCTTTCTCTTCCTCAAGGATCCGCGCTACGACCGCTTCGCCTCGGCGTCCGCCGAGGTCGGGACCGCGTTCTCGCTGGTGATGCTGACCACCGGCCCGCTCTGGGCGCGACCGATCTGGGGCACGTGGTGGACGTGGGATGCGCGGCTGACCCTCACGCTGATGATGTTCTTCATGTTCATCGGCTATCAGGTGCTGCGCGGCGCCGTCGCCGACCCCAGCCTGCGGGCGCGCTACGCGGCGGTCGTCGGGATCTGCGGGCTCGTCCTGCTGCCGTTCATCCACCTCAGCGTGTACCTGTTCCGCACCCTGCATCCGATGCCGATCGTGCTGAAACCCAGCGCGCCGTCGGCGCCCCCCGCGATGGTGATCACGCTCCTGTCGTCGTTCGCGGTGTTCACCCTGCTGTACGTGGGGTTCGTGATCCAGCGCTACGCCATCGGAGAGCATACCCATGACGCCTGACGCGATTCCGCAGACGGGCGGGTACATGATCGCCGCGTACATCATCGCCGCGGTGATTCTGCTCGGGTATACGGTGGTGCTGTGGAGGAGAGGTTCCGCTAGAACGAAATCGTAGGGAGAGATTCGTCGGGGGCTGAACCGTAGAGAAGAGGCGTACGCCTCGTCCTTACGGTTCAGCCCCAGACGTTTTTGTCCTTACGCTTTCTTCGGAAGCAGCAGCACCTTCCACACCCACCCGGCGAGCGCCCCTCCCGCCAACGGCCCGATCCAGTACACCGCCTGCGAGTGCCACGACCAGGCCACCACCGCGGGTCCCAGCGCGCGCGCCGGGTTGAGCGCCGCGCCGGTGAGACCGCCCACGACCAGGGCGGACACGAAGATCGCCAGACCGATGCCGAAGCCGCCGATCTTGGGTGCCTCGCTGGAGATGGCGGTCCCGAACACGGCGGAGACGAGGAAGAAGGTGAACACCGCTTCGATCGCGACGGCCTGTCCGAAGGAGACGTTGAGCGACAGCTGCGGCACGCCGGCCGTCACCGCGCGCACGGCGACGGCGGAGAACACCACCTTCAGGAGCGCCGCTCCGGCGATCCCCCCGACGAGCTGGGCCAGCACATAGCGGCCCAGGGTGCGGCCGTCGATCCGGCCGGCCATGAACACGCCGAGGCTGACGGCCGGGTTGAGGTGCCCGCCCGAGATGCCCATCATGGCGCTGATCAGGATGGCCATCCCGACCCCATGGGCCAGGGCGATGCCGAGGGGCGTGACCGCGCCGCCCGTCATGGCGTTGGTGACGACGCTGCCCGCGCCGATGAAGACGAACAGGGCCGTGCCGAGAAACTCCGCGACCAGCGGCCGCATCGAGGCGTTCACCAGGGCTCCTCCGTTGAGTGATGGATTGAGGCGGCGGCAAATCTACGGGCGATCTCAGGCGCGCCGCAACACCAGCGTCGCGTTGATGCCGCCGAAACCGAATGAGTTCGTGAGGATGGCGCCGGGTCGCGCGGTCCGGCCGTCCCCGGGCAGGCAGTCGAGATCGCACGCCGGATCGGGCTGCGAGAGGTTGAGCGTGGGCGGGAGCCACCCCCGCGCGAGCGACAGGGCACAGATCGCCGTTTCGATCGCGCCGCTCGCCCCGAGCGCGTGACCGTAGTAGCCCTTGGTCCCGCTCACCGCCAGTCGGTACGCGTGCGCGCCGAACACCTGCTTGATCGCGAGCGTTTCGGTGGAATCGTTGAGCGGGGTGGACGAGCCGTGCGCGTTGACGTACTCGATTTCCCCGGCGCTCACGTCGCCGTCGGCCAGGGCGAGCTGCATGGCGCGCGCCGCCTGGCGGCCGTCGGGCCGCGGCGCGGTCATGTGGTGCGCGTCGTTGGTGCAGCCGTACCCGACGATCTCCCCGTACACCGGGGCGCCGCGGGCCAGCGCCCGCCCGCGCTCCTCCAGGATGACCACCGCTGCTCCCTCCCCCATCACGAAGCCGTCGCGATCGGCGTCGAACGGACGGGACGCCGTGCCGGGATCGTCATTGCGGGTGCTCATCGCGCGGATATTGGAGAACGCGGCGAAGGTGAGCGGCGCGAGCGGGGCTTCCGAGCCGCCCGCCACCATGACGTCGGCATAGCCGTCGCGCACGGCGCGGAAGCCTTCGCCCACCGCGATGGTGCCCGAGGCGCAGCTCATCGCGTTGGTGGCGTTGGGGCCGGTGAATCCGAATTCGATGGCGATGTTGCAGCTCGCGGCGCCGGGGAACACCGCCAGCGCGAGTGAGGCGTCGAGCCCGCGGGGCCCCTCCCGCAGGTAGTTCCCCACCTGCGATTCGGCGAACGCGACGCCGCCCAGGGCCGAGCCCATCATCGCCCCGACGCGGTCGGAGTCCTCCCGCGCAGGCTCGAGCCCGGCATCGGCGAGGGCCAGCCGGGCGCACGTCACGGCGAGCTGGGAGAATCGGTCGAGCCGTTTGGCGCGCTTGGCCTCGAGAAAGTCCTGCGGCCGAAAGTCGGGAATCTCGGCGGCGATCTTGCTGCGGAACGGAGCGGGGTCGAAGCGGCTGAGGGTGCGCACGGCGGAGCGCCGCGCCACGAGGCCCTCCCACAGCCCGTCGACCGCGGTCCCGATGGGGGTGACCGCGCCGACGCCGGTGATCACGACCCGGCGGCGCGACGTCACGCGGCCTCCGCGCTGCGCCGGATCCCGGCCAGCGTGCGGGAGGCGATGCCGTGCACGAACACCGGCCCGATCACCGCGTCCGCCGCCAGACGGCCGACCAACGGCCAGCCCGGACCCGCCCACTCGTGCACGATCTCCACCACCACGTGCTCCCCCTCGCCGTTTCGTGTTTCGGTCAGCTCCCAACGGACGTCCATCCCCGTCGTGAGTCCGCCGACATGCCGGTAGCGGATCACCGGAGGGTCGAGCTCCACGCGCATCTCCGAGACCCACCACGTCGGATACCGGAGCGGGGGCGGACCGAACGGCCGCCAGGCGGCCATCTCCACGCGCCCGCCGTCGGCGCGCCGCTCGAGCATTTTCACCCAGCGATAGTGGGGCAACAGCTCCGGCCAGCGCTCCACCTCGCGGGCGAGGGCGAATACCCGGTCGAGCGGGGCTCGGATCGTGATGCGGTCGACGGTGTGCATGAGAAGAAGCGCTATCGGCTATCAGCTATCGGTCATCGGTCGGCCGATAGCCGATAGCGATAACCGATAGCTGATAGCCGATAGCAATCAGAGACTCGCATACCCACCCCGATAGTACAGCAACGGCCGACGCTCGCTCACCTCACCGCCCGTCACCAGACCGAAAAACACCGTGTGGTCTCCGCTCGGGACGGCGGCGTGCTTCGCGCATTCGATGTGCGCCAGCGCGCCATCGATCAGCGGCACGCCGCGGCGGCCTTCCCGGTACCCCACGCCGTCGAAGCGGTTCGCCTCCACGGCCGCGAACCGGCGCGCCATGGCTTCCTGGTCGGCCGCGAGGATGTTGACCGCGAAGTCCGCCGCCGCGAGGAGCGCCTCGTGCATGTCGTTCTGACGATCCACCGCCACCAGCAACAGCGGGGGGTCGAGCGACACCGACGCCACCGAGCTCGCGGTCATGCCGGCGGGGTGCCCGTCGGCGCCCCGGGCGGTCACCACGCTCACCCCGGTGGCGAATCTCCCCATGAGCTGGCGGAATTGTGCCGCCTCGACGCCCGGTGTCACCATAGCAGCTGGAGAAGGAAGGAAGGGGCCAGCACCGCGCGGGCCGGCACGAAGTTGCCGGTCGCTCCGACCACAAGATCGGCCAGGCCGGGATGGCGCGCCAGACGGCCCACGACGCGGCGCGCCAGCCGTTCCCATCCCACCCCGACGCCGATCAGCCGCTCCAGCATCCACTTCCCGGAGAACGCCCGGCGCCGCGCGGCGCGATACGGGTCGAGCGCCCCAGCCGGCAACGGCCCGCGGCCCCGGCCGGCGAGGGCGTCCACCAGCGCGGCCGCGGCGAGTTCCGCTCCCCGCAGCGCGCTGTACAGCCCCTGCCCGGTGAACGGATCGAAGAAATCCGCGGCGTCGCCCACGAGCAGGGCCCCGCCGCCCGGCGCCACCGCGTGGCGCGACCACTGCGCGAATGGCCCCGTCACCAGGACGTCTCGCGCGAGGGCAGCGCCAGCAAAGCGTCCGCGCAACCGCGGAAAATCCTCCAGTGCCGCCCGCAGCCCCCGGTCCCGTCGCAGCGCCACCGCGCGCGTCCGGGCGGCGGATACGGGAAGCACGAGGGCCACGGTCGTCACGCCGTCGCCGATCGGACCCATCCCGACGTAGCCCGGCCGCCCGATATGCATCTCACCCACGTCGCTCATCCCCCCGACGCTGGTGTAGTGCGCGGTGAACGCCAGGCGCGACGGGAACGAGGAGCGGCGCAGGCCGAGGCGCCGCGCCACCACGGAGCGCAGGCCGTCCGCTCCGACGACGACGCGTGACCGGTGTATGCGGCGGACGGCCCCTCCGGCGCGGGCGACCACGCCGCCGACCGCCCCCTGGTCGTACAGCAGCTCTTCCACCGCCACGCCTTCCTCTATCTGAGCTCCGGCCCGGACGGCCGCTTCCACGAGGAGCGCATCGAGCCGGGAGCGGGGCAGGGCATAGCCGTAGGGCGCGGGGCTGGGGAATCGATGGTTCGCGGCGAACCGGCCCACCGCATCCGTTCCATCCGGAGCCACCACCCGCATACCGTAGAGGCGGCCCGGTGCGGCTCGCTCGATGTCGGCCACGAGGGCGGGGTCGAGCCGTCCGAGCACCGGGGTGGCGGCGGGGCTCAAGTACTCCGAGCAGGGCTTCTCGCGCGGGAATCGGGCGCGGTCGAGCAGCAGCACCTTCGCGCCGGCGCGGGCGGCGAGCAGGGCGGTGGCCGAGCCCGCCGGCCCCGCTCCCACCACGACCACGTCCCAGGCCTGCGGCATGTATTGGCTCAGCCGGCTAGGAAACGACCAGCCAACCCGCGCCGGCCATCAGGGCACCGGCAAGGGACCCGGCCAGGTTCACCACGTCGTTGTCCAGCCATCGCAGTCCTCGCGCCAGGGAAACCGGCCCGTGGCAGCCCTCGCCCGCCGCGCGCTCCGTCACGACTCCGCACACCGGGCAGGCGTAGCGGGCTTGTACGGTGGCGCCGAGCAGTGAATCGAACAGCATGCCGGCGGCGCCGCCCGTCGCCGCGACGGCGGCACCGCGCCAGCCGAGAACGGGGGCGACGAGCCCGGCCAGACCGGCAATGGCGAGCGCCCCGGCCAGGCCGCCGGCGGTGCCGAGCGGGGTGATACCCCCGGAGTCACCGGGGGAGACGACCGCGCCGGTCGTGATGAGGCGCGGAGGGGTCGGGGAGAACGCGCCGATCTCGGTGGCCCAGGTGTCGGCGGCGGCGGCGGCGAGGGCGCCGGCTGCTTCGGGCCAGTGACCGAAGAGCGCCGCGAGGGCCGCGACCCCGCCGTTCGCCAGGACCTGGCCGGCGCGGCGACGGGCCCCCGCCCCCGTGGCCAGGCGGGTGAGGACACTTCCACTAAGAAGGAAAGCGAAGAGGGGAACGAGCCCGCGCCACCCGAGTCCCCACCAGACGGCCCCGCCGACCAGGAGGGCGGCGGCGCTACCGCCCGGTGTGAGCCAGCTCACTCGTCGAACAGCTGTTCCAGGATGCGGCGGCGTAACGCGGGCGGGGCGCCCTGGGTACTGCAGCGCGCCTTCACGAATTTCAGGAACAGGTCTTCGAAGTCGTGCTGCTCACCGCAGGGGGGGCATTCCACGAGATGCTGGCGGATCTCGCGTTCCAGCTCCGGGGTCATCTCACGATCGAGGTACTCGTAGAGGTGCTCGATGCACTCGCGGCAGTTCATGTGGCGTGCCCCTTGATGTATCCCATGCTCACGGCGTAGTCGTACAGCTTGGCCTGCAACAAGCGCCGCCCCCGGTACAGTCGCGATTTCACCGTTCCTACGGGGACGCCGAGCACCTTGGCGACCTCTTCGTAGGAGAGTCCTTCGACGTCCGACAGCATCACCGCCTCGCGGAACGCCTCGGGGAGCTGATCCACCGCTCGGAGCACTTCGTCGTCCACGATCCGGTCGAAGAAGGCGCCCTGGGGGTCCCGTTCCTGTACATCCTCGAACACCGCGAAGGGCTCGATTGTGTCCAGGTCCACCGACTCGGGGTGCCGGCGCTTGCGCCGGTATTCGTTGATGAAGAGATGGCGCAGGATGGTCAGCAACCACCCCTTCGCGTTGGTCCCCAGAGCGAACCGGTCCCAGGAGCGGTAGGCCCGCAGCATCGTCTCCTGGACGAGGTCCTCGGCGTCGGCGGCGTTGCCCGCGAGGCGGAGTGCCACGCGGTAGAGCGTGTCGAGGTGGGGCAGCGCCTCACGCTCGAAGCTCGCGCGTCGGTCCTCCTGTGGAGGTTGCTCGGGGGCGGGAGAAGGCGAGGGGGTGGACGCCATGCGGGTTCGAGAAGGGTAGGCGCGGGCTCCCCGGTTTCGCAATGGGGTGCTAGGTTACGCGCGCCGTGATCCATAGCATCGTGCCGCTCGCGGTACTCGAGGCCATCCAGAACCTCGACACCCCCGTGGAAGACGGTCTGGGCGAGTTCGCCGACGAGCTTCTGGTGAAGCGCCTCGGCCTCTCGGCGACCGTCCGGACCCAGCTCGCCGAGTACGAGGCGCTGGTGCGCCGCGACGGGCGGGTGGCGAGCGACCATGTGGAGGCGCTCATGCGCCTGGTGGGCCGGCGCCCCGATGCGGAGCTGGTGTTCGCCGATGCGGGGCGGCGCGCCGCGCGACGTGCGGTGCGGCGCGCGTTCACCGGTGCGCGCCTGCTGGCCGCGGTCGCCCCCCGCAGTCTGGGCTACGCGGTCGCCGGCCGCGTGGCGCACGTCGTGTTGGGCGGCGATCTGACGCGCGACGCGCGCGTGCCGGTGGTCCGCGTCGGCGATGCGCTCGCCGTCCGGGCCACGCCCGATGGGGCCGCGTGCGGATTCTATGCGGCGGCCTTCGCCGAGCTGTTGCGCCTGCTCGCCGGCTTCGAAGGCGCCATGCTGCACACCTCCTGCCGCGCCCGCGGCGGTGCCCGCTGCGAGTGGCGCGCCGCCCCACCCGATCCGAGACACCACTGATGCCCCTGCTCGCCGGTTTCGACTTCACCGCCCTGACGGGCATGCTCGAAGCGCTCGGCGCCGACGCATGGCTGCTGTTCGACTTCCGTGGCGTCAACCCGATCGCCACCCGCGTGCTCGACGTGCACGGCATGGCGACGCGGCGATTCTTCGTCTTCCTGCAACGCGCGGGACCGCCCGTGGCGGTGGCGCACAGGATCGAGCTCGCCCCCTTCGAAGGATTCCCCGGTGAGGTGCGACCCTACGCCGCCTGGCGCGAGCTGCACGCCCAACTCGAGCCGCTCGTGCGGGGGAAGACGCTCGCCCTCGAGACCTCTCCCCAGGACGGCGTGCCCTACCTCGATCGCGTCCCCCACGGGGTGGTGCAGCTGCTGGAGGCGCTGGGCGCGCGCGTCGTGTCGTCGGCACCGCTCGTCACGCGGTTCGCGTCGCGCTGGTCCGACGCGGAGCTGGCCGGGCACCGGCGGGCCGCCGAGGCGATCGCCGCCATCGCGCGCGACGCGCTCGCCTGGGCGGGCGCCGAGCTCGCACGAGGAAGCGCCGTGCGGGAAACCGCCGTGCAGCAACGGGTGGTGGACGCGTTCGAGCGCGCCGGACTCGTCACCGACCATCCACCGATCGCGGCCTTCGGCCCGAACGCGGCGAATCCGCACTACGAGCCGCGCGCGGGCTCGGACCGCACACTCGCGCCGGGCGAGGTCTTGCTGCTCGATTTGTGGGCGGGCGTGTCGCGCGGAGCCGTGTTCGCCGATCAGACGTGGATGGGATTCGCCGGGCGCACGCCACCCCCGGACGTCACGCGGGTGTGGGAGGTGGTGCGCGATGCTCGGGATGCGGCGGTCGCCCGGCTCGTCGAGCGCTGGCGTGGGATGGGTGGGGGCGGCCCGCCGGTGACCGGTGCCGAGCTGGACGACGCGGCGCGCGGTGTGATCGTCGCCGCCGGCTATGGCGAGTGGTTCGTGCACCGCACCGGGCACTCCATCGACCGCGACCTGCACGGCTCCGGTCCCCATCTCGACAACTTCGAGACGGCCGACACGCGGGTGTTGCAGCCGGGCATCGGGTTTTCAGTGGAGCCAGGGGTGTATTTGCCCGGTCGCTTCGGCGTGCGCAGCGAGATCAACGTGCACCTCGGAGCGGCGGGACCGGAGGTCACGCCGGCCGCGCCGCAACGGACGCTGCTACTGGTCTGATGCAACTCGGCGGAAGTGGGGTCTTGCGGACCGGCGCGCACGACGACATGTTCGCGCGGTTTTTTCTGTCCACTTCCGGGGACAACGCCGGGCGCCGGCTCGCCTTGACGGCTCTCGTGACGCGGTCCACCTTTGCGAAGGCATCTATTTGTAGGGTGCAGGATGACAGCCGTCTTTTTTGGAAGCACTCACCCGGAGGGAGGTGACGTGTCGCCAATCGCTTTTCCGTCCGGTAGTTCAAGCGTCTTCACGCCATGGGAGGATGTGTCATGACTCATCGTGTGCGAAGCGTCTTCGGTCGCTTCCTCGCGCTGGGCGTCGCCGTCGTGCTCGCGACATTCGTCGCGGTTGCCCCGGCTGCCGCACAGCAGACGACGGGAAAGATCGAAGGCACGGTGACCGATCAGGCGGGCGTCGCGCTCGCGAACGCCCAGGTCTTCGTTTCCGGGACCTCGTTCGGCGCTGTCACGAACGACAAGGGCTACTACTTCATCAACAACGTGCCGGTCGGCAGCTACACGCTGCGCGCGCAGTTCATCGGGTATGCCCCGACGGAAGTGCGCGAGGTGCGGGTGTTCGGCGGCCAGACGATCACGCAGGACATCAAGCTCGCCCCGTCGGCGATCCAGGTGTCGGGCCTGACCGTGACGGCGGCGTCGAATCCGATCGTGC
>Ga0326729_1000078_pt1 | contig 29580 bp, 28 predicted proteins | sample MHFSIPfraction_2_FD_207744 | JGI IMG/M metagenome (GOLD analysis project Ga0326729, IMG submission 207744) | Lab enriched peat soil microbial communities from Michigan Hollow, Ithaca, NY, United States - MHF6AY SIP fraction | ecosystem: Environmental > Terrestrial > Soil > Wetlands > Peat...
TGGTGCAGCGAATGTAATAGTGTAGAAATGCTCAATTGTGTACCAAAGGTGGGACTCGAACCCACACGAGTTTGCACCCACTGGATTTTGAGTCCAGCGCGTCTACCAGTTCCGCCACTTTGGCATGTTGACATGTGCGAGAGAAGGGACTCGAACCCTTACGCCTCACGGCACTAGTTCCTAAGACTAGCGTGTATACCAATTTCACCACTCTCGCGTCATGAAACGCTAATATACGTGGTTTTTTTCTGATATAAATAATTTAGTCGAATTTTCTTTTTTCCCTCCTCATCCCCAGTGGTCTGATCGATCGTATTAGCCATTTTTATAACGAGTTAACTGCGCGTTATGCTGGCTCTGACGGATTGCCTGGATGAACAGCCACAGTCGTTTGTGTGTTTTCGACGATGTTAACAGCGTTTGCGCTTCGCAATGTTCAGTACTATCCCTGACGTTACGGGAGCTGCATCCATGGGAATTGTGCAGATAGACAAGACCATCAACCCATCCGATGGTGCAGTCATCTATCCCTGATGTAACCGGACGTGATTACTCCGTATTATTGCTTTGCATACATGCATAAATGTATGGTCGCGATCCGGGTTTATATTTTAAAATATATAAAACAATTATTTGATGACCGCTGAGATGTGTTGGGTGTAAATAATAATACGTATAAGCGCGGCGTGAGTTTATATTTTAAAGATATATTTAGCGGCCGTTTCTGTTTTGATATGATATATCGACATACACATATAAATGTATAGGTGTGATTTGCGTTTATATTCTAAAGATATACTATGTTATTATTTTTTAATAACTTCCTTGTATTATCGAGTTTCATTCTTATTTTTTCTGATAAACATTCTCGTTATTCCTGACGTATGAACTTCTTTATTCCTTCTTGATTGTTTTATTTCTGTTTGTTTCGTTGGCTTGTATATATATGATATGATCTGTTGCTCGGGGTGATGTAGATATAATTAATGTAAGCTGCTACTCATTTTGGTATATGCAATGATGTGTGCCGTACAGCCGGGAATGGCTGATGTCTTTTAATGATGCCCTTATGGGGCTCATCTGCCAGATACACGGTTTGCTTCTGAAAGACTGCAATGGCAGAGCTTGAGATGAAATCTGGTAGTGTAAAAAAAACGCTGAAAAGGGATTGCATCGGCGTTACATCAAGATGTATCGACTCTTGCTTTGTGTCTGGTTTGATTGTCTGGAGGCTCTTGGAATACCGGTATCGGGCAGGGAAGCGATAAGCGTTGTTTGAGTGATTGATGCCGTCATTCTCCTGGAACTCTGTTCTCATCCTTGTCGAGCTGATCGTGTGAATCCTGAAAGACGGTTTACGATATCACGAAATCAAAGGGCTGTTATTTCTCCTTGTAAATATTTCATTTGAGGCTATTTCAGTTGTGACTGAAGGTAGCGGAGCTTTTCGTCTGTTTTAAGTGGGTCCGATCTTCTTTATCGATCGAAAGCAATGAACTTTGACTCATATTCCGGCAACGTGATAATAGTAATCACAGATGAATATTATTCTTCTGCTGATCAGAAAATTTCTGAAATGTATTCGATAAACATGGAAACAGTTAGAGGCAAAGAGCAGATGATTTTCAGGAAAGCCACTCTTCATGTGAGCATCTCCATAATTCAACGATAGATGTACACCATGCATTCAAAGCTGTCCCGTATTACGATAGCAGCATTTATCACTGCACTTTCTCTGGGCGGGTGCGCCTCATACAGGGATCTTCCGGCTGGCAGCCATCAACAAGTCAACGCCAGGCCCGAAGCTGATGTCGTCCGCGAAGTCATCGACATTTCGCCAAACCCGACTCCCGTTATAGCGCCTCTTCAGAGCGGCGACTACATTATCGGTCCCAACGACGTCCTTTACGTAAGCGTCAATGGAAAATCAGAAAACAGTGTCGCCGGTACCTCGAATGCTTTCAAAGGACATCGGGTCGATGGCAGGGGGTATGTCTATCTGCCCCTCGTCGGCAAGGTGCCTGTAGGCGGATTACCTCTTTCCGAGGCCCGAGCCCGCATCGAACAGGCAATGCGTCAATATTATAATAACCCCTGGGTCGTTGTTGAGATTTCAGATTTCCGTATACGCCAGGTTTTCATTTTTGGAGCGGTCAGAAAACCGGGCCCATATCCAATGCCTCCATCCGGCATGAACCTGGCCCAGGTCATCGCCGGCGCGGATCTGATCGATACCGCCTATAATTTCCGACAGGTCAGGATCATCCGATCGAATTCCCCAACGCAGGGTGAACTGCTCGTAGTCGATTTTGACAGCGTATTGCGTGGCAAGGCACTTCCTACACAGCTGAAGGAAGGCGATATCGTGTATATCCCGAAAAGCACGATCGGCAGTTGGAACGAGGTCATCGCAGAGCTGCTCCCTTCGCTTCAGACCGTCAGCTCGATTCTTCAGCCTTTCGTCAACATCAAATACCTGAAGCAGTAACGTGCATCAGCTATGGCTGTCATGACAAGAATCAACCCTTTTATTTACCAGGATTGTGACTGAACTACAAGAACAGAAACAAAATCACCTGCAGCATGAGGAGATAAACCTCGCAGACTATGTCAACATTTTTCTGCGAAGGAAGAACGTCTTTATAAAAGCTTTCCTGGCAGTCTTTATCTGCATTTTCCTTTTTACGTTCCTCATGCAACCGGTATACCAGTCCTCATCGACAGTGTATGTCATGAAGGACAATGCGAAGATGGGCCTTAATGAACTGATACTTCCAGGGACAGACAATTCTATACAGGCAGAAATTGAGATCCTCAAATCGCGAACCATTGCCGAACAGGTCGTCAGGAAGCTGAACCTCGATTGGGAGATCGATTCGTCTTCGTCAGGATCTAACTGTAAAATAATCGAGATTTCGGCCTTGTCTTCGATAGATGCACTCACGGTCACCATGACCGGCAGAGGAGCCTACGTAGTGGAAGACGACAACGGCAGGAAACTGGGGGCTGGCAACAGCGGAGTCTCTGTACAGTTGCCGGGCCTTGTGGTGAACTTGCAGCTCCATGGTGAAAAAGGCGACAGGTTCAAGCTGACCCGCTTACCTCTTTACAAGGCGGTGGCTGCAGTCAGCAAAGCGACGACAGTAAAGGAGATCGGCAGGTTGACCAACGTCATCGAAGTCACTAACCAGAACACAAACGCCGAGCTTGCCCGTGACATCGTCAATACGATGGTGCAGGCCTACCTTGATCAGAGCCTGTCGTTCAAAACCCAGGAGGCCGGAAAATCAGTCAGCTTCATAGAAGAGCAGCTTCAGGGCATCAAAGATCAGCTGAACAAAGCCGAAGTCAATCTTCAGGAGTACAAAAGTTCTGCCGGGGTGGTTCAACTCGACGCCGAAGCCCAGCAATTGATCCAGACGTATTCGACTCTCGAACAGCAGCGCGTTGGGATCAACCTGGGCAAAAAGCAGCTTGAATTCGCGCTGGCTTCACAGCGTGAAAATCTGGCGCAGGGTAAGCCTTATTCTCCGGCAGCCATGAAGGATGACCCCCTGGTTGCGGAAATGGCCAAACAGCTCGCCGATCTTGAGGTTCAAAAACGCTCATTGCTGGTCGAATACACAGCAAACCATCCTTCTGTACAGAACCTGCAGGCCCAGATCGACGAGATCCAGCAGAAAATCAGAAACACCTACAAGACCGGTATCAGCAACCTTTCAAAACAGGAGTCGGACGTTCAGCAGCGCCTTTCTTCCTATGAAAAGCAACTCAAGGGGATACCCGTCGAAGAGCGTGATCTGGCGCGTTATACCCGTCTTGCGAAAGTAAACAGTGATATCTACACATTCCTGCTTCAGAAGCACGAAGAGGCCCGCATTGCCAAAGCGTCCACCATCACAAATATCAACGTCATCGATACGGCGGTTATTCCTGTAATCCCGGTCAGGCCGGAAAAAGCCAAATATCTTCTGTCGGGACTTCTGATCAGCATCATCGCAGGACTTGGCCTCGTTATAATCATCGACTACCTCGATGACAGCGTCAAGAACGAAAGTGAGGCAAAGAACTTACTCGGGTTTGCCCACCTTGCAACTATTCCATACATAGGCAGGGAGAAAGAGAGCAAAGATTTGGATGAGAACCTTGCTACCGTATCCCAGACTGACCAGCGCTCCATTGCAGCAGAGGCCTTCCGTTCGCTTCGAACCGGCATCCATTTTTCAGCAATAAACCAGAAGCGGCAGATCATTGTGCTCACCAGCTCGTTTTCAGGTGAAGGCAAGAGTACAATAAGCACCAACCTTGCAATAACGATTGCCCAGACTGGTGCCCGTACCGTATTGATCGACTGCGACCTTCACAAGTCGACTCTTTATGATCGGCTTGGCATGAAAAAAGCTCCGGGTTTAACCGAAGTGCTGGCTGGCGATATTGAAATAAGCGACGCACTGCAGGAATCGGGTATTAACAACCTCACTTTTATTTCGACAGGAACAACCCCGCCGAATCCCTCGGTTCTCCTTGGCTCACCGGCCATGAAAGACATTGTGGAGAGCCTCAGGGGACTGTTCGACCAGATAATTATTGACGCCCCACCAACCCTTCCGGTCAGCGATTCCATAGTGCTGACATCGTTGGCCGACGTTGTGCTCGTCGTCATGGAGGCGGGTCGTGTTCCCGCCAAGGCCGCCGCTCGTTTGGGCGAAATGCTTCAAAACGCCAAGGCGCCTGTTGCCGGTTTCGTGTTCAATAACAAGTCCCTGAGGAGCAGCGGTTACGGTTATGGTTACGGATATGGATATGGCTACGGATATGGTTATGGTCAGGAGGACGACCAAAAAAAGAGGCGCAAAAAGATGCCGATGATGCGCAAGCTGATTTCAAGATTAAGTGAAATAAGGTTTTACAAGTCCTGAGAAGCTGATGGGTTTATAATGTCCCATCTTTTCAGCCACAAGCCAATCGATTATCTGAATGCCACTCAAACAGCGCAAGACTGATTATCATTGCCATATTTTGCCGGGTCTCGATGATGGGCCAAGGGAACAGAAAATCTCTGTTGAGATGGCGCGTCTGTTTGCTCAAGTCGGCTATCGAAAAGTTTACTGTACGCCTCACCTGATAAAAGGCATGTATGAAGCCACTACCAAAGAGGTGCTTTTTGAGAGGGATAGGTTGCAGCTCGAACTTGACAGGGAGGGCATCGGGATCAAACTGCTTGTCGGCAGGGAATATTTCCTCGATGAATTTCTGCTCGACTTTATCAAACAGCCGTTGTTGCTTGAAGGCACCAACTCCATCATGATAGAGATCTCCTCTCACACTCCCGTCGACCTGATCAAGGACACCCTTTTTGCAGTCAGCCGAAGCGGCTATACCCCTTGTATAGCACATCCAGAACGATGCTGGCTTCTGGAAATGCCCGAAAAAGAGTCGGACAGGCAAGGAGCATGGAAGACATGGTTCTCACGAAGCCGGGTTGACGGCAGCGAAAGCGAATCGGGTAATGACCTGCTCAATTACCTCAAACGACTGGGTTGCCAGTTTCAGGCCAACCTTGGCAGCTTTAATGGACAGTATGGCGAGCGGGCGAGAACCAATGCCCGGTATTTCGAAAAAGCCGGCACCTACACCCACGCAGGAACAGATGCACACTCACCAGGCAAGGTTAAAGCCATATTCGGATTACAATGATTTCTGCGAGTAAAGAATAGCCATTATCCTTCGCACCTGTTCGCGACCGTTTAATCCTGCATTATCATATAACATGCATTCGCAGTGGCCGGGTTTTCCCATTCCAGTCGCATACGAACTTTCGAACAACAGTCGTTTCGACCGGAGTTGGCGTCCGGTCAGGCAAACCAGTTTTGTAATGTGTAACCAATCCATACTCGATGAAGCGGCCTTGTCCTCGATCACAGACAGCTGTTGCTGTGCTTATAACTGCTTTTATGAATCCTCGAATCCATAAAAACCTGGAGGATCTCTATGCCTGCTTATGATGAGATAATTACATCCGTGCTGATCTATCCTTCAATTGCAAGCGCAGCAATTTCAGGAGCGTTGGTTATGACCAAGAACTATCATGGGAAGTTTTCTCTTGATAGCCAGGAGGGGGTCCAGAAATTTCATACTGCCCCAACGCCAAGGATTGGCGGCATAGCCCTTTTCGGATCACTTGTTGTAGCATGGATGCTTACAGGAAATGCGACCGGAGGATTGCTTGGGCTGATGATAATCGCGGGATTGCCGGCCTTTATTGCAGGTACCATCGAAGACCTTACCAAGAAAGTTGGTGTGCGCGAGAGACTGATTGCTACAATTTTCAGTGGTTTATTGGCTGTTTTTATAACCGGTTACAAGCTTGAACATATCGATGTTCCTGTACTTGACGGATTGTTCGCCATTTCTCCTGTTGCAATAGCGTTTACGGCATTTGCTGTCGGGGGGGTAGCCAACGCTATCAATATCATTGACGGCTTCAACGGCCTTGCGGGCGGAGTGTTGATGATATGCTTCTCCATGATGGGATTGATAGCATTTCAGGTGGGGGACGTCCAGCTTTTTAACCTCAGTGTGCTCTCGACGTTCTGTGTAGCCGGTTTCATGCTTATCAACTTTCCATTCGGCAAGATATTCATGGGAGATGGGGGCGCTTATTTTATGGGCTTCATGCTTGCCTGGACCGCCGTAATGCTACCGATGCGCAATCATCAAGTATCCCCATGGACTCCTATAGTCGTATGTGCTTACCCGATAATAGAGACAGTTGTAAGCATGATTCGACGTGCCTGGCAACGTACCAGTACCGGGAAAGCTGATTCGGCGCATCTGCATAGCCTTATCAAGATCAACATCATAAGACGATATTTTCCCGATTTTCCTCAGTATTACCGTAACGCAATGGTTTCTCCGATATGCTGGGTTATCGCACTAATTTTCTCGGCACCTGCATTCATATTTTTTCGTGATACCAAGATGCTCATGATGTCGGCATTAGGCAGTTTTATTCTATATATCATAATCTATTACGGTGTTTCGTCGTTAAGCTCATCAAAATCAATAAAAAGTGATTGTTAATTGGTAGTGGATTGTGGATATATCTGAGTTGTTATGAGTTATTGAGGGATTTATGATGTTAATAAATGGCTATTCAACTCAGTGCGACATAAGTAATTATTAAATCATACTCATAAAATTTGGTGCAATGTTATTGACTTAGCCATTCTTGAGTATCATGAGATGATAGATTGTTTAATAAAAATGTTGGCTAGTTAGAGTAAATATGATGAAGAAGTGGCGTTTAATAAGAGTATTGCCGATATACTTTGGACAGGCCTTTTCTGCTATAATACCGCTTGTTTTAGCTCCGATAATCATAAGGAAGGGTGGGCTGGGGGTATATGGGGTTTATGCATCGTTGCTGACTGCATCACAAATAGGAATAATCATATCAGAGTATTCATTTGAGGCTTTGGGTCCGAGGTTGATTATAGATATTCAAGATAATGAATCTGAAGGTAGTCGAAGGATAATATATTTTGAGGTGTTGATTGCCAAGATGATGCTGGCAGTGGCAGGAGTTATAATTGGAATATTTTCAGCCAGAATGATGCTTGCTAGAATGCCTACAATATTTGAAGCGTTTGGATTATTTGCGATGATGTTGGGTACGGCTGCATATGGATCATGGTATCTTCTGGCAACAGGGAAGTTAATGATGATGTCAGTTTTGATTGTGGTAAGCCGTGCATTAACTATAATATTGATGCTATTGATAATAAATAGCAAATATTCGCTTGATGGTGCCGTTTTGTTTTTGGTCTATGTAATTCCATGGGCAATGATGGGCGCAGTAGTTGCGATTAAGACAGTGCCGAGAAATATTGTTCTAATGAATACTTTTAAAAGATCGATTGTCCTGATAAAAATGGGTCGTCATTCTTTTCTCGGTATGTCAGGAGGCGCGTTGCAAAATGTTTTGGCTTCGTTGCTGATTGGTGTGTTTTCGGGGCCTGTGGCGCTTGGAGCATACAATGCGATAGATCGAATAGCAAGGACGGCGAGTGCAGCATTAAAACCTATTTTTCAAACCTTATATCCGCATATGGCTCTTCTTCATAAAAAGGATAAGCTTAATGCGAAAAGAGTTATGACAAAGTATTTGGTAATAGTTATTGTTTTGATTTTGTTTGTGATATCGTTGTCAGTGCCAATAAGCAAGTATTTGATTTATTATATTTATGGAGCTAAGCTTATATCATATTCGTCGCTTCTTATAATACTACTTGTATGGCTTTCATTCGGAATAATTAATAATATGATTGGTATACAAGGCCTGCTTGCATCGGGACGTGATGTCGAATATACGATAGGAATATGGATATGTGTAATTACATCAATAGTAACGGGTTTGTTGTCAGTTGGAAAACAAGATTTCATATACTGGGTAGGGGCATCAGTTGCATTGGGCGAGCTACTTGCTCTGATATATTATTTTTATTCATATTATAAACATCTTCCTAATGAAAAGATTATAAAAGTTCATGAAAAGGAGGGGGATTCGTTGGGAGTATATAGGAGTGTTGTTTGAGTAAGGCGATTTGCCTTGCTCACTCACCGCTTTAAAGTAATCTGTTTCAATCGCATTCTGTGTATCAGTATGGCAGGAAGTAAAGGAAGATATGTCTGAGGGCGGTAAGTCATTCAAAATTATATTACTGGCGATCAGCGTGGGTTGGTTGCCCGTATTTGTATCTGCTGTTATACAGGGATATGAAGAGAATAATAAAGGTATTGGATTACAGTATAATACAGTCTTTATAAATATATTGGGTGTGTTTTGCATTATTGCCGGTGCAGCAGTTGCATATTTTGCAAAAACATATCAGAAAAGCGCGGTTATAAATACAAATCGTAATGAAGTTAAAGAACGGCTGATATTGAAAGGTTTGATGGCTATGGCATTAATTGGGGGGATATTTTCATATTATCGATGGAAATCAATTGGCATTGATCCGTTAAGTTTTGATTCAGATATGTATTATCAAATGAATCTTGTGTATGCAGACGAAGGACATGTGATTACAGGTATATGGGGTCGTTTAAATTCGATGGCTACGCTCGGCGCAATGTTTGTGATGTATCTCTATTATGAAAATAAAATCGATCTAAAACGTTTGTTGATATATTGTGCTATATTTATAGTTATTCTTATATCACCTCGACGAGCAGCAATGTTTACTACAATGTTGTCAATGCTGTTTCTGTTTTTAATGAGGTCTCGTGTTTTCAGTATTCGAAATGTAATCTTTGCTGTTATTTTTCTTTATGCATTCATAATGATTTTTGGATATACACAGTATTCTCTTGGGAAGATGATGGACTTCTCTATATGGGATTCGGTGGACATGGCGATGAAATATGTCGAATCCAGCGTCTTTGTGATGGACAAAATTATTAATACAGATCACTTTGATAAGACATGGATAATGCTATCTGTTCCAGCAAGAATAATAGGTGAACTATTTGGCATCGACCCAGGTGTTGACCTGTCAATACCATTTGTATATGTCCCTGAACCCTCTAATACGGTGCCGGCATTTTATTATTTCTTTAAGTCTGGCAGCTATTTTGGCGTTATTATATATAGTCTTGCTGTTGGATATTTTGCGTTAGTATTTGTTCGGCAATATTTAATCCGGAAGACATTTCATTCAGCAGTTATCGGATCATTATTTCTGACAGGGATTTTGCTTTCTGTTCGTGATTGCATATTTATAACGTATGACTTTATTTTTTGGATCGTTACCTCATATTTAATATCAGTTGTGTTACATAAGAAAATACTATGGGAAAGAAAGTTCTAATTGTTACAGTTTCAGCTCCCCCTTGTGGAGGCTCACATGCAACAAGAATATCTGCAATAGTTGAAGGCTTCAATTCTAATGGGGTCAATGTTGCCTTGATAACCTGTCAGTCATCTGCTGCTGTATGTGATAACTCGATATTATATAAGCGTTTAAAAGAGATGTCAGTTATAATACAAACAAGCGGAGGTGTTGTTCGAGCTGCGGCAAGTTCTGTAGGGAACGTTTCGAATGCGGAATTAAATCTTGAGAAATACATTCAGAAAATTCGCGCATATGTAAGAAGGAAAATGATACCCGATACATATATATCATGGGTTCCCGGAGCAGTAAGGGCTGGACTAAATTGTATAAAAGAATCAGAGGTAGAAATTATTGTGTCAAGTGGTGCGCCATTCTCCGCACATATCGCTGCATTTATCATAAGTAAAATATCCGGTGTTCCATTAGCGCTTGACTATGGTGATCCATGGGTGTATGAACCTGGTCGGCCAAGGCGAGGATTGAGGCTGTTATTTGAGAGGTCATTGGAAAGATTGATTTTAAATAATTCAATAATTACATCATTTACTACAGGTCCAACAATACAGCTATATAATAATACGTATGCGAAAATTAACACATGTTATTATATGCTTCCGATGGGTTTTAATAAGGATGAATATATTGAACATAGCAATAGAAGGGAAGATAAGTCAAGAAAGCTGAGTTTTGTATATGCTGGTCGAATAAATGAAGAATACAGAAGTCTTGACTCTTTGATTCTACTCCTTGATTATGAGGTTGGTAATAATAAAAATAATATTAACAATAATCAGGTGGAATTTGTTTTTTATGGTAATGAGCTTGGAGGAGTTCGTAAGCAGCTGGATTATTATGCGCGATTAGGATTAGTTAGATTTGAACATAATCTTGATCATAAAGAGTATATAGAAACTATTTCAGAGTCTGATGGCCTGGTGGTGTTTGGAAATAATAGCCCTATTCAAATACCAGGCAAAATACCTCATTTTCTGGCTGCAAGAAGGCCTATATTATATCTTCGGAATATGGAGAAATCTGAATACGATCCGTCTTATCATCTTTTGATAAATATTCAATTGAGTCACCTTTATTGCGGGGATTCTGTGAACGAGTATGTGTCGTTCAAATCGGCCTGTGATATTGGAGCAGTGCCTGATATAAATGAAGTCGAATTGAATGGTTTGGAATGGTCGAATATATGTAATAAATACGTAAGCGTTCTTGCTGGATTAATAGAAAAACGAAATGCATAACGTCCTATATTTTACAAAATATGATCGTCTTGGAGCAAGTTCAAGACTTCGAACCTATCAGTATTTAACTGATTCTAATGAGCAGTATAAAATATATCCTTTATTCAGTGATCGTTACTTGCTCGCTTTGTATTCAAAAAGAAAGTTTAAGTATATATGGTTATTATATGGTTACCTGCTTCGTGTTTACAGATTGATTATCCGTGATCCGGATGATGTTCTTGTTGTTGAAAAGGAACTGTTTCCATGGCTTCCCTGGTGGTTCGAAAAAATATTTTATAGAGACTCCGTTCTTGTGATTGATATTGATGATGCGATATATCATAATTACGATCACGGTATCGGGAGAGTATTATTGTCAAATAAGTTTAAATATATATTCGGTTACTCCAAACTTGTACTCGCCGGTAATTCATACTTGTTGGAATATGCTAAATCATGTGGAGCAAGTCATGTTGAGTTATTTCCTACTGTTGTCAATATGGAAAAATATTGCGGCATAAATAACAATTCGTTCGATAATGATATGCCGATCATAGTCTGGATTGGCTCTCCATCTACTCAGGCTTATCTTTATGATATAATGCCCTGCCTTAACGAATTATATCAACAATATCCGTTCATATTAAAGATAATTGGTGCTTCAACTTCTGAATATTTAAACTATCCATTTGTTAAGATTGTTAAATGGGATGAAAACAATGAAGGCTCTCAAATCGCATCATCCGATATAGGTATAATGCCCTTACCGGATCGACCATTCGAGAGGGGCAAATGCGGGTACAAGCTCTTACAGTTTATGGCATCCTCATTGCCTGTTGTTGCCAGTCCTGTAGGTGTTAATACTTCTCTCGTTAAAAGCGGACAAAATGGCTACCTTTGTTCATCATATGATGAATGGTTCGCATCACTGAAGTTGCTGCTGACAAGCCATGAACTAAGAAAGACAATGGGGGAGTGTGGTAAGCATATGGTTGCAAACAACTATTCATTAGAAGTTCAAAAAAATAAATATTTTAAAATGTTGTTATCAGTAAAGTAAAAATCGCATTCGATGATTGATGTTTAGATAACGGTTGCCTTACTGTTTCTTGCTTTATATTTAATTGTGACGAGCATTGCAATACTGAACTATAAGATTGTGATATTATAATGGATATCTTTCAGTCGGTATCCATGGTTTTTAGTGAATAAATGCATTAATCTATAATTGTTGTCAAGTATGCTGTTCTATATTCTGTACTCAAAATATCTTTTTATTAATATGAATTATGTGTAAAAAAAGGGTTTTGATTGTGTTCGGAACCAGACCCGAGGCCATTAAGATGGCCCCTTTGGTCAAGGAGTTTGAAAAGTATCCTGAATTGTTTGAAACCTTTGTTTCCGTTACGGGACAGCATAGAGAAATGCTTGATCAAGTGCTTGATCTGTTTGAGATCGTTCCGGATTATGATTTGGATATCATGAAGAAAGGGCAGGACTTATATGATGTTACCGTAAAAGTGCTGACAGGAATGCGAGATATTCTTGACGTTGTAAAACCTGATTATGTATTTGTTCATGGTGATACCACAACTTCCACTGCTACGGCATTGGCTGCTTTTTACCGCCAGATTCCTGTCGCCCATATAGAGGCTGGTTTACGTACAAATCTAAGATACAGCCCTTGGCCAGAAGAAATTAACAGACAGATGACCGGGCGTATTTCGACCTTTCATTTTGCACCCACAATGCTGAGCAGGGAAAATCTGCTGATGGAGAACGTACATGATGAAAGTGTATGGGTAACTGGCAATACGGTTATAGATGCATTGAACTGGGTGGTCGACAAGATAAAATCTATTGAAGACGTCGAGAGAACCGTGCTGAACACGCTCGAAATGTTCGGTCTGCCAGAGCGATTGGTCATGATGTGGAAAGGTGTTCCTTCTGGTATCGATCGTGAGGGGATTGCTGAACGGCGTATGGTGTTGATTACCGGTCACAGACGTGAGAACTTCGGTGAAGGTTTTATTGAAATCTGCAAAGCGATCGCTGATCTCGCATGCAAGTATCCTGATGTGGATTTCGTCTATCCAATGCATTTGAACCCTAATGTGCGAGCGCCTATACGTGAAGTGTTTGGTGATGGGAAAGATAATGGGAATGTTTATTTAATCGAGCCGCTGGATTATTTGCCGTTCGTCTATCTAATGAGTCGGTCATATTTTGTGTTGACGGATTCAGGGGGAATACAGGAAGAAGCTCCTGGCCTTGGCAAGCCGGTATTGGTGATGCGTGATACAACCGAGAGGCCTGAGGCCCTCGCTGCTGGTACTGTGCGTCTTGTTGGGACGGACCGACAGGTTATAACCGAAGAGGCTGCTCGTTTACTGGACGATCATGAACACTATGCGGCTATGTCTCGAGCTCATAATCCTTATGGGTCGGGACGAGCATGCGAGCAAATCGTCGAAGTTTTAAAAGGGTTTATACGTGAGGGTGTGGAGGCTGATCGGAGAGAAGGAGTTAACCGGATAAATTGAATCACCAGAAACATATAATCCAAAGATTTCCATGGATCTAAAACCACACAAATAACTAATCTCTCATAATAACATGAAATCGTTTCTCTGAAAATAGATCTTCTGGCTCGCATCCTCATCGATAATTAAAATATTGTTAATGATCAGCGCAACTCAGTCTGGCAAGTGTTTAATCAATATATGGGCATTATCCTATAAAAATTGGCTAAGAACAGCGACTTGATGCAGGAAGTTATAATAATCTCAGACTACGTATTGTGATTATTGAACAATAAATAGAACACACCTCACGTTTATATTAAAGAAATTATAAATGCATTTCTGATACTCACTGGTCATGATAATTGTGAGCGACATAATCAGAGAATAGTATCTTTGCATTGGCGATATTTCAATCAAATAGCACTAACGATATTCTTGCAGTCGCAGAAGTTTTTTTTGCGGTGAGGGACTTTATCGTCACCAGCATCATGTTCGTGTTACAAAAACGAGTTATTTGTGCTGAGATTGTCTTGCAGTCTACTCTGTTTCGAGTAATATAAATTCTGATTCTCAATAATAGAATACTATAGGAAAAATGAAAATTATCATAGCCCTTAACACCTCATGGAATCTGATAAATTTTCGCGCAGGTATGATCCGTGCTCTTGTCGCTGCCGGGTATACCGTCATTGCTGTTGCTCCGCGGGACCAGTATTCCGAAAGGCTCGTCGAACTTGGCTGCCAATACATTCATATTCCTATAGATAACAAGGGGACCCATCCTGGTCGCGACATAATGCTGTTATTGAGATATTTCTGGCTGATGTATCGTGAGCAACCTGCTCTTTATCTGGGTTATACGGTAAAGCCGAATGTTTATGGTTCTCTTGCTGCTCATGCACTTGGAATTCCTGTTATCAACAATATTGCTGGATTAGGAAACGCTTTTGTGAACAATTCATGGTTGACGCGATTGGTCAAATTTCTTTATAAAATATCCTTGTCACGTTCAGCCAAAGTATTTTTTCAAAATAAGGATGACATGAAACTTTTTTTGGATGAGGATATAGTTCGTTCGGAAAATGCAGCCGTTGTTCCCGGGTCAGGAGTTGATTTGGCCTATTTTTCACTTGATATGATTGAATACTCAGAAAATCAACCATTAGATAACAGCGTCGCGGTATGAGGTTTTTATTGATATCCCGTATGCTATGGGACAAAGGGGTCGGCGAATTCGTTGACGTGGCGCGAAAACTCAAAATGGATTATGGATTCGTCGAGTTCTGTCTCCTTGGCTTTCTTGATGTAGATAACCCAACAGCCATCTCTCGTGCGCAAATGGACGCATGGGTTTCTGAAGATATTGTGAACTATCTTGGAGAGACTGATGATATCAGGCCGTTTATCGCAAATGCTGATTGTATAGTATTGCCTTCATACTATAGGGAAGGTGTTCCTCGATCCTTGCTTGAGGCTGCCGCGATGTCACGTCCCATAATCACAACTGATACCGTCGGGTGCCGCGAGGTTGTTGATGACGGCTATAATGGTTTCTTATGCAGGCCTCGTGATGTCGTCGATCTTGAAAGTAAAATCAGGCGAATGATCGATATGACTCCGGAAGAACGTAAGGTTATGGGCAATAACGGACGCAGGAAAGTAGAACGCGAGTTTGATGAGGAGATCGTAATTAATATGTATCTGGATGCGATAAGGAAATTGGTATTGCATTGATCAGGGTGGGTCGCGTTTATTAAATATTTACAGTTAGCAATGAAGATTACTGTTTTTGGATCAGGATATGTTGGTCTGGTTACCGGGGCCTGTTTTGCGGAAGTAGGTAACGACGTACTCTGCGTTGATATCGATGAGATAAAAATCGCCCGTCTTATACAAGGGGAGATTCCGATCTATGAACCCGGCCTGGAGGATATCGTTATCGAGAATATTCGCGAAGGTCGCCTGAAGTTCACCTCCAGCATAGAGGATGGCGTCGCTTTCGGCACCTACCAGTTCATCGCCGTCGGTACACCACCGGGCGAAGATGGGTCCGCCGACCTCAGTTACGTGTTGAGCGTCGCCGAAAGCATCGGTCGCCACATGGTTGATTACAGGATAATTATTAATAAATCGACAGTTCCTGTCGGTACCGCGGATCTTGTTCGCGAAAAAGTCGGCCTGACCCTGGCTGATCGGAGCAAGGAGATAGATTTCGACGTTGTGTCAAATCCGGAATTCCTCAAGGAAGGTGACGCAGTTGATGATTTCATGAAGCCGGAACGAATCATCGTCGGTGTGGACAATCCGAGGACCAAGGAGCTTTTAAGGAATCTGTACGCTCCGTTCAACAGGAGCCATGAGCGTTTCATAGCCATGGATATTCGCTCTGCAGAATTGACAAAATACGCAGCCAATGCGATGCTCGCTACAAAGATCAGCTTCATGAACGAAATCGCCAACATTTCGGAGAGGGTCGGAGCCGACATCGAGGCGGTGCGACGTGGAATCGGTTCTGACTCAAGGATCGGCTTTGCCTTCATCTATCCCGGCGTTGGCTATGGGGGTTCGTGCTTCCCGAAAGATGTCCAGGCTCTCGAACGCACAGCAGGGAAGTATGGTTACGATGCCCGTATCCTGAAGGCCGTCGAGGCGGTAAACCATGACCAGAAACTAAGCCTTGTGTCGAAGATCCGCGACCATTTCAACAACGACCTTAAGGGGCTTGTTATCGCTATCTGGGGCCTGGCTTTCAAGCCGAATACCGACGACATGCGTGAAGCTCCAAGTCGCAGCCTCATGGAGGAGTTGTGGAAAGACGGCGCGATTGTCAAGGTCTACGATCCGGTTGCCATGGAAGAGGCAAGGAGGATATACGGTAAACGTGAGGGGCTTGTTTTTTCGGTCAATCCCGAAGAGGCCGTGAGTGGGGCGGACGCCCTGGTCGTGATGACCGAATGGATGGTGTTTCGCAGTCAGGACTTCGAGCATATCAAAAAAGTTCTCAAACAACCGGTGATATTCGACGGAAGGAACATCTATAATCCCGAAGTCATGGAACAGCTCGGCTTCAGTTACTACTCTATAGGCCGGCGGCCCAGGATACCGAAATAAGCATCAGGGAAAAGCAGCTTCATAATCACGATGAAAAAGTTTTAAGCCGGGCGGGAGTCCGGCTTTTTTTGTTACAGGGCTGAGCGGGATGTGTCAAGCTGAAGCGCTGGTTCATGGGGTGTCGTGGCGCAGTTGTCGCCTCCCGGCATTACAGATTAAGGCTTTTCGGTTTTTGCATTAAACGGGTTATCTTTTAGTACGCTTGCCGGAATACGTCAGGCCTGAAATTTTCTGATCATCCTCCTTGCTTCTCAATGCAGTTTGATATACGCCGGTTCGCTTCTCTGATCTCCTGGGTCGTCAGTCCTGTCGTCGTCGCACCGGCAGCATACCTGCTTATTGTCTTGCTCGGGTATTCGGCCGCTCCCCGTCATCTGTCATGGTTTTTCGTCCTTTTCCTTTCTGCGACGGTCGCTCCGATGTCACTCATCTTCGGCCTGAAGAAGATCGGCAAGATTTCCGACTATAACATCACCTTCCGGGAGCAGCGCTTTCTTCCGCTGCTCGTTCTCGTCGGGGTGAACCTGCTCGGCTACGAGCTTATGAAGCAGCTCGGCTCCCCGCGTTTCCTGTCGGGCATTCTTTTTTTCAACGCAGTCAACACGGTGTTCATTCTGCTTGTCACCCTGCAATGGAAAATCAGCATCCACCTTTTTTCCCTTACGTCTTCGATCGCACTCGTGTTTCTCCACTTCGGGGTCCCGGCTCTTTGGCTTCTTGTTTTAGTGCCCCTGCTGATGTGGTCGAGGATCTATCTGAAGGCACATAATTTCATGCAGACCCTTGTCGGAAGCATCATCGGGTTCCTGCTGATGTACGGCGAATTCAAATGGTGGATCTCCCTGTGATGAATAGACGTTACATTGTGGTACTGGTTACGTACGGAGAGGTTGAGAATCTTACCGCACGTTCGCTCTGGCCGAGTTCCAGGAAAATCGTTCAAGTCGTTACCCGGCAGATCGTCAAACTTCCGAAGTTCATGATCTATGCTCTTGGCGATTTCCGATCGACCAGGCATTATATCGACTGGAAGATCAATCGTTACCGGTCGCACCTGGTGGAGATCAACAGATCCCAGGCTAAAGGTGTTGCCGACGAATTGCGACAGAACGAAAATCTGGCTGAAGCCGGAGTTTCCATTCAGGTTGTCGATGCCTATTACTTTGTTCCGCCTTACTTCGAAGATGTTCTCGAAAAGTCCCGCAGCAGCGCAGACGGGGTGCTGGTTGTGCCAATGATACCGGTCGAGTCCGCTTTCTCCTGCGGTCCGGCCTGCCAGATGGCCATCGACGTCTATGGCGAGGGGCATCTGGCCTCCGTGAGGGTTGTTCGCGGCCTATGGAAAGAGGAGGAGCTTCATCGGCTCTACCTCGACTATCTGTTTGCATCCCTTTCTGCACAAATCGTTTCCACTGCGGCCAAACGGCCCGGACTTGTGTTGGTCATCCACGGAACGATCGTCAAGAACCGGAAAGGCAACCCGCCGTCAGTTTTCACCGGCCTCAATGAGACCATGGAATTTTTCAGCCTGATGCGTGAAAAGATCCTTGCCGACCCGCGCAACGTGTTCGGTGACGTGAAGCTTGGATGCCTGAACCACAGCTCAGGGGGCGAGTGGACGGCCGAGACGGCGGAACGGGCTCTTGAAGAGCTGAAGCAGGAGGGATTCGGTGCTGTCGCGATGTTTCCGTTCGGCTATTTTGCGGACAACAGCGAAACCGATTACGAAGCGAAAAAACTGCTCGATGAGTCGACAATTCCCCGGAAACAGTACATTCCCTGCATTAATGAGTCGGCCGGCTTCGCCCGGTGGCTCGCTTCGAAGATAGCCGACGAGATCGGGCTGCTTGATCTGCAGCGGCATGTTTTCGGTTCGGGCGATTCGATGGAACATACAAACGGCAAGTGACCATGACCAACGATAGAGAAAAGTTTGATCCCGCAGTAGCAGAGGATTTTGAAGAACCTGAAGGACAGTACCGGCTGGCGCTTGACTTCATCGACAACGGAGAGTATGAAAAAGCGCTGACCATTCTCGATCCTCTGGCCGGCCCGTCTTCGAGGGACTCACGCATACGCTATGCGCGTGCGGTGGCCAACCTCTCGATTGGCGAATACCGCAAGGCAGGTACCGACCTGCTCTTTACTGTCGTGCTCGACAGGACATTCCTGCCTGCATACAGGCACCTCGGTTATGTGTTCCTGACGATGGGCAGGGAAGAGTCGGCAGTCAAGGTTCTCGAAGCTGCCCTTCGCCTCGACCCTGATTATGTCGATGCATTGTGTGTGCTTGGCGACGTCCATATGGATCTCGGCGAAAACGAGAAGGCGCTGGATGCTTTCAACAAGGCTCTTTCCCTCCAGCCGGAAAATCCGGAGCCGCACTGCAAGCTTGCGATGTATTATCTTTCTCGAGGCGACATGGCGGGCCTGAGGGCCGAATTCGAGGTACTGAAGGAGCTCGACCCATCGGTCGCAGAGCAGATTGCCGAACTTCTTCCCTGATCCGCAGGAATCGGATCGAAAAGGGGATTCCAAGATAAAAACGATTGAGGACGAGATGAAACTGTTTCCGGATAAGGATAAGCTCAAGAAGAATATGAAGGCCTGGCTTCCCCTGATTTTTGCCGTCGCATGGACGCCTGTGGTCTGGATGCTGCTTGCCGCCGTTTTCGGACCTCCAATGCAACGAGTGTTCAGCGCATGGCAGCCGGTCGTTGCCATCCTGGCCGTGACGACAATACTCGCAATGGTTGGTCTTGTTCGATTGTTCAGATCTGTAGGATTAAAGGGTTATGATAATCCGGAGTGATATTTAAATAATTCAAGCAGTATATTTTACGGCCTTAAAGCATCAAGAGTTGCCAGCTGGAGGCCGATCGTGGGGATAGCCTGAAAAAATCAGCTTTTTATCTGGGGTTGAAGAGATTTTTTTTTATATTTGCGGCACTTGATAGAGAGGCGGCAAGCCTTTCCGGAAGGGAGAATCGGTATCCCTTTTCATAATGTCAAATAACAGAATATGGATCAGACGCTGAGTGGTTTCGGTACCGTTTTCGTTTTTCTTGTTCTCGGTATCTTTTTCGTTGTAGCCGGGTTCATTACGGCGAGGTTGCTTCGTCCGAGCCGGCCGAACCCTGAGAAGAATTCAACCTACGAGTGCGGTGAGCCGGCAGTTGGCAGTGCCTGGGTCAAGTTCAACATCCGCTTTTATGTCGTAGCCCTTATTTTCATCATTTTCGACGTCGAAGTCGTCTTCCTTTACCCCTGGGCAACGGTGTTCAAGCCCCTTGGCAGTTTCGCTCTTGTCGAGGTCCTGATTTTTGCCGGCATCCTTATTCTCGGCCTCGCTTATGCTTGGGTCAAAGGAGATCTCGACTGGGTGCGTCCTACTCCGAACATCCCGAAAATGCCTGAACTGCCCGGTCGCGATTCCGGCAGGGTGAACGGATAATCTTTCAATCATCATCGATTACACGCTATGGGTTTGCTTGATGCCAGGATATCGAACCGCAACGTCCTTGTGACCTCGGTCGACAATGTGATGAACTGGGCCCGACTTTCTTCCTTGTGGCCAATGGGTTTCGGTCTTGCCTGCTGCGCTATCGAGATGATGGCCACCAACGCTTCCAACTACGATCTCGAGCGCTTCGGCATTTTCCCGCGCTCATCCCCACGCCAGTCCGACCTCATGATCGTCGCCGGTACGGTGACCATGAAGATGGCCGAGAGGGTGGTGACGCTCTACGAACAGATGCCGGAACCTCGCTATGTGCTTTCCATGGGCAGTTGCTCCAACTGTGGCGGTCCATACTGGAATCACGGGTACCATGTCCTGAAGGGTGTCGACAGGGTCATCCCGGTCGACGTATATGTTCCCGGTTGCCCTCCGAGGCCTGAGGCCCTGATCGGCGGCCTGATGAAGATTCAGGAGCTGGTTCGAATGGAAGGTATCGGACTGTCCCGCCAGGACGCGCTGAAAAAGCTAGCCGAAAAGAGCATCGATCCCCAGCAGGTGATCGATCAGGCTCGCAAGGTTGCAACGGCATAACAACATTATCTATTAATGGACAAGGGAATGGAAGAAGCAGGAAACCTCATGTCGGCAATGGTTCAGGAGAGCAAGGCTGCATATGACATCATCAGGGAGCGGTTCGGTGAAGCGGTGTCGGAGTTCGATGCCAATCCGACCATGCCGTTTTTCGAAGTGATCGATACAGCCAGGTGGGTGGAGATCGCGCTTTTCATGCGTGACAACACACGCCTGAAGTTCAACTATATGGCATGCCTTTCGGGAGTCGACTATCTCGAACAGGGAAAGCTCGGCATCGTCTGCAATTTCGAGTCGATCGGCCAATTTACCCACAGGATCGCCGTGAAGGTGAAATGCCAGAGGGAGGGCGGATCCATTCCTTCGGTCTCATGCGTATGGCACACGGCCAACTGGCACGAGAGGGAAGCCTACGACATGTACGGCATGGTTTTCGATGGACACCCGGACCTCAGGAGGATACTCTGTCCGGAAGACTGGACCGGTTTTCCCCTTCGCAAGGATTACCAGGTACAGGAAACCTATCACGGCATCAAGGTTCCGTACTGACGCCATAACAAGTAAACGAGCATTCCGAGCATGCAGGAATTAGGAAAAGCTGATTTGAACACCACAAGGATCATCCGTCAGGACGACAACAGGGTCGTCATTGAAAAGGATCTCGATACCGAATACATGGTTCTCAGCATGGGACCGCAGCACCCGTCCACTCACGGTGTGCTTCGTCTCGAGTGCATAACCGACGGTGAAGTCGTCGTCGAGGCCGAACCGTATCTCGGTTATCTGCATCGCTGTTTCGAGAAGTATTGCGAGAAAATCGATTATCCGGCCATCGTCCCCTATACCGACAGGATGGACTATCTGGCAGGTATAAATACTGAGCTTGCATACTGTATAACCGTCGAGAAGCTGCTCGATATCGAAATTCCCCGCCGCGTCGAGTTCATAAGGGTCATTACAGCCGAGCTGAACAGGATTGCCTCCCACCTTGTTGCCATCGGTACTTATGGTATCGACCTTGGCGCATTCACACCGTTCCTGTTCTGCTTCCGTGACCGCGAGATCATCCTCAGCCTGCTCGAATGGATCTCGGGCGCCCGAATGCTTTATCATTATATATGGATCGGCGGACTCTCATACGATGTCCCGGCCGATTTCAAGAAGCGCGTATCGGAGTTCGTCACCTATTTCAAGCCGAAGGTGGTAGAGCTGCAAAAGCTTTTGACGGAAAACGAAATTTTCGTAAAGCGTACCAAAGGCATCGGTATCATGCCGGCCGAGGTCGCCATCAACTACGGCTGGTCTGGCCCTATGCTCCGCGGTTCCGGCGTCAAGTGGGACCTCAGGCGCAATGACCCTTACTCCATCTACCCAGAGCTCGAATTCGACATCCCCGTTCCGGACGGCAAATTCTCTGACGTTGGCGACTCCCTGTCGAGACACCTCGTCCGCGCCCTCGAAATGGACGAAAGCCTGAAAATTATCGAACAGTGCCTCGACAAGATGCCGGAAGTCACTGGTTTCGATTCCCGTGCACTCATTCCCAAGAGGATCAGGCCCAAAGCAGGCGAAGTCTATGGTCGTGCTGAAAATCCAAGGGGTGAGGTCGGTTTTTACATTGTGAGCGACGGCAAATCGACAAAGCCGCTCCGTTGCAAAGCCAGGTCGTCGTGCTTCGTCAATCTGTCGGCGATGAAGGACCTTTCAAAGGGGCAGCTGATCCCTGACCTTGTGGCCATCATCGGCAGCATTGACATCGTGCTGGGCGAAGTTGACCGCTGATCGTTTTATATAGACAACACTTTTATTCTCTAAGCAGGTTCGCCTTATTGATATGAGTTCATCACAATCTCTCAATACCTGGTCTGACGCCCTTTCGGGATTCAACATCAGCGGTTTTCCGCTCGGGTTGATCATCGTTGCGGCCATTCCGCTCGTGTTCATTGCGCTCTATGCGCTGACCTACGGTGTCTATGGAGAACGCAAGATCTCTGCGTTCATGCAGGACAGGCTCGGCCCTATGGAGGTTGGTCCCTGGGGTATTCTGCAGACGCTTGCAGACATCCTCAAGCTTCTCCAGAAAGAGGATATCGTTCCTACCGTCGCCGACAAGTTCCTTTTCGTTATGGGCCCGCTCATCATGTTCGTCGGTTCATTCCTGGCCTTTGCAGTTCTTCCTTTCGGCCCGGCATTTATCGGTGCCGATCTGAACGTAGGACTTTTCTATGCTGTCGGTATCGTGTCCCTCGAGGTTGTAGGTATCCTTGCCTCAGGTTGGGGTTCCAACAACAAGTGGGCGCTTTACGGTGCGATCAGGAGCGTCGCCCAGATCGTAAGCTATGAAATACCTGCATCCATCGCTCTGCTTTGCGGTGCAATGATGGCTGGTTCGCTGAGCATGCAGCACTTCAACGTCGTGCAGTCCGGTCCTTACGGGTTCCTCCACTTCTTCCTGTTCCAGAACCCGATCGCATGGTTGCCCTTTATTATATACTTCATCTCTTCGCTCGCAGAGACCAACCGTGCACCTTTCGATATCCCTGAAGCAGAATCAGAGCTTGTTGCAGGATTTTTCACCGAATACTCAGGCATGAAGTTCGCCATGTTCTTCCTTGCAGAGTACGGCAGCATGTTCATGGTTTCCGCTGTGATTTCTATCGTATTCCTTGGCGGATGGGCCTCGCCGCTGCCGAACATTGGCGGTCTGGAGCTGAATACCATGACGAACGGTCCGGTTTGGGGAGCCTTCTGGATCATCCTGAAAGGCTTCTTCTTCATCTTTGTGCAGATGTGGCTTCGCTGGACTCTTCCCAGGCTTCGGGTCGACCAGCTTATGTACCTCTGCTGGAAAGTCCTGACACCGTTTGCCTTCATCGCATTCGTGCTGACGGCAATCTGGGAAATTTACATGTAATTCGCGCTGAGCATCTTCGAGACTACTGGCAAGAAAGACGAAACATCAATTATGAGTGAGTACTTCAGCAATATAAAGACCGCCTCGACGACCATCGCGACCGGTTTGGGCATAACCCTCCGCCACTTTTTCAATGCGGTAAAGAGGAAGGGAGATGCCGGTATCGATGATGCCGACTTTTTCAAGCAGGTCGACGGCCTGTGCACCCTGCAGTATCCGCGCGAGGTTATCCCTACGCCGGTCAACGCCCGCTATCGCCTTTATAATAATATCGACGACTGCATCGGTTGCAATCAGTGTGATCGCGCCTGCCCGGTCGAATGCATCACCATCGAGACCATCAAGGTGACTGCCGATGATCTGGCCGTTTGCGGCAAGACTTCCGGCGGACAGCAGAAGAGGATGTGGGTGCCGGTGTTTGACATCGACGTGGCAAAATGCATGACCTGTGGCATCTGTGTCAGCGTCTGTCCGACCGATTGCCTCGTGCACACGCCTGTGGCGGATTTTTCCGAGTTCGATGTAAAGAATATGGTTTACCATTTCGGCAACCTGTCGAAGATAGAGGCTGAGGCAAAGAGGAAGAAACTCGAGCTGGAGAAGGCTGCCAAGGAGAAGGCTGCAGCTGAAGCAGCAGCATCGGGTGCAGCTCCTGCCCCGAAGCCAGCGCCAAAACCTGCCCCGAAACCTGCCGGTAGCCAAGCAGGGGAGTAACCGGTACTGAATACCAACAAGTGCAGATAATCATGAACGAACTGACCATCGCAATCATCTTTTACATCTTCGCGGCCCTGACTGTCCTGTCGGCGGCGTTTGTCGTCTTTTCGAAAAACGTCATCTACTCGGCCTTCTCGCTGCTCTTCACCTTTTTTGGAGTGGCGGCCCTGTATGTCTTTCTCAGTGCCGACTTCATCGCTGTGACCCAGGTCGTCGTCTATGTCGGCGGCATTCTCGTGCTGCTGCTCTTCGGGGTCATGTTCACCAACACCATCATGTCGACCGAACTCAAGGCAGACGTGCTGCATTTCGTGCCGGGGGTAATCCTTACGGTGATGCTGATCGTCGGAATGCTTTACGCCTTCTATACCACGGGCGACTGGATGCCGGGGCATATTCAGCTTTCGGGAAGCGTCGTCGAGCGCATCGGTATCGAGACCATGTCCCGTTACATGCTGCCGTTTGAAATGGCTTCGATCCTGTTACTTGTCGCACTGATCGGCGCAGCGTTCCTTGCCCGCTTCGACAAGACTCACAAAAAAGAACACTAAGGGAGTAACGCTCATGGAAATGTTTACCGCTATAGGTCTGAACCACTTTTTGACGATATCGACCCTGTTGTTCGCTTTCGGCATGTTCGCCGTCATGACAAGGAAGAACGCCATCGTTATCCTGATGGGTGTCGAGCTGATCCTGAATGCCGCCAACATCAACTTTCTTGCTTTCTCGAAGTATAACGGCGGAATGGAAGGGGTTATGATCAGCCTCTTCGTTATCGTGCTCGCCGCTGCCGAAGCCGCAGTCGCGCTGGCAATCGTGATCAATATTTTTAAAACATTCAAAACGGTTGATGTATCCAGCGTGGACACCATGAAGGAGTGACCCGTACCGATATTAGTCTTTCAGCTGCAAATACTCTGTAAAACGAAACATGATGCACAGTTTAATCCAGTTATCGATCGTCGTTCTGCTCTTGCCGCTGCTGTCGTTTGTGGTGCTGATATTCTTCAACCGCAGACTTCCGCGCATGGGTGATTTCGTGGGCGTCGGCATGCTTGGCACTGCCTTTGCCCTGTCCCTATATATCTTCTGGTCTGTGATAGTCCAGCACTACGATCCGGCCTTCAAAATCGCATGGAACTTCACCTGGCTCGATCTGGGCAATGTTCCCGGCGTCGGCCCGCTGACGGTCAAGATGGGCATTGTGATCGATAACCTGACGGCAATCATGCTTGCCATGGTGACCCTGATCAGCCTTCTGGTGCACCTGTATTCCACTGGCTATATGGCTGGAGACAAGAATTACGGGCGCTTCTTCGCTTATCTGGGCATTTTCACATTCTCGATGCTCGGTATCGTCCTTTCCGACAACCTCTTCTCGATCTACATCTTCTGGGAGCTTGTCGGCCTGTCGTCTTACCTTCTTATCGGCTTCTATTTCGAGAAAGACAGTGCCGCCGATGCACAGAAAAAAGCCTTCCTTACAAACCGTGTCGGTGATATCGGCATGTGGCTCGGTATACTTATCCTTTATTCCCAGTTTCATACCTTCAGCTACGACGAAATATTCCAGAACATCGCAGCAGGCAAATTCGGTCTTTCCAACGGATGGCTCACGGCCGCCGGTATCCTGCTTTTCTTCGGCTGCGTAGGCAAATCGGCTCAGTTCCCGCTTCATATCTGGCTTCCTGACGCCATGGAGGGCCCGACCCCGGTCTCTGCCCTGATCCATGCGGCTACGATGGTTGCAGCCGGCGTTTATTTCGTCGGTCGCATCTTCGTCATCCTCTCTGTCGATGCTCTGCACTACATTGCGTTCATCGGTGCCATAACGGCTTTCATGTCGGCCACAATCGCCATTACCCAGCACGATATCAAACGTGTGCTGGCATACTCGACGGTTTCACAGCTCGGTTATATGGTCATGGGTCTCGGTGTCGGCGCCTATTCGGCAGCACTGTTCCACCTCCTGACCCACGCATTCTTCAAGGCATGCCTCTTCCTCGGGTCGGGCGCCATCATTCACGCGATGCACCACGAACAGGACATGCGCTGGATGGGTGGCCTTCGCAAGAACATGCCCTGGACATTCGCGACCTTCAGCATTGCCACCCTCGCACTCGCGGGACTTCCGCTTACCAGCGGTTTCCTGAGCAAGGATGCCATCCTGGCCGGTGCACTCGGGTTCGCATCTACTGAAGGTGGAGGAATCTATTATCTCATTCCTGTCCTCGGTTTCGCTTCGGCCATGATGACGGCCTTCTACATGGGTCGCCAGGTCTGGCTCGTCTTCTTCGGTGAGAGCCGTACACACCTGAAGCCGGCGGAAGAGCATCATGACGATCATGCAGCACATGGTCACGATGCGCATGGCAACGATGCTTTTGACCACGGACATGGCCATGGTCATGGTGAACATCACGGTGTGCATGAGGTTGGCTGGGTAATGAGGCTTCCGCTTGTCATTCTCGCGACGTTGTCAATCTTCATCGTTTTCTCCCCTGATCCGCTCGACGGCGGAAAGGGATGGTTCATGCATCTTGTTCCTACACCGTCTACAGTTATCAAGTCGGCTTCACCTGCCCATGAGAATGCCGCCCTGGTTACTGGTGGAAGGCTTCTCGCCGAGGCAGCCAACGATTCTGAACATGCTGCTGCCGGTTCGACGTCGGAAACTGCAGTCGCCGGAGCGCACTCCGAGGCTGCTGCGGAAGGACATGGCCCGGTATACGCCGATGCGAGGCAGGCTGAAATTGCTCATGCTACCCACGCCAACCACTATACGGCCATCTATCTCTCTTCGGCCATGATCGTATTCGGCGTCGGTCTTGCACTCATAGTCTATAAATTCGGAGCGATCGATCCTGAAAAGACTGCGCAGGCTATCAGGCCGCTCTATCTCTACTCGTTCAACAAGTGGTACTGGGACGAGATCTACGATGCCACGTTTATCAAAGGGTCCATGCTGATTTCCAAGTCATGCGCATGGTTCGATGCGAACATAATCGACGGGTTCGTCAACGGGATCGCGACCGTATACAGGAAAGTCGCTTTTGCCAACGGCAGTTTCGACAAATATGTTGTCGATGGCATTGTCAACTTTACGGCGTTCTTTGTGCAGACATCTGGTGCAGTCATGAGGAAGATCCAGACAGGAAAGGTCCAGACCTACCTGGTCATGGTGCTCATCGCGGTACTTGGCTATTTTGCCTTCTACCTTGTACAACTCATGAAATAACCGAACGAATTAATTTTTATCTCCGAACATAACAGGTACTGAACATGCTGAGCTTAATTGTATTTCTGCCGATCATTGCCGGACTCATTATTTTGGCTGTGCCTGCGTCGCAGAAGCAGATCATAAGGATCGTGTCGCTGCTGGCTGCTGTTGCGCAGGGAGTGATCGCCGTGCTTATCTGGCGTCAATATGACCCGACTATGGCGGGTATCATCGCTGCTCCGGGAGGATCTCCATTCGGGTCGTTCCAGCTGATAGAACGCATTCCATGGATTTCGCTCAATCTCGGTTCGTTCGGTCCGATGACTATTGAGTATTTCATCGGTGTTGACGGCATTTCGATTACCATGGTCATTCTGACTGCACTGATCTCGATCATCGGTGTTCTGTCGAGCTGGACCATCCAGAAACAGGTCAAAGGCTACTTCATACTGTTCAACCTGCTCAGCACGGCCATGATGGGCTGTTTCGTCGCTCTCGACTTCTTCCTCTTCTATGTGTTCTGGGAGCTCATGCTTCTTCCGATGTACTTCCTCATCGGTATCTGGGGCGGACCGAACAGGGAATATGCCGCTATCAAGTTCTTCCTTTATACGCTTTTCGGTTCCGTGTTCATGCTGCTTGTCATGATCGGCCTCTATTTCAGCGTCGTTGATCCGCTGACCGGCAACCATACATTCAGCCTCGTTGCGATGGCCAGTCAGGAAAACTATGTCAAGGGCACAATTCTCGGACCCGACAGCACCACCTGGCGCTATATCGCATTCATCGTCCTCTTCGTAGGTTTCGCCATCAAGGTTCCGATGTTCCCGTTCCACACATGGTTGCCTGACGCACACGTCGAGGCTCCGACTCCGATTTCGGTTATCCTGGCCGGCGTGCTTCTTAAGCTCGGCACCTATGGCATGATGAGGATCAACTTCCCGCTTTTCCCGGAAGTATACCAAGCCGGTCTCTATGTCATCGGTGTATTCGGCGCCATCAATATCATCTACGGTGCGTTCTGCGCGTTGGCTCAGCAGGATCTCAAGAAGATGGTCGCCTATTCGTCTATCAGCCACATGGGTTATGTGCTTCTCGGTCTTGCAGCCGCAAACAGTGAAGGTATGCTCGGTGCACTTTACCAGATGTTCAACCATGGCACCATCACTGCAATGCTCTTCCTTCTTGTCGGCGTTATCTATGACAGGGCTCACACTCGCGCTATCGACAAGTTTGGTGGCCTTGCTTCATACATGCCTGTATATTTCGGTGTCTTGATGGTTGCATGGTTCGCGTCTCTTGGACTTCCGGGGCTCAGCGGCTTCATCTCCGAAGCGCTCGTTTTCGTCGGTGCCTTCTCGTCCGTTACCACCAGGCCAATCGCCATCGTCTCGGTGCTCGGTATCGTCTTTGGTGCAGCCTACCTGCTCTGGTCGCTGCAGAGGGTGTTCCTCGGCAAGCGCAAGCCTGATGCGGCATATGATCTCGAAGTTGGTGCAGACGGCCATGAGCACATTCATTTCCATGACTGGAACGGAAAGCTGGATCTGGACGCAAGGGAACTCACCATGCTTGTCCCGCTCCTTATCATCGTCATCGCGCTTGGTATTTATCCCATGCCGGTTATGGGTATGCTGACCACGAGCATCAACAAGCTTGTTCAGGTTCTTGCACCCGTTGCCATGTCGGCTGTGAAATGATCCGGTATTTCTGTGTAAAAGAATAAACGTTGGAGAAATATGTTCGAAATGCCATCAGGCGCTGAAATACAGAGCATCATATCGACCCTCAGGGCAGGTGCCGGATATTTTATCCCTGAAATCTATCTGTCAGCCCTGTTCATGGTGCTGATCATTCTGGACCTCGTGCTCGGTCACAGGAAAAGCCGGATCCTCGCTTCAGCGACGATAG
>Ga0326729_1000079_pt1 | contig 28899 bp, 32 predicted proteins | sample MHFSIPfraction_2_FD_207744 | JGI IMG/M metagenome (GOLD analysis project Ga0326729, IMG submission 207744) | Lab enriched peat soil microbial communities from Michigan Hollow, Ithaca, NY, United States - MHF6AY SIP fraction | ecosystem: Environmental > Terrestrial > Soil > Wetlands > Peat...
CGCCATGTTCCTTGCATTGACAACGTGGTAGCCGGGCCGCCAGAATCGTCTCAAACTGCATGGTATCCAGATGCCGCTACCGTTGCTCGGCGGTATGATCGTAGAGGTTGCCGACCTGACCACAGACAGGACAATCGACCTGTTTGCCCTCATAAACCAGTCGAATTTCGACCTGCTTGCCCGTCACTGACAAATTGACATTTTCGACTTTCCAGTTTGACGGAAGGCCTATGAGTTGGTGGTAGTGGTGTAACAGACTCTGCATGGGAGATTTTAGCGAGAAGGTTCGACAAGGCTTACAATTACGCCAAGTTACCTGTTATTCACCTTCTATCCACGAAATTCTGCGAAGAACCTTCCTGTTCATGCACCCGAGGTCTTGCGAGACGTGGTGAGCGTACAGCGCTTGAATCAGGGGCGGATGGCGTAATCAGCCGACTATTCGGCGAAATTTATTTCGCTTCAGCGTTTGCTTCCTTGGCTTTCAAAAACATACAGCTTCCTTCAGCCGCCACATCCTTGCCGAAGCAGGCGCCCGCAGCAGAATTCGAAGGATTGACGGTAAAGCTCTGGCACTCCTGACACTGCTTGCCGGGCTCCGCCTTCTGTTTGTACATGATCTCCATTATCGTGCATCAATGTATCGGTTCAAAAGTATACTCGTCCGTCTCCTGACGGACGGCTGGTATATACCCTGGAGGGAAAGCCGGATCGTCACGAACCATGCGCATTACGGAGATCGCGGAGATGCCTGCGAACGGTCAACAGACATCTCCGCAACAGATCAACTTTCCATCACCGGTATCCAGTCACGCCAGAACTCATCGTTTAGGAATGGGTCAGCGATGCTTCACCTGTTCCAGGCGGAGATTCCGAAGCACAAATGCCCCTGGATTCCGGGGTGAGCTTTGCGGCCAAACGGAACGGAAAGTTTAATCTCGTGATTGGCTATCTGTTCATAACTCATCTTTTCGCTGCCGTTCCCCATTGTGCCGCCCAATGAATTATAGCTGACTTCCCATGCTGATTCACCATCTTGCGGAGGCGTCATTTTGACGACGAGCGTGTCATTGACCAGGTAACTGCCTTCGAAATGCCCGTCCGGCCAGAATGTGTGTTTGAGTTCATATTCAGAAACGCGGATGCCAAGCTTCAGCGCATAGGTCAGAGATGGATCATTGACATTTGTGCGGGCCTTGTTCGACAGAAAGATCGTTGAGAGGTAGATCTGTTTCGGATTTTCGGGAGTGGCTTCGGTCAAAGCTTTGTAGCTGATGCAGGCCACGGAGTCCTCCTCGGCCACTCGGCGCGTCAGGTACCACTGCTTGCCTTTCGGCGCGGCAAGAACTTCCAGAAGGTAGAGGGCATCGACATCCTTCTTTTTGCCTTCAAGCGTTGTCGGCAGGTAGACCTGCTCGATGTTGGCCCAGATGTCCACACGCACATCACCGAAAAGAAAGCGGGTCAGGTTCTGATACGCCTCTTCGCTGTTGACGATCCCGAAAAATCCTGAGTGCGAACGGTACGCATAGGCTGTTGCGCATGGCCTGCTCGTTTGGCCCGAGCGATCGATGCCCCACACCGAAGCGTTCTCGATTCGCACCAGCCCGTCGCTGCCGTGACCGGCAAAGGTGCGCGAGACGCCCATCGCCACCTCGTAATCGTCGCGATTGGTGCCGATCATGCAGAACATGCGCTTCGACGGAAAGGCCTCCTCGGGCAGCCAGTCAACCCGCTCGGTATTCTTGAACTCTGATTCGAGGTCGAGATAGTCGGCCATTTTTTCACGGTTGAAGTTGTTCATATCCGCCTTTTCGAGCCATTGCGGCACATTCAGCCCGGCCATTTCGATGCCGTTATGCGGGGTTGCGTAGGTGAACATCTTGTCAACGCACTGCACCGCCTTGCGGTCGCCGATCCGGGAGTTCTGGAGAAATGCGCGGCAGATCAGCCCGCCCATGGAGTGCGCGACGAGATAACATCTGAACTCTTTTTCAGTTACGCCGTTCTCTTCATGGCTGCACACCAGATCGCGAACTTTGTAAATCAAGGTGTTCAGCCCTTTGGCGAACTCTTCGATGGGCGGACATTTGCCCGAGCCAAGCAATTTCGATGCCTGGTCATAGTAGCGGTAGATAACGATGGAGGATTGCTTGAAACTGCCCGCCCAGCCGTCATCGACGATGTCCATGCCATTATCGTACACCTCGTGATAGTTGTAATCGTTAATCAGCCGGAGTATCGGCGACTCGAAAATGAATTTCCTGGCGGGTTTCGACTTGTCAATGTTTGCTCGGTAGACCGTCGAACCATCGTTGAATCCGCAGAACGGATCGGCGGCTGTCTGGTTTTTTTCCGCATCCGACATGGCGTAGCCGCGTACATAGATAATCGGGTAGTAGGGCGCTCGGGGATTTGACATGGTTGCCTCCTTGTTCCTGACAGGTTGGTGAATGCTTTTCACCGCGCGGAAAAAAGACCGGCTATCGAGCTCAGCAATGAGCGTGCATCGCGAAACGAATGGAAAACAGGTTCCGGCATATCCGTGAGGTGAGGGTTCAGTAAGCGATACTGCAACGGATACAAATTCCTCAAATGTACAGAAATTCCGTGAAAAGAACGAAATATTTGACATCAATGAATGCCCTTGTCTGATAACCTCCGACAATCCGTAATGCCTTTCTCCGCGAAAGACGATGATTGTCTCCAGCCAGTGTCATCGACGTTGATCGCTGCATGTTCGCAACGATCTCGCGGCCACAGGCGCGTCTGTCGTGTTGCTGGCGAAGGGCCGCTTGCGGCTCATCGCTTCGCAGGTATGCGTCGGTTGAGAGGCGAGATCACGGGCGATTTCGAACTATTCAGGCGATGAGTTATCGGCGCCTCATGACGATTGTTTTTCGAACCGCAGCCTGCACTTTGAACGGAATGAAACTTCTTTGCTGAAAAGTTGCGTTAGTTGAGATGTGCTGAATCCATGGCAGTTTACGCTGTTGTACGGCATTGCTGCTGAATTTTACATCTTCATGATGTATCCCGGTCTGGTGACTTGATGTATCTGGAGCCTGCCTGAGAGACCGGCAACAATCGAGGCTCTATGATTGACCAGACAACGACGGCATCGCCCGGAAAGGTGACCTCGATCAGGGGCAGCGTTATCGACATGCAGTTCGAGGGCGTGTTGCCGCCGATCCATTCGATGGTCATGACCGGTCGTGAGTTCAAGGCGCAGGTCGAAGTGCTGACGCAGCTCGATCGGCGGCATGTGCGGGGCATCGCGCTCACGCCGACTGAAGGCATCAGCCGGGGAATGGCGGTCAAGCTCACCGGTTTGACGCTCATGGCTCCCGTGGGCGCGGCGATCCTGTCGAGAATGTTCGACGTCTTCGGTAATACCATCGACCGGAAGGGGCCGGTATCCGGCGTGGAGTGGCGGCCAGTACACCAGTTGCCGCCACCCTTGACCAGCCGGACGACCAGCGCGGAGGTGTTCAATACCGGTATCAAGATGATCGATCTGCTCGTTCCGCTGGAGCGTGGCGGCAAGGCCGGGCTGTTCGGTGGCGCGGGCGTCGGCAAGACCGTGCTCCTGACCGAGATGATCCACAATATGGTGAGCACCCAAAGCGGCGTCAGCATCTTCTGCGGCATCGGCGAGCGCTGCCGCGAGGGCGAGGAGCTGTATCGCGATATGAGTCTGGCCGGGGTGCTCGACAATATGGTGATGGTGTTCGGCCAGATGAACGAGCCGCCCGGCAGCCGCTTCCGCGTGGGTTATGCCGCGCTGACGATGGCTGAATACTTCAGGGACGACGAGCACCGTGACGTATTGCTGCTCGTCGACAACATTTTCCGCTTCATTCAGGCCGGTTCGGAAATTTCGGGCATGATGGGGCAGATGCCTTCGCGTCTCGGCTACCAGCCAACCATCGGCACCGAACTTTCCAGCCTCGAAGAGCGGATCGCGAGCACCGGCACGGGCGCTATTACTTCGATTCAGGCGGTCTATGTGCCCGCCGACGATTTCACCGATCCCGCCGCCGTGCACACCTTTTCACATCTTTCCGCATCGCTGGTCTTGTCCCGGAAACGGGCCGGAGAAGGGTTTTACCCAGCGGTCGATCCCCTCTCCTCCGGCTCGAAGATGGCGGGCGAGTCGGTTGTCGGCCAGCGCCATTACAAGCTTGCACGGGAGGTGCGGCGGGTGCTCGCCCAGTACGACGAACTGAAGGACATCATCGCGATGCTCGGGCTGGAGCAGCTCTCGACGGAGGATCGGCGGCTCGTGGGGAGGGCGCGTCGGCTCGAACGGTTTTTCACCCAGCCATTTTTTACGACCGAAAAGTTCTCGGGCATTCCGGGCAAGCTTGTGCCGGTCGCGGAGACCATTGATGGATGCGAACGGATTCTGCGCGATGAATTCGAGTCATATCCCGAGCAGGCGCTCTACATGATCGGCAGCATCGGCGAAGCAAGGGAGAAAACGAAAGTCGAGGTCAGCGGTGAACCAGGCGCTCCGGCAGCGGCGGCTTCAGGGAAACCGGTAGCTGCATCAGGGGGGGATCCATGACGGAGTCTTCGATGTATCTGCGCATCCTTCTGCCATCCACGGTTTTTGCCGACCTGCCGGAGGTGGATAAACTGTCAGTTGAAACGGTTCAAGGCTCATACGGCTTTCTGCCGAACCGGCTCGATTGCGTCGCGCCGCTCGCGCCGGGCATCCTGTCTTATCGCGCCGGGGCAGAGGAGGCGTACGTGGCTATCGATCAGGGGGTGCTGGTGAAGGCCGGTCGGGAGGTGGTCATCTCGGTGCGTCATGCGACCGGCGGCGTCGATCTCGGCAGCATGGAGAGCGCTGTGTCGCGGGAGTTCGTGAACCTCGACGAGCGTGAACGGAGCGTCCGAAGCACGCTCGCCAGAATCGAGAGCGGCTTCATCCGCCGCTACATGGAGCTGCATCGTGAGTGATCCCGATAAACATCGCCTGTCGGATGACGGTCGGCCCCTCGAAAAGCGCGTGGGATCGAGCGAGCGGCGGAAGATGCGGGCGCAGCGTCATGGCGTGAGCAGTATCTGGTCGGGGATGGCCATGTTCGGCATTATCGGCTGGTCGGTGGTCATTCCGACGCTCGCGGGCGTGATGCTCGGCCGCTGGCTCGATGCGAGTTATCCGGCACCAGGCCGTTCGTGGACGCTGGCGCTGATCATCGCGGGGCTTGTCGTCGGCTGCGTGACCGCGTGGCGCTGGATCGCCGAGGAGAACAGGAATATGCACAAGGAGGAGTGAGAATATGGAAAGCTTGCCGTACCTGCTCGCCGCTGCTGGCGGCTTTTTGCTCGGGATGCTCTTTTTCGGCGGCCTCTGGCTGACCGTTCGGAAAAGCCTCGGCTCGAAGCGTCCGTGGCTCTGGTTTCTCGTCAGCATGGTTTCGAGAACGGGCGTGACGATGGCGGGATTCGCGTGGATTTCTGGAGGCAGCGCCGTGCGCCTCTTGTGCTGCGTCGCAGGGTTCGCGCTTGCAAAACTCGTTGTGCTGTTGATCACTCGTCAACCCGCGAAGGAGGGTGAACCATGCATCTGAGTGGTGATGAAGTCGTGTTCTGGCACTACGGGTTCGTGAAACTGAACCTGACTCTCGTGATGACCTGGGCGCTGATGGCGCTGCTTGCGGGTGGATCGGCATTGATCACCCGGCGACTCTCCTCAGGGATCGTGATTTCGCGGTGGCAGGGGTTTCTGGAGATCGTGGTCACGCTTTCACGCCGCCAGATCGAGGAGGTAGGTCTCCGTCACCCTGAAAAGTTCATGCCATTCCTCGTCACGCTTTTCCTCTTCATCGCGACAGCGAACCTTTTGAGCATCGTGCCTGGTTACGAACCGCCTACCGGTTCTCTATCGACGACCACTGCGCTCGCCGTGTCGGTGTTCATCGCCGTGCCACTGTTCGGCATTGCCGACAAAGGGGTGATTGGGTACCTGAAGGGCTACGCTGAGCCGACCCTGATCATGCTGCCCTTCAACATCATCGGGGAGCTGACGCGAACCCTGGCGCTGGCCGTCAGGCTGTTCGGGAACATGATGAGCGGCGTGATGATTCTGGCGATTCTGCTCACGATTTCGCCGCTGTTTTTCCCGATTCTGATGAACATTCTCGGCCTGCTCACCGGCATGGTTCAAGCCTACATTTTCAGCATTCTCGCAACTGTGTATATCGCTGCCGCAACCCGTGACGATGGCCGGTCAAGCAACGAAACGACAACCAAATAATCTGACAGGGAGAACACCTATGGACATCCTGACTATCATCGCTCTCGCCTCTATCATCATGGCTGGACTGACCATCGCCATTGGCGCTATCGCACCAGCTCTGGGCGAAGGGCGCGCTGTTTCGACGGCGCTCTCATCACTCGCCCAGCAACCGGATGCGGCACCGACCATCACCAGGACGCTTTTTGTCGGACTGGCCATGATTGAATCCATCGCGATCTACAGCTTCGTGATCTCCATCATTCTGATCTTCGCCAACCCGTTCTGGAACTATGCGATAGCGCATCTCGGGACAGGAGGCCGCTGACCATGCTGATCGACTGGTTCACCGTTGTCGCTCAACTGGCCAATTTTCTGATCCTGGTCTGGCTGCTCAAGCGTTTTCTCTACCTGCCGGTGCTGAAGGCGATTGACGAACGTGACCGGAAAATCGCCGGGGAGCTGGCTCATGCGGCTTCCGTCCAGGATGCGGCGGCAAAAGAGCGAGGAGAGTGGGAACGCAAAAGCGCCGAGTTCGAAAGGCAGCGTGGGGAGATGCTGCGTCAGGCGACCGACGAGGCCGAACGGAAACGGTCTGAACTGCTCGCCAGCGCCAAAGAGGAGTATGCCGGTTTGCAGCAGCGACTTCAGGAGGCGTTGCGCAAAGAGGTGCATGACCGGCAGGGTGAATCGATACGGCGCATCAGGAGTGAGGTGTTCGCGCTTGCCGGAAAGGTGCTCGAAGAGCTTGCCGACTCGACGCTGGAGGAGCGGATCGTCGCTGTTTTTTGCCACTGGCTTCAGAATTACGGAAAGGAGCAGCTCGCCGCATTGGCAGACACGCTTCGGGATCCGGGCGTCCGGCATGTCGTCCGAAGCTCGTTCGAACTTTCGGCGTTGCTCCGACGACAGATCGGGGAGACGCTCGGCGCGTTGCTCGATGCGGAGGTTCATCTGGAGTACGAGACCTCGCAAGCGGAGATTGCGGGAATCGAGCTATGCGCCAACGGCAACTGCATCGCCTGGAACCTCGGCACGGCGCTCGACGCGCTCGAAAAATCAGCGGGCGGCGACGAGTCCCGCGCCAGCACGGCACAGGCATCATGAGTGAGGTGAAGCGCAGCACGCTCGACCAGGCGCTCGACGGGATTCGTGACGCCAGAATGGCGTGGTCCGCCCGGCTGGAGCTGGTCGAAGAGGGGGTCGTTACCACGGTGCTGAATGGTATCGCCAAGCTCGGCGGACTTCCCGGAGTCGGCTACGAGGAGCTTGTCCGGTTCCAAGACAACCTTTACGGCATCGCCTTCAATGTCGATCCCGACGAAGTGGGCGTGCTCCTTCTGGGCGACTATTCGAAGCTCAGAACCGGCGACCGGGTCTGGCGCACAGGACGGGTGATGGATATTCCGGTCGGCGAAGCGCTGATCGGCAGGGTGATCGATCCCTTGGGCACGCCTCTCGACGACCTCGGCCCGCTTAACTTTCAGGAGCGCTGGCCAATCGAGCGTCCCGCCCCGGCCATCATGGAGCGAGCGCCGGTGAGCGTGCCGCTGCAAACGGGCATCAAGGTGATCGACGCCATCGTGCCGGTGGGCCGGGGCCAGCGCGAGCTGATTCTCGGCGACCGGCAGACCGGCAAGACCTCGATTGCGATTTCGGCGATCCTCAATCAGGTTGACAAAGGAGTGCTCTGCATCTACTGCGCTATCGGCCAGAAAGGCTCCTCGGTGGCCAAGGTGGTGGCGGAGCTTCGGAGCCGGGGGGCGATGGAGAACAGCATCGTGGTAGTGACCGAAGGCAACGATCCATCGGGTCTGCAATACATCACCCCCTACGCGGCAACGAGTATCGCCGAGAGCTTCATGGCGCGGGGCCGGGACGTGCTCATCGTCTACGACGATCTGACAAACCACGCGAGGGCGTACCGTGAGCTTTCGCTGCTGCTGAAGCGTCCGCCGGGCCGGGAAGCCTTTCCCGGCGACATCTTCTTCATCCATTCCCGCCTGCTCGAACGCGCCACGCACCTCGAAGATTCCGAAGGCGGCGGATCGCTGACGGCACTGCCCATCGTCGAGACGGAGGCGCAGAACATCTCGGCCTACATCCCGACAAATCTCATCTCCATCACCGACGGGCAGATTTATCTCTCGCCGACGCTCTTCGAGCTTGGCATTTTGCCAGCGGTCGATATTGGCCGCTCGGTCTCGCGCGTTGGTGGAAAGGCGCAGCTCGCCGCATATCGCGAGGCGACCGGGAGCCTCAAGCTGGCCTATTCGCAGTTCGAGGAGCTTGAAAGCTTCGTGCGGTTCGGCACCCGGCTCGACGAAGCGGGCCGCGCCACCATCGAGCATGGCCAGAGGATTCGCGAGTGGTTCAAGCAGGAGGAGTTCGCCGTCTTCTCCATGAGCGAGCAGATCACGATGCTGCTGGCGCTCACCGAGGGATCCTTCAGCGCCGTGCCGCTCGACCGGGTGCGCGAGGCCATGGAGTCGGTCAGGCAAGCTGCTTCGACGCTGCCCGCCGGGGTACTCGAAAGAATTGCCTCAAACGAGAAACTGCAAGTCGAGGAGCGTGAGATATTGCTCAGCAAGGCGTGCGAGGCGCTCGAACCGTTCAGGAGCGAGCCATGAGCGACAGCGTCGAAAAGCTTCGCCGGAAGATCGAAAAAGCGGGATCGCTCGGTTCGGTGGTCAGCACGATGAAGACGCTGGCCGCGACCAACATCCGTCAATACGAGGCGGCGGTGAGTGCGCTTGGCGACTACTACCGGACGGTCGAGCTTGGCCTTTCGGTCTGCTTCCGCCAATCGGCAGGAGTGGCGAACAGCCGGGAGAGGGCAAAAGAATCAGAGCTGAAGACCATTGCCGTCGTGTTCGGTTCCGATCAGGGGCTTATCGGCCAGTTCAACGACCAGCTTGTCGATACGGTGCGCAACTCACCGGAACTCAGGAGTGCCGGAGGTACCGTGTATCTCTCAGTCGGCGAACGCATACAGGCGTCACTTCTCGACAGCGGCCTGGAAACGAAGCAGTTGTTCCGGGTGCCAAACTCCGTCAACGCCATCACGCCGCTGGTAGGAGAACTCCTGTCCGGGATCGAAAAAATCCGCGCCGATTTTTCGTTCTTCAAGCTGATCCTGTTTTACAACAGCCCGGTAACCGGAGGGATTTACAGGCCGGTCACGAGGTTTCTGCTGCCTCTCGATGAGGCTTGGGAGGCTAATATTCGCAAAGGGGCTGGCGCCTGGCCCGGCAAGGCCATTCCCGAAATGCCGAACGGCCTGGAGACGACCCGGTGGGCGCTGCTCAGAGAGTACCTTTTCGTCTCGCTGTTCCGGGCGTGCGCGGAATCGCTCGCTTCCGAAAACGCCAGCCGGCTGGCGGCGATGCAGCGGGCCGAGAAGAACATCGACGAACTGCTCGATGATCTCACCATGCAATACAACCAGCGCCGTCAAGCCGATATTGACGAAGAGCTTTTCGACGTGATCGCCGGTTTCCAGGCACTGAAAGACGCCGCGCATCGTCGCTGAATTCAGTGGAGGATAAGTATTACTGCGGCAATAGAAAACCCACGATAATTGTCCGGCTCTAAAAGCTTTTCAGCTTTTTTTCCGCCCCATGCTCAGGAATTAGAGGTTCTGAGTTCATTATCTCGCCACGAAAGGGTAGGGTTAGCGCAAGAATTCGATGGAGTGTCAAGTCAAGACCAAACAGTCTTGTGTATTCCCCGTCATTGCGAGTTTCCCGTATCTGGCCCGATACCGCACACGAACTTTGAACAAAGTACTCAATGGGAATGGATCGCAAGTCCGGGTATCGGACGAAACGCAAAAGACGATTTCGATTTTGAAAAAGTGAAATACTTGTAAAATAGCTCATGTTCATGGAAAGAAGCATAGCGACGTGGCAATCCATACTGAATCAGCGAATGCAGTAAAGATGGATCGCCGCGTCCCGACAAGTCGGGAGTCGCGATGACGAATATCCATTATTCGAGAAGCAGACCGCCATGCTCATCAAAAAAAACACTGGACTGATAAAATTATCCGTCAGTTTTGCCTTGACACACCAATAGTGAAAAAAGCGGCGAAAGGATGAACAATCGGGCATTTTCCAGGCAATCGCGTCCATCCCTTTTCTGAATGAGCCAACACTAAAGCCTTCCAGCGAAACCACTCGTTTTTGCATTAACATCTATTTTGTGCTATATTTTAAGTGAATTAGTATAGTGAAGGATATAACTTGTTATAATATGAATGTTTAATGAAATTGAACCGCCACGGGTATTCCCGAAGCTATGCTTCGAGAATGCATCAATATGGCTTTTGATTTTTCAGGTGGTGAAGTTTTAAGTCTTTTGGTCCAATGAGGAGGGCCTGTTTGGCTTAAATGATAAAACATTAAAACATATTAAAATGGAATCTCGACAGGGGATGCTTTCTGGAAGGCTGATGCTCAAGAGGCCTTTGACCGGGCTTGTGGTTGGATTATGCCTGGCTGGCTTTGGCGTGTTTAATGATGCTGCCGCTACGCCCATCGTTATTGACAATGCTTCGTTTGAAACCCTTCCTCCTGGTGGTTTCACAGGCTTTTCTGGATTAGCGGCCTGGACCATCGCTTCTATTCCAGGGTGGAGCAATGGCGGTATTAATAGCGGGCAGGCAACGTTAGCCGGGTACTCAGGTAATCCAGCTCCCTCTGATGGTCTATACATGGCGTTCTCTGACAGTGAGTCGATCTCGCAGGTTGTGGCTTCTGCTGTTGCCGGAACGACCTATACGTTACAGGTCGATGTTCTGCACAGAGCTGATGGTGTCGGTAATGGAGCTATGGTAAGCTTGACATTCGGCGGCGTAGTGGTGGCGACGGGAACCGGAACTGACAACCTGGGTGTATGGAATAACTGGAGCGCGACATACACCGCGACTGCCGCGGACGCCGGGAAGCAGGTTGGCATCGTGCTTGGCAACAATCATAACCCCGGTAATCAGAGCAACTTTGACAACGTTCGTCTGGATGCATCCGCTGTCCCTGAGCCAGCCGCAGTTTCGCTTTTGGGGATTGGCGGACTTGCCATGGCTGGTGGGCGATTTACGGGACGCCGCAAACGGGAGTCTGTAGCGTAGATTTTATTTTCTTTACCGCTCTCGCGCCGCAAACGGTTTGGCAATCCAGTGTTCCGTCAGCGGTGGGAGAGTGCGGGAAGAATATCGTTTGACCACGAAACATCCCACATTTTCTCTGCCCTGACCTTTCCTGCGTTACGCGAGGTTTCGCCTTGTTTTCACCTTGTCAGCATCGTACTGATCAAATAAAATGCATTTTTTTTGGTATTCCTGAATGCCGCAATATTAGAGCCTGTTAACCCGGACGGTTGTTTCGTTGTGCAGCTTGTGCTGTGTAATGGCTATATTGAGCGAAATCAAGAGCAAAACAGAAGAAAAACCATGCCATTACTGCTTACCGTCATTGCCGTTGCCGTTCTGGTCGCGATCATCGCCGTGCTGCTGCTCCGCCCGGTCGCGAGCTGGCTCGCCAGCGAGTGGCACGCCGCCAAGTGCCGGAATTATCCGAACAGGTTGCAGTAATTTTACCGGTTACTGTCACGATGCGCAGACCGGATACGGTAAAGCTTTTCGGTGAAGCCGCCTTCGGTTTCGAAGCGTTGCGCAAGCGTGTCAATCTGACGGTCGAGCAGGCTACAGGCTACAACGGTCAGCGTGAGGGCGGCGTTGGCGGCGAGTTCGGGGAGGGTGGGCGGCATGGACACGATGGACGCAATGGACAACGAGGAAGAGTTCTGACCGAAAGACGGGCGCTTGTGCTCTTGCAGCACCCAGTGCTCGACTTCGTCGGCGGTGGAACATTTTCGCTGGATCAGCGATTTGCGTCGGGGGTCGGTTGGAGGCCAGAGGGGAAGCTGGCGTTGTCGCAGATAGTCTTCGTAATCGAGGCGCAGCTCTTCAAGACTTGCCCTCGCAATGTTCGTCAACTTGAGTTCGATCTTTTTGGAAGTCCCGGAGGCTTGGCTCCCTTCCGCAATATTCTGCACGCCGGATCGCGCCGCCTGAACCATCTGATCGTGAGTCCGACTGCGCTTTTCGATAAACCGGTCGCAGAACCGCACGGTTACGTCATAGAGCAACCGTGCGATCTGAAAACTCTTCAACGTCCTGTACCCGCCGTGCTCAGGGATGAGAGGGTCTTTATGCATAGTGTTGCCGCGAAAGGGGTTAGGGGTAATCGCAACAACTCAATGTAGTGAAAAGAAGAGGCAGTCGAAGCAAGAAATTTTATGGACGCTGATGGACGCTGGTGGACTGAGTGGACAAAGATGATTCACCCTTCAGTTGGGTAGAACCCGTCCATCAGCGTCCATCAATGTCTATTTCTTCTCTCACTCCCCCAAAATCCCCCTGATCGATTCATTTACCTCCTGCTCCGTCGCGCGGAATTGCTTGTTGTGTTCGAGCAGCTCTCTTGAGAGCTGTTCCTGTTCGTTCGTGCTTGCGGCTGAACGGAGTTGCGCGAGGATTCGCTGCTTCTCTTTCTGCAGCGGTTCGAGCACGAGCGTCTTGACAGCCACGAGGAAGTGCGAGAGGCAGCGGCGGGCGTGCTGTTCGAGTTCGGCGGGGGTCGGGCGCGTGGCTTCGTTGACCGGCAGACGGAAGAGGATGTCGAAGGCGAGGTTGCGGTTCTCCTCCGTGTCGATGGCGCTGATCTCCGAGGAGATGTCGATGTGGCCGTCGCGGTCGCTCATCCCGCGGAATCGCCCGATCAGATGGGCGACAATGGCTTGCGCGGCGGGATGGTCGAGGCGGAACATCGTTTCGTGCGAGGCGGCGAAGGCAAGCACTTCGTTGCCGTAGTATGTGCTTTCGAGCAGCGCTTCGAGGAAGGTGCGCTCCGTGACGGAGAGCGGTCTCTGTCGCACGGGCGGCTGCGGAGCCGCCGGTTCGTCGCGGCGCTGGCGCGGCTCTCGCGCACTGCGTCCGGCGTCGCTCGCGGCCATCACCTCGCGGAGCGTCTGGCGGCCGAGGTCGAGCTTTTTTGCCAGCTCGTCGAGGTACAGCTCCTTCTGCACTGGATCGGCGATCAGGGCGATGCTTTTTGTCATGGCCGAAACCGCTTTCGAGGCGGTGTCGGGACTCTCCATCCATCCGGCATCCTGGTAGCAGCGGAGCTGGAAATCCTGAAACGAGCTTTTTTCGCTCTCCAGCTCGCCGAGAAACGCCTCCTTGCCGTAGTTGCGGATGAAGCTGTCGGGATCCTCCGCGCCGGGCAGCATCACCACCCACGGCGTCAGCCCCTCGGCAAGCAGGATGTCGATCCCCGCGAGCATCGATTTCTTGCCCGCGTTGTCGCCGTCGTAGAGGAAGAGCACGCGCGAGGTGTAGCGCTTGAGTATTTTCGCCTGAAAGCGGGTGAGCGCGGTGCCACACGAGGCGACCGTGTTGGTGAAGCCCGCCTGGTGCATGGCGATCACATCCATGTACCCCTCGACGAGAATCGCCGTCTCCTGCCGCCGGATTTCGTTCTTGGCGGCGTGCATCCCGTAAAGCAGCTTGGACTTCTCGAAGCTCGCGCTCTCCGGCGAGTTGATGTACTTGGGCGTCTGCGCGTCGGTGGAGAGCGTGCGCCCGCCGAAGCCCGCCACCTGTCCGCCGACAGTCATGATCGGAAAGATGACGCGGTTTCGGAAAGTATCGTACAGCGTGTTGCGCTGCGGGTGGCGCGTCAGGAGGCCGAGCGCGGTGAGCTGCTCGATTGGCGCGCCGTCGCGTTCCGCTGCGTGATGCAGGTAGTCCCACGACTCGGGCGCGAAGCCGAGGCCGAAGCGGCGGATGGTGGCGGCTTCGAGTCCGCGGCTGCCGGTGAGGTAGGCGAGGCCCGCGCTTCCGGCTTCGCTTTGCAGCGTGCTGTGGAAGAACCTCGCCGCCCAGCGCAGCGTGTCGAACTGAACGCCCTCCTGTGTCTCTTCCCGCCGGGGCCGTTCCGTCCGGTACTTGCCGGTGTCGATCCCCGCACGTTTGGCGAGCATTTCGACCGCCTCGGGAAAGGTCACCTTCTCCATCTCCATGATGAAGGTGAAGACGTTGCCCCCCTTGCCGCTTGAAAAACACTTGTAGATCTGCCTGTCGGGCGAGACGATGAACGACGGGGTCTTCTCCTGCGTGAAGGGCGAAAGCGCCTTGAAGCGCTGGCCGGAGGGTTGCAGCCGGACATAGTCCGAGACGATGTCAACGATGTCCGTGCTCTGGCGAACCTCGTCGATCATGCGTTCCGGTATCATGCCTGTCATCTGCCAGCTCCTTCGTTTTGCGTTCGATGCTATGATAATCTGAAAATAATGAAATCGCAATTCCCGGCGATTCACCCTCATCAGCTCCTTTTTTCAGAAAAAAAATGGTTTAAAAGCGATTTCCCGGGAACTTCCTCGCTTTACGAGTTGCCGGGCCAGTGCTTTATTACTACATTATCACAGTTACAACCTCTTTTCTCCGAATGAGTGATGAATGATCGACCGTGCAGTTTCTCCATGCCGCTTTGTGAGTACTCTTACCTGGGACGACTGCCTTTCATGGCAGGCTTGCAGATGACCTTCCATATGCGTTTACTGTGATTTGAGAAAAGGTTATATCATGGATTTCGTTACTTCCAACATCTCAATGCCAACCATATGAAACAGGGATTTTTTACGGCGATACTGATTGTGGTGACCTACGCGGTATCTCTCGGCTTTTATGTCTGGATGGGCACGACGCCACCGGAATCCATGTTCCACGCCGTGTGGAAAGGCGGGCCGGTCGTGTCGGTGCTGATGGCGCTGATCCTGATGGTCATCGCCTACATCGTCGAGCGGATCGTCGCCCTGAACAAGGCCTCCGGCCAGGGCTCGATCACCGAGTTCGTGCAGAGCCTCAAGCAGGATGTCGATTCCGGCTCCATCGACCAGGCGATCTCCCGCTGCGACGGCCACCAGAGTTCGCTTTCCGCCGTGATGCGCGCCGTGCTCGACCGCTACAAGATGCTCGCCGTGCACAACGTGACCGACCGCGAGAAGCGCATCAGCGAGATGCAGAAGGCGGTCGAGGAGGCGACCCTCATGGAGATGCCGCTGCTCGAAAAGAATCTCGTGGCCATCTCGACCATCGCCTCCATCTCGACGATGGTGGGCCTGCTCGGCACCACGCTCGGCATGATCCGCGCCTTCGCGGCGATGGCCACCAGCGGCGCGCCCGACGCGGTGCAGCTCTCGCTCGGCATCTCCGAGGCGCTCTTCAACACGGCGCTCGGCATTCTCGGCGGCATCATGGGCATCGTCACCTACAACGTCTTCACCAATCGCGTTGACCGCTTCAGCTACCAGATCGACGAAGCGGCGTTCTACATCATCCAGACTCTCGGCAGCAGTAAATCCTGATCTCGAACCATGTCCAAAATCAAGGCAAAAAGGGTAGGGTTCCGGCTTGACATGACGCCGATGGTCGATGTGGCGTTCCTCTTGCTGACCTTCTTCATGCTGACCACCAAGTTCCGTCCGCCGGAAGCGGTGACGATCGACCTGCCGTCGTCGCATTCGAACATGAAGCTGCCGGAGTCCGACGTGATGACCGTGACCGTTTCGAAAGACAACTCGATCTACATGGGGGTCTCGTCGCAGCGCACCAGGGAGCGGCTCTTCGATACGGTCGTCAAGCCGAAGCTCGAAAATGCGGGGGTCTCCAAAGCGGCGATGGCCGATTCGCTCAAGAAGTTCAGGCTCGATGAGAGCTTCAAAATCGAGAAAGAGGAGCTGGCGCGGTACATCATGATGTCTCGCTTCGCCGACCAGCGGCTCAGGCCGGTGATCCGGGCGGACAACAAGGCCGATTACGAGGCGGTCAACTACGTCATCAAAGTGTTCAAGAAGATGAACCTGCTCAACTTCAACCTCGTGACCGTTCTCGAAAGGGAGGTGCGCTGATGGGCATGGTCGATTCCCCCAACGAGCGGCGCGGCTCGAAACGGGCCAGCCGCCGTCACAAGCGGCTCGGCTTCCGGCTCGACATGACGCCGATGGTGGACGTGGCGTTCCTGCTGCTCACCTTTTTCATGCTGACGACCACCTTCGCCAAGTCGAACACGATGGAGATCAACATACCGCCGGAGACCGGTGAGGTGTCCGTGGCGGAGCTGAACGTGATGACGCTCCGCGTGCCCGGCGACGGCTTCGCCTACTGGTCGCTCGGCGAGGAGGCACCCCGGCGCATTCCGCTCTACGACAGCGCCGACGCCCACGCAACGCTTGGCGGCGAGCTGCGCCAGGTGCTGCGCCAGCAGTTCGGCAACAATAAAAAGCTGGTGATCGTCGTCAGAATCAGCGACAAGGCCAAGTACAAGGCGCTGGTCGATATTATCGACGAGTTCAATCTGATGAAGATCGACCGCTTCAGCCTCGACGAGTTCACTCCAGAGGACGAAGCTGCAATTCAGAAAGCCGTGGCCATGCTCTGACGGCGCGGTTCGTGAACCAGAAAACAGGAGTACGGCAAGGTGTCGTCAAAGTTACAAACAGTGCATGAAGAGGCGGCCAAGAAGGCGCAGCGGTGGACGTTCCGCGAGCAGTTCCTCGATACCGACCGCCTGAGGCAGATAAATTACGGAAATCTCACTCTGCGGCGAGAGGCGCACCTCTTTCTCACCCACGGCGTGGTGGTGGCTGTGGTGCTGCTGTCGCTCTTCTGGATGGTCAGCGCCAACTGGAACCGCCTGATGGCGATGGTTGGCGGCGAGGCGGACGAGAAGGTTGCGGTTCAGTGCTACGAAGTGGTCACCAACGTGACGCAGTTGCCACCGCCGCCGCCAATGAACCCGGAGCCGCCGAAGGTGAGCGCGGCAGCCGCGCCGGTGGATGCGCCGAAAGTGGGCAAGATCAAAAAGGTGGCCGAAGCGCCGCCGGATCAGACCTTCGCCACGCAGACGGAGATCAAGCAGGCGATCACGCAAGGCCCGGCCTCGCAGGATGGCGGCAGCTCGTCGTCGTGCGACACGGTCGTGGAGTTCGTCAACTGCCAGAACCCGCCGACGGTGGTCAGCACACCGAAGCTCATCTATCCCGAAATGGCGAGAATCGCCGGTTTGGAAGGCCGGGTTTTCGTGCGCGTACTCATCAGCGAGGAGGGCCGTCCGATGAAGGCCGAAATCGTCAAACGCATCCCCGCCGACCAGACGATGTTCGACAAGGAGGCCGTGCGTATCGCAATGGAGTCAAAATACACGGCAGGAGTGCAGAACGGCAGAAAGGTGCGAGTCTGGATGACCATCCCGGTACGCTTTACGCTGCATGAAGGGTAGGGGAGAGTTGATAGTTGATAGTTGATAGTTGATAATTGATAATTGATAATTGTAGGGGCGGCTCTTGTGGCCGCCCTGATTTTTTTGACATGTCATCTTTTTCCCACGCCTGATAACCCCGGTCAATCCTCACTATTCGTCCGTCATGCTAATCGAACGCCTCTATCCGTCGATTGGCTGGATGAGAGGTTTTCGGCAGGATGAAGGAATATTTCATGCCGACGGCGTGTAGGGTTTGATGGGGTAGCATACAACAGTGTCATCGCGAGTCCCGACAAGTCGGGATGTGGCGATCCATTTTCGCTGATTCCGCATGGATTGCCACGTCGCTATGCGCCTTTCCATGAACATGGATGATTTTTCTGACAAATCTCTTTGTCCTTGGCAGCAAACAGCAAAAGATTGGACTGAAGTCCAGGTGTTTTTCTGATTGATTCACCCCGGCTTGAAAGCCGGGGCAATATGCATGTAAGAGAGATGAATGTCAGTCGGGATAAATCCCTCCTGAATATGACAGAGTCCATCGCTCTCTTCAACCATTGCCCCGGACTTCAGTCCGGGGTTGATGAAGCATTAATAAATCGGGGCTTTAGTCAAATTTCTTTTTCAGAGTTGGCTGCGCTCTTCCTCGAACAAATATACACACTGTTCATTGTCAGTGTGCGGTATGGTGCCGGATAAGGGCGGCTCGCAATGACGAGGGATGCACAAGGCCGTTTGGTCTTGACTTGACACGAGAACTTCTGTGCATTTTGATTTGTTCTCTCTGGTGGTTATCATTGGTATATATCATCAGGAGTGAAGCACATGGACACCGCGAAAATATTTACCTCGGGCCGCAGTCAGGCGGTTCGGTTGCCGAAAGAGTATCGATTCGAGGGCAAAGAGGTGATTGTCAGGCATTTCGGCAATGGAGTCATTCTTCTGCCCTGCGACAAGCCTTGGGATATGCTCGAAGCGGCTTTGGATGAGTTCGAGCCGGGTTTTCAGCTCGTGCGCGAGCAACCGGAGACGCAAAGCCGCGAGGAGATCAAGGGATGATCTATCTGCTCGACACCAACATCTGCATCTACATTATCAACCAGAAACCGCCTCACGTTCTCGAACGCTTTCGCCGCGAGAAGCTGGGAGATATTGCCATATCGAGCGTTACGGCGTCGGAGCTGACTTTTGGCGTTGTCAAAAGCGGGTCGGAGAAGAACCGGCAAGCGCTGGCTCTGTTCTTTGCTCCACTTGAAATTCTTCCGTTCGACGCTTCCGTGATCTGGCATTACGGAGAGATCAGAAGCGACCTCGAAAAGCGCGGTACTCCGATTTGCTTTCTCGACACCATGATCGCCGCCCACGCCAGAGCGCTCAACGCGGTGCTGGTAACGAACAACGTCAGGGAGTTCAGCAGGGTTGAAGGATTACGGGTTGAGAATTGGGCGGAGTTGTAGATTGATCGAGAAGCGGGAGATTTACGGGAGAATGAAGGCGTATTTCATGCCGACGGAGTGAGGGGGACGGTTCGTGTGGGGATGAAAAAAGTCGGTGGTTTCCGGCTTTTTTTATTCAGATGATAACGGTCACATGTATGAAACGTTGGGGATTGCCGGCTTCGTCCCTGTCTGCCGTTACAAAATCTGATGCGGGGCAGAATGCTTCATGTAACCACTTAAACCACAAAGTTTTATACATGATGTTAGCAGTAGTTATTTTATATTATTTTTCTCAATATTTCTAAAGAACTAATAAAGCATAAGTCTGATTTTGTCTTATCTAGGATGTTTTTTAATTCAACTCCAGGGTGAACAAAATTTCTGTAAACTCTTGACAGATTTGACAAAGGGAAAAAATCATTTCCAAAAAATTTCTTTTCTTCAATAAATGAAATTAAGTCAAACAATACGCAGTCATATAAATTTTTTCTGATTGTATTTCCATGTTGATTGGTATACGATATTGTTTTGAGTTTTTTTCTTTCACAATAGTAAGTTAGAAGCAATTCGACAAAAGAACCAGACAGGATTACTGTTGTTTTTCTATTACCAACTAGATAATTAAATACTAACTCATTAAAGTCACGAAGAACTAGAGGCTTAAATTTCTGATTAATTTTTTCAATTTTCTTAATTGAAGCAGTATAGTCAATTTCTTCTAATTGAAATAGTGAAATATTATTAAGCCCATTCAACCATTCTTTTGGAAGATTTGTATCAGTAGCAATACCTCTCAATCTTGTTACCTCAGATTCAATGTAAGGATTCAGCTGAAAGAATGGAATATCAAATTCATTTGATTCTTCAGTTTTTATAATATAATTTTTAGAAATCCAGTTGTCTCTTAATTCATAGGCTTTTCGTGCATTTGTATGTAGTAATACTGGAAACATTTCATCTTGAATTGGCAATTTCCAGTTTTCGAATTCCTCTTCATTTTTACAGTTTAGAATAAAGGAATTTAATGATTCTAAGATGAAGTAGTTTTCAGTCTTTAGTAATTCGATAGCCCTCAAAAAAAGACTATCTAAAGCCTTTTTCTTATCAGCTTCTTTGGTAAATTTCTTTTTGCGTTGAATTGCATTATTTAGGTTGTTTTTTGCAATCTCATCATCTTTTTCAAGAATCAAAGCCTTTTGATACATGTCAATAGCTTCATCTAACTTGTCTTCTCGTTTATAAATGTTTGCTAGATTATTTAGGACAGCACTAGTTTCTCCCTTTAATTCAATATGTCGTTTATAGGCAAATTTTGCTTTTTCATATTTCTTAAGTTCATTAAAAGCATAACCAACTTCAAACCAAATATCAGCTTTGTCTATTTGGCTTTTCGAAATAAGCTCATAGATATCAATGACTTCTTTATATTTTTTTTGTTTATGAAGTTCTTCAACTATAGGTTCAATTTTTTCTACAAAAATTTCCCTAAAAGAATACTCTTCTTTTAATGTTGAGATTATTTCTTTTGCCAGACCATCAATGGATTTTCCTTCTTCGGTAAGCGAGTAGAATTGATTAGAATATGATTCTGCTAATTCTGATAAAATGAATTCGTAATGATATGTATTTAGATATTTAATTGAATCCGTTAGTGATTTCAGTTGTTGATTTTCGTCTCCAATGTTTTTATATAGAGAATATTTGATTAACTCGATTTTGCCGAAGATATCATTCTCTTTTTGAGTTTTTTTATAGTCATTGAGAGCTTTAATCAAGTCTTTTTCTGAACTTGGCAATTCAACACCAATTGCTCTTTGTGAGTCTAAAAATATTGGCATATCACCAAACCAATCATCAATAATGAATTGTCGAGTTATTTCCATTGATGATAATAGGTTAGAAAAGTCTATAAATCCAGATTTAATTTCTGACAATAATATGCCAAAGAGCCCAAACCAAAAATTATTATTGTTTTGTTCTTTCTTAAATGCTTTGAGGTAGTATTCTTTGGCAACCTCATATTCTTTTGTTTTTCTAAAAGTATTGCCTAGCATAAAATGAAATACGAACTCTGAATCCGTGTTTTTATTGACTTTTTCTGCATTCTGAAAATTAGAAATAGCTAAAGCAAAACTATCCTTACTTAAATATAGCCGACCTAACTCATATAAAATATGTGATGATTCAAATTTATCTTTAGCTTCTAAGAGTATTTTTTCTTGTTCGTCAGCTTTACCTACTTTCTCATATAAAAAAGATAGTGAAAGTCGAAAATTTAAATCATTAGGAAATTTCTTTACTGCTTTTTTAAAAAGTTGTATTCTTTTGAATTCGTTTTGATAAATATAATTTAGTTTATTAATAACATCGTCTGGGTAATCCTCAAAATCTAAAGCATTTTCGTAAGAAATCCGAGAAAGTTCCTTGTTATAGGACGGATTATCTTTTTCAAATGAATATATTTTTTCACCATAGTTTCTGCCTAGCCAATAATGTATATATCCTCCTGCTTTCTTTTCTAAATCTTTTTTCAAAGCTGTTTTGAATTCCAAAACTGAATCACCAAATTCTTTTTTATCAAAATATATTATTCCTAACAAATAATAAGAGCCAATCTTCTCGGGAAAATCGGATTTAATTTGTTTAGCTAACTTTTCCGCACCTGAAGAATCATTTTCTTCATATTTTTTCCAAGCTGATGAAATCTGTTCTTTGTATTTTTCTTCAGATGATTTTTCCATGAATTAATTAATTGTTGAAGTTTTCTAATTACCACTAAATTGTTTATCTGCGCTACTCTATTGCTTAAACTTTTTTAGTGTTGTTTACCCCATCTGATTCAAGGATATGCCAAAATTTGCAATGGAAAATCCAGCGCACGCTCATTTGTTGTAGTTTCATTTCATCATATTCAGGTGATGTGAATCGTATGATGTTGCTTGTGTGAGGCATTGCTGTGAGTGAGTTTTTTCTTAAAATCGCTTCTTTTCAGGACTCTGTCTGTTGTCAAAAAAGTTGGCTCTTCGCAGAATTTCGTGGGTAAATGGTGAATGAGGATCGTTTGACCGAGCCACAGTCAATGGTAAAGCCCTATGCAAAGATTAATCGAGAAAAGGATAAATCCATATAAATATTTATATAATAATCACTTATAGGCCTCCTTGATCAACATCTGATCGTAACGCTCAGGAATGGTTTTATGGTTATCCATTAATGCCACCCACGAAATTCTGCGAAGAACCAAAAAGTTTAAGAGAATAACTCTTTCTTCGGTAACTTTATAAAAAATATTAATATCTTTAACTACTGTAAAGCCTCTGATTCCTTTTTCTTCGTTTTCAATGGTGCCAATTTCAGGGTATTCTGAGAGAATTTCTAAAAAGCTATAAACTTTCTTGACAAAATTTCTGGTAACTCTTTCACCCCATTCTTCAGATAAGTATTCAAGAATTTTGTCAAATTTTTTGTCTGCCCGCTTTGACCAACAGATTTCTAAAGCCATTTCTTATGCTTCTTTTTCATTTCCTCATGACTGATAAGATTCTCAGGATTTTCACTTTCTTCAAGTGTCATCAATAATTCATCCTGCTCATCTTCAGTCAAACGGTTCCAAAGCTGGCCCTCTTTGGTCAAGGTTCTCGTTTTCATCAAGTCATAGAAGTTCATTAACAGACTATCATTGTCGATGCTGTCAATAAGACTATGAAAGCTTCTCTTTAATTCTATCGTGTTCATCTTTTTTGCCTTTTTGTCCTTGCATTCGAGGCGCGTGTGCAGACGCTAAAAGCAAGATATTCGTAAAACCCATCACAAACAAGAGGGCACCTCTTTTTTGTTCCGTCAAGACCGGGCCTGCTGTGGTCATGTTCGGGTGCACGCCATGCGCCCCTACGAGAAGTCAACGATAATTGGTGTGCAAAAAAAGGGAGGAGGGCGATCCCGAGTCGTCGAGACCGCCCCTACAAAGAATTACCGATAATTGGAGTGCAGATCGATTCCGATGTGGTGTCGTGGCCGAAAGACTGCAAACGCAAAAAGCCGGGGAAAACCCGGCTTTTGCTCAATAGTGTCGATCTGGAGAAAATGTCGTCAGACCTCCATGATCTCCTTTTCTTTCTGGGCGATCAGTTCGGTGATCTGCTTTTCGTACTTGTGCAACAGGTCATCGGCGTCCTTCTTGCCGCGTTTCAACTCGTCCTCGCCGATCTGCTTCTCCTTTTCGAGCTTTTCGATTTCGTGGATCATGTCGCGGCGGAGATTGCGCAGCGAAACTTTCGAATCTTCGCCGAACTTCTTGGTGAGCTTCACGAACTCCTTGCGGCGCTCTTCGGTGAGCGGCGGAATGCTGACGCGGATGTTCTGGCCGTCCGACGAAGGATTGAGGCCGAGATTGGCGTCGCGGATCGCGCGTTCGGTTGGGCCGACCATCGACTTGTCCCAAACCTGCACGGTGAGGGTGTGCACGTCGAGCACGCCGACGTTGCCGACCTGCTTGAGCGGCATCTGCGACCCATAAGCTTCGACCTTGACCCGGTCGAGCAGCGCCGTAGTGGCCTTGCCGGTGCGGATCGAGGCAATTTCGTGCTGGAACGCCTCGACGGTTTTCTTCATGCGAGGCTCGATTTTCTGGATAACGTCCCTTGCAGTCATGGCGGTATCTGGTTTGATTCAGGCAATCGCTTACTCGGCGCTGGCTTTCGGGGCAGCTTTCGCGAAGCGTTTCTTGAAGCGCTCGACGCGGCCAGCGGTATCGACGAGCACCTGCTTGCCGGTGTAGAATGGGTGGCAACTGCTGCAAATATCGACCTTGATGTTGTTTCTCGTGGAGCGGGTCTCGAAGCTGGTGCCGCAGTTCGCGCAGTTGATGGTAACTTTCGTATACTTTGGATGAATCTCTGATTTCATGACCGTTGGGATTACGTTGCCTGGATGACAATAAAAATTGATCAGGAATTAACTCTTTTTTCTTCTAATAAGCAAGCACGGACGCCAATTCGTCATGCCTCCGTTTTTACCGTTACAAGGGATCAAGGGCGTCGGCCCCAAACGCGCGGCGATCCTCGCCGAGGCGGGCATCCGCTCGATTGCCGATCTGTACGACTGCTTTCCGCGCCGCTATCTGGATCGCACCACGATCAAGAAAATCGGCGCGTTGCGTGACGGTGAAACCGTGACGGTCGTCGGCAGCGTCACCGGCACGAAGCTCGAAGGCAGCGGCGGGCGCGGTGGCTCGCGCTTCAAGGCGCAGGTCAGCGACGGCACGGGCGTGCTCGAACTGACCTGGTTTCGCGGCGTGCACTACTTCTCGAAAGCCATCCACGCTGGCGACCTGGTCGCGGCGCATGGGCGCGTCACCTTTTTCGGACGCACGCCCGGAATGCAGCATCCCGACTTCGACAAGCTCGGCGGCGACGGCGAGGCTTCCGACGACGGGCAGCGGGACGACGAGCTGTACAAGACCGGCGCGATCATTCCGATCTACCCCACCACCGAGGCGATGAAGCAGGCGGGCCTCAATTCGGCGGCGTTGCGGCGGATCGTGCACCGGGCGTTTCGCGAGCAGCCGCTGCGGATCACGGAGTATCTCAGCCGCGAGATTGTAGAATCCTACGGCCTGATGCCCATCGGCGAGGCGTACCGGCAGCTTCACTTTCCCGACTCCGCCGAACTGCTCGAACGGGCGCGGTATCGCATGAAGTGGAGCGAGTTGTTCTTCGCGCAGCTTTTTTTCGCCCTGCGCCGCACCGAGGAGCGGGGGCACCTCACCTCGGCACGGTTCGAGCGCTCCGGCGAAAAGACCGCTGGACTGCACGAGCGGCTGCCCTTCACCATGACCGGCGCACAGAAGCAGGCGGTTCGCGAGATTTATCACGATCTCAAGAGCGGTCGCCAGATGAATCGCCTGTTGCAGGGCGATGTGGGTTCGGGCAAGACGCTCGTGGCGCAGTTTGCCATGACGCTCGCCGTGGACAATGGTTTGCAGGCGGCCTTCATGGCACCGACCGAAATTCTCGCCTTCCAGCACTACGCTGGGCTGCGGCACACGCTCGAACCGCTCGGTATCCGCGTCTCGCTCATTACCGGCAAGCAGCCCGCGAAGCTGCGCCGCGAGGCGCTCGCCCGGCTCGAAGAGGGGGAGATCGACATCGCCGTCGGCACGCACGCCATCATCGAGGCGGGGGTGCAGTTCCGGCGGCTCGGCCTCGTCATCATCGACGAGCAGCACCGCTTCGGCGTGTTGCAGCGCAAGGCGTTGCAGGAAAAGTCGGAGAACCCGCACGTCCTGCTCATGACCGCCACGCCGATTCCGCGCACGCTCACGATGGGCATTTACGGTGACCTCGACGTTTCGATCATCGCCGAAATGCCCGCCGGGCGCAAGCCGATCCAGACGCGCCTCTGCCGCGATGAGCAGAAGCCGGAGCTGTACAAGCTGCTGCGAAAGCAAGTCGCCGAGGGGCGGCAGGCCTACATTGTCTATCCGCTGGTCGAGGAGTCGGAGAAGATCGATCTCAAGGCGGCCACCGAGAGCTACGAGCAGCTCAAGCTGGAGGTGTTCCCGGATCTGCGGCTCGGGCTGATCCACGGGCAGCTTCCGGCAGCGGAGAAGGAGGCGGTGATGGCGGAGTTTCGCGGCGGGCGGCTCGACATTCTCGTCGGCACGACGGTGATCGAAGTGGGAGTCGATGTGCCGAACGCCACGATCATGGTGATCGAGCACGCCGAGCGCTTCGGCATCTCGCAGCTCCACCAGCTCCGGGGTCGCGTCGGGCGCGGCGAGCACGCATCGTCGTGCTTCCTTGTCTATACGAAGCTTGCCGGTGACGCCAAAGAGCGGTTGCAGGCGCTCGAATCGACCAGCGACGGCTTCCGCCTCTCCGAGATCGACTTGCAGATTCGCGGCGCTGGCAACATGCTGGGACGCGAGCAGTCCGGCGCGGCGAGCGGCCTGAAGATCGCCGATCTGCTCACCGACGGCGACATCATGCGCTCGGCGCGGGCGGCGGCCTTCGAGCTGATCCGCCGCGACGAGCGGCTCTCGCTTCCCGAAAACGCCATGATTCGCGACTATTACGAGAATCACTTCAAAAAAAGAGTCTCGCTGGCCGATGTTGGGTGAGAGCTGGATTGCGCGGAGTCAATGACTATCGGCATCGTCTTTTACTTTCCGCCTGAAGCTCGACCTCCGTCATCGCGAGGCCGAAGGCCGTGGCGATCCATCTTTACAGGCTTCATCGGTTCAGCATGGATTGCCACGTCGCTACGCTCCTCGCAATGACAGGGGATTCAGAACTGTTGAGCATTGAGACGATACTTTCAGGGAAGAGTCAGGTGGTGTTTGGTGATTCTGACGATGGTTTCGATCCCGGTTTCAATTGCCACAACAGGTTTCGTGGGCTGAGCCGCGTCACCGTCCCTCTTTGCATCGGCACAGCGCTACCCGATGATCGTCCTGCGCTTCAACGGCGGAAATGTGTATATTTTCCGCGTTGCATTCCGGCTTCGGGCCGGTCGCGGCATCAGAGGATCATCTGTACATACTCTTTAGTGAATGAAAGAAACGCTTTCTGGCATGGTGACTCGGGTCACCGGCGCATCGTATCTCGTTGAAACCGGCGACGGCGTCAGCCACAGGTGCTGGACGGTGCCCGGAACCGTGAGCGAAAACGAGGGTGCGAACCTCGTGGCCGTTGGGGATCGCGTGGATTTCCAGCCGAAGGCGTCGGGCAGCGACATGCCGGAAGGGGTGATCACCCGCGTCGAGAAGCGCCGCACGTCGCTGGTGCGCCGCCGCGAGGTGCGCCGCAACCGGAGCAAGGAGAAGGAGCAGGTGATCGCGGGCAACATCGACCAGCTTGTGCTGATCACCTCGTTCGACGATCCGCCCTTCAACAGCCGCCTCGTTGACCGCTATCTCGCCTTTGCCGAATCGGAACAGTTGCCGTTGCTCATCGTGGTCAACAAGATCGATCTCGACGAAGAGGGGATGGTGGAGGAGGATCTCGAAGTCTATCGAAGTCTCGATTGCCGGACATGCCTGGTCAGCGCAGAGGATGGGCGTGGGATCGACGAGTTGCGCGAGCTGCTGCGCGACCGGATGTCGGCTTTCAGCGGCCACTCCGGCGTGGGCAAATCGACGATCATCAACCTGCTCGTCGGGCGCGAGGAGCTGCGAACCGCCGAGACGAGCTGCAAGACCGGCAAGGGGGTGCACACCACCACCAACTCGGCGATGTTCCAGCTTCCCGGCGGCGGCTATGTGATCGACACGCCCGGCATCCGCGAATTCAACCTCTCAGGCATCACGAAAGAGAATCTGCGATTTTACTTCAAGGAGTTTCTGCGCTACATGCCGGAGTGCGCTTTTTCGTCATGCAGCCACACGGTCGAGCCGGGATGCGCCGTGATCAAAGCGGTGGAGTCGGAAGCTATCGATCCGGCCCGCTACGAAAGCTACCTCGCCCTCCTCGACTCGCTCGACGAGTGATCGTCAATGGGCTGATTCGGACGGGTTAGGCGGATTAGGCGATTTCGACTGTAGAGGCAGTCCTGACTAGTCGGGACTGCCCTTTTTGCGTATATTTCCACGAACAGAATGCAAAACTGACAACCCCGCGTCATGAGCGATATTTTCCTGAGTTATGCCCGCGAGGATGAAGAGCGGGTAAAGCCCATTGTGGAGCACCTTGAAGCTCAAGGCTGGAGCGTTTTCTGGGATCAGCACATTCCGCCGGGGAAGACATTTCGTCAGCATATCAAGGAGAATCTCGATGCCGCCCGGTGTGTCGTTGTCGTCTGGTCACAGCACTCGATCGATTCCCATTGGGTGCTGGAAGAGGCTGAAACAGGTAGGAAAAGAACGATTCTTGTTCCACTCAGGATCGATCAGGTTGAGCCTCCTTTCGGATTTGGTTCCATCCAGGCTGCTGACCTGACTTCATGGAATCACGATGCTTCTCATCTACAGTTTAGAATGTGTGTTGGTGCTATTTCCACGGTGGTTCCGCAGCCTGATTTGGCAAAGGAGCCTTCGCCAAAAATATCCGTTACTTCTGTCGAGCCGCCAGTTTTCAAACCACAGTTGCCGGAGAATTTCGTGCTGATCAAGGGTGAAACGTTTATCATGGGGAGCCCGAAGGGTGAATATGGACGCGAGCCAAACGAAACTTTGCATGAGGTGAAACTGAGCGATTTCGCGATGTGCCGGTATGCGGTAACGCAGGAGGAGTGGCGGATGGTAACAGGCTCGAATCCTTCAAAGTTCAAAGGAGATAACCTTCCGGTCGAGAGGGTCAGTTGGGATGATTGCCAGGACTTTATCAAAAGGCTTAACCAGAAAACGGGCCAAATCTATCGCCTGTCGACTGAAGCGGAGTGGGAGTACGCCTGCCGTGCAGGGACGACAACACCGTTCAATACCGGCGAGAACCTGACAACGGATCAGGCGAATTATGACGGGAACGAGCCATATCGGAATTATCCTAAAGGAGAGTACCGGCAAAAAACTGTGCCCGTTGATCATTTTGTGCCGAATGGATATGGGCTGTATAACATGCACGGTAACGTGTGGGAGTGGTGCAGTGACTTGTATGGCGGGTATGGAATGGGGACTGTCGAGAATCCTTCCGGCCCGACAACCGGTTCGTACCGTGTGTTTCGTGGTGGGGGATTGGCCGACGATGCTCGCGTCTGCCGGTCGGCTCGGCGTGGCTACAGCTTCCTCGGTACTCGCAGCGGCGGCGTTGGCTTCCGCCTGGTGTTCGTTCCGCAGTTGTAGTGAACCCTGGGAGCGCGGAGCACCAGCTCCGCATTTGAAGCCGAATGCTTCACATCCTGTGAGTTGCGATGCCGCGTGATGGCTTGAATGAAGGTATAGAAATGGAAGAGAACT
>Ga0326729_1000080_pt1 | contig 28560 bp, 10 predicted proteins | sample MHFSIPfraction_2_FD_207744 | JGI IMG/M metagenome (GOLD analysis project Ga0326729, IMG submission 207744) | Lab enriched peat soil microbial communities from Michigan Hollow, Ithaca, NY, United States - MHF6AY SIP fraction | ecosystem: Environmental > Terrestrial > Soil > Wetlands > Peat...
AGGGTTCCACAGCTTCGAGAGCTACCGCGCCAGGATTCTGTTTTACTGTGGCAAACTCGACATGGCGATTACCCGTTGACGTAATTGCTTTCGAGCGTTACCATTAAATTTTACGAAGAGCCTACAGTTTTATAAACATCGCGATCCAGTTCGAAAAATGCGCCACGGAAAATATGCAGATCATACTCTGTGTCTGAAAATATTACGGCGCGGGCAAGCGGACGATTCTGATTCCATCAGACTCTTCTCTTTACGTGCTCGCTCTCGGCGCGTGTACCGGACTTGTCGCTGCGAGGTAGCGCATACGTTTCTTAACTTCTCGATTCATGTTAAAGATATATCCTGCGCGATGATTGACGAAGAACGGACGCGCTTTTAGGGCTTCTTCTGGCAAGCGTTGCTTTTCTGGACCATCTTGCTCTTTCCGAAGACCCGGTGGACGATTTGGCATTCTCCTCCCTGCCGATGCACCGCCTCGAACACAATACAAGGCTTCGCAGCAATACTGGGGCGGTTGTTATGGATTATTGAGATGTCGAAAATAATTGCTCACGATAACTGCCGGAATTTGTATAGAGGCCCCGATATTTATTCGTTTGGCGCTGATGTGATACGTAACCAGAAAAATATCGGATTCTATAAATGGAATGTTTAAAGAACATGTAAATCTGTACATGGGTGCCAGTCAGTTTGAGGATATATGGTATATCACTATTCTGGCTGGCTTTGTAGTGTTTTGGTGTTATTACAAAAAATGTCGTGTTTTTTTTCGTGATTTGTTTTTTGATGAAGGAATAATGTTGTAGATTGTTCGTTGTGTAAAGTGTGTGTGTGATGTCGCTGATAAAGAGATAACTCCGTTGTTTAAACATACGCGGGGTTATCTCATCAGATTTAGCGTGATGATCATTTCTGTATCAAACTGTTGATGTGTATATGTTATGTCTGAATTATTTAGACGGAAAAATATTTTCTGTAGTAACCAATCACTCTCTCGTGTAAGCAGTTATCTTTTAAATTCAAAACGCATCAACGCCATGAAAAAGAACATCATCACTGTTTTGCTCCTCGGCGCACTCGCACCTGGACTCACTGGTTGTGCATCAGGTTTGAACTCTGTACAGAGCAGTGAATACAAGACTTGGGAGTCCAAAGGACTTCTTGTTAAAGATAAAGACCCTTCAACTGGCGCTGTGCTGGGAATTTTGCCAGGAGGTGGTTCATTCTATGCTGGAGAGGTTGGATATGGAATTCTGAATCTGCTCATGTGGCCATGGTCTATTCTTTGGGATCCGGTCAGTGGCAGTAATGGTGCTAAATCTGATAATTATTTCGCAACGAAAGCGGTAATCGAAAAAAAGCAAACCACCGAAATCAGACAACTTGACGATCAGCTTGCTTTGAAAAAGATTTCCAATGAAGATTACGTCAAAATGAAGCACGATATTGAGGCGAAGTACTCTGGTGTAAACTGATATCGATTTGATGACTTGTTTTTCTGGGTCTTTTCTGTTGCTGTTAAATATTTCTTTATCAAGGGGGCATTTACCCCCTTGATAATTTTGAAAAAAATAAGCCATTCATGCAATTACGATTTCCGATCAGCAGATGATTGAACATATCCTGCGAGCTCGGGTAGTCTCCTGTGACAAGGGGGCAGAAGTTCACCGGTAGTTGGCTTTTTTGTACTCTTCGCGCATGTCTTTGATGCCGGTGGTGCGGTCGTTGCCGTCGCTGATGATGCCGAAGTATTCGAGGATGATTCTGAAAACGAGCCAGAGTCCGGCGAAAAGGAGTCTGATGCTTTCGGTAATGGAGGTGAAAAATTTCATTAACAGCGGTGTTGAGCGGGTGGGACTATCAGCCTGAACCCTTGTACGGTAAAACTGAATATAAAAAAGCCACTCGATGAATGGCTTTTTTTAATGCACTGAGATAACAACCCCTTTACCTCCTAATCTGTTTCTCGGCTTCGATCCAGTCCTCTTCGTGGCAGCCGTCGCACATGCCTCGCTCGACCCAGCGGTAGTACGCGGCGACGCGAATTTCCTCCTCGATCACCTCGGGGCTTGATGCCGGAGCTTCGGGAGCGGCGGGTTCAGCGCTCGCTTTTTTGCGTGGCTTGGCGACCTTGGCGGGTTTGGTCTCGTCGGACGTCGCCTTTTTCGATGCTTTCGGTTTTACTTCAGCGCCCACGAGAGTTTTTTTTGCGGTTTTCTTTTCCGGTGATGCCTCGGAGGTCTCTTTGACGGTAGATTTCTTGGCCATAGGATTCAGGTCTTCTTCGATGAATTACTTTTTCTGTACAGGGCGTCCATGTAGAGAAACGCGCCCGATTCAGGCCAAAGATAATCAATTCAAGGTGTCAGAGTAAAGAGGATTCGCCATTATTTCACCAAAGCGCAATATGCGAATTATGAAAACTGTAGCGGCTGCCTTGCGGTGAACCTTCAAGGACTTCAAGGACTTCAAGGACTTCAGGGTGAAAACAGGCAGAGGGCTGTTCGCGCAGCGCCCGTAAACGCAGCCAAACCTTCATAGCTTTATTTTGCCGTCCTTGTTGTCCCTGATGTCTTTCAGTTACTTTCCCTGTTCAGCCAGCCTCTGAAGAGCGCTGGAAAGCTGATGATCGAAAGAATGGTGATCGCCTGTACCATCATGAAGATGTCTTTGGGCACGAGGGTGTTGACACAGAGGCCGCCGTAGTCGAGCCAGGCGAAGAGGAGCGCCGAGACGACGATCCACGCGGGGTTGGCTCCGGCGAGCAGGGCGACGGCGATGCCCATGAATCCGGCTCCGGTGGTGAGACCGGCCTCGAACCAGTGTTTGTAGCCGAGCACGAGGTTCGAGGCGGCCAGGCCCGCCATCGCCCCGCCCATCGCCATTGCGCCAAGAGTGTGTCGATCAGTGGCGATTCCGGCGTGGAGGGCGGCCTCCGGGTTCAGGCCGGAGGCGATCATGTCGTAGCCGTAGCGCGAGCGGTAGAGCAGCACGGAGGCTCCGGCGGTGACGGCGAGGGCGAGAAAAAGCGCGAAGTTGGCGGGGGAGTGCCAGCCGAGGCCGAAGAGTTTGTCGAAATCGGGCAGCCATCCGCCGGGCGCGATGGCGGGCGTGTGCACGGTCGAGGGGACGGCGAAGCGGTTGGTGAGCAGGTAGCCGGTGATGGCGAGGGCGATAAAGTTGAGCATGATGCTCGAAATCACCTCGTTGACGCCGCGACGCACCTTCAGCCATCCCGCTAGCAGCGCCCAGCCAGCGCCAGCGGCGGCGGCGGCGAAAATCAGCGCCGGAATGGCGACGAGCGCCGGAGCATCTGCCGGGAGCGCGATGCCGCAGAGCGCGGCGGCGAATGCGCCCATGAGAAGCTGCCCCTCGCCGCCGATGTTGAAGAGCCGCACCCTGAAAGGAAGCGCGACGGCGAGGCCCGTGAAGATGAGTGTCGTGACTCTGAAGAGCACCTGGCCGATGCCGTAGCCGGAGGCGAAGGTCGAGCGGAGCATCTTCTGCCAGACCTCCAGCGGGTCGCTGCCGGTGGCGGCGATGATGAGGCTGCCCGCCAGCAGGGCGAAGAGGAGTGATACTGCCGGAATGAGAGGTTTGACGCTGCGCTTCGACATCGAAAAAGTTGGGTTTCAGGTGATATGCATGCCGATCTGTTTCTCGAAACCCGACTCAGCCTCGCGCCCTTTCCGCACCTCCTCCTCGCTGAACTCGTGGCGGATCGCCCCTTTGTAGAGGCAGCCGATGCGCGTCGAGAGGGAGACGACCTCTTCGAGTTCCGACGAGATGAGCAGGACGGCCAGGCCGCTTTTGCGGGCCTCGATGATGCGCCGGTGAATCTGCTCGATAGCGCCAATATCGACGCCGCGTGTAGGCTGGGCGAGCACGAGCAGCTTGAGGCCGGGGCGCTCCATCTCCCGCGCCACCACGATCTTCTGCTGGTTGCCGCCGGAGAGCGAGGCGATGGGCGGATTGGCCTCCGCCGCGCACCGCACGTCGTAGCGCTCGATTATCGTCGCGGCGTTCTTGCGGACTGTTTCGCGATTGAAACCGATGCCGCGATGGATCTCTTTTTCGCGGTGCCTGCCGAGGATCAGGTTCTCCTCAATGCCGTATTCGGCGATAACCGCTGATTTCAGGCGATCTTCGGGGATCATCGAAACGCCGATCGCGGCAATCTCCGCCGGACTCATGCCAAGCGTCTGCCCTCCGTCGATGGCGATGGAGCCGCCGGTTTTGCCGTCGCGCTCGAACGTGCCCCACAGAAGCGCGAGCAGCTCGCTCTGGCCGTTCCCCTCAACTCCGGCAATGCCGTAGATTTCGCCCGCCCGCACTTCCAGCGTCAGCCCATTGAGCTTTTCGACCCCCTGCGGCGTCTGATACGAGAGCTTGTCAATCGAGAGCGCCGTTTTGCTCGAAGTCTGCGGCGGATTGTCGGTTCTGAGCAGCACGTTGCGCCCGACCATCATCCGCGCCAGCTCCTCCTTGCCGGTCGAGGCGGTCGGCACCGTGCCAACGAGTGCCCCTTTGCGCATGACGCTCACCGCGTCCGAGACGGCGAGTACCTCGTCGAGCTTGTGGGTGATGAGCAAAATGGTGCGCCCCTCGGCGGCGAGCGAGCGCAGGGTGGCGAAGAGCCGCCCGGTTTCGGGCGGCGAGAGCACGGCGGTCGGCTCGTCGAGAATCAGAATCCGGGCGCGGCGGTAGAGCAGCTTGAGGATCTCCACACGCTGCTGCTCGCCGACCGAGAGCGTCGAAACAAGCGCGTCGGGATCGACTTCGAGACCGTGCTGCTGGCCAAGCTGACGAATCTCGTTGCCGATGCGCTTGGTCAGCAGCGTGAAACGGCTTCCTTCCTGGCCGAGGATGATGTTCTCTGTCACCGAGAGGGTCGGCACCAGCTTGAAGTGCTGATGCACCATGCCGACTCCCGCTTCGATAGCCTGCCGGGCGGAGCTGAACTTCACCGCCTTGCCGTCAATCTCCATCGCGCCCGAGTCTGGTTGCAACAGGCCGTAGATGATGTTCGACAGGGTGCTTTTGCCCGCGCCGTTCTCGCCGACGAGAGCGTGGATCGATCCCGCTTCGATTGACAGCGAGACGTTGTCGTTGGCCCTGAGGGTGCCGAAGGTTTTGGTGATACCGGAGAGCTTGAGCGCCGTCGCCATGCTAAATCCAGCTTATGACTGTCTTTATCGCCTCCTTGCTGTCGAGGGCGATCCGGTAGGCGAGCTCGTACTGGCTGACCGGGAAGACGTTGGTGAAGAACTTTTCGGTTTCGAGCGCCTCGCTTTCGAGCAGCTCTTTGGCCTCGACGAGGTGGCGGCGGTCGGTGAGGCTCGAACAGACGATGACCGGCTCCTTGTGCTGAATCAGCCGATAATCGTAGCCTAGCACCTCGTAACTGCCCATGAGCAGCACCTTGCCCTTCGGCTTCAAAAGGCGCATCACCTTCTCGACCATAAGGATGCGGCCAGTCGTCTCGATGACCAGATCGTAGCGGTCGTTGAAGTCGTCGGTGAAATCGACGATGTCGATGCCGATGTTCTCAGCGTGCGAGAGCTGGCCGCGCAGCGGGAAGTTTTCGAGCGCATCGACGTGGCGAATGCCTCGATAGTGCAAGTACTCCGAAACCATCAGCCCTACCGAGCCGAGGCCGAGCAGCAGCACCCGCATCGACGGATCGAGCGCCACCTTCTCCATCGCGCTGAGCACGTAGGCCACGAGGCCCGTCAACAGGTCGCGGTGGATCGGCTCCCGCCCGAGCGCGAGCACATTCTCCTCGGAGGTTGGAATCACCTCGGCGTGGCAGCCGTAATAGGGATCGACGCCAACCCAGCACTCCCCCTTGAAGACGTAGACGAAATCGCCCTCTTTTACGCTGGTGACCTCTGGGCCGGTTTTGATCACCTGGCCGATGGATTCGCTGCCCGGCATCACCGGATAGGCGAGCACCTTGTGCGACACCGGCTTGTTGGTCAGGAGCAGCCGGTCCAGGCCGGGCGTGATGGTGCTGGCGATGGTTCTGACGAGAATATCGCGAGGCCCGTCGGCCACATACTTGACGGACTGGAGCTTGAGCTTGTTGGCTTTGAGGAGGACGAGCGCCTCGGCTTCTCCCTGCATGTTCGGTTACGTTTGACGATTGTCTTTGATATATCAGATGTTCAGCACGGCGTTCATGAGCCAGGCGACCACGCTGATGCAGAGCGATCCGAGCATGGCCCACCAGAAACTCTGCACGGCGAAGCCATCGACGAGCAACGCCGCGAGTTGCAGCATCAGGGCGTTGATGACCAGCATGAAGAGACCGAGCGTGACGATGAGGAACGGAATCGAAAAAAAGACCAGCACCGGTTTGATCAGCGCGTTGACCAGACCGAGCACCAGAGCGACGATGAGCGCCGCGCCAAAACTTTTGATGCCGATGCCCGGAAGCATGTGCGCGGTCACGTAAACCGCAGTGGCATTGACGAGCCAGTGGATCAATATTCTGAACATGGCAATCTCCCTTCTCAACTTACGGTTCGTTCCCCGCTCTCCATAAGCTCTAATGTAAGACATTTCATCAAAAAGGCTAATGGTGTGCAGCCTGCCACTCGCCGGGCTGTGAGCGACAGGTAAAGAGCGACTTTCCGCGCATGGGAGCTGTCGCCTCATCGGCATGTCAAAGGCGCGTCATCGCAAGAAAAGCGAGTCGGGCAGGTGAGCATTTCAATCTGACGATTTGCATCCCGGAAGCGTGGGTACAAATGTATGCAAGGAAAGAGGTTTGTCAGATTGTCGTTATATCTGTACCGCGATTTTGAATACTTTGTTAATAATAGCACTTAACCTTTTTATGAGCTTTTGAGTATATAGATGATATGGATTTTTTATATCAATGTGCAGGTGTTTATAGGCGATTTGTTGATATAGAGAGGGTATAGAATAAAATTTACAGATACTATGAAAGTCTGAAAAAGATGTGATGATTCATTTGGATTATATGTTTTCGTCTGGATTTATTCTGATAATTGTTAATTTTACACGGCTTGCTTTATTGCCTGAGTCTCGAAGCTCCATCGTCTGCGTGCGCGGGGTTCTTCATTGTTCAGGGATGATTTCCGGGAAAGATCAGGGAATATCAATGAGGCAAGCATATCAAAGCTATGCGACCAGGTTTTCGAAAATCATGTATCTTTCGTTTAAACATGTAGATAAGTGAGTTTTTCCTGAGAGATGGAGACTCGGTCAGCGCGTCATGATTGTGTGTCGATCAGACGTTTTATCCGGACTATCCAATCATCTGAAAGGATCTGCGAAGAGCCATAGCATCGATACAAGCTGTGATTCTCAAATCCCGGTCAGGATCAGGTTATAAAGGTTTCATGTTTATTGTTTTTGCGCTTCTCCTTGCGCCTGTAAAACACATCTGTTTCTATGTATAAACCATTGAACATCGTTTTTGTCGCCGTTGCTTTGCTTGCCAGTTCGAGGCTCGAAGCGGCGGTTCCATCCGGTCAGCCCGATGCGGGTGCTATCATGCGCTCTCAGGTTCCGCAGCGTGAACTACCCGAAACCCTTCCTGCGACTGAGGATACAATGCCGATGGTCAACGTCGGGGGTGGAGGCGAGATTCAGGTCATGGCCAAGGTTTTCCGTTTTCACGGATACGAGGGGTTGACGACCGAAGCTGAGCTGCAGTCGCTCGTTGCAGGAAATATCGGAAAGAGAATCGATATGGATGGCTTGCAGGGGTTGCTCGACAAAGTGACCGCTCACCTGAAGACGAAAGGATGGTTCCTTGCGCAAGCCTATCTGCCCGAACAGGATCTGGTGGGTGGCATCATCAGGATAGCTATCGTTCAGGGCAAGAGTGATGGCGGCATCAGAATCAAGCGAAACGATTCGGTCAGAATCTGCGACGACAGGCTCGAAGGATATACCCGCAAGGGAGCTACTCCCGGAGAGGCATTGAATCTTAAACGTCTCGAACTCTCGCTGCTTCTCGTCAAAGACTTGCCGGGAATTCATGCCAGGTCGATGATCTCACCGGGATCGGTTACCGACACCAGCATCGTGACCTTCGAGGTCAACGAAGATCCGCTCGTTTCAGGGGCAGCCTGGGGTGAAAACATGGGAAACCGCTATACAGGAGCATGGAGCGGCAATATACAGGTGACGCTGAACGATCCGTTACGATGCGGTGATCAGTTCAGCGTCATGTATACAGGCTCGGCGGGGCTGAACCAGGGGGTCTTCAGTTACAATTTTCCGATCGGATTCAACGGACTCCGGGCCAGGCTTTCCTGGACGCTCATGAACTACAAGCTTGTGGAAGAGCTGGAGAGTCTCGATTACAAGGGGGAGAGCAGCGTCATAGAAGGAGGATTGAGCTGGCCCATCGTCAAGAACCGTAAAACGACGGTTATCGCCGGGGTTGACTATACCGACAAGCATCTGATCGATCGTCAGGGCGAGAACGGACTGCAAGGAAAAACCGTGAAAAAGGCCAGCGCACGTCTGTCGCTGCTCGATCATGACAAGTGGCTTGGCGGCGGATCGACAGCGCTCAATATCTCCTTCGATTTTGGCAATTTCTATCAGCCCGCAAGATATGATACCCAGCACGGAGTCATGGGCAACTTTGCCTCTATGACCGGCAGTTGCAATCGCTTCCAAAAGGTAAGCAGCCGCGTAATGCTGAATCTTTCATCCAGCAGCCAGTTCGCATTCAAGAATCTCGATTCGAGCGAAAAGTTATACCTCGGCGGCCCCTATGGCGTCAGGGCATACCCTGTCGGTGAAGCCGGAGGCGATTGCGGACAGCTTCTGAACGTCGATCTCAAGTACCAGTTGCCCGTTTCGTCAGCATGGGGCAAAGTGGAGCTTGGCGGTTTTTACGATGCCGGGCGCATCAGGCTGAACCATAACCGGTACAAGAACGATGTCAGCAACGCTACCGGCAGGAATGAGTACTGGCTGGAGGGGGCGGGCGTCAGTCTGAACTGGGCGATTTCGAAAAGTCACCTGATCCAGTGCAACTGGGCGCATACCATTGGTGAAAATCCGGGGCGGAACAAGATCGGCAAGAACTCTGATGGCAAGAGCGACAACAACCGCTTCTGGCTGCAAGGCTTGGTCAAATTCTGAATGGAAACTGAAAGTCAACAGCAAATTATCCGTTCATGAACAGGATACATAAAATAATCTGGTCGGCAGTCAGGGAAAAATGGATTGTCGTTTCCGAGAAGGCTGGCGCTGCTGGCTGCCCGATCGTGCTGCGTGGAGCGCTGAGCATCGCGGCGCTCGTGGCTCTCTGGCGTCCGGCAGCGGCGCTGTCGCCAACGGAATTGCCGACTGGAGGGGCGATCACGGCTGGCAGCGGCTCGATTTCCACCTCGGCAAGTGCCATGACCGTGAACCAGACGAGCCAGAAGATGGTGGCAGACTGGAACACCTTCAACATCGGCGAGCAGGCGTCGGTCACCTTCCGGCAGCCGGGCGCAGCGGCCTCGGCGCTGAACCGCATTCACGACCTTGATCCGAGCCAGATCATGGGCAAACTGACCGCCAATGGTCAGCTTTTTCTCATCAACCAGTCGGGCATCATTTTCGGCAAAACGGCGCAGGTCAATGTCGGCGGCGTTGTCGCCACCAGCCTCAATATGGCCGACCGGGATTTTCTGGAGGGCAAATACCGCTTTTCCAGCGCCGGAGCCGCCGGGCCAGTCATCAATCAGGGCGTGATCGAGGCCATGCCGGGCGGGGTGGTGGCGCTCATCGCGCCGCGGGTGGAGAACGATGGCGCGATTCTGGCCAATGACGGCAGCGCGGCCTTGCTCGCGGGCGACAAGGTGAGCGTGGAATTCGGCGGGGATGATATGATCAATTTTGTCATCGCTGAGGGCGCGGTGCAGGCGCAGGCGTCGAACAAGGGGCTGATTCAGGCTGACGGCGGCGTCGCGGTGATGAGCGCCAGGGCTGCCAGTGAGCTGGCTCGCGCGGCGGTCAACAATACCGGCATCGTGCAGGCGAGAACTTTTGCAAACAGGGCCGGAAAGATCGTGCTGGTATCCGACATGAAAACCGGAACGACCGCCGTTAGCGGCACGCTCGACGCTTCCGCGCCCAACGGCGGCGACGGCGGCTTCATCGAAACCTCCGGCGCAACGGTGCGTGTCGCCGACGGCGCAAAGATCGACACACGCGCCGCATATGGCAAGACCGGCGAGTGGCTGATCGACCCGACAGATTTCACGATCTCCTCCGGCAGCGCGGCACTGACAACCAGCGGCATCGGAGCCACGACGCTTTCGAGCAATCTTGCGACAACCAATGTGACGTTACAGACCAGCGCCAGCGGGTCAGGCAACGGCGACATTTTCGTCAACAGCGCGGTGAGCTGGAGCGCGAACACGCTGACGCTGAATGCTTACCGGAATATCACGGTCAACAGCCAGATCGACGTTGCCGGCACTGGTACTCTCGCCTTGCAGTACGGGCAGGGTTCTGCGGATGGCGTTATTTCCGGCACGACGGCGCTGTTCACAGTCAATGCGCCGATCAACCTCGCGAGCACCTCTCATTTTTCGACCCAGCTCGGCAGTTCGATAGAGAATGAGATAACTTACACGATCATCTCTGATATTGTCGCGCTTCAGGGCATGAGTGTTTCCGGTAACTACGCGCTTGGCGCGAACATCGATGCGTCAGCAACCAGCGGTGCAGGCTTCTCGCCGATCGGAAATAATTCAACGAAATTCACCGGCGCGTTCAACGGCCTCGGTCACACGATCAGCGGGCTGACGATCAACCGTCCGACGGAGAATTATGTCGGCCTCTTCGGTTACGTCGGAAGTAGTGGCGCGATCAGCAATGTCGGACTGGTTGGTGGAGCGGTAACTGGCCAATATCAAGTTGGTGGCTTGGTTGGGAGGAATGATGGCGCGGTAACGTCGAGTTACGCGACGGGTTCGGTCATTGGACGCGATTATGTCGGCGGCTTGGTTGGGAGGAATGATGGCGTGGTATCGCAGAGCTATGCGACAGGTTCTGTGACGACGCGGGATGAGGAAGATAGCGCTGTTGTCGGTGGCCTGGTGGGGAACAACAATGGTACGGTGACTGAGAGCTACGCGACGGGGTCGGTGACAGCGATGGGTAATAGCCAAAATCCTGGTGGCCTGGTAGGCGCAAACTACCATGGAACGATAGATCGAAGCTATGCAACAGGAGAGGTTATCGCATACACGGGTTCATCCTGGTTGGGCGGCCTGGTTGCATATTCTTTTGGCGGAACCATTTCAAACAGTTATGCAACGGGTACGGTAACATTGTTGAATGAAGTCGCATCCAGTTCCTCCGCTGCCGGAGGGCTGGTTGGGGCGAATGGTTTCGATGGCTACGGAGCAGGTGGCGTTATAGAAAACTGTTATGCGACCGGTTTTGTATCGACGACCGATAGCCTCGCGAAAGTCGGCGGCCTGGTCGGAAACATTTTTTCTGGCACGGTATCGTCGAGTTACTGGGATATGACAACCTCGGGGCAAAAGAGTTCTGACGGTGGCGAGGGCAAAACGACGGCGGAGTTGTCAGTATCTTTACCGACGGGCTTTGATCCAATGGTCTGGGGCAACGCCGATAACCAGACCACTCCGTACCTGTTGAGCCATTCCGCTTTCAGTCACACCAGCGGTACGGTGATTCTCGGTACCGACACCTCAGCCACCCCAACATACTACAGCGTCATCCTCAACGTCACCCAGTTGCAGAACATCAGTGACGGTTTGGCCGGTAACTACGTGCTTGGCGCGAATATCGATGGCGCCGGGGGAGCGTTTACTCCGATTGGCGGCTGGATCAGTGACGCGACGTATGCAGCCGCAAAAAATAGTGGAGATTTATATTCTGCGTTGTCTTCGTACCTGTTTACGGGAATGTTCGAAGGCGCGGGTCATACGATCAGTAATCTCACCATCAGCGGCGCGGGTAACTCCGTTGTCGGTCTTTTCGACGGGGCTTACTCAGCTTCTTCCCAGACCATAGCGAACCTTCATCTGAGCGGAGTGAATGTCAGCGGTGATATTCGGGTTGGCGCTCTGGCTGGCGTTATTGGCCCGACAACCACGGTTAATAACGTATCGGTCACTGGCAGTTCTGTCACTGGCATGTCGAATGTCGGCGGCTTTGCAGGTATTTCCTTAGGCGCTATAACCTCGTCAACGGCCACGGAGAATACCGTAGCTCAGAGCAGCGACAACAGTGCGTTCAGAGATCTGCAAGATACGTTGGGTATTTTAGAAAATTACGGTAATGTCGGCGGTTTTCTTGGCAGGCTCGATGGCGAAACGGTGAGTGGCAGTTCAAGCTCGGGAAGTGTGACCGCAGCCGCTTCATCCATCGATATCGGTGGCTTTGCCGGATATATGACGACGGGTTCAATTTTGCAGTCATACAGTATCAGCGAGGTTACGAGTGGATTGAATTCCAGCAATATCGGCGGCTTTGTTGGATATGTGGAAGCCGGATCTGTTTCTCAGTCATACAGCACGGGTCTGGTCACCGCCGGTACCGGTTCCAGCGGCATTGGCGGCTTCGCCGGATATAACGGCGGCACGGTATTGTCGAGTTACTGGGATACGACAACCTCGGGGCAAACTACTTCTGCCGGAGGGACAGGTAAAACAACGGCGGAGTTGAAATCGCTGGCAACCTATGAATCATGGGATTCTCTGGGCAACTATACCGGATGGGATATCGATACAGTTGGCTGCCAGGAAACGGTTTGGCGTTTGTATGAAGGAAACACCTATCCTTTGCTGAAGACATTGCTGCATCCCTTGACCGTCAGCGGCCTTGACTCGCCCTCGATAATCTATGAAGGTACTGCTCACACCAGCGTTTCGGGAACGGCAATCTACAGCGGTTTCACCGATGGCGATAGTGCATCGAGTCTTGGCGGAACGCTTGGATATAACGATGCTTGCAATGTGGGTGAATATCTGCCGCAGTTGTGGTCGGATAAATACGACATAACGTACAACGCCGGAAAACTGACGATCACGCCCGCGCCGCTGACGTTCGTTGCGTCGTTATCGAGCCGGATTTACGGTGACGCGAATCCACTGTTCAATGGCACGATCACGGGGTGGAAGAACGGAGAAACGCAAGCGAGCGCGACGACGGGTACGGCGAGCTGGAGCACGACGGCGAGCGAGACGAGCAATGTCGGCAGCTATGAAATCACGGGCAGCGGTTTGACGGCCAACAACGGTAATTACGTCTTCGATCAGGGCGTCGGCAACAGCACGGCGCTGACGGTGAACCCGGCGACATTGACCTACGTGTCGAACGCATCGAGCCTGATTTACGGTGACGCGCATCCACTGTTCAGTGGCACGATCACGGGCTGGAAGAATGGAGAAACGCAAGCGAGCGCGACGACGGGTACGCTGAGCTGGAGCACGACGGCTGCGGCGACGAGCAACGTCGGCAGCTATGAAATCACGGGCAGCGGTTTGACGGCCAACAACGGTAATTACGTCTTCGATCAGGGCGTCGGCAACAGCACGGCGCTGACGGTGAGCAAAGCCCCGCTGACGATCACAGCCAATAATGACAGCAAGGTCTATAATGGTCTGGCATACAGTGGCGGCAACGGCGTGAGCTACAGTGGCTTTGTGAACATCGAGACCGCGAGTGTACTCGGCGGCACGCTGAGTTACACCGGCACCTCGCAGGGTGCGATCAATGCGGGAAGCTACATCATTACGCCAACTGGCCTGACAAGCGGCAACTACGCCATCACGTACACCAACGGCTCGCTGTCGATCACCCCTGCGCCGCTGACGGTGACGGCTAATAACGACAGCAAGGTGTATAATGGCCTCTCGTACAGCGGCGGCAACGGCGTCGCCTACAGCGGTTTCGTGAATAGCGAAAGCGCCAGCGTGCTCGGCGGAACCTTGCTCTACGATGGCAGCTCGCAGGGCGCGGTGAACGCGGGAAGTTACAGCATCGCGGCATCGGGCCTGACGAGCGGCAACTACGCGATCTCGTACGCTGCCGGATCGCTGTCGATCACCCCTGCGCCACTGACGATCACGGCAATAAACGACAGCAAAGTCTATAACGGGTTGGCGTACAGCGGCGGCAACGGCGTCGCCTACAGCGGTTTCGTGAATAGCGAGACAGCGAGCGTGCTTGGCGGAACCTTGCTCTACGATGGCAGTTCGCAGGGCGCGGTGAACACGGGGAGTTACAGCATCGCGGCATCGGGCCTGACGAGCGGCAACTACGCCATCACGTACACCAACGGATCGCTGTCGATCACCCCTGCGGCGCTGACGGTGACGGCTAATAACGACAGCAAGGTGTACAACGGCCTCTCGTACAGCGGCGGCAACGGCGTCACATATGACGGATTTGTCAACGGTGAAACCTCTGCTGTGCTTGGCGGAGCGCTGACCTATGGCGGCAGCTCGCAGGGCGCGGTGAACGCGGGGAGTTACAGCATCGCGGGATCGGGCCTGACGAGCGGCAATTACGCCATCACGTACACCAACGGCTCGCTGTCGATCACCCCTGCGTCGCTGACGGTGACGGCTAATAACGACAGCAAGGTGTATAACGGGTTGGCGTACAGCGGCGGCAACGGCGTCACTTATGACGGATTCGTCAACGGTGAAACATCGGGTGTGCTTGGCGGAGCGCTGACCTATGGCGGCAGCTCGCAGGGCGCGGTGAACGCGGGAAGTTACAGCATCGCGGCATCGGGCCTGACAAGCGGCAACTACGCCATCACGTACACCAACGGCTCGCTGTCGATCACCCCTGCGCCGCTGACGGTGACGGCCAATAACGATAGCAAGGTGTATAACGGGTTGGCGTACAGCGGCGGCAACGGCGTCACTTATGACGGATTCGTCAACGGTGAAACATCGAGTGTACTTGGCGGAGCGCTGACTTATGGCGGCAGCTCGCAGGGCGCGGTGAATGCTGGGAGTTACAGCATCGCGGCATCGGGCCTGACGAGCGGCAACTACGCGATCTCGTACGCTGCCGGATCGCTGACAGTGAACCCCGCGTCACTGACGGTGACGGCCAGCAACGCGAGCAAAACGTACAACGGCCTTGGTTATACTGGCGGCAACGGCGTGACTTACACCGGCTTCGTGAACAGCGAAAGCGCCAGCGTGCTCGGCGGATCGTTGAGCTACATCGGCACCTCGCAGGGCGCGGTGAACGCGGGGAGTTACAGCATCGCGGCATCGGGCCTGACGAGCGGCAACTACGCCATCAGCTACGCGAACGGCTCGCTGTCAATCACCCCTGCGTCACTGACGATCACGGCAATAAACGACAGCAAAGTCTATAACGGGTTGGCGTACAGCGGCGGCAACGGCGTCGCCTACAGCGGTTTCGTGAATAGCGAGACAGCGAGCGTGCTTGGCGGAACCTTGCTCTACGATGGCAGCTCGCAGGGCGCGGTGAATGCTGGGAGTTACAGCATCGCGGCATCGGGCCTGACAAGCGGCAACTACGCGATCTCGTACGCTGCCGGATCGCTGTCGATCACCCCTGCGCCACTGACGTACGTGTCATCTGCATCGAGTCGGATTTATGGCGACGCGAACCCGAGCTTCAGCGGTACGATCACGGGATGGAAGAACAGCGACACGCAGTTGAATGCGACGACGGGCATGCTGGGCTGGAGCACGACGGCGACAGCGACGAGCAACGTGGGGAGCTATGCCATCGACGGCAGCGGCCTGACAGCGAACCACGGGAACTACGTGTTCACGCAGTCGGCAGGCAACGCTGCCGCGCTGACGGTCAACCCGGCGACGCTGACGTACGTGGCGGACGCTTCGAGCCGGACGTATGGCGACGCGAACCCGAGCTTCAGCGGCACGGTGACGGGCTGGAAGAACGGCGAATCGCAGGCAAGCGCGACGACGGGTACGCTGGGCTGGAGCACGTTGGCTACGGCGACGAGCAATGTCGGGAGCTATGCCATCGACGGCAGCGGCCTGACGGCCAATAACGGGAACTACGTGTTTGCGCAGTCAGCGGGCAACGCTACGTCGCTGACGGTCAACCCCGCGACGCTGACAATCACGGCGAGCAACCAGATCAAGACGTACGGCGACACGCTGACGCTGACGGGCAGCGAATTCACGACGAGCGGCGGGACGCTGAAGAACGGTGAGACGCTGAGTTCGGTGACGCTGACGAGCGCGGGCACGGCAGCGACGGCGAGCGTTGGTTCGAGTCCGTATTTAATCACGCCATCATCCGCGATCGGGGGCAACGGCTTCGACATTGGCAACTACGCCATCACGTACGCCAACGGATCGCTGACGGTGAACAAAGCGCCGCTGACGGTGACGGCAAATAACGACAGCAAGGTCTATAACGGTTTGGCGTATAGCGGCGGCAATGGTGTTACCTACAGCGGATTCGTGAACGGAGAGAGCGCAGGAGTGCTGGGTGGAGCGTTGAAATATGGAGGCGACTCGCAGGTCGCGGTGAATGCAGGCGGTTACAACATCGCGGCATCAGGACTGACGAGTGCTAACTACGTTATTACTTACGCCAATGGCTCGCTGACGGTGAACAAAGCGAACTTTACCGCGATCAATGGCAGCAAGGAATACGATGGCAACGCAGGCTTCAGCAACGTGACGCTGACGGGCGTGAATGGCGAGACGTTCACGGTAGCTTCGGCGACATCGAACAGTAAGGATGTTGTTGAATCGAAAAGATTTGACAGCTATACGGGAGCAATTACGGGCAACAGCCTGATAGCGTTGACGACGAACTACACCGCGCTGGATGTAACGAAGCTGACCGGGACGTCGAACACGGCGACGATCACGCCAGCGAACTACACCGCGATCAATGGCAGCAAGGAATACGATGGCAACGCAGGCTTCAGCAACGTGACGCTGACGGGCGTGAACGGGGAGAGCTTCACGGTAGCGTCGGCAACGTCGAATAGCAAGGATGTGCTGGATTCGAGCCGCTTTATCGACTACAGTACAGACAAAGCCATTACGGGCAACAGTCCGATAGCGTTGACGACGAACTACACCGCGCTGGATGTGACGAAATTGACCGGGACATCGAACACGGCGACGATCACGCCAGCGCCGTTGACGATCACAGCAAACGGTGATAGCAAGGTTTACAACGGACTTGCGTACAGCGGAGGCAACGGCGTTGTCTACAGCGGATTCGTGAATGCAGAAAGCCCGAGTGTACTTAATGACGTTTTGAAATATGGAGGTAAATCACAGGGCGCGGTGAATGCAGGCGACTACAACATCGCGCCATCTGGATTGTCGAACAGCAACTACGCTATCAAGTATGTCGATGGCGCGTTGACGGTGAACCCCGCGCCACTCACAATCACGGCCAACAACTACAGCATGGTGTACAATGGAGCCTCTTACTACGGTGGTAACGGCGTTGTCTATAGCGGATTTGTGAACGGCGAGAACGAGGGTGTGCCACAAGTATTAAAAAATGTATTGGATTACGGAGGTGACTCGCAGGGCGCGTTAAATCCCGGCACCTATAGCATCAATCCAAAGAGCCTGACGAGCGACAACTATGCGATCACGTATGTCAATGGCACATTGACCATTAACCCGCCTGTTGTCATACCGGATCCACCTCCAGATAATCCAAAGAAAAACGACGTAATCCTTCCGGAGTTAGATGGTGAGTTTTTCGACAACAAGCCCGAGCCCGAGCCTGAACCCAAAACCGAGACCGAAACCAAAACCGAGACCGAAACCGAAACCAACGGCGAAGCCGAAACCAACAGCGAAGCCGAATCCAACAGCGAAGCCGAATCCAACAGTGTAGTCGAAACCAACGGCGCGGTCACTACTAACGGCGTGGTCACTACTAACGGCATGGAGATACATGTGAACAGAAATTCTGGCGGAGGTGGAGGAGCGATTCTGGTAAATATACCTTCAGTACAGGGGCAGTTGAGCGGTGGGTTCGTTCTTTCGTTACCGCCGGACATCGTCCATACCGATACGCCAGTCACGATTACTCTCGAAGGTGGGGCACCTCTGCCATCGTGGTTATCTTTCGATCCTGTGGCTCAAACATTCACGGCAACTGATGTTCCTGCCGGAATTCAGTCGCTGAATATCGTCATCAGCCAGGGCAAGCAGACATGGTCGCTCCAGATTGCCGCAGCTACGCCAGCCAAAGCTTCGTGACCGGCTGAACGCAGACGTCCGGGCTATTGCCATGAAGGCCTGCTATTCATCCTGCAAAGGTGAACGGCAGGCCTTCATGTTTTTTCGCCCGGCATTGACACTATCCCGGCAGTGAAGGTTCTCCCGCGAGTTGATCATGGCGAACCCGCGAGCCGACGGACAAGAGCCGGAGTAGACGGCGTTGCCCGGCAGACAAATGAATGCAGCGCTCTCGTGGTCAAAGCTTAAAAAACGTTAAATCAAGCGGTCGATGGGTGAGATGGTGGCTTTGCCAAGGAGGATATCGCCTTGTGCCTGAAATGGTGACGGTGAGAGAATGGACTAAATTCCATTTGTGTGTACAGGAATTTATATATATGTATACATGTGTAACATGGTGACTCTCTGAATATTTTTTTCGGCGATGTATGGGGTAGTGCATGTAGTTGATTGTAAAAGATTTAGTTTTTTTCTTCAAAAAGTATTTGATAGTCAAGGTGTATTTTATGTATAATTGTTAATAATTGTTAAGTGCCCACTTTTCGCTGTTTTCTTTCTGTGCGAATTATATGGTGTTTTTTTGCAACATCAATTATCACAGCAGGTTGCCGCAGCCGTTCGGTTTGCGGCGAGGTTCCGTCTTCTGGTCGTTTCTGACTTATTCCGTTTCCCAAACAAAAATTTCTCATGTTGAAACCAATAAGCATTGTTTTCATTGCTGCCGGTTTGCTTGCTGCTTCGAGGCTCGATGCGGCTCCTCCCGCCCAACCCGATGCGGGCAGTATTATCAGATCACAGAGTCCGCAGCGTGAGTTGCCCGAAACCCTGCCGTCGAAAGAGGAACAGAGGCCCATCGTGAAGGCCAAGGGTGGCCCTGAGGTTCAAATCACGGTCAAGGCTTTTCGTTTTGAGGGCTATGAGGGAGTTGCGACCGAAGCCGAGTTGCAGGCGCTCGTGGCCGGAAATGTCGGCAAGACCCTCGACTGGAACGCCTTGCAGGGGGTGGCGGCGAAAGTGACCGCGCATCTGAGGTCGAAAGGGTGGTTCCTTGCGGAGGCCTATCTGCCCGAGCAGGAGCTTGGTTCGGGCGTTGTCACCATTGCCATCATTCAGGGCAAAAGTGACGGCGAGATCAGGATCAAGCGGAACTCTTCGGTGAGAATCCGTCCTGGTGTGCTCGAAGGGCTGACCGCCAATGGCGCGACATCCGGCGAGCCGCTGAATCTGAAGCGCCTCGAACGCTCGCTGCTCACGGTCAATGATCTGCCCGGCGTGAAGGCCAGGGCGATGATCGCGCCGGGATCGGCGTCAGGCACGAGCGTCGTGACCTTCGACGTCAGTGAGGGGCCGCTCGTTTCGGGAGCTGTCTGGGGCGACAACCACGGCAACCGCTACACCGGAGCGTGGCGCGGTAACGGCATGATCAGCCTGAACGATCCGTTCGGCTACGGCGATCAGCTCAGCGTCATGTATACCGGCTCGGAAGGGCTGAATCTTGGGCGGATCGGCTACAATTTCCAGGTCGGTTGCAGCGGACTTCGCGGCAATCTCGCCTGGACAGGCATGAACTACAAGCTGTTGCAGGAGCTGAAGCATCTCGATTACAAGGGCGACAGCAGCAGCATCGAAGGAGGTTTGAGCTGGCCGCTGATCAGGACGCGCAACACGATGCTGACCGCCACAATCAGCTATGTCGACAAGCACCTGACCGACCGGCAGGGTTCGACCGGCTTGCACGACAAAACCGTCAAAGAGGGGCGTGCGAGTCTGTCGCTGCTCAATTACGACAAGTGGCTTGGCGGCGGCGCGACAAGCGCGAAGATCGCGGTCAATTACGGCAATTTCGATGAGGCAAACTCGGCTTCGCTTGCCGATGCCAAACTGAGCGGCGTTCAGGGCGACTTCAGCAGCATGACGGTCAGCCTCGGTCGCCTGCAGCGGCTCTCTCGTCGCTTGACCCTGAACCTTTCGTGCAGCAGCCAGTTCGCCTTCGACAATCTCGACACCAGCGAGAAGTTCTACCTCGGCGGCCCTTACGGCGTCCGCGCTTATCCGGTTGGCGAGGCGGGCGGCGACTCCGGCCAGCTTCTGAATGCCGACATCAAATATCAGTTGCCCCTGCCGGAGGCGTGGGGCAAGATGCTGCTCGGCGGCTTTTACGATGCCGGTCACGTGACGCTCAATCACAGCCGGTACGCGGGCGACGTGAACAACGCCGCCAACAGCAACGACTACTGGTTGCAGGGCGCGGGGGTCAGCCTGAACTGGCAGGTCACGAAAAGCTGCGCGATGCAGGGCAGTTGGGCGCACCCGATTGGCCGCAATCAGGGCCGAACCGCCGGAGGCCTGAACGCCGATGGCAAAAGCGACAGCAGCCGCTTCTGGTTGCAGGGCATGATCTCTTTCTGAAAAGAAACCGGTATATAACAACATCTCCCACCTATGAACAGGATACACAAGATTATCTGGTCGGCAATCAAGGAAAAATGGATTGTCGTTTCTGAAAAGGCGGGAGCTTTTGGCTGCCCGATTATCAAGCACGGCGCGTTGACCATCGCGGCGCTCGTGGCGCTCTATCGTCCGGCGCTGGCGCTCTCGCCCACGGCGCTGCCTACGGGCGGCGTGATCACGGCAGGCAGCGGCTCGATCACCACCTCGGGTAGCGCGATGACCGTCAATCAGGAGAGCCAGAAGCTTGTGGCGGACTGGAACACCTTCAATATCGGTTCCGAGGCATCGGTCGCCTTCCAGCAGCCTGGCGCGACGGCGGCGGCGCTGAACCGCATCCACGATCTCAATCCAAGCGAGATCATGGGTCATCTGACCGCCAACGGCCAGGTGTTCCTGCTCAACCATTCGGGCATCATTTTCGGCGAAACCTCGCAGGTCAACGTCGGCGGCCTGGTCGCGACCAGCCTCGACATGGCCGACAGCGATTTTCTGGCGGGCAAGTACCAGTTCAGCAATCCCGGCGGCGCGGGATCGGTGATCAACGAGGGCGCGATCAGCGCCATGCCGGGCGGCGTGGTGGCGCTCATCGCGCCGCAGGTGGAGAACGATGGAACGATCACGGCTGAAGGCGGCAGCGCGGCCTTGCTTGCGGGCGACAAGGTGACGGTTGATTTCGGCGGCGACGGGCTGATCAACTACGTGATCGACCAGGGCGCGGTGCAGGCGCAGGTGGACAACAAGGGTCTCGTTCAGGCCGATGGCGGCCTTGCGGTGATGAGTGCGCAGGCGGCCAGCGATCTTACCAGCGCGGCGGTCAACAACACAGGCATCGTCCGGGCGCGGACGCTCGAAAACAAAGATGGGCAGATTGTGCTGCTCTCCGACATGAGCGTCGGCGTGACGACGGTCGCTGGCACGCTCGACGCCTCCGCTCCTGATGGCGGTGACGGCGGCCAGGTCGAGACCTCCGGCGCGTCGGTCAAAATCGCCGACGGAGCCAAGATCGACACCCGCGCCGCGTATGGCAACACCGGCGCATGGCTGCTCGATCCGACGCATGACTTCACCGTGGCGGCTTCTGGCGGCGATATGACCGGCGCGACCCTGAGCGGCAACCTCGCCACCACCAACGCCACCATCAAGAGCGCCAGCGGCGCGAGCGGCGGCAATGGGGACATTTTCATGAACGATAGCGTGAGCTGGAGTTCGGGCAATACGCTCAAGCTGAATGCGGATCGCAATATTACGGTCAACAGCGAAATCAATGTCGGGGGCGACAGCAAGCTCGCTCTGAAGTATGGCCAGGGTTCCGCTGATGGCCAGATTTCCGGCGCACCGGCGCTCTTCACGGCCAACGCGCCGATCAATTTCGGAAGCTCGGCCCATTTCACGACGCAGCTCGGCTCATCGGGCGCAACGAAGAAATACACGATCATCAGCACACTCGAAGAGCTTCAAGCCATCAGTAACCTCGATGGTAACTACGTGCTCGGAGCCAATCTCGATGCTGCCGGTTCGTCATTCACCCCGATCGGCGGATTTGTGGATATGGACACCTATCGGGCCGCAATGGCTGATGATGGTGAACATGCAGTCGAGCTTTTATCTCCATACATGTTCAAGGGATCGTTCGAGGGCGCAGGTCACTCGATCAGCAACCTGACGATCGATGGCGCATCCAGCGCTTTTGTCGGCCTGTTCTCGGCAACCTTCAACCCTGACGGAGCATCGCAGACGGTCGAGAATCTGACCCTGAACGGGGCGAATGTCGAAGGAACGATTCATGTCGGTTCGCTGACCGGCGTTATCGGCCCCTCGACCACCGTATATAACGTCAAAGCCAACGACAGCTCGGTCAGAGGGCAATCCACCGTCGGCGGTCTTTCCGGTCTCGTGATGGGCACGGTCGCCTCATCGTCGGCAAACCATGTGACGATCACGCAGAGCGGGAATTTCACGGATTTCTATACCCAGTTCTCAAATCGGGAAAATTACGGAAATCTCGGTGGCTTGGTCGGCTCGTCCAATGGCGCGACGCTTTACAACACATCGAGCTCCGGCAGCGTTACCGGCAATGATGACAGCTGCAATATCGGCGGCTTGGCAGGTAACGCCAACAACAGTTCAGATATGGGGCAGCCTGATGGCGGCATCATCGATTCTCATAGCAGCGCCAATGTTTCGATGGGCAATCAGACCGAGGCGACATGGAGCCATGAAAACAAAAACGACGACTACGTCGATGTCGGATCGGTTGGCGGTCTGGTTGGTAAATTTTCAGGCACCGAGATCAGCAATTCATACAGCACAGGCAGTGTTACTGCCGGTATGGGACACGTTTTCGCGCAACCCGATTTTTGGTCGTATACGCATATGAGCGGTTTCGGCGGACTTGTCGGGCAGGTATCACGCGATAACCACGGTTCCCAGCCGCCGCTGATCTCGAACTCATACAGCACGGGCAGCGTGACGGTTGGCGGCTCCACCTACAACACTGGCGGCTTTGCCGGATCGATCAACGCTTCGAATGTGTCCCAAAGCTACAGCACGGGCAGCGTGACGGTGACCGGCAGCGGCGGCAACAACATCGGCGGTTTTGCCGGACAGATCGGCTCTGATGGCAGCGACCATGTCAGCGCGATCACCAACGCCTACAGCATGGGCAGCGTGACCGCGCCTGTGGATGCCAATGGCGTCGGCGGTTTTGCGGGCGGGCTTTACAGCAATCATGACAACACCGCGAAGAGCATTATTGATTATGCCTACAGCACGGGCATGGTCATCGGCGGCAAAAACGCGGGCGGATTCATCGGCAACAACAACGGCGTGATCACCAATGCCGCGTGGGATGTCGAGACCTCCGGTATAAACACCGGGATTGGCGGTGGAGCGCAAAGCGGCGTGACCGGTCTGAGCACCAGCCAGATGATGAATCTTGCCGTATCCGGTCCGTGGGGCATTATTGCCGGAGTATCCTATCCCTATTTCCTCTGGCAGTACCCGGAAACTCCCGAAGTGATCAGCGGCAAGCTCATCAGCCCCAACAATTCCTCCGGAAAGAGCATCACTTTTGCTGACAACGGCAGCGTACTCGCGCAGACGACAACGGGCGCGAATGGCTTTTATTACTTCATCATGCCGGACGATACGGCCGAGTCCGGCACCAATATGCTGGTTTTCGTTAACGGCGATGCTTCGGTGAAAGCCAACCATGTTTCGTATGTCAACGAGGCAGAGCAGGTCACCGGGTTCAATCTTTACGACGGATTCATTCTTGTTTCTCGAAACAGCGACACCAAGCTGTTAAAGCCGACCGACGCGCTGAGCAAGGCGCTCGGCAACATTTCCGGCTATGGCGATGACATTCTCTACACGACGCACGACAACGGTAACGTCACCCTGAATGCCAATACTGTGTTTTGGGCAAAGGGCGAGGGAGGGATGCGGATAAACGATAAGGTAACGGTTACCGGCGATCACGGTCTCGGGCTGCTCTCCGATGGCCCCGTCACCCAGAAGGCATCGATCATAACGCCTGGCCTGGTGGTTGGATACAGCAGCTCCGGCGCGAATACGTCGTTTGACCTTTCGAACAGCGGCAACCAGATCGGTCTCCTTGCCGGTAATACGGGTGGCGGAAATCTTGCCCTGACCGATTCGGTGTCACTCGAAATCCGGTCGATAAATACCGGCTTTCCGGGCATTGGCACGGTTTACGGTCTGAACGCAGGCGCAGGAACGGTTGCCCTGAACATCAACGGCGACCTTACCCAAAGCTATGATGCGCCGTTAACCGCCGGTTCGCTTCTGCTTGCTGGCAGCGGGAATTTCGATCTGAGGCTCGGCAGCGGTTCGTTTATGCCCGAATCGCTCATGACGGCAACTTCGTCCATCGGTGCGCCATCGAGCAACTCCATTGGCGTGCTCGCAGGAAACGTGGATGGTGACGTAACCGTCGACAATGGCGCTCATGCGTTGCGGATCGGCTCGGCAGGCACGGTCAGCGGCCTCACTGTCACTGGCTCGTTGACGCTTGCCGATACCAACGTGGTTTCCCAGGATGGGGACGCTCCGATTACTGCGGAGTATCTCGATCTTCAAGGCGGCAGCACCGGTCAGTTCACGCTCGATTCCGCCTCGAACGCAATCGGGCATCTTGCCGGAAATGCCGGAAGCGTTTCACTGGTCAACAATCAGTCGCTCTGCATCGAGTCGGAGAGTTCGGACACCGGACTGTCCGCGGCCACAAGCATCGATCTCAGAACGAACGGCGAGATCGAGATCGAACAGCAATTGACGGCCAGCGGCCCGGGCGGAGAGATCCGGCTTGACAGTTCAGAAGGCGTGAGTCAGGAGAGTTGCGCATCGGTATCCGCTGACAAGCTCCAGATCAAAGGCAGCGGAACGTTCGATCTGACCGGCAGCGAGAACCGCGTCGGCACATTGGCCAGCGATGTTACGGGCGACGTGTCGCTGAACAACGGCAGCACGCATCTGACGATTGGCTCGGTCGGCGCGGTGAAGGGAGCGCATGTCAGCGGCACGCTGACGCTTGCGGATACCAACGGGGTGACGCAGGATAGCGACGCTCCGGTATCTGCCGACAAGCTTCTGCTCACCGGCAGCGGGAATTTCGATCTGACCCTGGGGCATGGAGGGGCTTCCACGATGAGTGCGTCGATCTATGCTCCATCGGGTAACTCCATCGGTACTCTTGCGGGCAACGTGGACGGCGATGTAAGCGTCGACAACGGAAACAATCTGTTGACGATAGGCACGGTCGGCTCTGTTCATGGTCTGAATGTCACCGGCACGCTGACGCTTGCGGATACCAACGAAGTCACCCAGAATTGTGATGCGCCGATCACCGCTGACAAGCTCGATCTTGAAGGTGGCGCGGCCTACACGCTCACTTCAGAGGCCAACAGAGTCGATACGCTTGTCGGCAATGTCGGAAGTCTCGATTTCAGGAACAACGGCAGTCTCAACATCGGGCTTGCAGCTCCCGTCACAATCGACTCGCTGACGATGATGTCTGCGGATGGCGCTGGTCTTGCGGCTCAGGGGCCGGTGCAGATCGTCGCTTCCGGTGAATGTTCAAATATCACGCTGAACAATACAATCAGTTCCGGCGCTTCCGGCAATGCGGTCGTTCTTGCCGCAGGCGGAACATTCACCAATAACGCTGGCGCATCGGCGATTAGCCTGTCAGGCACAGATGCCCGCTGGCTCATCTATTCAGCCGATCCGTCATCGGATACTTTCGGTGCTCCGCGCAACGTTCTCGCGAGCGGCAACAAGGCGATCTGGAATGCGACCTTCGAGACGCTCTCTCCAGAAGAGGTATCGCAGAGCGGAAACCGTTACCTGTTCAGCGTACAGCCGACGCTGACCTTCACCTCGACCGACCTGACGAAAACGTACGGCGATGATCTGACCGGAAGCATCGGCAGCGCATACACATACAGCGGCTTGCGAACCGAAACCTATGGCGGCGCGATTGTCGCTGACGAGATCGGCGATTTCAGCGCGCCGGAAGTGACCTCCGATGGCGCCGTTGCGACGGCAGGCGTCCATGATTCGCCATACACGATTGCGATTTCGGGAGAGGCGACTGCCTCCAATGGTTACAAGCTTGAATACGTTTCTGATGGCAGGCTGACGGTCAATAAGGCTTCGCTGACGGTGACGGCCAACGACGACAGCAAGGTGTACAACGGTCTGGAGTACAGCGGCGGCAACGGCGTGACCTACGACGGCTTCGTGAACGATGAAAGCTCCTCCGTGCTTGGTGGCGAGTTGAGCTACGGAGGTGACTCGCAGGGCGCAGTCAACGCGGGAAGCTACAGCATCGATCCAACGGGGTTGAGAAGCTGCAACTACGCGATCAGCTACGTCAACGGAACGCTGACCGTGGACAAGGCGAACTATACGTCGATCAGCGGCAGCAAGATTTATGACGGCACCGCCGATTTTAGCGATGTGACGCTGAAGGGCGTGAACGACGAGACCTTCACGGTCGCGTCGGCCACGTCGAACAGCAAGAATGTGGTCGATGCAAAGAGCTTCACCGATTTCAGCGGAGGCATTACCGGCACCGGTGACGCGTTGACCTCGAACTATGAGTCGCTCGATCTCGGATCGCTGGCTAATGCGGGGCACAACACAGCGACAATCGACAAAGCAAATTATACGTCGATCAGCGGCATCAAGACCTACGACGGCAACGCGGACTTCAGCGATGTGACGCTGAAGGGCGTGAACGACGAGACCTTCACGGTCGCGTCGGCAACGTCGAACAGCAAGAATGTGCTGGAAGCAAAGAGCTTCACCGGATACAGCGGAGGTATCAGCGGCCAGGATGGCGCTTTGACCTCGAACTATGAGTCCCTCAATCTCGGAGCGCTCGAATCGGCGGGGCACAACACGGCGACGATTACGCCAGCGGACTTCACGTCGATCAGCGGCAGCAAGACGTATAACGGTAACACAGACTTCAGCAACGTAGCGTTGACTGGCGTGAACGGCGAGACCTTCATGGTCGCGTCGGCGACGTCGAACAGCAAGAATGTGTTGGAGGCAAAGAGCTTCACCGATTTCAGCGGAGGCATTACCGGCACCGGTGACGCGTTAGCGTCGAACTATACGTCGCTCAATCTCGGAGCGCTCGAATCGGCAGGCCACAACACGGCAACGATCACGCCCGCGAGCTACACGTCGATCAGCGGCAGCAAGACGTACGACGGCAACACGGGCTTCAACAACGTTGCGCTGACTGGCGTGAACAACGAGACCTTCACGGTCGCCACAGCGACGTCGAACAGCGCGAATGTCGTGGGCGCGAGCAACTTTGTCAGCTACACGGGAGACATTAACGGCCAGAGCGGAGCGCTGACTTCGAACTATGAGTCGCTTGATCTTGGATCGCTGACCGGATCGAATAACACGGCAACGATCACGCCCGCGAATTACACCTCAATCAGCGGCATCAAGACTTACGACGGCAACGCGAGCTTCAGTGACGTGACGCTGAAAGGCGTGAACAACGAGACCTTCACGGTCGCCAAAGCGACGTCGAACAGCAAGAATGTGCTGGAGGCAAAGAGCTTCACCGACTACAGCGGAGGTATCAGCGGCCAGGACGGCGCCTTGACCTCGAACTATACGTCGCTCGATCTCGGATCGCTGAACGGATCGAATAACACGGCGACGATTACGCCCACGAATTACACCTCAATCAGCGGCATCAAGACCTACGACGGCAACGCGGACTTCAGCGATGTGACGCTGAAGGGCGTGAACGACGAGACCTTCACGGTCGCGTCGGCAATGTCGAACAGCAAGAATGTGCTGGAAGCAAAGAGCTTCACCGGATACAGCGGAGGTATCAGCGGCCAGGACGGCGCGTTGACCTCGAACTATACGTCGCTCGATCTCGGATCGCTGAACGGATCGAATAACACGGCGACGATTACGCCCACGAATTACACCTCAATCAGCGGCATCAAGACCTACGACGGCAATGCGGACTTCAGCGATGTGACGCTGAAGGGCGTGAACGACGAGACCTTCACGGTTGCGTCGGCGACGTCCAACAGCAAGAATGTGCTGGAGGCAAAGAGCTTCACCGATTTCAGCGGAGGCATTACCGGCACCGGTGACGCGTTGACCTCGAACTATGAGTCCCTCAATCTCGGATCGCTCGAATCGGCGGGGCACAACACGGCGACGATTACGCCAGCGAGTTACTCCTCGATCAGCGGCAGCAAGAGGTATGACGGCAATGCGGACTTCAGCGATGTGACGCTGAAGGGCGTGAACGACGAGACCTTCACGGTTGCGTCGGCGACGTCCAACAGCAAGAATGTGCTGGAGGCAAAGAGCTTCACCGATTTCAGCGGAG